>Ga0070738_10004634_pt1 | contig 16186 bp, 7 predicted proteins | sample Coa_R2_2_FD_66446 | JGI IMG/M metagenome (GOLD analysis project Ga0070738, IMG submission 66446) | Surface soil microbial communities from Centralia Pennsylvania, which are recovering from an underground coalmine fire - Coalmine... | ecosystem: Environmental > Terrestrial > Soil > Unclassified ...
GGTGCGGTCCAGGACGCGTAGGACCAGCGCCGCTCGGCCGTGCCGAATCCGTCGAAGTTGGGTTTGCGAGCCTGCGCAAAGCTGTCGTAGCGACAGCTGTCGAGCACCATGAAGACTAGATTCCTCGCCACGTCACACTCGTCCCATCCGCGGTCGCATCGATCGGCTCCTGCCGTTCCATGCCGACCAAAGAACTCCGCTTTGTGCCTTCAGTGTCGCCTAGCCTGCCACACCAAGGTCAGATTCGTGAATACACGCAAAAGCTTCTACAAACTCTTGAAAATACTGCCAGCACGCCAGACTGCACGACAAAACGCAGATCGCTAGTAAATCACCGGCAAATTTCGGGCCAACAATTCGCCCGATTATGCCGTAATTCCTGGCTTGGTCGCTAGACGGATCGTGAATTCTAGCAAAACCAAACGGCAATTGCGACATTCCGGTAACGACCGGCCGAAAATTCACCGGCACCCATAGGGTTCGGTATCGCTGATCGCGCAGCCCCAATGTGACTGTCGTCACACTTTGACGTTTTGCACGCAAAAGGTTGAGGCAGAAGGAGAAAGCATTCGCCGCGGCGGTCCGCTCAAGGGGCCGCCGGCGGCGCCCTGCGGCGTGCAACACGCCGGTCCGGCACGGCCGACTTAACAAAGGACGACGACACATTTATTGCCGCTTTGTTTGCCGCGCTTTGCTCGTGCGCGCGGCAACGCCGGGCCGCAGGGTGGGCGGCCGTCGGGAGTGGCCGCTCGGCAAGTGCCCGCGACGGTGCAGCGGTCGCCTTCATCCTGGCGGGCATGCACGGCGATGCCTTGCGGGAATCGATCCGGTATGATTGTCGGCAACGGCCGTCCGAACGCGCGCAAGCGTGGTCGCGCGCGCAGGCCGGCGAACGACGCCGGGATGACACGGGTGCAATGGACAATGGGATTGATGTCGAGCGCTTTGCTGCGTCGTTCGTTGGTTCTGGGCGTCTTCGTTCTCGGCTTTGCCCAGTCGGCAGCGGCGCAAATGCAGCGCGTCACGCTGTCGGTCGACGGCCTGTCGCGGTCCTACGAGCTGCAGGTCCCGGCCGAGGGCCGCAACTATCCGTTGCTTCTGGTGTTCCATCCGGGGTTGAGCGACCCGGAGCGCTTTGCCCGAGTGAGCGGCTTCGCGGACTTGGCAGCGCAGCAGAAATTTGCCGTGGCGTTCCTTGCCGGGACTGACGTCGGCAGCTTGTTCGTGCACGGTCTCGTCTGGAACGCCGGCGGCTGCTGTTCGAAGGCCATGCGCGAGGGGATCGACGACGTGGCGTTCGTGCGCGCGGTCATTCAACAAGTCACGGCGAAATACCCTGTGGACGCCCACCGCATCTATGCCGCCGGCTTCTCCAACGGCGCGATGCTGGTCAACGTTCTCGCCGAGCGTTTGGCCGGGCAGATCGCCGCGGCGGCGATGGTCGAGGGCGCGGGATTCCGGCCGGTTCCGCCCGGCCGCCCGCTGCCGGTGATCATCATCCACACGCTGGACGATGACATCGTGCCCTATGCGGGGGGCCCGTCGCCGAATAGGATGGTACAGCAAAGCGCGCCCTTTCTGCCGGTGGAGGAGACGGTGGGCGGGTGGGTCGATCGCGACGTCTGCCGAAGCAAGGACAGCAAGCGCAAGAACGGCTACACCGTGATCGACTACGGCAAATGCAGCGGCGGGGCGGTTACTTTCATCGTGGTTAACAGCGGCGGCCACCATTGGCTCAGAAGCCCGCTCGATGAGACCACGATCATTTGGGATTTTCTGAGTCGCTTCAGCGATTAGCAATGATCCGCAAAAGCGCGAGCCGGTCCTCCGAAAGAATTAACGTCGCGTAAAAAGCGGACTATGATCCGATCCGGTTCGAGCGGATCGCGTCAGGGTTCCGCTTCCGATCGGCGATGGCACGGGGCGCCAGTGGGGTGGTGAGTTGAGTACGGTTTCGGTCATCCAGCCGACCTACAGCGGAATCTACGCGCAGCAGCTGCAGTCATTTCTCGCGGCAGAAATGATTGTCACGCGCATGCAAAACCACATGGTGGAGACGGCCGACGGCGATTTCTACGCCATCGTCAACCTCGGCTACGCCGGCGATCTGGTGATGATCTCCAGCACCGGCGGCGGCGCCTATTGGAGCGAAATCTTCCCCATCCCGGACACCAACATTCTCTCCAGCGCCGACGTGCAGCTTGAACCGGACGGACAGACGCTGCTGACCACCTACCTCAACGCGCAGAACCAGGTCGTCTTTCAGGAATACAGCTACGACGACGCCGACCAGACATGGGACCCCGACACATACGCGATCGTACAGGGGAGCGGGCTCAACGGTTCCGTCCATCCGACGATCGTCATGAACGGCAAGGGCACGCTTCTGGTCGCCTACACCAATCTGACCCTCTCGGGGCTGGAGCTCGAGGTGGACGCATCGGTCAACGGCGGCAACAGCTGGTTTCCGCTGCTCCAGGTGACGGATCCATTGGCCTACAAGGGCTCCGCCCGGCTGGTCGAAATCGACGGCAAGGCCGACCTCGTCTACACCGTGGACAACACTGTCAACTTTGCCAGCTACAGCCCCGCCACCGGCTTCACCACCGAAACCATTCTCTCCTACGGCACCGATCAGAAGGATTTCTATGCCAGCCACTTCAGCACCCTCGTCGACGGCAGCGAACTGCTGATCGCCACCGACGACGGCGACCATCATCTCGTGGTGCTGGAGTACGACGCGCAGACCGGCCAATGGTCCGTGCCGTACGGCGTGCTGGCACTCAATTTCGCCACCGGCGCATGGACGGCCCCGGAAAACTCCACCGGCGGTTCGGCTGCGGTCACCTACGCCCAGCTCACCTTGGCGGCGAACGGTGATATCTTCGTGACCTACGACGATTCGCAGAGCAACGTGATCGACGTGGCGGAAAGCACCGACGGCGGCGCGACCTTCAAGCCATACGCCATCCTGGCGCTACCGCCCTCCAACGCCGGCTTCCCCACGCGCATCATTGCGCCCGAATACAGCGACAACAGCTTCGTCGTTATGGCCCAGGTGCGTGACCCCGCCAATCCCGACGCCGAAGCGCTTCTGAGCTACGTGGTCCCGGTCGGGTCCACCGGCAACACACCGACCATCGTGAGCGTCGCCGAACCCGCCGTGAGCGCGCAAGCATTTTCCGATCGTCCGCTGCATGCCGAGCTTGCGGCGTTGATCGATCATGCGGCCGCGGGCGCGGTCGAGCCGAGCCTCGGCGAAGCGATCCATGCCCACGCGGTCGCGCATCACTGGATGGTTTGACGACCGGCAGGCATTGTCGCCGGCGCAGCGAGACGGCGCGCCTCGCTTGGTCGCGGTCAAATTGATGGCAGCAAAAAAGCGACGGCGATATTCTACCGAGCCGCAGGGACTGCGCCGAGGCTTTACGCCGGTCGCGCGGTCGCCAGGGGCGGGGAGTGTGGCGGCAAAGGTCGCGATCTGAATCGGCAGGGTTGTCGGGGCGCAAAATTCGCCGTTGCGCGCCGCATACCTTGCATATGCGGCGCCGGCCGGGGCCGTGGGCACGGACGCAGGCGGCGTTTGCCGCCGCGGTCGTGATCCCGCTCATCGCCGGCACCGCCGCGCGCTCGCAGAACGGGCCCTTCCTGTACGTCCCCAACGCCGGCGACAACAGCGTTTCCGTCATCGACACGCCGACCGGCACCGCCGCTTCGTCGCCGCTTGCCGTCGGCGCCGGTCCGCAGGTGGCGGCGGTCAGCGGCGACGAGTCGGTCGTCTACGTGACCAACGAAACCGCCGATAATGTCTCCGTCATCAACACGGCGACGGGCGCGGTCACCGCCACCATACCGGTCGGCAACGATCCGGTGGGCGTCGTGCTCGCGCCCAACGGAACGCGCGCCTACGTCAGCAACTTCGGCGCCGGCACCGTTTCCGTCATCGACACCGCAACGAACACCGTCACGGCCACCGTCCGAGTCGGCGTCGGCCCTGCGCTCATCGCCGTCAGCCCCGACGGCTCCACGGCCTACGTCGCCAACGAGTTCAGCAATACCGTTTCGGTCATCGACACCGCAACCAACACCGTCACCGCCAGCATCGCCGTCGGCATCCAGCCGATCGGCGTCGCCGTGAGCCCGGACGGCGCCAGCGTCTATGTCACCAACGGCGTCAGCGGCACCGTTTCCGTCATCAATGCGGCCACCGATGCCGTGACCGCCACCATTCGCGTCGGCAGCCGGCCGATCGACGTCGCCTTCAGCCCCGACGGCACGCGCGCCTATGTGGCCAACCAGGCCGACAACCGAATCACGGTGATCGATACGTCGACCGACAGCATCGTCGCCAGAGTCCCCGTGGGATCCTCTCCTTTGGGTGTATCAGTCAGTCCCAACGGCGCGTTTGTCTACGTGACCAACCAGGGCGACGACAGCGTTTCCGTGGTCAGCGCCGCCACCGACACCGTCGTCGCCACTCTCAACGTCGGCAGCGAGCCGGTGATCGCCGGCATCTGCGGCAACGGCAATGCGCTTCTGGCAAGCGGCCTCACCTTCAAGGCGAACACTTCCGGTGCGCTTGCCTGCACGCTCGCTTCCGGCTCCGGCGGCTCTCCCGGTCCCGTGTTCACCGGCGGAACAATGCAGTTCACCGGCGCCAACATCGCCAGCGCCTTGCCGATCACGCTGCAAAGCCAGGGCGGTACGTTCGACACCGACGGCAACAAGGCGACGCTTTCCGGCGCGATCGGCGGCCCCGGCGCCTTGACCAAGATCGGCGCCGGGACGCTGACGCTTTCCGGCGCGAACAGCTATTCCGGCGGCACGACGCTTTCGGCCGGCACGCTGACCGTCGGCAACGACGCCGCGCTCGGCACCGGTCGATTGACGATGGCGCCGGGCACGACGCTGTCGTTCCTCGGCAGCGGCAATTTCACCGTCGCCAACGAGATTGCGATTTCCGGGGATCCGACCGTCGTCGCGCCGGCCAACACAACCCAAACCCTCTCCGGCGCCATCGTCGATGGCGCCGCGCCGGGAAGCCTGACGCTGAACGGCGGCGGCACGCTGGTGCTGACGGCGATCGACACCTACACCGGCGCCACCAGTGTCAATGCCGGGTTGCTCGAGGTGAACGGCTCGATTGCGAGTTCGAGCCTGCTCACGGTCAACGGCGGCGCCGTGCTTGCCGGCACCGGCGCCGTGCCCACGACCCAGATCAATTCCGGCGCCACGCTCGCGCCCGGCTCCGGAGTTCCGGGAACGCGGCTGACGGTGGCCGGCAATCTCACCTTCCAACCTGGCGCGGCTTATTCGGTGTATCTCAACCCGTTCGCGGCAACCAACACCGTCGTCTCCGGCACGGCTGCGCTCGCCGGCGCGGTGAATGCGACGTTTGCGTCCGCTGGCTATCTGTCGCGACAATACACGATCCTGACCGCGGCGGCGGGCCTGGGCGGCACGACCTTCACCGGCTTGAACAACATCAACCTGCCGGCGGGCGCCAGCGACAGCCTGAGCTACGACGCCGACCACGTCTATCTCAATCTCCAGGCGGGGTTCGCGCAATATCCGAACCTCACCGTCAACCAGCAGAATGTCGCCAACGCGTTGATCAACTACTTCAACACAAGCGGCAGCCTTCCGGCGGCGTTTCTCGCTCTCGATCCGGCCGGCTTGACGCAGAGCGACGGCGAAGTCGCCGTCGGCGCAGCGTTCGCCGCCTTCCAATTGACTGACGAATTCCTGAACCTGATGCTCGACCCCTTCGTCTACGGCCGCCGCGGCAGCCCCGACGACCAGGTGGCGCTCGGCTTTGCTCCCGAGGCGCAGACCGATTTCGCGCCCGAGATCGCGCGCGCGTATGACGGTGTGTTCAAGGCGCCGCCGCCTTCGTCGTTCGCGCAGCGCTGGACGGCTTGGGGCGGAGCCTATGGCGGCGCCGGCACCACCAACGGCAATGCAGCGACGGGCTCGAGCACGATCGGCGTGCAAACCTTCGGTTTCGCCGCCGGCATGGACTATCACTATGCGCCGGACGCCGTCGTCGGCTTCGCTCTCGGCGGCGGCGGCGTCAACTGGGGTCTTGCCAGCGGTCTCGGCGCCGGCCGCAGCGATGCTTTCCAGGCCGGCGTCTACGGCATTTCGCATTTCGGGCCGGCTTACCTTGCGGCAGCCCTTTCGTTCACCAATCACGCGATGACGACGAACCGCTCCGCGCCGGGCGATCCGTTGACGGCGAACTTCGACGCGCAAAGCTATGGCGCGCGCCTGGAGACGGGCTGGCGCCTGGCAGTGGCAGGTTTGGGCGTGGCGCCCTACGGCGCACTGCAGGCGCAAGACTTCGACGCGCCGCATTACGGCGAGACCGATCCGAGTGGCGGCGGCTTTGGGCTCTCTTACGCGGCGGCTAATGCAACCGACCTTCGCACGGAACTCGGCGGCCGTTTCGACCGTTCGCTGGTGGTGGCCGGCATGCCGCTCCTGCTGCGCGCAAGGTTGGCCTGGGCGCACGATTTCGTCAGCACGCCTGCGCTTGATGCGGCATTCGAATCGTTGCCGGGCGCGAGCTTCGTGGTCAACGGCGCCCCGATTCCCCAAAATTCGGCTTTGACGTCCGCCGGATTCGAGATCCTGCTGTCGCCGCGCTGGACTCTCCTCGCCAAGTTCGACGGCGAATTCGCCAACGGCTCGCAAACCTATGGCGGATCCGGCACTTTGCGTCACACGTGGTGACCCCAAGCGGCCGCCGCCGCGGCGGCCAAACCTCCGCAGGTCACGAGGCGCGCACATGCGCTGCCTCATCGTCGCCGGCAATGTCGCGCGCCAAGTCCATACGGGGTCACGCAAAATTAAAGACTATGGCGTTTGCTGACGTTCGCGTGTATCGTTTTGCCTTACCCTGGCACTCGGCGCGAATTTTTGGGGGGCGACCTCTTAAGTTGGATGAGCGTCCTGCCGCTTCGGCTGGAACAATCGTCGCCCTTCGTCGATCGTGCGCGCGCGAACGTGAAGCACGCACAAGGATAACCTGAAACACGCACAAGGATGATGTCATGAACAAAGGGAGCATTGCTCTGGTGGTGCTGGCCGGACTGCTGACGTTCACTGCGCCGGCTGGTGCGGATACGACCATCAAAAGCGATGACGCCTCGGTAGAAATCACCGTGCCGAACGGCTGGCGTCAAACCAAGCCGATGGCGCCGGTCATCAACATCCAGGCGACCAACGGGCGCGCGGTCATATTCGTCAGGGTGGTTTCAAAGGAAGATTTCAAGGATTTGAAATCATTTGCCCAAGTGGGCTCCACCAGATTCACGCGGAATCTGACCGATGCGGAGCCGAAGTTCGAGGATGTCGAAGTCAACGGTCATCCGGCGATCCGCGTCTCCGCGGAGGGCACCGTCACCAGTGGCGCGCGCCGCGGGTTCATGATGACGTTCGTCGATACCGGCACGATGTTCGTGGAGGTCGTCGGCGTCGCCAATGCCTCGGCCTACAAAGCCGAGCAGCAGACAATGGCCGACATGGCTGGCCGGGTGAAGGTTTTGACGGCTGCCGGAGCCGCGGCGCAGCCGACGCCGGCGCCGGCCCCGACGCAAACGCCTTCCGCTTCGCCGTCGGCCGGCGGCAAGCCGCCGTCGGCGCGCACGCCGCGCTGACCGCGGGGTTGCCGCGGCGCAGCGGCGCGCCGTTCGGCTGCGGCGCGCGCCCGATTCGGAAGCGATGGAGCAACGCTTCACGCCGGGCGCGCGCGAACGGTTGCGGCTTGGCGCCGCCGCACAATGCTTTGCGCGCATTGCCGGCAGGATCGGCGGCGCGGTGGCCTTGTCCAGTTGCTTGCACGGATGGATGCCTGCATTGAAAAATTGTCGGAAATTTAATAGCTTACGGCATTCAATGGCGTTGCTTCGAGGGGCGTGAGGGGAGCGATTGTGATCGGCCGCACTCAAGGGTGAGGGAATGCGAACAAGAATTGTGCTCTCCGCCGTCGCCGCCGTCCTCCTGTGCGCCGGATTTGTGATTTGGAATCGCGGCGACTGGCTCCCCACCGACTGGATCGAACACGGCCAGGCAGCGACCAGGGCCACCGACGCGCCGGCGGCGCCGGCGGCAGCGCCGCGGGCGGCCGACGAGATTCCGCCCGACGGCAAAAAGCCGTTGCCGGTCGTCGCGGCCACCGTTCATCAGGGTGACGTTCCGATTTACCTTTCCGGCCTCGGCACCGTGCAGGGCTATTACACCGTCAACATCAAGGCCCAGGTCGACGGCGTGATCCTGAAAATGCCGTTCCAGGAAGGGCAGGACGTCAAGGAAGGCGATCTGCTCGTCGCCATCGATCCGCAGACCTACGAGGCGCGGTTGGAACAGGCGCAGGCACAAAAGGCGCGCGCGACCGTGCAGTTGGAAAATGCCAAGGCCAATCTGTGGCGCGACGAAGAACTGCTCAAGCATGATTTCGCCACGCAAAAGCAGGCGGATCAGGAGCGGATGCTGGTCGGCCAATACACGGCGGACATCGCCCAGTATGACGCGGACATAAAATATTGGCAGGCCCAGGTGGGCTATACGACCATCCGCTCGCCCATCAATGGCCGCATCGGCATCCGCAAGGTCGATCCTGGCAATCTGATCCGCGCGCAGGACAACGTGACCATCGTGACCGTGATCCAGCTACAGCCGATCTCGGTCATCATCACCTTGTCGGCCAAGGAACTGGCGCGCAACAACGTTTCGCTGGGGCTGACCGATCTTCCGGTAACCGCCTATTCGGAGAACGGCATCGTTCCCCTCGGTCGCGGGCGGGTGCAGACGGTCAACAACACGGTCCAGCAAAGCACCGGAACCATCGAGCTCAAGGCCAGCTTTCCCAACGAGCAGTACAAGCTCTGGCCCGGCGATTTCGTCGACTGCAAGATCGTGGTCGAACAGCGCCACGACGGCCTGACCGTGCCCTCGGCGGCAATCCGCCATGGCCCGCGCGGCGATTTCGTCTGGGTGATCCAGCCCGACAACACCGTCGCCATTCGGCCGGTGCGCGTGCGGCAGATGATGGGCGGCACGGCGGTCATTGAAATCGGTCTCGATGCCAACGAGAAGGTCGTCGTCGAAGGCTACGGGCCGCTCCTGCCCGGTAGCCGAGTCGAGATCGTTCCTCCCAAGTCGGATGATGAATCCAAGCTTTCCCGCGTGGAATGAACGTTTCTGCGCCATTCATCCACCGGCCGATCGCCACCACGCTGCTGGTGGCGGCGATCGTCTTGACGGGGCTCGTGGGCTACAGGTTTCTCTCCGTCGCCGCGCTGCCGACGGTGGAGTTTCCCACCATCGAAGTGGTGACCAACTGGCCCGGGGCCGCCCCGGACATCGTCCAATCGGCGATTTCCGCCCCGCTCGAATCGGGCTTCGGCCGCATCCCCGGCCTCGCGGTGATGACCTCGACAAGCTCGTTCGGCACCAGCCAGATCACGCTGCAGTTCAAGCTGACGCGGCCGATCGCGGCCGCCGCACTCGACGTGCAGTCGGCCATCAACGCCGCCGCCGGCTGGCTGCCGATGAATCAGCTGCCCTTTCCGCCGACCTATCACCTGGTCAATCCGGCCGACATGCCGGTCCTGGTCATCGCGCTCACCTCCGATTCGATGCCGATGTACGCGATCACCGAGTTCGCGGCCACGGCGATCATTCCGAAGCTGTCGCAAGTGGAAGGGGTCGGCGAAATTGCGGTGCATGGCGACCAGGCGCGCGCGGTGCGCCTGCAGGTCAACCCGCGACAGCTGTCGGCGCTCGGCCTGTCGCTGGAAGACGTGCGCAAGGCAATCACCTCGACGACGATCGCCATGCCCACGGGGCAGCTCCAAGGGCCGCGCTACGCCTTTCAGGTCGGCGCCAACGATCAGCTCTACGAAGCCAAGGATTATCGCGACGCCGTCATCGCCTATCGCAACGGCGCGCCGGTCAAGTTCAAGGATATCGGCGAGACCGTGGACGGGCTGGAGAACGATCAGCTCGCGGCGTGGTATAACGGCAAGCCGGCGCTCATCCTCAACGTCAAGCGCCAGCCCGGGTCGAACATCATCCAGGTGGTCGATCGGGTCAAAGCGCTGCTGCCCGAGCTGGAGAAACTGGCCCCGCGCGCGCTCAATTTCGATATCGCCGCCGACCGCACCACCACCATCCGCGCCGCCGTGGCCGACGTTCAGCGCACGCTGGCCATCACCGTGGGGCTGGTGATCATGGTGATATTCCTTTTCCTGCGCAAGTTCTGGGCCACGGTGATACCGAGCGTGACGCTTCCGGTGACGCTGATCGCGACCTTCGGGGTGATGGCCGCGCTCGGCTTCAGTCTCGACAACCTTTCGCTGATGGCGTTGAGCATCGCCTCGGGGTTCATCGTCGACGATGCGATCGTCATGATCGAGAACATCGTGCGCTACATCGAAGCCGGCGACCGCCCGCTCGAGGCGGCGGTGAAGGGATCGCGGCAGATCGGCTTCACGATCATCTCGCTCACCGTCTCGCTGGTCGCCGTGTTCATCCCGCTGCTGCTGATGGGCGGGGTCGTCGGACGGCTGTTTCGGGAATTCGCCATCACCCTTTCGGCGGCGGTGATCATCTCCGGCGTGCTCTCGCTGATCCTGACGCCGATGATGTGCGCGCACCTGCTGAAGCCGGAAAGCCTGGAAACGCACGGCCGCCTTTTCCACCTCAGCGAGCGCGTGTTCGCCGCCATGCGCGGCATCTACGAATGGGGACTGCGCTGGTCCTTGCGTCACCACGTCCTCACGCTCGCGCTCACGGTGCTGACGTTTTTTGCCAGCATATGGCTCTACGTCGTCATTCCCAAAGGTTTCGTGCCGACGCAGGATACCGGGCTCCTTGCCGGCACGACGGACGCGGCGCCGGATGTTTCCTTCGAGAACATGCTGATCCTGCAGCAGCAGGTCGCCGACGCCATCGCCAGGGATCCCGACGTCGTGTCCGTCATCAGCTTTGTCGGAGTCGGCGACGAAAACGCCACCATCAACAGCGGCCGCCTCTACATCGACATCGGAACGCCGGATCGCCGGCAGGCTTCCGCCGCGCAGATCATAGCGAGGCTCAACGCGGCCGCCGCCCGCGTCCACGACATGTCGCTGCACCTGCAACCGGTGCAAGACATCCAGATCGACACTCGGCTCGCGCGCACGCAATACCAATATGTCCTGCAAAGCCTTGACCAGGAGGAGCTGCGGCGCTGGGGCGACAAGTTGCAGCAGGCGCTGCAGCAGCGGCCGCAATTGGCCGACGTCACCACCGATCAGCATAACCTCGGCCAGCAGATGATGATCACGGTCGACCGCGACGCCGCGGCGCGATTCGGCCTCAACGTCTCGGCCGTGGACAACGACCTTTACGACGCCTTCGGTCAGCGGCAGATCGCCACGATCTATTCGCAGACCTACCAGTACAAGGTCATCCTCGAGGTCCTGCCTGAGGCCCGCAACACGACCGAGGCGCTCAACAACATCTATCTGACCAGGGCGGATGCGGTGCAGGCGAACGCCCAGCAGTTGTCGAGCGGGGTGAGCAGCGATTTCAATCATCCGGCCGAGCAGGTCCCGCTCGCCGCGTTCGCGCAGATGAACAAGCGCCTCGGCCCGCTCGCCATCATGCATCAGGGACAGTTTCCCGCGGTCGCGCTCTCGTTCAACGTGCCGCCCGGCGGTTCGCTCGGACAGGCGTTGGAGGCGCTGCGGCGCACGGAGAAGGAAATCGGCTTGCCGGAAACGATCGAGACGCACCTGGCCGGCACCGCCGCCGAGTTCGTCTCCTCCCTCGAAAGCGAGCCGGTGCTGATCGCGGCCGCGATCATCGCGGTCTACATCGTGCTCGGCATACTCTACGAAAGCTACATCCACCCCATCACCATCCTGTCGACGCTGCCGTCGGCCGGCATCGGCGCGCTGCTCGCGCTGATGCTTTTCGGCCACGAGCTCGATCTGGTGTCGCTGATCGGCATCATTCTGCTCATCGGCATCGTGAAGAAGAACGGGATCATGATGGTCGATTTCGCGCTGGCGGCGGAACGCAACGAAGGGCTGACGCCGGAACGGTCGATCTACCAGGCGTGTCTGCTGCGGTTCCGCCCGATCATGATGACCACCATGGCGGCGCTCTTGGGGGCCTTGCCGCTCGCGGTCGGCGTCGGCACCGGGTCCGAGCTGCGGCGGCCGCTCGGCATCGCTGTGCTCGGCGGCCTCGTGGTGTCGCAGTTTCTCACCCTCTACGCGACGCCGGTTGTGTATCTTGCCTTCGCCCGGCTCGAGCAGCGCTTTCGCGGCCGGCCGCGCCGCGGGCGCGCGGCGCCCTCGGACGAAGCTGCGGCCATACCCGCGTCCGACTCGGCCGTCGCGCCCTGAGAGCCACGGATGAACATCTCAGAGCCCTTCGTCCGCCGGCCGGTCGCAACGGTGTTGCTGACCGCCGCCGTCGTGCTGCTGGGTGTCGTCGCCTACAGGCTTCTTCCGATCGCCTCGCTGCCGCTGCTGGAGCGGCCGACGATCTCGGTCCAGGCCGGGCTGCCGGGGGCGAGCGCCGACACGATCGCGCCGGCGCTGACCTCGCCACTGGAGCGTCAGCTCGGCTTGATTTCCGGACTGAAATCGCTGTCGTCCGTCAGCATCTCGGGCCAAACCCACCTCTCCATGGAGTTCGGCCTCAACAAGCCCATTGACGAGGCCTCCGGCGCGGTCATGGCCGCGCTCAATGCCGCCAACCCGGCGCTGCCGCCGACGCTTCCGCAGCCGCCCATCTTCTTCAAGGCCAACGCCAACGGATTTCCGATCATGGCCCTGGCCCTGACCTCTGACGTCTACGACATTCCGGACCTGTACAACTTCGCCAACGACGTGATCGCCCAGAAATTGTCGCAGCTCGAAGGCGTCGCCCACGTCTTCATCAGCGGCGCCGGCAAGCCCGCGGTGCTGATCCAGGTCAACCCGCGCGAGCTCGCCGACATGAATCTGTCGCTGGAAGCGGTGCGCGAAACGGTTTCCAACGCGATAGCGGACGTGCCCAAAGGGGCGCTCTCGGACCGCCACCATGAGCTTCCGATCCTCGTCAACGATCAATTCTTCAAGGCGGCGGAGTTCGGCGACATCGTCCTGGAGCGAAGCGGCGGCGCGCCAATCAAGCTGCGGGACATCGCCAACATCGTCGATACAACGACCAACGAAAACCGCGCCGGATGGTTCGACGGCAAGCCGGCAATCGTCCTCTACGTCCTCAAGGAGGCGGACGCCAACGTGGTGAAGACGGTGGACGCCATTCTCGACGTGATCCCGCGGCTGAGCCGCTGGATACCGCCGTCGGTCAACGTCCATGTGATCTATGACCGCACGCTACTGATCCGCGCCGCCATTGCCGACGTGGAGGCGACGATCGCGGTGGCCATCGTCCTCGTGGTCATGGTGCTGGCGCTGTTCCTGCGCCGATTCTGGATCACCTTCATCCCCAGCATCACCATCCCCGTGGCACTGGCCGCCACGCTGGTGGCGATGTATTTCCTCGGCTTTAGTATCGACAACATTTCGTTGATGGCGCTGACCATCGCCGTCGGCTTCGTGATCGACGACGCGGTGATCGTCATCGAGAACATCACCCGTCTCATGCCGCCGGGGGAGTCGCCGGTCCGCGCCGCCTTGAGGGGAACGCGGCAGATGGGGTTCACCATCGTCTCGATCACCGCCGCTCTCATTGCCGCCCTTATTCCCGTCCTGTTCATGCCCGACATCGTCGGCCGGCTGTTCCGCGAGTTCGGGCTGACGCTGGTCGCGGCCATCGTCGCCTCCGCTCTGGTTTCGCTGACGCTGACGCCGATGCTGTGCAGCAGGCTTCTTTCCGCCGCCGGCGGCCGCGCGCAGGGGCGGTTGGCCCGGGCTTGCGAAAGGGCGGTCGAGCGCTGCGCCGCGTTGTATGCGACGAGCCTGAACTGGACGCTGCGTCACCATCGGCTGACCTTGGTGTCGGCAATCGCGCTCGCGGCGTGCACGGTCGGACTCTACCTTAAGGTGCCGAAGGGATTTCTGCCCACCCAGGATACCGGCATCCTGCGCGTGACCACGGTCGCGCTGCCGAACGTCTCGTTCGCCATGATGGAGAATCTGCAGCGCCAAGCCGCGCAGATCATCAAATCCGATCCGGCGGTTGCCAGCGTCGCCTCCTACATCGGCGACTACGTGGTCAGCATCGGATCAATGCTGGTGAACTTGAAGTCGTTGAGCGTGCGCAAGGAATCGGTGGAGCAGGTCGTCGAGCGCTTGCGCGCGAGTCTCAAACAGGTGGTGGGGATGCGCACATTCTTCACCCCGGTGCAGGACATCGGCGTCGGTCCGGGCGGCGGCGTGGCCCGCTACCAGTACGTCCTGAGCGGCCTCGACGAGAACGAGTTGGCGCGGTGGGCGAAGATCATGCTGCAACGCATACGGGCGCTGCCGCAGGCGACCGACGTGATCTGGAGCAACGACACGTTCGGCCTCGAGGCCACCGTGAATGTCGATCGGACCCGCGCCGCGGCCGTCGGGGCGACCGTCGCCGATATCGGCAACATGCTTTACGACTGGTTCGGCCAGCGGCCGATCGCCTGGATTCGCAAGGCGACGTCGTACTCCGTCGTCGTTCTGGAAGTGCAGCCGCAATTCAGAGAGGACCCTTCGGCTCTGCCCGATGTCTATCTGCGGCAGGGCGTGCCGCTGCAAGTCATCAGCGACGTGCAGCGCAACCACACGCCGATGTGGATTCGCCACATCAATCAGCTTCCGGCGATCATCATCTCCTTCAACACGCCGCTCGGCGTCTCGATCGGCCAGGCGGAGGCGGCGATCCGCGCGGTCCAGGCGCAGGTCGGGCTGCCCGCCGACATCAAGGCGGAGTTCAGCGGCGAAGCGCGCGAGGCCGAGCAGAACACGCGCACGCAGCCGCTGCTTTTTCTTGCCGCCGTCATTGCGGTCTACATCATACTCGGCATGCTGTACGAGAGTTATGCGCACCCGTTGACGATCCTGTCGACCTTGCCGTCGGCCGCCTTCGGCGCGCTGCTGGCGCTGGTGGCGACGCACACGCAGTTCACGCTCATTACCGCCATCGCCTGCATCCTGGTGGTCGGCATCGTGATGAAGAACGCCATTATGATGGTTGACTTCGCCATCGATGCCGAACGGCGCGGCGGTCTATCGCCGAGCGAGGCGATCCGGCGAGCGGCGCTGCTGCGGTTTCGTCCGATTGTCATGACGACGACGGCCGCGCTGCTCGGCGCCTTGCCGCTTGCGCTCGGAACGGGCCCCGGTCACGAACTGCGTCAGCCGCTCGGCATCGCCGTCGTCGGCGGACTGTTCGTGGCGCAGTTCGTCACGCTCTACACCACGCCCGTGGTGTACCTCGCCATCGACAAGCTGCGGCGCCGGCGCGCGCCCGCCGCCTACGGGCTAGTTGAAGGCTGAAGCCGCCTATTCGTTGGCGGGCGCGCTTCTGGGCGGCGGGTTCTCGTTGGCTGCCGGGGGGCCGGGCGGCGAAGACGACGCGGGCGGCATCGGCGCATTGGCCGGCGGCGGCGATCCTGGATCGGCGATCGGCGGCGCGCCTTCCGGAGCGTGACCGGCGCGCGCGGCGCGCGCCTGCAGAAGGTAGGTCTTGCACGGCTCCGACACTTCCGCGCGGTGAGCGACCAGGCATTTGATGATGCCGCGGTTCTGCGGCGGCACGCCGGCGCACAGGGCGCGGACGTCGGCGCCGCACGCGGCCGCGAAAGCGGCGCGTTCGCCGCCCGCGGGTGCGCCGGGTGGCGGAGCCATGGGAGCCGCGCCGGGCGGCGCCGAAGCCGGGCCGGGCGGCGGCTCCATGGGAGGCGGACCGGGCCGCGGACCGACGAGAGCCGCCATTTCGGTCTCGCAAGCCAAGGTCAGTGCCGGGCGGTGGCGCAACAGACAGTCGACGACACGGCCTCCGCCGGGAGGTATGCCGCGGCAGAATCGGACGAAGTCCGGGCCGCACGCAGCGCGGAAGCGGGCAAAAGCGGCTCCGGCAGAGGGCGGCGGCGGCGCCATGCCCGGCTCACGCTCCATCGGAGGCGGCGCGTCGGTTTGCGCAAAAGCGCTGGGCGCGAACAAAAGAGTGGCGACGACAAAAGGAAAATAAGCGATGCGCAGCG
>Ga0070738_10004637_pt1 | contig 16171 bp, 14 predicted proteins | sample Coa_R2_2_FD_66446 | JGI IMG/M metagenome (GOLD analysis project Ga0070738, IMG submission 66446) | Surface soil microbial communities from Centralia Pennsylvania, which are recovering from an underground coalmine fire - Coalmine... | ecosystem: Environmental > Terrestrial > Soil > Unclassified ...
GTCCCCATCCACCGGTATTTATCCCCATCGGACACGTTTCCCACGTCATTTCTTCGATTCCCAGAGGTTCGAAAAGCCTGGGTGTCAGATAATCGATCACCTTGCGTCCGGTGACCTTTTGCACAATGGCCGACAGCATGTAAGTGGCGCCGCTATTATAAAGAAACTCCGTCCCGGGCTGATGCGCAATGGGCAACGCCAGGAACGCGCGGACCCAATCCTCTTCTTTCGTGATTGAACCCGTCGAATCCTGGGCATGCCCAACCGACATCGTCAGAAGGTCCTTTATCCGGAGCGCTTGCAGGTTCTCGCTAACCTCTCCGGGAAGTTTATCCGGAAAAAACGAGATCACCTTGTCGTCCACGTTCAGTTTACCTTCCGTTTTGGCAAGGCCTACTGCCGTGGACGTGAAACTCTTGCTCAGTGAATAGAGCATGTGTTTGAGGTCCGGACCGTAGGGCGCCCACCAGCCTTCGGCGATAACGTGGCCGTGGCGCACAAACATGAAACTGTGGAATTCATGTTTGCTGCCGGCAATGGCGTCAAGGAATTGCGCAATCGCCTCCGACCGCACGCCCTGGGCTTCAGGGGTGCTGCGGGGAAGACCAGCGCTGCCGATGTTGCCCGCCAGACTGAAGGGGACACGCGAAACGAGCCCCACGCTGCCTAATCCGAGCCCAATGTTTTTGAGAAACGTTCTGCGGCAGATCATATGAGTGGCGCCAGAGTTCATGCCTCGATGAGCCAAGTCAAGTGCGCCCTGGCCCAGCTCGACCCGGTTCTCGATTTGGCTCCAAGCCCGTCGCCAGTTTGTCCTGCCTCTTCTGCCGAACACAATTCCTGAAAAACTTAGACAAAGAATAGCAGCAGGATCGCTTTTCCACTCGGGGTGATGTAGGGTGGGGCGCGGCTGAGACTTCAAACGGTAGTATCGGATGGGAGCAGACGATGAAAATTGGATGCCATTGCCGGTGGAGAACGTTGAGGACCTGCATGGTCGCCGCTTTATTCGCGGCGGGCCTGGTGCTGGGGCTCCTTACACGAATTCATCCTTTTTACGACCAAACCCAATCGGCGATGACGCCAACTTCCGTGATCGATTCGAACCGCTTGTATTGCGTGAAGCGCGCCACCGTTCCCTGGTACGTCCGGAGTGGTCAATGGCACGCAGATATGCGCAGCATTGCGGCCATTTGGAGATACTTGATGGATGCCGACCTGGACGGTCCAACCAACGGAACACCCTTGGCCCCGGCGCCGTCGGGCAATCCCGCTTAGCGGAAAACGCACAAAACACTCAGCGAATCCGCCTCTTCACCTCGGCGGCTACTGCCGCAACAGGTCCTTAGAAGAAATTGAATTTTTCCGGGACATAAACAATGTCCCCGGGCTGCAAGCTGAATTGCTGGCTTTCCTCGCCTTGGAGGACGCGTTTGAGGTTGAGGTTGTAGTGCTCGGTGTGGCCGTTTTGAATGCGCAGCACTCGAACCGCTTTGGTATTGGCTTTGGTATAATCAAACCCGCCGGCTTCCATCACGGCTTCCAGGGCTGTCATCGGGCGGTCGGAAGTGACCTTGCCGGGCCTGAGCACCGCGCCCGTCACATAAACAGGGAATGCCGCGGACTGCACGGCAACGCTGACCTCCTTGGTCTGGAGTTGGGACCCGAATTGTTTCAACAATTCCTTTTCCATCGCGGGTGGAGTGAGCCCGGCCGCTTTGAATTCGCCCAGCGATTTGAGCGTGATGCGCCCGTCTCTGCGGATTACCGCCGAGGTGTTCAAGTCCGGCGCGCCCGGAAACGAGATGTTCACGGTGTCACCCTCGCGGAGAACGATCAAATCCTGGTTGGTTTTGGTCTCCATGTCGATTTGAGCATATTGCGCGGCCTTGGACATGGCCGCCGCATCGGACCTGGAGCTGTTCTGGGTTTGGCAGCCTGCCGCCAGCAGCGCCAGCACGGGAACCGCCAGCATTGCAAGGTGGGGAAGCTTCCAACCGGCCCCCACGCCCCTCTCGCCATCCTGCGCCACGGAATTCAATGAGTATTTTGACATTTTCGTCGTCCAGTTTTGTTCAGGTTACAAAACGCCACAGACTTTGGGTTTGAGCTAGAACAAGTTCAGTCTATAGCCCCGATTGAGGAGGAGTCAAAAGTTTCTTAGCCGGGGAATACTTACGCGTTTTTACCGCCCGTCCAGGGGTTTCCCCGGATGCCATTCCGTAATGCGACGCGGCTGGTTCCGTAATGGGCGGAGTTGAGATAATCTCTGCTTCGATGAAGGATAAGCCCCGTGAACGTTGAGCCAAATTCAATGAGCCGTTTGGTGGCTGGCGGAATGATGACATCAGAATCGACAACTGTTTTGACCGAACGAACTTCAATGAACGGCGGGTTGCCCATGTGGAAACGAGGGCTGGACCTGGCGCTGCTGGCGTTCCTTTTGCCCGGGTTGCTGCTGGCGGGCGCAATCGTTGCCATGATCGTCAAGCTTGGCTCTCGCGGCCCTCTCTTTTTCTGCCAGAAGCGCGTTGGTTACAAGGGGCGCCATTTTACCTGCTACAAGTTCCGCACCATGAAACCCAATGCCGAGACTGAATCGCATCGGCGTTATACGCAGGAACTTATCAAGTCCAGCGCCCGCATGGTCAAACTGGACGAACGCCGCGACCCGCGCCTGATTCCGTTTGGCAGCTTGCTCCGGGCGTGTGGCCTGGATGAATTGCCCCAGTTACTCAACGTCCTGCGAGGCGAAATGAGCCTGGTCGGGCCGCGGCCGTGCATACCTTACGAGTGCGAAGCTTATCAGCCGTGGCACTGGCAGCGATTCGACGCCGCCCCGGGATTGACCGGTTTGTGGCAGGTCAGCGGCAAGAACCGCACGACCTTTGAGCAGATGGTGCGGCTGGATATCCAATACGCGCGCACCAAGAGCCTGTGGTTGGATCTCCAAATCATTTTTAAAACAGTGCCCGCGCTGTGGCGTCAATACGGCGATCTGCAGGCAGCGAAAACGGCTCGCGCAGTTCAAGCTGCGCGCACACCCGTTCAACTGCCGGCGTAATTACTTCCATTAAATATGCGAACCACCAAAAAGCTTCTCAACGTCGGTGTCGTCGGCTGCGGGTATTGGGGCCCGAACCTTGTGCGCAACTTCCGGCAATCGCCCGAGTGCCACTTGAAAGTGCTGTGCGACGCGAGCGAATCGCGCCTTGGCCACATGCGCCGGCTGTACCCCGACCTGGTCACCACCCAGAAGTTTGATGATTTGCTCAACGACAGCGAATTGGACGCGGTGGTCATCGCGACCCCGGTCAGGTTCCACTACACGATGGCCAAGGCCGCGTTGAGCGTGGGCAAACATGTCTTTATTGAAAAGCCGATGGCCCGCACCGAGGCCGAAGCGTCCGAATTGGTGAGCCTGGCCGAGCGCCAGGGACTGGTCCTCATGGTCGGCCATACCTTCTTGTTTTCACCCGCCGTCCGCCGCATGAAAGAGATCATCAACGCGGGTGATATCGGGGAAGTGCAATACATTTCGGCGCGCCGGCTCAACCTGGGACTGTTTCAGAAAGACATCAACGTGGCGTGGGACCTTGCGCCGCACGACATTTCCATTTTGCTGCACCTGCTGGATGAACTGCCTCTGAGCGTGTCGTGCCAGGGGAGTTGCCATGTGACTCGCGGCATCGAAGACGTCACGATGATGAATTTGAATTTCCGCAAGAACCGGTGCGCTTTCATTCACAACAGCTGGCTCGATCCTAAAAAGGTGCGCCAGATGACCGTCGTCGGTTCGCAACGGATGATCGTATACGACGACACCGAGCCGCTGGAGAAGCTTAAGATTTACGATACCCGCGTCGAAGTTCCCCCGCACTACGACACCTTTGCGGAGTTCACTTATTCGTACCATTACGGCGATTCGTATGTCCCGTACATCAAACAGGACGAGCCGTTGAAACTGGAATGCCAGCATTTCCTGGAATGCATCCTCGAGGGGGCTGTTCCGATCACTAATGGCCGGCTTGGTCTGGAAGTGGTCAAGATTCTCGAGGCGTCGAGTGAATCCCTCAAGAAGCATGGAGCCTCGGTAAACCTCGGGGCCACAACCCCGTGGAACGCGGGCCACCACAATGGACACGCCAACGGCAATTCGAGGCTCAACGGGCACGGGGCCGCGGGGTCAACCACTCCGCTGATTGTTAAACCCGCGGTCGCGGCGTAACGAGGCCAGGTTGTATGGAGCCCATTGGAGTGCAAGTCGCTGTGTTGGCGCTATTTGCTTTCTGGTTCAAGGAATGGGTGCCGCGGTTGGGCGCCCGGGTCGCGATGGCGCCGGTTCAAGTTCGCAGGCCGGCCTGCAAACGATGCCGCTGATTTTGTAACCCAAACTCAATTCGGCCGCGTTGCAATTGGATAGCCATTTTGGTAACCAATTCGTGGCCGACGGTCCCCCAGGAACGGATAATGCAGCACAATGGGTTGGCGAACAGCCCTGGGCGGGATCCCAAAAATTATAAATTAGTCAGCTCTTATTACATGAAAATAGCAATCGTTGGATTAGGTTACGTCGGTTTGCCCTTGTCATTTCAGTTCGCCCGCTCGGGCGTCACTGTCCTGGGCATGGACATTGACACGAGCAAGGTCGACGCTTTGAACCAGGGCAAAAGCTACATCAAGCATATCCCTTCGGAAGCCGTTGCCGAAATCGTCCGCTCCGGGCAATTCTCCGCCTCGAGCGATTTCAGCCGGATCGGCGAGGTCAGTGCCATTATCATTTGTGTGCCAACCCCGCTGAACAAGAACCGCGAACCGGATATTTCCTACATTTTGGAAACGGGCAAAAGCATTGGCCGGTATTTGAAGAAGGGTTCTTTGGTAGTCCTCGAGTCCACGACCTACCCGGGAACGACCGACGAAGATTTACGCGAGGTGCTCGAAATCGGTTCGGGCCTCGAAGCTGGCCGCGACTTTCACCTGGCATTCTCGCCCGAGCGCGAAGACCCGGGCAATCCCGACAGCAAAGTGGCCATCATCCCCAAAGTCGTCGGCGGTTACACCCCGACGTGTCTTCAGAAAGCGGTCGAGCTCTATTCAAAAGCGGTCAAGACGGTTGTCCCGGTGTCCTCATGCCGCGTGGCCGAAGCAACCAAGCTCCTGGAGAACACCTTCCGCGGCGTCAACATCGCGCTGGTAAACGAACTCAAGGTCGTTTACAGCGCCATGGGCATCGACGTTTGGGAAGTGATCAATGCGGCCAAAACCAAGCCGTTCGGGTTCATGTCGTTCTATCCGGGCCCCGGCCTCGGCGGCCATTGCATTCCAATCGATCCTTTTTACCTGACTTGGAAGGCGCGCGAATACGGCCAGCATACGCGGTTCATCGAATTGGCCGGCGAAATCAACACCGGCATGCCGGCTTACGTGATCAACCGCGTCATGGATGCGCTCAACGATCGCCAAAAGGCCGTCAAAGGCAGTTCTGTCCTTGTGCTGGGCCTGGCCTATAAACCCAACGTGGATGACGACCGCGAATCACCAAGTTATTTCCTGATGGAAATGCTCAGCGCTCGTGGCGCCAAGGTTGCCTACTACGATCCTTTTGTGCCGGTCATCAGACCGACCCGCGAGCATCCTCATTGGGCCGGAACGAAATCGGTTGAGTGGAATAAACAAACCATTTCAGGGTTTGATGCCGTGTTGATCTCGACGAATCACGCGTGTGTGAATTACAAGGAGCTGGCCGAATGGGCTCCCTGCATTATCGACACGCGTAATGCCATGAACGGCATTCCGACTAAACCGAACCAGGTCTGGAAGGCCTGACGCAGCCGTTGCTGGGTTTGAGCGCGCGCAGGATAACCCGCGCGCCAAAATACAGTTTCACGCTGGCTCCGGCGAGGCCGGCTTCGCCCGCCAATCGGGCCAGGTCCTTCGTGCGCCAGGCTTTGCGGACCGATAGCAGGGCGTCCGATCGGAACGAGGCCGGATGATGCTGGAAACAGAAGAGTAACCGGAGCGCCAGGTACAGCCCGAGATTTCGGTGCAGGTCGCAGAGAATCACGGCGCGGCGGCTGACACGCCAGCATTCCTGGAGCATCAATTTGACCTGGGTCTCGGTCAAATGATGGGCCATCTGAGAGGCCAGGACCGCATCGAAAGCGTTGTCCTGGAACGGCAGTTGCACTGCTGAACCGGCCACGTTCATTCCGCCCGGGTTCAAGCCCAGAGCGGCCAGGCTTGTGTCCAGATTGACGACACGCCAATCCCAACCCATGCCCTTTGCCCACTTGGCCACTGCCTTGCCCAGCGCTCCGTCACCCGCGCCCACATCGAGTATCGAAACCGACCTGCAGTCGCCCTGGTCGAGCATCCTTGGCACCAGATAACGAAAGGGTTGGGCAAAATCGAAAAACCGGTTAACCCGTCCCAGCGATCGGAAAAATTCCGCAACTTCCTCCGCCGGCCGCGCCGAATCAAAATATTCTTCTTGCGTGCTACGCCGGCTGAAAAACATGCTACTGCTCTTACGGAATTAATGACCGAGACACAAGTTAAAGTCCCTCCGCGCCGCCGCTGGCTTAGGATTGCTACAAGGATCTTGTTATTCCTCATAGCTGCCGCTGCCATCGGCGGAGTTTTGAATCGCGTTGCCAACTCGTTGGACCGCAACTCGCGGCCGGCGGGTTTTACGCGGGGAATGCTTCAGGGAGCCCTGATGCCGATGTCTTTGCCCAACCTCCTCGTTGGCAGAGATGTGACGATTTATTCTCTGAACAATACCGGCGTCAGCTACAAGCTGGGTTACACAACCGGTGTCAATGCCTGCGGGGCGCTGTTCTTCGGCTTTATGTTTTGGCGCCTCAACCGCTTGCGAAGATGGGCCAATCTTCCGCGGGACGGCCAATAAGCGGTTCTGTCGAACCAACGGCTAACACAGGGACAACCCTGGAAGAAGCCGACAGAAACGGGAGTTTAAATTCAAAGGACAGTCTGCGTTCTTCCAACTTGGGTTCGTTTCAACTGAATCGTCTGTAATTCTTTGTTGCTGGCCTGCTTTGGAAGATTTCGCGATGGAAAAGGAGCCGCCTCGACAGCCTTTAACGCTGGCCTCATACTTGCTTGCGAAGTGGAGGATTTGAACCTAACGTCACGCTTCTTTATGGAAAAAGTCGTCATCATTGGATCGGGCTGCGCCGGGCTTACCGCCGCCCTCTACGCCGGGCGAGCCAATTTGCGTCCTCTTGTTTTAACAGGAAAACAACCGGGAGGATTGCTGACCACCACGACCGTAGTGGAGAATTTTCCGGGTTTTCCGGAGGGAATTGACGGGTATGAACTGATGGTGCGGCTGCAAAAGCAGGCTGAGCGCTTCGGGGCGCGAGTCCAGTTCGGTGTGGTCGAGAGCGTCGACTTATCCAAACAGCCGTTCCGTTTATCGGTGGACGGCGAAACATTGGAGACCGAGACGCTGATTATTGCCAGCGGGGCAGGGCACAAACACCTGGAGCTGGAAAGCGAAATCAAGCTCGAGAACAAAGGCGTGACTTACTGCGCGACCTGCGACGGCGCGCTTCCCATGTTCCGCAATCAGCCGCTGGTCGTCGTCGGCGGCGGGGATTCAGCCTGTGAAGAGGCCATGTATCTTACACGGTTCGGCTCGATTGTGTACTTGGTCCACCGCCGTGACACGTTGCGGGCCTCAAAGATAATGGCTGAGCGAACGCTGGCGCATTCGAAGATCAAGCCGTTGTGGGATTCGGTCGTGACAGAGGTCCTGGATGTGGCGCAGGGCAAGGTTACGGGTGTGCGTGTGAAGAACGTCAAAACCGGCACCGAACGCCTGTTCGACTGCGCGGGAGTTTTCGTCGCAATTGGCCATGTGCCCAACACACAGTTGTTCAAAGGCGTCATCAACATGGATGACCACGGTTACATCATTCCGACCCGTGGAGCGGCCACGAATGTTCCGGGAGTATTTGTGGCCGGCGATTGTGCCGACCGGGTGTATCGGCAGGCGGTGACAGCGGCGGGCATGGGGTGCGCCGCTGCAATTGAAGTCGAACGATTCCTCGCCGCCCGAAACGAATAGCGGGCTACGCCGACACTGAACTGCTGCCGGAGTTGGGCGCGTTTGCCTGGACAAAATTCCGCGTTATTCCGACCGCTGTTGTGTCGCCCCGCTCGGCAGCCCGATGGACGATCTGGCCCAGCAATTGCACCGCCTTTTCAATCTTTTCGGTCCACGGATTTCCGAAATTCAGCCGGATGAAGTTCTGGAATTTTTGCTTCGCCGAAAACAGTGGCCCCGGCGCTGTACTGATCCCCGCAGCCAATGCCTGTTGATACACCGTCAGCGAGTTGACGTGTGCCGGCAGCTCCACCCACAGGCTCATCCCTCCTTCGGGCCGGGTCGCTTTTGTTCCAGGCGGGAAATAACGGCTCACCGCCGCGCTCATGCATTGCATCTGGTTGGCGTAACAACGCCGAATTTTGCGCAGGTGCCGCTCAAAGCCGCCGTTCTGTAGAAACTCGGCGATCGCCATCTGCGGCAACGCGGGGTTGGCGGCCGTGTTGACAAATTTCAAGAATTCGACCCGTTCTTTGAACCTTCCCGGGGCCACCCAACCCACCCGGTAACCGGGAGAGAGGGTCTTGGTAAATGAATCGCAAAGCATGACCCAGCCATCTTCATCATAGGCCTTGGCCGCTTTGGGGCGTTTCGGACCGAAGGTCAGGTTCCCATAGAGGTCATCCTCGATCAGCGGGACTTCGCGTTCCGCCAGCATTTTCACAAGCTTCTGTTTCTTTGAATCCGGCATGCAGCTGCCCAGGGGATTGCTGTAGTTGAGCGTAAACACGCACGCCTTGATCCGGCAGGTCTTGAGCCGGTCGGCCAGTTCGTCGAGGCAAATTCCATCGCGTGGGAAGGTTGGTATTTCGCAAACCCGCATGCCCAGCGCCTCGATAATTTGCAGGATCCCGAAAAAAGCGGGTGACTCGATGGCAATCACGTCTCCGGGCGCGGCCACGGCTCGCAAGCAGAGGTTGAGCGCTTCGGTCACCCCCACCGTGGTGATGATGTCGTCCGGGGCAAGGGTGCACCCGGCCTCCATCGCCCGGCGGGCGACCTGCACGCGGAGGCCGCGATTTCCCGGCGGCGGATCATACGTGTTGGCCGCCAATGGCGAGCGGCGGCTGACTGCTGTTGTGGCGCGGTGCAGTTGCTGAAGCGGAAACAATTCCGGGCTCGGCAAAGTGGCGCCAAGCCGCACCAGGCTCGGGTCGCGCCCGGCTTTGACTACCTGCATGATCAAATCGCTGACGCGCACCTCCACCGGCCGGGGCGTCGGCTTGGACCGGCCGGGTTCAGGCGGCGCCGTCCAGCGCTGGGCGCGCACGTAATAGCCCGATTGCGGACGGCCTTCGATAATCCCGCGGTTCTCGAGCAAGCGGTAAGCCTGCATCACCGTCGCGATGCTCACGTTCTGTTGCTCACTGCACTTGCGCACCGAGGGAACGCGCTCGCCGGGTCGCAACGTTCCGTGCTCGATCAATTCCGAAATTCTCAGCGCCACCTGCTTGTAAAGCGTGTCCTCACAGTCCAGCAAGGCCGCGGTGTGGGAAGCCAGGTCGGGCGATTTCATGTGGCAAACGTAGTCCGAAGTGACCATCCGCATAGTCACACCTCTTTGAAAAGATCACCAGTACAGTTTTTGCAGTTTCAAAACTGTTCTGGTTGGAATTCGACCCAGCTGAGTCTAGGCGTTCTCCATCCCCGGCCTATGTTCGCTTCATGCAAACTGATCCTCAATCCGGGAGCCTGGCGTCGCAACCGCTGATTTTGCCGCTGCCGACGTCAGGTTGCCGGCCTCGCATTTTGAGCCGTCGAAACACGCCTTCGAGCCTTGCCGAATCAGTCCGGGCAACAGCAAAGTCCACAACCGCCGAGAATATCGCCTGGGCCGGGCTTGCTATTGGGGGAGCCGGAGCGCTTTTTGCCAGCTTGTGTCGCTGATTGCGTTCGGGCTACAGCGGTTGGCCGGGGGGCGCTCCGATCGAAATAGGGACGCCAGCCACGCCCTGGGCCTGCGTTGGAACCACCTTGAAAAACATGGCCGAGGGACCTTGTTGCACTGGGAAACTGCTTAACGACTCAAGATTCGTTAGCACCGTCCAATGGACCATGTCAGGGCTTTGCCACAAGACGGCGGGCCCGTTGAATCCCGCCCAGTGCAGCACCAGCGTTGAGGGCTGCGGGCTTAGCTGTGAAGTGCCGGTGGAAACGGCCGGCGCTGTGGATGTACGCGACGACATCGTTCCCGACAGAATCGTAAGCGTCGCAGACCCGCTGCCCTGGTAATTTGGATCTTGAATGGTCGCCTGCACGGCGTACGTCCCAGCCTCCAGCGGTGGCTGGGGCGAGTTATTGTAAGTTACCGCCACGTTCAAACCAGGGGGAGTTGTGCCGAAGGACACGGACTTGGGCGTTCCATCTGACGCCTGGGAGAGGTTCCACAAATGAACCAACGCGGGGGCTTTCTCGATCGTGAGCAAACCCATTGTGCTGGTTGGGCAGCCTGGGTCTGTCGAGATGGCGCTCACCCAGTAGGATCCTGCGCTGACAGGAGGGTCGGAGGCGTCTCCGTACGTGAGAACCAGTCCGAAGTCAGTCGGTTGGGTGGCAGCAGAGACGCTTTTCGGTGTCCCGTCATAAACCTGGTCGAGGTTCGTCAACAGGATCACACACGAGGCCGATGGAATCGTGTAGGAGACTTCGGTTGAGAACTCGCTTTCAATCCCGGCCAGGTTAAAACTGGTCGCCGCGAAATAATAAGTAGCGCCTCCGGAAAGGTTATCGACGGTGGCCATGTTGCTCGAACCGGCGAATGCGGAATTAGTGTACTGGCCACTGGCTGGACCGTAATAAACCTGGTACGCGACCACGTCCGGATCCGGATCCATGTCCCATTCCCACGTCAATGAATCAGCGCGTCCCGTCCCTGCCGAACCGAGAAACCCAATTGTGACGAACAACCCTAAACTGAATCTTTTCAAATGAACTTCACCGTGAATTCCAGGCAGCGTTCCGCGGCGCTTGACCGGAGTGACTAATTAAAGCCCCAGATTGTTTGACTCTGCAAGAGGTTTTACTTTCCCATCAAGTGCTCCAACACCAATTGGTCCAGCGCGGCGTAATCCCGATTGGCGATGAGTTTTTGCGCGGCTTTTTCGTCGAAGCTGTGCGCCTTTTCCAGCAGACGCAAAAATGTTTTGCGGCTGTTGTCCAGGTGCGCGAGCCAGTGTTCCACGCGCGTGGTTCGGAACGGATGGACGTCGAAGCAGACGTATTCTCCCTTTTTGCCGTAGCCATTGCGTTCGAGGGCGCGCACCTGGTTGAAGGCGACTCGCAAATTGGCGCTGCCGAACGGTTTGTCCTGGTCGAACTTCAACCCGTTCTGATCGTTGAGGTGCAACGACCACAACTTCCCGAAGGTCATTGCGAAATCGATTTCATCGGCGGGATCCAGTCCCGCGAGAATGGCGTGCGCCGACTCAATCAGGCAACCGACGCGTTTGGGGTCGCTGGTCAGTTGCGCGATCGCCAGCGCATGGCCAATCGTGGGCAGGTAAGCGTGGTCCATCGGTTCGTTGGGCTTTGGCTCGATCGACAGCCGGATCTTTCTGTCGTGAGCAAGCATTTTATCCAGGGCTTCGACGAGAAGTTCGAAGCTGCGCCGGCCGTTTTTGGCTTCGCGCAGGTAAGTGCCTTCCCTCGCCAGCCAGAGAACAATCAGGTCAGTCCCCAGGTCATTGGCGATATCGATGCAGCGCAGTGATCGCTCGATGGCGTACTTGCGGCACTTCGGATCGTTGCTGGTGTAGGCTCCGTCCATGGTCATGGGACTGAACCACAGGCGCGGGGCGACCATTTCGGCGGCAATGCCGGCATCGCCGAGCTTTTTCTTGAGAGCCTTTGTTTCCTTGCGCAATTGTTCGCTGGATTTGCCGTCGATATCCGGCACCGCGTCGTCGTCGTGAAACATCATGGCGTCAAACCCGAGCGCTTTGAGTTGGTCGAGTTTCCAATCAAAAGATTGAGCGGGGCGAGTCGTCGGCCCGTACGGATCCTGTCCCTCGCTGATGTTCCACGGGCCAAAACAAAATTGGTATTGGTTTTTAGGCATAAGTGGCTTGACGATACCGAGAGCCATTGCGCAGGAAAGCAAAATCATTTTGACAGTGCTGCAGGGCTTATTATGCTCGTACTGTTCCGAGCAGTAGACCGTTGGAATGCGCATGCCTGCTAACGCGGAGAAAGCTCAAACGCCCGGTCGGGTGATGTTCCTCGATGGCCAGGGGGAACTTCCTATGATTGGCATATCGACAATGTGGAGCAGCGCCGAGGTTTACTTGCAGGGAGCTCACCTCACCAGTTTCCGAAAACACGGACAGGAACCGCTCACCTTCATGAGCCAATGCAGCAGATTCACCGAAGGCCAGCCCATCCGTGGAGGAGTTCCGGTTATTTTTCCCTGGTTTGGAATGCGCGAGGGAATGGGCAACCACGGCTTCGCCCGAACCAAGACTTGGGAGCTGAAAGAATTTGCTCCCGCACCGGACGGCAGTGTGAGTGTGCGGTTCCGTTTGCCGGATTGTCCTGAAGCCTCGTCTTATCCGCCGTTCACCGCTGATTACGTCATCACTGTGAGCCAGGACCTGCTCCTTCAGTTAATCGTGACCAATGACGCGGCTGAAGAACCATTGGTTTTTGAGAATTGTTTCCATACCTACTTTGAGGTCGGCGATATCACCGCAATTTCCATCCATGGTCTCAAAGGCTGTTCGTACCTCGATAAGGTCACCAATTTCGCCCAGAAAACCGAGGCCAACGACGCCATACGCATTTCATCGGAAACGGATCGAATCTACCTCAACACCGCCGGGCCAATCGAAATCCACGACCCGCGACTGGGCCGCAAAATCCTGATCGAAAAGCAGGGCTCCAATTCGACCGTGTTGTGGAATCCATGGATCGCCCGGTCGCAGCAAATGCCGGATTTCGCCAATGACGAATACCAGCGCATGGTTTGCGTTGAGACCGGGAATGTGGCCACAAACGAGGTCACCTTGCCTCCGGGCCGGACCTCAACGTTGAGCACCCGTTTGTCTATCCTTCCCTTGGAGTAGCCTGTTTTTTCGCCGGATCGGGCTCGGTTTTGTTTTTCAGGGGCAGGAAATTCCCCTGCTCGCAGCACTCAACGAAACATTCGGTCACCACTTTCAATTTTTCCCAGCGCGCGCGGATTTGCCTGGCCTCGGCTTGAGTAATCTGGTTATCCGCGGCGGCGGCCGCAACGACTGCCAGTAAGTCGGCAAATTCCTGCACGATTTCATTGGTCGCCGGGATCAGGTAGGAAGGATGCGGTTTGGCGGTTTTCGGGTTGAGCACGAAAAATCCGCCGGCCCGCTGACAAATCCACTGGATCAGGCGCGGATCTTCCGTGCACCGAAGCAGCGCGTCGATTCGGTCCAGGGGATTAGTGCTGCCACTGCCGGCTGCGGGGTCCGGAGGCTCCGCCCACTTGTAAATCATCGAAAGGGATAGCCCGAGTTGGGCGGCGACCTGCTTTGGGCTGCACTTCTGAAAAACCTCACGCAGCACTTCATGTGATTGCATGCTAAAAAGTGAAAAACCTGGCCAGGCAAGGCAAGGCTGAACTTGGCTGCAGTCACCCGACGGCGACGCTCGGCAGAGACACCACCGGATGGCGGGGTCTTACCGGTTACAAACGGCTGACCGCTTTATAGGTGCAAATCGTTTCCGTTTGAGGCTTCTTGGAGTCAATCAGATGAATGCCTTGGACTCGAGTCTTAAGCCATGGAGGTGGGCATCCCGGCCTTGCCGGTCTGTTAGTTTTCCAATTCGAGCGGTTTTGAACTTCTCGGACGGCAAAGGGACGGGTTTCTTTCTTGATAGCTTCGAACCCAAAGCTTTACCATCAGGCTCATGAATTAAAAGAGGCGCCTATGATAATCTACACAGCTTGCCTGGCTCTGGGTCTGCTCTTCGCAATCATCAGCGCGTTCGCCGGGCACCTGTTCGGCGGCCATGAGGGAGTCGACGTCGGCACCGGAGGTCATGCCGAAGCTGGTTACGATCATAGCGGCGTTCCAGGCATCTCTTTCTTCAGCCCAACAGTCCTCGCGTGTTTTGTGACGGCCTTTGGAGCTTGCGGCCTGATTCTTTCCCACATTGAAAGCACGCGCAGTGTTTGGATTAGTGCCCCTATTTCTGCCGTGGCCGGCGGGGCGATCGCGTTCGTGGCGCTGGTGATTTTCAACTGGATGTTCAGCAAAACCCAGAGCTCGAGTGAATCGCGAGTCGCCTCGCTCGCGGGGCAGACTGCTTCCATCGTCTCGCCCATTCCCATCAATGGAGTGGGTGAAATCGCCTATATCCAGGGTGGATCGCGATACACCGCGCCCGCGCGGACCGAAAGCGGCGCGGCCATTGCCGCGGGCAAGCCCGTGCGCATCACGCGAATCGTCGGCACACAGTATTTTGTCGAAGCCTTAGACTAAAAAGCCTCCTCCAACCAAGCCATTTATGATCACTCCAATCTTCTTTGCCGAAATCAGCACCACCGGCCTGGTCATTGCGGGCGTCGCCGCTGTGCTGTTCGTGTTTTTCATGATGATCGCGATTTGGGCCAATCGCTACATGAAGGTTGGTCCCAACCAGGTCCTGGTCATTTCAGGCCGTAGGCACAAGGTCACCGATCCGGATGGAACCGTGCGCGAGGTCGGTTTCAAGATTCGCAAAGGCGGCGGCGTTTTCGTTCTGCCGGTGTTTGAGAAAGTGGATGTGCTTTCTTTGGAGTTGCTGACGATCGACGTCCAGACGCCCGAGGTCTACACCAGCAAAGGCGTGCCGGTCAAAGTCGATGGCGTAGCGCAAATCAAAGTCAAAGGGGATGATGTTTCCATTTCAACGGCCGCCGAGCAGTTCCTGAGCAAGAGCACCGATGAAATCAAGAACGTTGCCACCCAGACCCTCGAAGGCCACCTGCGGGCTATCCTGGGGACGATGACCGTTGAAGATATCTACCAGAACCGCGACGCCTTTGCCTCCAAGGTCCAGGAAGTGGCCGCCGGCGACATGGCCAACATGGGGCTGGGAATTGTCAGTTTCACCATCCGCGATATCCGCGACGGCCAGGGCTATCTCGAAGCCTTGGGCAAGCCCCGCATCGCCCAGGTCAAACGCGACGCTATGATTGCCCAGGCCGAGGCCGACCGTGATTCGATGATCCGCTCTGCCCAGGCCACCCAAGCGGGCCAGGAAGCAAAATTCGCCGCGGACACCAAAATTGCCGAGGCCCAGCGCGATTACCAGATGAACGTCGCGCAATACCAGGCCTCCGTTAACCAGCGCAAAGCCGAGGCCGACCTTGCTTACGATCTGCAGAAATACAAAACCGGCCAGTTGGTCAAAGCCGAGGAAGTGCAGGTCAACATCATCGAGAAACAGAAGCAAATTGAGCTCCAGCAGCAGGAAATCCTGCGCAAACAACGCGAGCTCGAAGCCAACGTGCAAAAGCCCGCCGATGCCGAGCGGTACAAAGTCGAGACACTGGCCAATGCGCGCAAATTCCAACTGGAAGCAGAAGCGAGCGGCGCCGCAGCCGCCGCTAAAGCAACCGGCTTTGCCAACGCCGATGTGGCGAAAGCCTCGGGCCTGGCCGAAGCCGAGGCCAACAAAGCGCGCGGTTTGGCCGAAGCCGCGATTATCGAGGCCCAGGGCAAAGCGACCGCCGAAGCCATGCGCATGAAGGCCGATTCCTTCAAGCAGTACAATGAAGCCGCCGTTGTCGAAATGATCATTCGGATCCTGCCAGAAGTGGCCGGCAAGATCAGCGAGCCGCTGTCCAAGACCGAAAAGATGGTGATTGTGAACTCGGGCAACGGTGTGGGAGGCGGCGCCAGCAAGCTGACCGGCGACGTCACGCAGATTATTGCGCAACTGCCGCCGGTCATCGAGGCCCTGACCGGGATCAAATTCGAGAAGTTGCTCGAGCAGATCCCGTCGCTCAAAGCCGCTTCGACTCCGGTCGTTACGGAAATTAAACCCAGGGAGAGTCTATGATTGCTTCCATCATTGGCG
>Ga0070738_10004639_pt1 | contig 16169 bp, 16 predicted proteins | sample Coa_R2_2_FD_66446 | JGI IMG/M metagenome (GOLD analysis project Ga0070738, IMG submission 66446) | Surface soil microbial communities from Centralia Pennsylvania, which are recovering from an underground coalmine fire - Coalmine... | ecosystem: Environmental > Terrestrial > Soil > Unclassified ...
GACCGTCGCGGACGATCAAAGTGTCCGTCGCGAACGAGTGGTTGCAGATACGGTCATACAGGACAGCCCATTCGCAGAGGTCGCGGTATACCAACACCCACGACGGCGAAACCTTGTGTGGCTCCTCCCGCGTCTTCTTCCCCTCAGGGATCATGTGGCTGAGGGCGGTCAGCGTGGTGACGCCTAGATCCTTCATCATCCGACCGAGGGCGGTCTTCGGGGAGCCGTCGCTGTTGAATTGGTCCGCGCTCAACTTGTCTGTGTCCGTGGTCGGAGAGATCACGTTGAAGAAAAGTTCCTTGCCGTAGGAATCCACGACGCGGACAAGTTGGACGGTAAATGAGTCGAATACGAGCTTATTGTTACCGCCATCACTGGCGACAAGCGAGACCGAAGTAGTACCGCGCGACTTAATGGTTCGCACGCTCGACACTAACGGACGCACCTCATCACGCAGTTCGTCAAGCAGTCGACGGTCAGCCTCCGTGCATTCACGGATTTTCTTTTGCATCTCGGGCAGCGTCTCGTGGTCGAACATGGCTGCTACTCCAAAACGGCGTACACGTCGATCTCCTCTATGGGCTTGTTCTTGCCAGTGCCGAACTGTTCGCACTGGCGGCGTCCGTGCTGCGACGTTCCGGCGTCACGAATGGTCTTGATTCTCCAACCGCAGGCGGCTTCGGCCAAGGACCGCCTGAACAGGTCGCGGGGATCTTTACGGCAACTCGGCAAGGCCCCAAACCGGCAGACCAGTTTGGCTTCCGCCACGCATGCCTCGGCAAGCTTCTTCCACACGCCCGCTAGGTCGGCGACGAACTCCGCCTCGCTATGGTGCGATAACTGGTGGTCGGCGCGGTAATCCACGTCGCTCGGGCCGCCCACGAACCAGTTGCGGAGCCAGTGGTCGGGGAAATACGTCCGCATGCCGTAGTAGGGCGGCGATGTAATTACCCACGAGAATTTCGCTCCAAGCTCCGCGAAACGGCAGGTGCGACTGTCCCCGGTGATGACCTTCCCCAGCGTGGAGGGCGGTACTGCCTCGAACGAGAACCGAGCGCGGTGGCTAATCGTGTCCAGCACGTCGATCGCCGACGGCTTCATGCGGTGCTTGCGCCAGTAACGGACGGCTGGCACGGGCTTGGTGGAGTACGTCCGTGGCATCTGGTTGGACAGGTAGCCGGGCGTCTTCCGGCTTTGTGGACCGTGCAGGATGCCAAGCATGACGCACCGCAGAGCGACCTCGACGCGCGTATCGCACTTGGCCAGCAGGTAGTTACGGATGCAGCAGATATCGCGGAGGGTGCTGGGGGCGTAGGCCAAGCCCCAAAATTCCCCCTGCGGGGTCGCTGGCACAGGGCCGGGGCGCACGTCCGCGAGGATGTCTCGCGCGAGGGCGAGGATCTCGCAGGCACGGACCTGCGCCAGCTTGGCAGCGGCGATGGCCCCGGCGACTGGGTTGCTGTCCACGCCGACTGAGGGCAGGCCGCGCAGCCTAGCCGCGAGGATCGTGGTCCCGCGACCGCAGAAGGGGTCCAGCATCCACTCGTCTGCCTTCGCGTTGGCCAGCGCGCCGAACGGGAAAGAAAGAGGGAACATCGTGTAGTACGGGCACAGGTCGTTCAATCGTAGCAGCGGCGAGGTCAGCTTGGGGAGTTGCTTCAAGCGAGAGGCAGGTCCTTTTCGCGTGCGGGTAACGGTGATGACAGATGGCATTCATCCCCCAGTGATCTGCCCTTGCCAAAACCCTACTGGTCGAGCAACTGGTCTAGCAACAGCGTCGGTTAGGTCGGCGAGCCGCCCGAATGCCTCGGGCAACTCTAGCACCCACTGCTTGATCTTCTCGGAGATCTTCCTGGCCAGAAGGAATTAATCGCTGCCGAACATATTCGCCGAAGGTCATTGAGCGATCGTACCGCGAGGTCGGCAGTAAGTACGAAAGAATAGTAAGCCGTTTGGACGGCATAGACAACGTCAGTAGTATGACTTTGGCTAAGAATTCCGGCTGAAGGAGTGCCTGCGGGACATGAAGAATGGAACGCTTTCTAGATCGGTCGGGTACGCGAGACGGACCGGGGAGATTGGGAAACTGCTGGACGGAGGCGGTCATGGCTGGCCTTTCTCTCCCTCCGTTGCTTGCAGAGGCGCGGCGGGCGGTAGCAGAGAAAGCTCGGTCCGGCGGGGAAGAAAAAGGGCACGACTTGTAGTTACTGAGTCCAGCCGCACAAATGTCACGGGCGAGCGGGGTTGCGTAAGCGCCCCGAGGATATTCCTCGGGGCGCTTACGCAACCCCGCTCGCTCGAAGGTTTCTGCCTTGCTCCGTCAACGGCTTGCCCTAAACGAACTTGTGTTAGAGCGCATTGCGGCCATTGAAGCCACCCAAGCCTTTGCCAGCGAAACCGCCGCCGAAGCCGCCTCCACCGAAGCCGCCGCCGAGACCGAAGCCGCCACCGCCCAAGGCGTTGAAGCCGCCACCACCGAAGCCGCCGCCGAGACCGAAACCACCACTGAAACCACCACCCAGACTGCCGCCGAAACCACCGCCGAAGCCATTGAAGCCGCCGCCGAATCCGCCCCCACCGAAGCTGTTAAAACCGCCGCCGAATCCGCCACCTAAACCGTTGAAACCTCCACCACCCAGGCCGCCGCCGAACCCGCCTCCGAGTCCACCGTTGTTACCGCCGGCCAAGCCACCCGTCGTGAAAATGAAGTTGCCCGTGCTATCGGTGTTCAGGTTGCTGAGAGGGGGCATTGCGGGCGGAGGCGGCAGCTTGTTGTGGCGGAATTGCCCATTCGACATGCTGGGCCAAGACAGCCAGATTATGGAGAGTAATAGTTGAAGGACATAACCGACCTGGAACAGACTTTTGTATGAGAACATGATGACTCCCAAATTAAAAGAGGACGGAAGAACGACTCCTACCGCCGCGAGGACGGATGGCGGGGGCGTTCCTTTTTCAAAGCGCGTTGCGTCCGTTGAAGCCGCCCAAACCCTTGCCGGCAAAGCCGCCGAATCCACCGCCGCCGAATCCGCCGCCGCCCAAACCGTTGAAGCCGCCCAGACCGCTTCCGAAGCCGCCCACACCGGTCCCCAAGCCACCGAAACCGCCCAAGCCGCCGCCAAATCCGCCGTTGAAGCCTCCAAAACCGCCCAAGCCGCCGCCACCAAATCCTCCCAGGCCACCGCCAAAACCACCACCGAAACCGCCGAAACCGCCTCCGCTTAGGGCAAAGCTGGTAGGCGAGCCGGCCAGCTGGAGCATCTGTTGGGTTTGCAGGGCAGACTGCTGAAATCCCACGACGACCGGGAACGGCTGGGCAACCGGCACGCTGGGATAGGCCAGGGCGCGCTGCGCATTCGAGGGGCGGGATGCGGACAGAACAATCACCAGTGCGGCGAGGCCGAGGATATACTCCAGGCAAATCAGTCGAATCAGTGAAGACATGTTTGTCCCTTTCAAGGATTCTGGATGTGGGGCCGCTTCGACGACCCTGCCGATCCATACCGCCGCGACTAACCGTTTATTCCCCGGCCGTGGATAATCGCTCGCTCAGACGAAGGACGGAGCCGGCCGGGAAGAAGCGCCCGGCCGGGCTTACGCGTCTTAGGCGTGCGAACTCCCACCCACGACCGAATCACGATAGACTTCGCCCGTGTTGACGAGGGTGATTTGGCCTGCCTGCGCAGCGGCCATGATGTCGGCTTCAGAGGTGAACTGGTGAGGCGTGACTCCCGGATTGAACTGGATGCGGATTTGGTCCCACAAGGCATTGAAGTTTTGACCCGGGACGGCGCTGAGCACGGGCGCGAATTGCTGCGGATCGTCCAGATCGTTCGTAACAAAGATGAGCTGGAGGTTCGGGTTGTTCGCGATTATTGAGGCGGCGGCATTGTCAGATAGCTGAAGCACGTTGATGGTCACGGATTGACCATTGAAGAAAGCGGGTATCTGAGTGGCAGCGCCCTCCGAGTCTTTCGTGGACGAGGTATTCGACACGGCGGCGGTGTCGCTGCTGAGGTCGGCGAACGGGATCATAGAGACAGAGGGGAGGTCGCGCCCCTCCAGGCTCTCCAGGGAAAGACGGACGCTAGGCCGCTGCGTTTGACGGAGTAACTGACGACGAAAAGGCCAAATCATGCGCATTCTCCTTCGGGGCGAAGACAGTGAAACGGGACAGGAACACTCAGAAAGACAACGCGATATGAATAAGCTACCTGCGTGCCAATGCGTTGCAGCGACTGAGGGTTCGCATCGAACTGCTTGCTCTATCTCGACTTGCAATTTTCAGACTGAGGCAGACGCAAGGCGCGGCCCCTTAACGGCAGGGGCTGGCGCCACCGCGGGTGGTGGGGGCTACCGGATTTGGTGGGAGGCACGCGTGATGCCGAGCTTTTTCATCCGGTTGCGCAGGGTATTCGGGTGCAGTCCAAGGATCCGGGCTGCACCCCGAGGGCCTTCGATAACCCAGTCGGTTTGGTGCAGGACGGCGACAATGTGGTCGCGCTCGATCGACTCCAGAGTAGATTGTTGCCCAGAAGCGGGCGCCGCATCCGGCAGAGGTAGGAGGTCGGGGGGAATAGCCAGCATGGTGTCTGTCGTCAGAATGACGGCACGTTCGAGAATGTTTTCCAGCTCGCGAATGTTGCCGGGCCAGGGGTAGTCGATCAACCGCTGCATCGTTTGCTCGGTGACTCCTTCGATGCGTTTGCCGATCCGGGCCGCGAATTTATGGACCAGGAAGTGGACGAGCAAAGGCAAATCGTCCTTGCGCTCCCGCAGCGGCGGCAGAGTGATGGGGAAGACGCTGAGACGATAGTAAAGGTCCTCGCGGAACGTCTTCTCGCGGACCGCCTGGAGCAGGTCCCGGTTGGTAGCGGCCAGGACTCGAATATCGACCTTGATCGGCGAACCGCCGCCCACCCGGTCGAATTCGCGCTCCTGCAAGACACGCAGCAGCTTGACCTGCGTCTCAGGGGGGATCTCGCCGATCTCGTCCAGGAAAATGGTGCCGCCGTCGGCCAGTTCGAAGCGACCGGTGCGCCGGGCGATGGCCCCCGTGAAGGCGCCCTTCTCGTGGCCGAACAACTCGCTCTCCACCAGGCCGGTCGGGAAGGCGGCGCAGTTGATCTTGATCAGCGGCTTGTCCCGGCGCTTGCTGGCCGAGTGGATGGCGCGGGCGATCAATTCCTTGCCGGTGCCGGTCTCGCCGGTGATCAGCACGGAGGCGTCCGTGGGCGCGACGCTGCGGACCTTATCGAGAACCGCCTGGAGCGCGGGACTTTGACCGATGATTTCCTCGAAATTGTGGGCCGACTTGATTTTGTCTTGCAGGTAGCGGTTCTGCTGTTGCAGGCGGGCGCGTTCGGCCCCAGCGAGAACACGGGCGGTAATCGATTCATTTCCGTTTGCGACTCGCCCGTTTGTCCTTAGCGATTCCGGAAGGAAGAATCCGGCGAAGGAGACTTCATTTTTCATCGGAGATCCTCTCAGGATGTGATGGCCATTGTAGGTGATGGGCAAAGGGGGCGCGGCCCTAGAAGTGAGACGGAAGCGGCCGCCGGACCGCGGTGGGCCTCTTCCCGTACCGATTTGCCTCTCTTATTACTGCTCGGTCGCCGGAAAATAAATGAATGGGTTTGAAATTATTTACCTCGATTTTGGATTGCCGGATTGTATTTCACTTACCTCGGTCCCAAGCGAAGCTACGCCCTGGGCGCGCAGTCTGTTGCCATGTCTCGCTAGTCCTACATTTTTTGACCATTTTCCATCGTTCCGGGAATAGATTGCCGTTCGCAACGGTAGAGAACACCGTTGGATCGGAGGGGCAGGACGCGATCCGACATGAGGCCGGATCGCGTCCCCATCCTTCCGTAAAGGACGCGCCCTTCACCCCAGATGACCGGCAAGGTCATCGTCAAGTAATCCCCCTAATCGAGGTGTCTAATGATGGACAAATGGATCGAGCAGTGCGTCGGCGACGACGGCATCGACCGCCGCGGCTTCCTTGAGTGCATGGCTTGGGCTGGCACCGGGCTGGTCTGGACCGTCGGGGCCGGCATCTCCGGCTGCGCCAAGTTCGAAGAGGTGGCCGACGAATGCAAAACGGGCGACTTCTCCTTCGCCCAGATCAGCGATAGTCACATCGGCTTCAGCAAGGAGCCGAACAAGGACGTGACCGCGACGCTGCGGGCCGCCATCGACAAACTCAACGCGTTGAAGGAGCGGCCCGCCTTCCTCCTGCACACCGGCGACCTGACGCACCTCTCTAAGGCGGAAGAGTTCGATACCGTCGCTGAGATCCTCAAGGGCTTCAAGGGCGGCTCCACCTTCTTTGTCCCCGGCGAACACGACTTATACGACGACGACGAACGTTACTTGGAGCGCTACGGCAAAGGGACGCAGGGGATCGGCTGGCAGAGTTTCGATTATCGGGGTGTGCATTTCGTGGGTCTGGTCAATGTGATGAACCACAAGGCCGGCAAGCTCGGCGTGCTGGGGCAGGACCAACTCGATTGGCTTAAAAATGACGTGGCCCGCCTCGGCGATAGCACTCCGATCGTCGTTTTTGCACATGTGCCTTTGTGGACCGTGTACGAGAAATGGGGCTGGGGAACCAAGGACAGCGAGCAGGCGCTGGCGCTGCTCAAGCGCTTTGGCTCTGTGACGGTCCTGAACGGCCATGTCCACCAGATCTTGCAAAAGGTGGAGGGGAAAGTGACCTTCCACACCGCGCGTTCGACCGCCTTCCCTCAGCCGGAGCCGGGCAAGGCGGAGTCGCCCGGCCCGATCAAGAATGTGGCCGCCGACAAGCTCAAAAGCGTCCTCGGCGTGACGCAAGTCAACCACGTCGAGAACAAGAAGTCGCTGGCCACTATTGATTCATCTCTGGAGTGAGTCTGTGGACGCAAAGGACGCAAAGGACGCAAAGGACAAAAGAGACAAAAATCACGTTTATCCTCTTTTTGTCCTTTCTTCACTTTGCGTCCTTTGCGTCTTTAGCGCCGCAACAGCTCCGCGAACTCGCGCAATTCTTTCACATTCAGATCGGAAATCACCCAGAACATGCGTTCGCTATCGGTCCAGCGAATCAGGTGATAGCCTTGCCGCTCCAGGAATTCGGGCGGACAATCTTTGTCCGCCGATCTCCAGATGAAGACGTTGATGATGTGCTTGGCGCGTGCGTAGACGAGGGCAGCCGCCGGCCGATCATCGATGTACTCGAGGCGGCCGCCGGTCAGCGGGAAGCCCTGCGGCTCCAGATTCTTCACCTCCGGGACAAAGTCCACCTTACCGATAAACCACGGTTTGACCGTGTGCTGATCGCTTGATTCCACGTCGAGCGTGTGGCTGGACAGCATGAGAGAGCGAACATGCGCTGCAACGACTTCGCGTGCCAGCAACTCGTCACGCGCGAGGACCGATCTGCCCTGAAGAGCACCCCAAAGCGCAAGGGCTATAAGCACCGCGGCAGCGCCAACCACGCCCAGCCAACTCCAGGGCAGGGAGACCCGACGGCCCCGCTGGCGCGCTCCGCCCGCCTGACGAAGAGACACACGGACACGCCGATGCAGGTCGGCCGGTGGCTTATGGTACAGGGCCGGGTCGTGGAGCAAGGTGCTCATGGACCGAGTCCGCGCAACAGCCGCGGCACAGCCGGGGCACTCGCGTAGGTGCTGTTCGATCTCCAGGTCGCGCACCAAGTCCAGCTCGCCGTCGGCGTAGGGAGATAACAGGCCGCGGATTTCTTCGCAGGTCACGTTAGGTTTCCTCTCGCTTCAGTGCGGCCAGGCATTCGTAAAGCCGCTCTCGCGCCCGCGCCAGGCGGGACATGACGGTGCCCATCGGGACGCCGCTGACCGCGGCGATCTCCTTGTACGATAATCCCTCCATCTCGCGGAGGACGATGGTTTCCCGGAACTCCGGCGGCAATTCCTCAAGCGCCCGCCGCAGCATCTCCCGGTCTTCCCTGGCGATCAGAGGGACTTCCGGCCCGGACTCTTTCTGTTCTGCACTGTGTTTCGTCTCGTCGAAGACGACGGCCGGCTCTCGGGGCCGATTTTTCTCCAGCCAGCTATAGCAGGTGTTGCGGACGATACGGAGTAGCCAGGCCCGGCCGTCGCCGCCGTGGAAACCGTCGAAGAACTGGTAGGCGCGCAGATAGGCCTCCTGCACCACATCTTCGGCATCGTGGTCGTTGCGCGTTAGCCAGCGCGCCAGGTTGAATGCAGCACTCAGATGGGGCAAAATGGTTTGGTCAAACCGCTCCAGTCGCTGGTCCCTCAACGGTTGGGTTCTCCTACGCGGGGGAGCCTTCCTCTACTCAACCGACACCGGTGCAATTATATTCCTGGCTGGAAGACAGATATTCTGTGTGTCCCGGTCCGTGCCGATTCCGACGGCAATACCCGGTGCCGCTGCCCGGTAGTCGGTTTGCTCTTGCTCCAGCACCGTATCGTTGGCCACACGGGACGCGGCAGTCCAGAACGAGATCTACGAGTTCTGCCCCTGGTATGTTTTTTTCTCAGTTGCCATCTGACCGGCGCGCCAGCAAAGCCAACTCTAGGGGGATCGAGTGATCGGCTCTTTGTTGAGTCGGAGACGCGCGGCCAGCCAACAGACGGCAGCTAATGCACTTAAGACAGCGATCCCGTGTTGGATACTCTTGAGCCGCGCCTGGGAAAGGCCGTCAGGTTCTGCCAGGGTCTCTTGCCCTTCGTAACAGGAAAAGCCAGCAAGCCACCAGCCGACGACTGGATTCAGCCCCACTTGCCATAGATGAGCCACGGTGTCATGCGGATCTTCGCTGAATGCGTCCTCATACGTTTGGTTCATCCGAATCACTGGACTGCCAAACAGCACCAGCAGCAGCAGAGCCATGCTCAACTGCGCCCACATCGTGTTGCGGGCCAAAATCGATCCCAGAACACCGGAACTCGCCAGCAAGAAGATCACCGCGGCAACATGGCCGGCAAGCAGCAGCATGCCGCGCGGATGCAAGGCGCCCGTGAGCAATCCCAGCAACAATAGCCCGATAAAAACGAAGCCCAACATACGATAGCGCAGAATACCGCTCAGACATTTGGCGCGAAAAATTGCGGCACGGCTCATCGGCACCATCAACAACATCTCCAGTGTGCGCCGGTCGCGTTCACGGCTAAGGCTGCTTGCCGTGCGGAAGCCGACGCCCAGACTGTAAATACACGCTACACTGATGGTCAGCACTCGCAACACACCGTTCACACCCATCGTCAATTCTTCTAGGCTCGTTGGGGAAAAGAGTTGGCAAATCCATGCCAGAAGCCAAAAAATTCCAACATTGACCAGCACGATCAGCGCGATTCCCGCAATCGCTTTCCGTACCGGCGTGAGCCACGCGGGCGGATCGTGGGCCATTTCCTTCCATAAGAGGGGATCGCCTTCCATTGGCGGAAGGAGCGACTTTCGCGGCACCTGACGCACGGGCGGTTGGAGGGGTTCTTTTGCCTCGTCGAACGCGGAGGAGATGGGAACCAGACGCGGCTGTGTGGCGGGCGGCGTGCGGAAGAGAGGGTCTGGCTCCGATGTGCGTAAATGCCCAACTGCCAGGCGGCAACAGAGGAGCGTTATCAAACCATGGAGAAGAAGGTAGCCAAGCGTCATTGGTAGTGCAAGCTCGATGGCTGCTGGCATGGATAATGCCTTCGGAAGTACAGGGGCTGCCGGCGAACCCCGAACTGCCTCGCGGAGTCGGTTATCCAAAGCAAACACGAAACCAAGCGGCGACGTGTAGGGAAGCAGAGGAGGCGCCAACGCGTACAAATTGAAAACAAGTAGAAAACCGTAGCTTTTTAAGAGTGCCATCAGGCTATTGCGAGAGAGAACGGAGAGAAGCATGCACACACTGCCGAGGCTGAGTAAGGTCATGCCCGTAGACAGGATCGAAGCCAGTAGTAGAGCACGGTCGGAAGGGCGAGCGAGAAAGGCGGTCAATACCAGGGCCGGCATTCCGGTGAGAAAAACGAAGCCCAGGTGAGTCAGGCGCGCGAAAAGCCTGCCCAGGACGATCTCCCCATCGTTCAGATGAGAGGCAAAAAGCAGCCAGAGCGTTTGGCGCTCTTTTTCTTCGGCGATCGCATCGGCCAGATAGACAGGCGTGATGGCAAGAACCATCCCCGCTTGAAGGACGAGAACAGACCAAATGAATGTGTGAGTGAATTCGGCCAGTTGGGAGTCGGTTACCCTTGTCTGGATGGACAAAGGGGATTTCCACCGAATCTGAGTCGGAACGCCCTCAACATAGGCGAGGATTAGCGCGCCGAGCAAGAAGATAGCGTAAAGAAAGCGCAGCTGGATAGTGCGTCCACGGCGAGCCAAACGGACCAGATCATAAACAAACAACGGCCCCAGCAAGTGCAAAGGCCGAATGCGGCGAACGATGCCGAAGTAAGTGTGTAGGAGGGGCGAAGTTCTTGCCGCTGATCGGATCGAGGAAAGAATACCCATGCGCTGGACTCCGCAAAGGTGATCCGCCTCATTGTAGCCAATCCAGTGCCTTCATGTCCAAAGACAAGTCAAGAATCCTCCTCCGGATGCAACAGCGCCCGCAGCGCTTCCTCCGGGGCTGGACGGTACTTGTACGGCTCCATCGACGATGACGCCCGTCCTTGGCTCAGGCTGCGGACTTTGTCGGCGTAGTCGAACATCTTCGAGAGCAGCACGATCTCACCGAGACGGCATCAATAGGAGCTGACATAGCTTGGCCTGGCGCTCGATGGTCTCAAATGAGCCGATGCCATAAGTGCAGACCGATTCCATCGTATGATCACGCGGGCCGCGCGAGTGGACGCAGAGGTGGACCGCCCGTGAGCGCACAAATACCCCCCTCGCGCCAACACGTTCCTTGATGGTTTCTGCAATATCGCGCACCAGGAATTCTTGGATCTGGAGCCGGTGAGCCAAGGCCTCAACGAGCCGCACGATCCTTCCCAAGCCGGTGATGACCTCGCCGGGTTCGTAGCCAACATCGATAGTCCCATAGAAAGGGAGGAAGTGATGGTAACAGATACTGGTGAAGTTGATGCCCTGCTCCAGGACAAGGCCGGGGTGCTTGCGGACACGAGCGATGTCATTGAGGATCGCGGGAATGTCCGCCTTGTAGCCGTCCAGGAGTTCCGAGTAAGCGGCGACGATCCGGGGTTCCCACTCCCGGAGATCTTTGAGTGGAGCGCGGTCGCCCGTTATCTTCTGCACCCAGTCAGCGATCTGCATCTCCTTCATACGGACCTCCTTTCCCTGAGGTCGATGCTAAGCGGTCCTGGCCCGATAGTCATAATCAGGAGCAGCCCACCCATGAGGCTCAGATTGTGCAAGAAGAAGAGCATGTTCGCATGTTGTTCCTTTGGGTCCGTGTACGTCCACCAGGTGTGGAAGGTGAGCGTGACCGGGATCAGGAACAGGAACAGCAGCAGCGCCCCCAGCCGCGTCTTATAGCCAAGGAGAAGAGAAAGTCCTCCCACCAATTCGGTAAGCATGGCCGCGATGTGGAAGAACGGAATCCAGAACATGCCCCGCCCGGCCATCTGGGCTTCGGTCCCCGACCAGTTGAGGATCTTCATGACCCCACTGAGGAGGAAGATTTGGCTGATCAGGATGCGCGCCGCCAGCGTTCCGTACCGCTCCAGCGCCTCAATCCGTCCTGCCCCTCCCATGAAGGCCCGCAGAGCGCTTGTCCCAGCCCAGGGCGCGTCCGCGGAACTCGCCCCGCGAGGTTCAATCCGGCCGGTCCCGTGCCCCGCGATGGGCCTACCCCACGAGCTTGACATGGCGTTCCCCTTTCGATTGGTATGGCCAGCGTGTTAGGGCACGCTCTATGAGGGCGGGGCGAGCACCCGCGATGATCCCAAGAAGGATTCTGCCGTTCAGGGACTGATGCGGCGGCTTAACATGAGCACGGCTACCTCAAGTAATAATGGGGGCAAATCGCGCTCCAATTGTCCAATAAGTCAAGGTCCCTTTTGATTGATTCGGGATTGGCTGCTCGTCCTGATGGGGTAGAGAGGGAGTGACGGTTGTGGATGAGCGCTTCTGGGCAAGCACGAGAGGTCGAATCGTTACGCTATTGCTGCCGGGAAGCCGTACGCTTAACGAGTTATTCGAAGCACGGCAATGCACGTATTCGTGTCGAGCAGATAACGCGGCACCGTGGGCAAGCCTCAGACAAGGAGCGGAGCGGGGGGAATTTCGCCCTGAGAGGGCCGGGCAAAGGCCGGATCGTCGATGTGAATGTCCTCGAAAAAGTGCTCCGGCCAATGAGCCAGCTTGACCGGCTCCAGAATGACCGCATCGCCCTCGCGACGGATGGAGACTGTAGGGGTGGTGAAACGGAATTCCTCCGGCAGGGGCACGGCTTGGCCTTGGCTTGTTTCCACAATGCGCACGGTTGTCATGGTATGTCCTGCTAGTTTGGTCGAATCCGCAATACATCGGCCAAAGACATATCAGTAATTCTCCTCTGGATGCAACAGCGCCCGCAGCACTTCCTCCGGGGCCGGACGGTACTTGTACGGTTCCATCGACGACGACGCCCGCCCTTGGCTCAGGCTGCGGACTTTGTCGGCGTAGTCGAACATCTTCGAGAGCGGCACGATCGTCTCCAGTGTGCAGAGTCCGTCGCGGTTCTCCAGTTTGTTGATCTCCGCACGCCGGGCGTTGAGGTCCGAGGTCACAGGGCCAAGGAACTCTTCGGGTACCGTCACTTCCAGCTTCATCCACGGCTCTAAAAGCACGATGTTGTCGCGCATCGCCTTGTGGACAGCGTCAGCCCCGGCGGCTGTGAAGGCCGTGTCGTTGGAGAGCTGCTCGTCTATCTCGCCGTCGAGGATCACGGCCTTGACGTTCATGACCGGGAAACCCAACTCGCCCGAATCGAGAGCGCCGCGGACGCCCTGCTGGGCGGCGGCCACGAACAACGGCGGCAGCTTGTCCTCCGGCAGACGCGATTCCACCACGATCGATTCCTCGCCTCGGTACGGCTCGAAGGCTACTTTCAGCTTGGCGAACAGGCCGCCCTGGCCAGCGTGCTTGATGCACTCGCCCGTCACCGTGATCGGATTGCGGATCGTCTCGCGGAAGCTGACACGCGGCTGGCCGACGCGCACTTTCAGGCGAAAATCGCGCTCCATGCGGTGCTGTTTGATCTCCAGGTGCAGCATGCCCATGCCGTTCATCAACGTTTGTCCGGTGTCCTTGTCCGTGTTCCAGGTGAAGGTCGGATCTTCCTTGCGGAGGATATTTAGGACCGTGATGAGCTTGTCCTTGTCGGCCGACGATTCCGGCTCGATGGAGCGGCTGACGACCGCCTCAGCAAATTGGATGCGTTCGAGCAAAATCGGATGCTGAATGTCGCAGAGCGTATCGCCGGTGATCGATTCCTTCATGCCGATGATGGCGACGATATCGCCGGCCACGGCTTCGGAGGCCTCGGTGCGCTGCCGGGGGTCGGCCTCGGTGTGGTAGAGCTTGCTGACCATCTCCTTGCCATCGCGGCCGGGATTAAACGGCCGGCTGTTGGCTTTCAAGGTGCCGGAATAGATACGCAGGAAATACAGCTCACCCTTGACATCGGCGACGATCTTGAAGACCAGGCCGCAAAACGGCTCTTTCGGATCGGGTTTGCGCTTTTCTTCCTTGTCCTTCTTTTTCGGATTGACGCCCGTTACCGGCGGTCGATCGAGCGGGCTGGGCAGATACCACGTCACCGCATCGAGAAGTGGCTGAATGCCGATATGTTCGCGTCCTGATCCGCATAGCACCGGCTGAATGAGGCGCTTGAGCGTCTGCTCACGCAGGACGGCCCGGATCGTCTCGGCGGGGATGTCCTTGCCTTCGAGATAGGCGCTGGTGAGTTGATCCTTCTCGTCGTGCTGTGTCAATTCATCGAATAGCTTCTCACGCCATTTCTGCGCCTTGGCCCGCAGTTTGTCGGGGATCGCTTCGGTACGAAAGGTCTTGCCCTGGTCAGCGGGTTCGAAATACAGGGCTTGCATATCAATGAGATCGATAATGCCCGAAAACGGCGTGGCGCTGTCCTTGACGGAACCGGAGCCGATGGGGATGTTGATAGCGACAGGATTGCCGGCCAAACGGCGGCGGATGGCTTCCAAGGCGTTCTCGAAATTCGCACCCACAACGTCCATTTTGTTGATGAAAGCGAGCCGCGGCACTTCGTACTTGTCCGCTTGCCGCCACACCGTCTCCGACTGCGCCTCGACGCCTTTCTGGGCATCAAAGACAACGACTGCGCCGTCAAGGACGCGCAGACTGCGTTCGACCTCGGCGGTGAAATCGACGTGGCCGGGCGTGTCGATGAGGTTGATGGTGCAGTCGCGCCACTGGAAGGGGATGCAGGCGCTGTAGATGGTGATTCCGCGCTCCTGCTCTTCCACGTCGTAATCGGTCGTGGTGTTGCCGGCGTCCACGGCGCCGAGCCGGTGCGTAGCGCCGCTATAGTAGAGCAGGTGCTCCGTGGTCGTGGTCTTGCCCGCGTCGATATGGGCGATGATGCCCAGGTTGCGGATCTTGCTCAGGTCTAGCTTGGCAGCGGCCATGACTGCTCCCCAAAAAATAGAACGCGGGCGAACGGCCGGCGTTAGCCGGCTGGTGAGGCTCCCACCAGCCGGCTAACGCCGGCCGTTCGCCCGCGTTCTATTCTACCGCTACCATGCAAAATGGGCGAAGGCCTTGTTGGATTCGGCCATCTTGATGGTGTTTTCGCGTTTGGTCATGGCCTCGCCTTCGCGGCGGTAGGCGGCCATCAGTTCATCGGCCAGACGCAGGAACATCGGCCGGCCCGACTTATGCCGCGCCGCCTCGATGATCCAACGGATCGCCAAACTCTGCTGGCGTTTCCGGTTCACCTGCATCGGCACCTGGTAGGTGGCGCCGCCGACGCGCTTGGATCGCACTTCGACGGTCGGCTTGACATGCTCGACCGCTTGCGTGAACACATCCATCGGATTGGCATCGGGCATGCGCTTCTTGATTTGCCCCAATGCACCGTCAAAGATGCGCATGGCTGTGGCTTTCTTGCCCTGCCACATGAGGCAGTTGACGAACTTGACGGCCAACTCCGGCTGGCCGCTGAGGCGGACATTCTGCTCAAGGGTCTCTTTGCTGGCGGTTCGCTTTCCCATGGTTGATTCTCAAACGATTGTTCTTTTTTCCAGCCCGCAGCGCCAGCAAGGTCAACTCTTGCTGGCACTGCGGGCTGGAAATCAAATTGCTCCTAATTCATCGACGGTTGCGGCAACGGCCGATAGCACACGCAAGGCCGCACCGATCGAACCGTGCCATTGGCCTCGAACGACAGTTGATTGATGGTGCCGCACGTCGGGCACGGCACCTTGACGGCAGGCAAATCGTGGTCCCTCAACTTCTCTCCTCGGCACTGAACCGTGACCGTCACACATTCGTCGCATCCACAACACACAAAACCGAGGGTCAGTTTGAGTTCCATCATCACGTCCATCAACTCCTCATTGAGACGGATCGGTTCGCGATCTTCGTTTGGCGATGATTCGCGGAAGCGTCGTTGCTTCCGATACCTTGCCGAAGCGTCGCGAACCGGCCAAATTACTTGCCTTCACGTTTAGCGCCGTACTTGGAGCGGGCCTGCTTGCGGTCGGCCACGCCTTGGGCATCGAGTACGCCGCGGATGATGTGATAGCGGACGCCGGGCAGGTCGCGAACGCGGCCGCCACGAACCAGCACGATCGAGTGCTCTTGCAGGTTGTGGCCCTCGCCGGGAATGTACGCCGTCACTTCAACGCCATTGGATAGGCGAACACGCGCCACTTTGCGCAGTGCGGAGTTGGGCTTTTTGGGCGTCATGATCTTAACTTGCAAGCACACGCCCTTCTTCTGCGGGCAGCCGTGCAACGCCGGGTGTTTGGGCCGGCGAAACTGCGGCACACGCGGCTTGCGGACTAATTGATTGATCGTCGGCATGTCGATCTCTTCTATGTGTGAGTGAATCTCAGAAAGATTACCGTAGTGTTCGCCGGGGGATTGGTCAAGATGGAAGTTTGATCCCGGCGAGCGGGGTCGCGTCAGCGCCCCGAGAGAAGTACTCGGGGCGCTGACGCGACCCCGCTCGCCGGGATTCTCAAACCCCTTACTCCGTCGCGCCGACG
>Ga0070738_10004641_pt1 | contig 16164 bp, 10 predicted proteins | sample Coa_R2_2_FD_66446 | JGI IMG/M metagenome (GOLD analysis project Ga0070738, IMG submission 66446) | Surface soil microbial communities from Centralia Pennsylvania, which are recovering from an underground coalmine fire - Coalmine... | ecosystem: Environmental > Terrestrial > Soil > Unclassified ...
CGTGCGTCCCGATGCCGTGCAGAAGGCGCATCGCGAGGGGCGGCTGTCGGCTCTCTATGTGCAGCCGGTGATGCAGAACCCGCTCGGCATCACCATGCCGGCGTCGCGCCGCGCCGAGCTGCTTCGCGTGGTCGAAAAGCTCGGCCTCACCGTGATCGAGGACGCGGTCTACGGCTTTCTCGAGGACCAGGCCCCGCTCGCGGCCGAAGCGCCCGAGACCTGCGTTGTGCTGGACTCGCTCTCCAAGAAGGTCGCGCCAGGCCTCGCGCTCGGCTTCATCGTGATGCCGCAGCGCCTGCGCGAAAGCATGATGGCCGCCATCCGCTCCGGCGGCTGGACCGCCTCAGGCTATGCGCTCGCCGCCGGCCAGCGGCTGATGGCCGACGGCACCGCTGCGGAATTATCAAGGCTGAAGCGGGTCGACGCCGGTCGCCGCCAGCAGCTTGCGGCAAAATATCTCGAAGGCTTCGAAATCCAGGCCAACAGCAAGGCCTATCATCTGTGGCTGACGCTGCCCGCCCATTGGCGCTCGCAGGCCTTCGTCGCGGCGGCTGCGCGGCGCGACATCGCGCTGACGCCGTCAACGACTTTCGCCGTCGCCGCCGGCCACGCCCCCAATGCCGTCCGCCTCGCTTTGGGTGCGCCGAGCATGGCCCAGCTGGAGACAGGACTACAGATGCTGTCGGGCATCCTCAATGCGCACGAGGAGGATTTTGACACCACGGAGTAGATGCGCTCGCTACTCCGGCCACTCCGCGATGAACCCCCTGGCCTTGTACGGCTCGATCTTGTCCCATTCCCGCAAGATCAGGCGGCGGAATTCGGGGTCGGTGTGCCAGAGTGCGCGTGGGGTTGAAAAGCCGTCGACGGTGACCAGCATCTTGTCCACTTCCGGCCAATGCCGATGCAAGGTCATGGCATAGCGGCGGCCGGTCCAGGTGTTGCCCAGGCAGATCACGCTCCTGACATTGGCAAGCCCCAACGCGGCGTCGATGATCGGCAGCGAGAAGATGACATTCTCCCCGGTGTTCGTCGCCCGGTGCTCCTCCAGGATCCGCTCGGCCGGAACGCCGCGCCGGATCATCTCCTCCTTGATGACGGCGCATTCGCTGCGCGTCCCGCCCGGCGTGATGCCGCCCGAGACGATCGCCCAGCGGAACAGCCCGGCGCGCCAGATCCTGACCGCGGTCTCCGCACGCAACACCTCCTCGACGCGGGTGCCGAACACGAACAGGAGATCGGCGGGGCGAAGCGGCGTATTGATCAGATGCGCGGCGTTGATCTCGCCGATTTCGGCGGCAGTCGGTATCCTGCCGGATCGGTCCACGGTACCGCTCGTGTCAAAGCGCACGACTGTCATTCCGGAGCGATGCGAAGCATCGCGGAGTGATGGCCTACCTTGCTTGACTCCCGGCAGATCGCGAACTCACAAATGATTGCACGATGTCATGGCAGGAGCTTCTTCGGAATACTCTCGAACGTATAGGCCAGCGGCCGATTGCGGCGGATGAAGCCGCCGACCTGCCAGGCGAACAGCGCCGCAAAGCCCAGGATGAAGGCGGCCCCGGAAAACTGCCGCATGGCGAGCGCGGTGACCAGAAGTCCGCTCATGGCAATGGCCAGCAGCGCGACAAGCACGACCGCGGCCAGGTAGACCCGTCGCGACAGCCCTCCCGTCAGCACGGCGCGGCTTCCCGCCTGCTTCATCCGCGCATGCAGCCCTCTGATGAAAACGCGAAAACTCTCATCCTGGGGCGCCATCAGGGCTGCGGTCTGCCAACTGGTCGAGAGGATGGCGAGCCGGCCGCCGTCGACATGGCGGATATCGGCCCGAAAGCGATGCGCCTGCATCGAGACCGGACGAAATGACAGCCGGATCGCGGCAATGTCGGCATATCCCCACAAGCCCGAGCGGCCCGCCAGGTGCCAGCTCAATCCGGCGTCGGTGAGCTCGAAGCGATGCGCACCGCCAATCAGCGAGGCCTTGTAGGCGTACCCGATCGGCGTCTCGCGCGCAGCCTGGGTTGCGCTGTCCTGCAACTCGGAAAACCTCCTCTGGAACAGATCACGCATCGCCTTGCAGCGGCCCTCCGCTTTATCCTACAAACGAGGCATGAGCGAAGCTATTCCGTTTCCCCGCCACCTGGTGCTGACCGGCGCCATCGTCACCGGCGTGCTGCTGGCCCTTGCGGTGCACATGCTTGGCGCGCGTTACGGCCTTGACCTCGGCGGTCTGTGGCGGTCGGGCAGCGGCGCGTTCATGCCGGCGGCTGCTGCAATCGCCTGGTGGCTGATCGCCACGGTCGGCTTTTGCGGCGGCTATTTCACGGCGACATTGATGCATGGCGCCGTGTCCGGGCAGATCCCGCAGCGGATGCGGCAGTTCCTGATCGGCATCGGCGTGCTGGTGCTGGCGGGCGCCGGACAAGCGGCGTCAGGACCGAGCGCGGTGCCGACGCTGGCGGGCGTGCTGGCCGGCCTCGCCGCGCTGTGTCTGGGCGCCGTGATGGCCTTCTGCGGCGCGCATTTCGCGCTGCGCCGGATTTGATGCCGACCGAAGTCACGGCTGGGGACCCGGCGGACGCTGCGGGCACACGGTCCCGACCGAGGCGATTTTTTTCGGCTATAACCAGTCCAACGCCGTCGTCCGGACAACGGGTTGCAGGGCGGACGCTTGGCCGGAACTCCGGACCTGCGTGAGAGTAGTCGGGGCGCTGAATGAGCAGGCGGAAGCAATCGGCAGGGTCGTGGCCGATGAAGTTGCTGGTTGCGGCGGCCGTGGTCGCCTGCGCTGCCCTGTTGGGCTGGGGAATCCTTGCGCGGCGCGATGAGGCGGCCGTCGAGGCCCAGCGCGAACGGACGATCAAGGTCCCGCAACGGGTTACCGGCAAGAACGGTGCGCCGGTGATCACCGTGGACGCTGAGACGCAACAGCGCAGCGGAATCGAGACGGGCGTCCTGCCTTCAACGCCGCATCCGGAGCAGCTTCGCGCCTACGGGATGGTTCTCGATGTCGCGCGGCTGACCGAGCTCAGCAACAACTACGCCAGTGCCAAGGCGCAGGTGCAGACCGCGCAGGCGAAGCTTGCAATGTCGAAGCCGGCCTTCGAACGCGCGCAAAAGCTCTTCAGCGACACTCACGTCGTCTCGCAGGCCCAGCTGCAGGCCGCGGAGGCCGCGTTCGGCACGGACCAGGCCAGCCTGGTTGCGGCGGACGCGCAGGTGCGGACGCTGACTGCAACGGCCTACCAGGAATGGGGCTCCGTTCTCGGCAAATCGCTGGTGGAGGAGTCCCCGACAATCAAGGCGCTGATCGAGCGGCAGAGCTATCTGTTGCAAATCACGCTGCCGCCCGGCGTGATCCTGTCCACTCCGCCTGCCGCGGCGTCGATGGAAATCGGCAAGGGTGCGCGGGGAGAGATCACGTTCGTCTCGCCGGCCACGCGCATCGACCCGAAGATCCAGGGTCTCAGCTTTTTCTACGAGGCATCAGCGGAAACCGGCGTCTTGCCCGGGATGAATGTGCTTGCATTCCTGCCCTCGGGCAAATCGATCGAGGGCGTCGCGGTGCCGGGCTCGGCGGTCGTATGGTGGCAGGGTCGGGCCTGGGTCTATCAGCGCACCGGCAAGGACACTTTCACGCGTGTGGCGATTGCAACCGATCTGCCGGCGCCGGACGGCGGCTATATCGCAAGCGATCTGCCGAAGGACGCCGAGATCGTCGTCCAGGGCGCGCAACTGCTTCTATCGGAGGAGTTCCGTGCCCAGATCCAAGTCGACGAGGACCAGTGATGAGCGGCGCTTTGCCCTCCGGTCCGCAGGCGGCGATCATTGGCCTCGCGATTCGATTCCGTGGCATCGTTGCTGCGCTCGCTTGCGTTCTGGTCGCCTACGGCATCTACGCGCTCGGCCGCGCCAAATACGATGTCTTCCCCGAGTTTGCACCGCCCCAGGTCAGCATCCAGACCGAAGCCGTCGGGCTGACGCCCGAACAGGTTGAGGTTCTCGTCACCCGTCCAATTGAGAACGCGATCAGTGGCATCCCCGGCGTACGGACGGTGCGCTCCACGTCGATCCAGGGCCTCTCGGTCGTGACGGTGTTCTTCAATCCGTCGAGCGACATCTATCGGGACCGGCAGGTGGTTGCGGAGCGTCTGGCGGCAGCAACTCAACAGCTGCCGCAAGGGCTGCAGCCCCCCATCATGACGCCGCTCACCTCCTCGACCAGCCGAATGCTCGTGGTCGGCCTGACATCCGAGACGCGCTCCTTGATGGAGCTGCGCACGGTTGCCGACTGGACGGTCCGCTTGCGTCTGCTCGCCGTTCCGGGTGTCGCCAGCGTCACGGTGTTCGGGGGTGACAGGCGCTCGATCCAGGTTCAGGTGCATCCGGACGAGCTCATCCGCTACGGCCTGACGCTCAATGACGTGCTGGCCGCAGCGCGCCGGTCCACCGGCGTGCGCGGCGCCGGATTCGTCGACACACGGAATCAGCGGATCGTCTTCCAGACTGAGGGACAATCTCTCAAGCCGGACGACATTGCGCGGACAGTGCTGCTCAGCAAGGGAGCCGCGAGCGTCACGCTCAGGAACGTGGCGGACGTCGTGGACGCGCCCGAACCGCCGATCGGCGGCGCCGCCATCCAGGGCCAGCCTGGCGTCATTCTCAATCTGGCCGAACAATATGCCGCCGACACGCTGCAGGTGACGGAGAACGTGGAAGCGGCGTTGGAAGAGCTGCGGCCGGGCCTCGAGCAGGGCGGCATCATGATCCACGCCGATCTGTTCCGCCCCGCCAACTTCATCAACACTGCGACCGGCAATGTCCGGGATTCGCTTGTGCTGGGCGGCCTTCTGGTCGTCGTGGTGCTGTTCCTGTTTCTGTTCGACCTGCGAACGGCAGCGATTTCCTGCACCGCGATCCCGCTGTCGCTATTGGCCGCAACGCTGGTCCTCGAGCGCATGGGCGCCTCGCTCAACACGATGACGCTAGGCGGCCTCGCCATTGCGATCGGGGTCGTCGTCGATGATGCGGTGATCGACGTCGAGAACATCGTACGCCGGCTGCGGGAGAACAGGAGATTGCCCGAGCCGCGGCCGGCGGCGCGCGTCGTGCTTGACGCGACGCTCGAGGTTCGTGGCGCCGTCGTCTATGCGACCTTCGCGGTCATCCTGGTCGTGCTGCCGGTGATGACATTGTCCGGCACCGTCGGACGCCTGTTTGCTCCCTTGGGGCTCGCCTACACCATGGCCGTCATGGCCTCGCTTGTCGTCGCGCTGACGGTGACGCCGGCGCTGTCGATGGCGCTGCTTCCGGGCCGGGTGCCGGCGCAGGATCCTCCCGTGATCCGCGGGATGCGCGCCGCCTACCAGGCGCTGTTGCGGCGGCTCGCGCCTTGGCCCCGCACACTCATCGCGCTCGCGGCAGCGCTGACGATCGCCGGCTGCGCGGCGTTGCCGTTTTTCGGCCGCGGGCTTATCCCGGAGTTGAAGGAAGGGCACTTCGTCGTCCACATGGCGGCGGTGCCGGGCACATCCATCGAGGAATCGCTCCGCGTCGGGGCTCGCATCGCGGCGGCCTTGCGACAGTTGCCCGAGGTGCGCTCGGTCGCGCAGCGCGCAGGGCGGGCGGAGGAATCCGAGGATACCTGGGGGCCACACTACAGCGAGCTCGAAGTCGACCTGAAGCCGGGATTGTCGGGAGACGACGCCGAGCAGGCGCAAGCGGATATTCGTAAAGTCTTTGGCGGCTTCGTCGGCGTGAGCGCCTCGGTCATGACGTTTCTGACCGAGCGCATCGAGGAGACCCTCTCGGGATACACTGCGGCGGTCGTGGTCAACGTCTTTGGCAACGATCTCGACCTGCTCGATCGCAAGGCGCAGGAGGTCGCGCAGGTCCTGAACGAGATTCCCGGCGCAACCGATGTCCAGGTCCAGTCGCCGCCGGGATTGCCGCAGCTGACGATCCGCCTCCGCAATCCCGATCTGGAACGTTGGGGGTTCGATGCGGTGGAGGCGCTCGACCTGATCCGCACCGCCTATCAGGGCGATGTCGTCGGTCAAACCTATGAGGGCGATCAGGTCTTCAACGTGATGACCATCCTTGATGCTGCCAGCCGCGACAACATCAGCAAGGTCGGCGACATGCCCTTGCGCAGTCCGGGCGGGGCCTATGTCACACTCAGGCAGATCGCAGACATCTACCAGAGTTCCGGACGCTACCAGGTCCTGCACGAGGGCGCACGCCGCGTGCAAACCGTGACGGCCAATGTCATCGGCACCGACGTGGTTTCCTTTGTGCGTAAAGCCAAGGCCATGATCGGCTCCAAGGTTCAACTGCCGCCCGGCACGTACATCCAGTTCGCTGGCGCGGCCGAAGCGCAATCGCGGTCGCAGCGCGATCTCATTGTCAATTCGCTGATCGCCGCCATCGGCATCGTCCTTTTGTTGTCGGTCGTCACCCGGAATTGGCGCAACCTGCTCCTGGTCCTCGCCAACCTGCCCTTCGCTCTGGTCGGCGGCGTGCTGGCCGTGTTTGCGACCGGCGGAATCTTGACCCTGGGCGGCATGGTCGGCTTCATCACGCTGTTCGGCATCAGCCTTCGCAATTCAATCTTGATGATCGCACATTACGAACATCTTGTTGAGGTCGAGAGGTGGGACTGGGGCCTGGAGGCTGCGATCGCTGGAGCCGCCGACCGGCTCACGCCCATCCTCATGACGTCGATCGTGACCGGGCTCGGCATCCTGCCGCTCGCGATCGGCATGAACGAGCCCGGGCGCGAAATCCAGGGACCAATGGCCATCGTCATCCTGGGCGGCCTTGTCACGTCGATGGCGCTGAACCTGATCGTGCTACCGACGCTGGCCCTGCGCTACGGACGATTCGAACCCGCACGGGAGAATTCGCCCAGAGCCCGCTGACGCGAGAACGCAGCGCCGCCGAATGAGAGGTTCGGAACGCAACCCCGTGTCGGGCGAGTGAGGCGGCGATGCTGGCAAGCGCGGTGTTGACGATGGTGAGATCGAGCTGCACCACGGCGTAGCCGAGGCTCATGGCAGCAAGTGTCAGCGGGTTGGCAACAGCTGCACCGGAACTCCGCGCTGCGGGCGCGCCGTCGATTTTCAAGGATGTCGTCAGCATGGCTCATCTCGCTGTTTCGAGATGAACGCCGCCGACCGGTTCCGTTTCACCGCAACGCTTCGCTTGCGATCGAACTGTCGCCGTATTCACGCGACCTCGCGCGGGCGTTGTGCGACGTTTCACAAACGCAAGGCGCGGGAACGGTGCTCGCCGCGCCGGAGTTCTGCAGTTGAGGAGCGGCACCATGACATCAAGCGATCTTTCTCGTTCCCATCAGGCGTATGCGCAATTCAGGTTGCAGCACGCGGCGGCGATCGGCGCGGTCGCCGCCATGATCGGCGTGCTGTTTGCCGGCAGCACGGTCGTGACGCCGCTCTACATTATGTACAGCCGCGCATTCGGCTTCTCGCAGATTTCGCTGACGCTGATCTATGCGGCCTATGTGATCGGAAATCTCTGCGCGCTTCTCGTCTTCGGGCGCCTCTCCGACCAGGTCGGCCGGCGCCCGATGGCGCTTGCCGGCATGGCGCTGGCGATTGTGAGTGCGCTGGTGTTCCTGTTCGCGCGCGGCATTGCCTGGCTTTATTGCGGACGAATATTGAGCGGCCTTGCCATCGGAATCGGCGCGGGAACGGGAACTGCGTGGCTTGCAGAGCTGATCGGAGAGGAGAGCAAGGCGCGCGCGACGGTGCTCGCGACCGCTGCGAATTTCACCGGCCTCGGCATCGGCGCAGTCGCGGCCGGCGTGCTCGCCCAATATGTCGCATGGCCGCTGCAGCTGCCTTTCATCGTGTATCTCGCAGCGCTCGGTGCGGTGATGGTGGTGGTCTGGCTTGCTCCGGAGACTGTGGCGCAGCCCCAAAAGTCGATGACCGACGTCTCGTTCAGGCCCCGCGTCTCCGTGCCGGAGCAAATTCGGGCGAAATTCATCGCGCCCGCGGTGACCGGCTTCGGGTCCATGGCGCTGGTCGGCTTCTATGCGGCGCTCGCGCCGACGCTGCTTGCCAACCAGCTTCACATCACAAACCATGCGATCGCGGGCGCAGTCTTTGTCGAGCTCGCCGTGGTGGTGGCCGGCGCGATCGTCGCCACGCGAAGCCTTGCGAGCCGCAGCGCGATGCTGATCGCGCTCGCGCTGATGCTGCCAAGCGTTGCCTTATTGGTCGCGGCCCAGCTTGCGAAATCGTTCGCGCTGCTGATCATCGCTACCGCACTGTGCGCGGTCGCCTCCGGCCTCGGCTATCGCGGCAGCCTGCAGGTCACCAACCAGATTGCGCCGGCCGACCAGCGCGCAGAGATCGTGTCGGCCTATTTCATCTGCGGCTTCGCGGGCAACGCGCTGCCGGTGATCGGCGTCGGCGTCATCTCGACCCTTGCCGGGCCGATCCAGGCGAGCCTTGCCTTCGCCGTCACCATCTCGATCTTTGCGCTGGTGGCACTCGCCTTCGAGCTGCGCCGCCGGCCGACATGACGATTTGAGCGAAACGTCCAATTGATCGTGGAAACCGAAAACGTCGCGCAAGAGGCTTGCGCGACGTTTTGTCTCAAGCGGCGGTTTGCGGCCGGCTAGCCGGCCGCACGCAGGTTGACGCGGCTCTCGGCGAGAGCGGTCAATTTCTTGTCCGTTGCCTTTTCCTCGTCGAGCGTCTTCTGCAGCACGCTCGCGCAATCGTTGCGGCCGAGCTGCTTGGCCCAGGCGATCAGGCTGCCATAGCGTACGATCTCATAATGCTCGGCGGCCTGCGCCGCGTTGATCAGGGCGGCGTCCAGCACGGCCTTGTCGGCGACCTCGCCGGCGGTTTCATTGGCTTCCTCGATGATGCCATCGATGGCGGGACAATCGACCGCCTTCACCGCGACGCCATGCATCTGGAACACCTGCTCCAGCCGTTTCACATGTTCCTTGGTCTCGTTCAGATGGGTGAGAAAACCCTGTTTCAGCTGGGGTTCCGTCGCCTTCTCCGCCATCTTCGGCAGCGCTTTGACGAGCTGCTGCTCGGCGTAATAGATGTCCTGCAATTGATGCACGAACAGGTCGTTCATTGTCTTGATGTCTCTGGTGAACAGTCCCATTGCACGGATCCTCTTCTTGGTTGGACGACATCGCTCGCATCACGCTTTCACGTGTCCCCCTGCGCGATGTTCTCCTGGCTAACCGATCGGCAACGGCGGTCGTTCCCGGGAACGGGAAAAACCGGGCCGTGTCGCGAAAAGGTCGACGATGGCGGGCAAGTCACGCAAAGGGGGCTGTGGCGCCTCGACGCGGGGCTCGAAAGTTCGCCCTTCCGACATATTTACCGGTCTTGGTGCCTGTGGCCCCGGGGGGCCAGCCAACCGTTGTCAAGGACTGCACAACGGATGCTTTTTGCCTTATGGGAACTAATCCCCTTCGATCGATGACGGTTTTCGAGTGGTGGTTTGGACGGGCCTATCGACTTTGAGCTTCCAATCTGTGCCGCCCCGCCGGGAGGATGAATGCAAGGACTGCTGACCGGGCTCTCGCACGGCTTCAAGAAATGGATCGGCTGGAAACGGCTCGGGATCGCGGCAAGTGTCTTTATCATTGCCTTTGCGATCACGACGCTGGTCCGGACGCTGAAAGGCGTCGATCGGAACGCGATCCTCACCGCGCTGACCGACATCCCGGCCCATCACATCGCGCTCGCTGCGCTTTGCGTGGTGGGCGCCTTCTGCACGCTGACGTTCTATGACTTTTTTGCGTTGCGAACGATTGGCAAGAAGCATGTGCCATACCGCATTGCAGCGCTGTCCTCCTTCACCAGCTATTCGATCGGCCACAATATCGGCGCCACCGTCTTTACCGGTGGCGCCGTCCGTTTCCGGATCTATTCGGATTATGCCCTCAACGCCATCGACGTCGCCAAGATCTGCTTCCTGTCCGGCCTGACCTTCTGGCTGGGCAACATCTTCGTGCTGGGGATTGGCATGATCCTGCACCCCGGGGCGGCCTCTGCCATGGACCAGCTGCCGGAGGCCATCAACCGGCTGATCGGCATCGGCGGGGTTGGGGCCATCTTCGCCTATCTCGGCTGGTTGTCCCTGGGCGAGAACCGGCGCGAGCTCGGGCAGAACGGCTGGAAGGTGGTGCTGCCCTCGGCCCGCTTCACGCTCTTGCAGATCCTGATCGGCGTGGTCGACCTCTCCTTCTGCGCGACCGCGATGTATCTCTTGATGCCCGCGGAGCCGCATATCGACTTCCTGTCGCTGGCGGTGGTCTTCATCCTCGCGACGCTGCTCGGCTTTGCCAGTCATGCGCCCGGCTCACTCGGCGTGTTCGACGCGGCCATGCTGGTGGCGCTGCCCCAGTTCGGACGGGAACAGCTGGTCGCGACGCTGCTGGTGTTCCGGGTTCTCTATTTCGTGATCCCATTCGGTACAGCAATCTCGATCATGGGCACGCGCGAGCTCTGGATGAACGTGGTGGTGCCCTGGCAGGAGCGGCGCAAGCTCAACGGCAATTCGTCGCAGCGGGTCGCGACGCCAGTTCCCCCGCCACCGGCCGCCACCGCCACCCCCGTGCCGCAGCGGGTGACGCGGATGAAGTCCAGAAGATGACAGCGGGATGATCGTCATCGGGACGATCATCGCATTTGTCCAGGACCACGGCCCCCTCTCTTATTTCCGCCCCAACTCTGCCGTCAAAGGCGTCATGGTTCGATTTTCCCTCCGCGCCGTGCTTCTGGGAGCGCTGATCGCAGGCGCTCTTGCGTTTCCCCAAATTCCGCGCGCGGCAGCGCAAGACGTCGCTGCCGACGCGCCGATGCAGATCACCTGGGAGGTGCGCAACCGCTTCCGCCTGTTCCGGGAGGAGCGCGACTTCCAGCTGCATGTCGAAGCGCTGCGGGACCGCTCGATCCTCTCGGCCGAGGATGTCCTGGAGCTACAGAGCGACGGCCGCGGCTGGGCGCGCAACATGGTCAACCGCCTTTGCATCGACAACCAGGGCCGCGTGGCCGAGCCCTGCACCCGCGACAACGTCAAGGAAAGCTATCTCACCCCGGTCGACCATCCGATCACCGCGCGGCTGGCCGGCGTCGTCCCGGTCGGCGCCACCTGCGCCTGGTCGTTCGACGACGGCGACGGGCCGCAAGCCTCCACCTTCGACTGCGCCGAGCCGGTGAACCTGCGCGTCCGCTATGGCAAGCAAACCGTGGCCAGCGTCGACGTCACCAGCGGCCCCGATACCCCGCAGCATTTGTCGACCGTCATCCAGGTGCGCGACATCCTGATCGCGGGCCTCGGCGACAGCATCGCCTCGGGCGAGGGAAATCCGGACCGTCCGGTCGCGCTCGCCGACGAGGGCTTCTGCTTCCGCTATTATCTGGCGACCGCGACTGCGCAATATTTCCGGCCGAGCCGTGCCGGCTACAAGGGCGGACGCGCCTGCGAGGCGCCCGACAGCCTGCAGAACTGGCAGCGCTACGGCGCAGTCTGGCTCAACCCGGCCTGCCATCGCTCGCTCTACAGCTATCAGACCCGCGCGGCGCTCGCGCTCGCCGTCGACTACCCGCATATCGCGGTGACCTATCTGCCGCTCGCCTGCACTGGCGCGACAATCGCCGATGGCCTGTTCGGCGGTCAGCGCGCGCGGGAATGTCCACCGGGCAAGTCGGCCACGACCTGCCAGGTCGGCGTCAACGGCCAGCTTTCGGAACTGAAGGACGCGCTCGCCGCCGCCAAGCGTCGCCAGCCTGATCGCAAGCTTGACCTCCTGATGCTCTCGATCGGCGCCAACGACATCTATTTCTCCGGCCTTGTCGCCGACGTCATCGTGGACACCGCGACCGAGCGCACGCTGTTCCGGCGCTCCGGCGTGATGGCGACCCTCGATGAATCGCGCGACGCCCTGACGCGCGACCTGCCGCAGGGCTTTCGCAAGCTGCGCGACGCGCTAAAGCCGATGGTCGGTGGCGATCTGTCGCATGTCGTCTACACCACCTATGCCAATCCGGCGCTTTACCAGGGCGGTACACCGTGCCCAGGCGGACGCGCCGGCTTCGACATTCATCCGTCCTTCAACGCCGACCCGCAGCGGCTTGCCAATGTCTCGGCCTATGTCGACAATGAATTCCTGCCGCAGCTGAAGGCGCTCGCGACCTGCCAGTCCGGCGTGCTGTGCCGCGATCCGGCCTCAGACCGCATGACCTTTGTCGATGCGCATCAGGCCGCTTTCGCCGATCACGGTTTCTGCGCACGCGGGCCCAACGATCCGGCCTTCGACCAGCAGTGCTTCTCGCCCAAGGGCGAGAGCTTCGACCCTGATATCGTCAACTCCGCGAGCCAGCCGATGCTGTGCGGCCGCAGCGCCGCCGAATACCGGCCTTACCTGCCGCGCGCGCGCTGGATCCGCGACGCCAATGACAGCTATTTCGCGGCCATGACCTATCCGCAGGGGTTGCCGTCTTCGATGCAGCCCGCCGACATCCATGACGCCACCTGGGGCGTGCTGTCGGCCGTCTATGGCGGGGCGGTCCACCCCTCCGCGGAGGGCCATGCCGCGATGGCCGACGCCGTGCTGCCGGCCGCGGCCGCCGTGCTGCGACTGGACGCGGGCGTGCCGGATGTCGCCAGCGAGCCGACAGCTCCGGTCGCGCCGGCGCCCGTGCAGCAGTAAGGGCGGTATCACAATACTTCACTGCGTCTCTAACCGCGAACCTTTTGGCGTTGCGGCAGCCAGAGAGTAGAGTGTGCGCCTGCAGGCGATACTGTGTTTGATTTCATACTTGCGCGGGGATGAAGGGCATACCTTGCCGGGGATCGCTTCACAGCAACCGACGCAGTGACCAGCGAGCATCACATTCGTCTGCCCGGAATTCAGGACATTTAGACAAACGCTTTCTCTGCTGTGTTTTTGCGCTGTCGGCGGGCTTCGCAGTCGTACTGACTATCGAGGAAGATGGCCCGATGGCAATCGAGGCGCTCACCGCGACAACGGTCCCGACGGCAATCGAGCCAATTGCCGCGCGGCGGCGACTGATGGCTGTCATGATCGCCGATGTCGTCGATTACAGCCGCCTGATGAGCCGCAGCGAGGACGAGACGCATGCGCGGCTGGCAAGCCACGCAGAGGAATTGATCGAGCCGACAATCGCCAGATATCGCGGCCGTCTCGTGCGCAGCATGGGCGACGGGCTGCTGGTTGAATTCGGAAGCGCGGTCGACGCGGTACGCTGCGGGCTCGATATTCAGCGCGGGCTGGCCGCGCGCCAGGCCAACCTGAAGGACCGCATCCGCCTTCGGATCGGGATCAACACCGGCGACGTCCTGGTCGATCAGCGCGACATCTATGGAAACAGCGTCAATATCGCGGCGCGACTCGAGGCACTCGCGACGCCTGGAACGGTCTGCGTCAGCCAGAGCATCCATGACCAGACCCGCGCCTTGCCGGAGTTCTTTTTTGCGGACCGCGGCGCACAGCGCGTCAAGAACATCCCCTACCCGGTCCACGTCTACGAGGTCGCCTATGAGCGGATACGGACTCCTCTCCTCACCAGGCTTGCAGCCCATTGGTTCGGATTGACCATGGGCGCCGCCATCACAACGGTCGCTGCCGCTGCCGTCGCGACGGTGCTGATCGTGCAACAGCAGCATCAGGTGCTGCCACGGACGAACACAATCGTCGTCCTGCCATTCAAGAACGCCGACGGAAATGCCGCCGACGAATATCTGGCCGATGCCATTACCGACGACCTGACGACAGAGCTGTCGCGGTTGCGCCGGGCCTGGGTGATCGCCTCGGGGACGGCGTTCGCATACAAGGGCAAATCGACGGACCCGCGAAAGGTCGGTCGCGAACTCCGGGTTCGTTATGCGCTTGAGGGTAGCGTGCAGCGCGCCGGCTCGAAGGTCCGCGTCAGCGCGCAGCTGACCGATACGGAAAGCGGCACGAATCTCTGGGCCAATCGCTACGAGCACGAGACCAGCAGCCTGCTCGACCTGCAGGACAGCGTACTGGAGCGTATCGCAGCGTCTCTGAACGACGAAATGGTGCAGGGTGTGCGACACGAGGTCGGCACGCTGGCAGCTGATGGAAACCCGCTGGATGAAAGGATGAGAGCAATGGCTGCCTATACTGGTTTCCCGACGCCCGAAAAGTCTCTCCAAACCCGCCAACATGCGGAGGCCGGACTGAAGGCCGATCCTGACAATGCGCGATTGCTGGGTCTGCTCGCCAACGTCCTTGCATCGGATGTGCTCAATGCATGGAATGGCGCTGGGGAGGCCGAGGTCGATCGCGCCGAGGAAGCTGCGAACAAGGCGATCAGCCTCGAGCAGAAAACGCCGCTCGCCCATTACGCGCTCGGCTTTGTCCATCGGCTGCGCGGCAATCACGACGCGTCACTGCGCGCCTTCCGTAAGGCAATCGAGCACGACCCGAATCTCGCGAAAGCCTATGCGCAGGCCGCAAACGAGCTGGTCTTCATCGGAAAACCAAGCGAAGCGATTCCGCTGGTCGAACAGGCCATTCGATTGAGCCCGCAAGACCCGTCAATGGGGCCCTTCCTCTGGGTCAAGGGACGCGCCCATTTCACCCTTGGTGACTATCCCAGCGCAATCGAGGCGCTTGAGGAATCGGTGCGCGTGCGGCCGAACCTCTGGTTCAGCCACGCCTGGCTGGTCGCCGCCTATGCCCTGACAGATCGAGATGCCGAGGCACGGAACGCGCGCGCCGTGTTTGAGAAAACCCATTTCAGCAAACGCTTCGACCTCGAAGGGATCACCCGGTATTATCAGGAAGAGCAATACCAAAACCCGACACTGCAGGCTGCCACGGCCGAGCTGTTGAAGGGATTGCGAAAGGCCGGACTGAAGTAGGGATCCGATCGAGTCGGCGCCCTATCCCGCCAGCGCATGCCTGAATGGCAGGCAGCGGCAAAGGAGATGCTTCCCAAGCCGCTGCCCTCCCGCGTAGGCTTGACGCACCGCGCCCGGCCGCTTGCCGCGCGCGCAAGCAAAAGAAGCAAACGCCATAAGCAAGACAAGAATCGTCAGGGAGACAGAGATGAACCATCATCGCGAATCGAGCTGGTCCGCCGGCGGCCTTGCCGCGATCGCCGCCGCCCTCCTCGCAACCGCTGTTCACGCGGAGTCCACCGATCCGATCAAGATCGGCGTGATCGCCGAGGTGCAGTCGATCGCGGGCGCTGCGACGCCGGGCGGCGCGCAGATCGCAGCGGACGAGATCAACGCCAAGGGCGGAATCCTCGGGCGCAAGATCGAGATCGTCACCTATGACAACAAGAGCTCGTCGGCGGATTCGGTGCGGGCATTCCAGCGCGCGGTTTCCGAGGACAAGGTCTCGGCGGTCATTGCGAGCTACATCAGCGAGGTCGTGCTGGCGCTTGAGCCGTGGGCGGCGCGGCTAAAAATGCCGCTGATCACGCCCGGTGCCGCATCAAACGAGATCACCAAGGCGATCCACAACGACTATGAGAAGAACAAGTACACCTTCCACGGCTACCTGACCTCGGCTGCCCAAGCGCAACTCGTCTGCGATGCCACCAAGGATCTCCTGGTCGACAATCTCAAATTCAAATCGGTCGCGATCATGAGCGAGGACGCGGCCTGGACCAAGCCGCTCGATGCCGGGTATGAGGCCTGCCTGCCGAAGGCCGGATTGAAGGTGGTCGAGCACATCCGCTTCTCGCCCGACACCACCGACTTCACGCCGATCTTCAACAACATCGAAGCCAAGAAGCCCGACGTGATCGTGACCGGCATCTCCCATGTCGGCGTGCAGCCGACCGTGCAATGGAAGAACCAGCAGGTGCCGATCCCGATGTTCGGCATCAGCGCGCAGGCCTTCAGCCCGACCTTCTGGAAGGACACCAACGGCGCCGCCGACGGCATCCCCTCGCTCGCGGTCGCCACGTCCGAGGTCGCGGTGACGCCGAAGACAAAGCCGTTCGCAGCCGCCTTCAAGGCCAAGTACGGCATCGATCCGGCCTACACCGGCTACACCGCCTATGACGAGGTCTACATCATCACGGATGCGATCCAGCGCGCGGGCGGCACCGATCCGGACAAGATGGTCGCGGAGATGGAGAAGACCAATTTCGA
>Ga0070738_10004644_pt1 | contig 16149 bp, 23 predicted proteins | sample Coa_R2_2_FD_66446 | JGI IMG/M metagenome (GOLD analysis project Ga0070738, IMG submission 66446) | Surface soil microbial communities from Centralia Pennsylvania, which are recovering from an underground coalmine fire - Coalmine... | ecosystem: Environmental > Terrestrial > Soil > Unclassified ...
CTACTACGAGCAATACAGCCCAATAATTGGTAACTCGGCAGCAAGTCTTTGCCAGCAGGGCAATCAAGGCAGGTTGCAACGCCACACGATCGAGATTTATCGCCCTGCAGGTGTAGCACTGAAAACAGTCTACGCTAGCTATCCCAAGACAATGAAAGTCGATAAGACGCGGCTGATTCTGGCAGAGCAGACCGAGACCCAGTACACCTACAACCTGGGACTCTTTGTTGATGACTACTCAGATGGATATGCGGCTCAGTGGACTGTAGTTTTAGGCCACGGTCCCAAAATCACGACCCTCAAATATCAACCAATCGGTGCGATCGACCCTGATGACTTTCTCTATCGCTCAAAGACCAGCCTGGGGACACCGGAAGAGCCGACGCCGAGTGAGTACACCGTGGACTACTACTACGAGGCTTCTCCGGGTGAATGGAAAAAAGAGCATCAGATTTACCAATCGATGTGCATCAGTAATCCGGAGGCAGCCAAACTGATCCGGCAGAACAAAGCCATCCCGCGCAACAAAATTGCGTTACTCGTTACTCAACTCAATGAGGTAGACGATGCGACGACGATTTCAAACTCAGGGCAGGCAAACCCACCGGCACCGGATACTTACAGTGCAACGTATACGGTAACCGAGAAGACCGCGCAAATCGTCTTTAAGATGCCAACGAATGCAGCCTCGCCGTACCGGCAATCGCGGCGTGACCTGACGTTTGAGTACATCAGCGCAACAGGTGTGGGGCTTGCGGCAAAATATAGTGCGGAAGCGCAATGTTTGGCACTGGCAAAAGTCTGGGGAGCGGTGCTGTGGGGACGTTACAAGAGCTCGTCTTACACGACCGATTTAAGCGATTCATGGTGGAGCTACAAACCACTGACCAGAATCGACGTAAACGAGCCGCAAGCTCGCTTTGCCTACCTCGGTGATGGATTCTCTATTGCGATCGCAGGCAAGCGCTGTGCTGTTAGCTTTGATGGCATTCTGCTAGGGCAAATTGTGCAGACGCCGATCACAACACCAGCGGTCTATGACGAGCATGGGACGTTGATCACTCCGGCGGTCACGACAACGACAGACATGATTTCACCGCCTTTTATCAACTGGAAAGCGTTGCAAGCGTCTTCAGGCAGTGCGATCAGCCTGACACGACGCGACTATGATTTGTCACCAGTGACGCGATCGATCCAGGTAGCAAGCGGTTCAGGGCTGAAAGACTATCAGCCAAGACGGATCAGCGTGGCGGGCGCAGGTGCCGCCAGAGGGCAACACAGCACTCATGCAGTGCGTGTAGCGGGTGGCAGCGCTGTGGACATGGTGAAGTCTCTGACCTGGGCGGAGGTAACGCCCGAAAGATGGCAGCAAATGAGCGATCGACAGTATCGCAAGATCATCGCGCCTTACTAGCAACGGTGGGAACGACAGGGCAGTATTTCTAAAGCTGCCTGCCATGTCTGCCTACTATCACAACGATTGGATCAGCCGTAAGGCGAAAGTCATGTACCGGGGGGCAACTCCACCCCAAGCAGGCAAATTTCAACTGTGCTTTGCGGACACTACGAGCTTAAGCCGTTCTAGCCCTCTATCAGATTTTGTGAACGCAGAGCTAATAACCCAATACGGCTATCAGCGTAAGAATCTGGTCTGGCCAGAGGATGGCAGTTTTTCAAACACAAACTTACGCCATGAGTTGCCGTTAATCGAGGCAACTTGGACGGCTTCTGGTGGCTCAATTCAATTTCAAACCGCGTTTCTGCTCGCAGACGCACACGCCAAAGCGCAAGAGACGTTCACCACCACAGACGTAGACCCCGCCGCGAACCACATCACAATCGCAAGCAATTTGCTCGCCACAAATGACAGCATCATTTTTGAAGCATTGCCAGGAAGCACATTGCCGACTGGGTTAACGGCTGCAACGGTCTACTATGCAGCCAGTGTCAACAATGTCGCTGGTACTTTTCAGGTGACAAATACAGTCGATGGCACGCCTCTGACAATTTCAAATGTGGGTAGCGGTAACTTCAGGATGCGCTATGCGACCGGTTCGGTTGTGCTGCTGCAAATCGAATCTGATCCGGTGATCATCCAGGACAGCAAGCCGAATGTCTATGAACTTGCCGTGGTCGAAATGAACACTGTGTATGGGCCAGGAGTATGACGACTTACGCAGGTTATGGAGTCAATTACTTGGCTGATTTAAAGGCGATCCCACCAGAAGACCGCTGCAATTTAATGTGCATTGCAGTCCTCGAAAAAAAAGCGTGGTATCAGTTCAGCAGCGGCTCAGTGCAGACGCCCGACGATAATCTAATCGTGACTCCGAGCACCGGTGATGGGCAATGGTTAGCGCTTGGCACACCCACAACGAGCGGTGGGGGTAGTACTGGGGGTGGGGGAATGCCCATCTATCGGAGTGACAGTACAAATCCAATCGCCGACAATATTGCACCCGACTTTGCCGGTCAGTTTTTTGTCGGTGGAACGTCGAGCGGGAGCTGTACGGTCTGGGTAGCGGTCGGCTCGACGGTTAATGATTGGAAGTCGATCTATTACTTCTCGAATTCCTGATGATTGATGACGTGCTGCAACTGTTAGCCAATCAGCGATCGCTGAATCGCGCTAATTTTGCTGATAGTCAGTCAGCGCATGCGGAAGTGGCAGCGAGTAGGCCACGGCAATGGGAGCACTATGGGCGCGATGCTGACTCAGGCACGATGGCGATCGCCCCATCAGGGGGTGACGCACAACTGCTGGGAGTAAGCACTACCAGCGGTTTGATGAAACGGGGCCAACCGGTCAGGGTCAATGCATCCGGCGGTACTGTGCGGGTTGACCAGCGACCAGCCGCGCGGGTGCAGACGAAGACCACTACAACCAGCAGCACGCCTGCCAATATCAAGATTCTCGCGAGTGTCATCACTGCCAACGGGATTGAAATTTATGTCGGTGGGTGGCAGTCAGATCCAGTGCTGGTGGCAACGCTGACGGGTGTGAGTGCGAATCAGGTTGGCTTTGATCTGAATGCAACCTTAGCGAACCTGGGCGGCGATGATTGGCAAGTTGACCTGTGCTACGCGATCGCGGGGCATTACTACGCTGAAGTCATTTCGAGCGACGGTAGCCGCAATTATAAGCACGAGACGCCCGTGCTTTGCGTCTCTAAGGGCTATGGATTTTTCACTGCAACGTTGAATGAGCAGCCCAGCTCGACCAATTCACAGAGCAGCGGTACGACGCTGCCCATAACGATCACAGAGACTACGGTAGTCGGCAGCTCACAGCAGTTCTATCTGTTCAATCAAGTGCAGAAGGTGATGGACATCCCCGGCTACACCTACACCAATACGATCCACATCGTTGATTATGGCTACGGTGGCACGAGCAACAATAACGCCAGCGCAACAATTCAATATAGCTACGATCAGCTTTTACTGCCGGGAGACAGCGAGTTTAGTAGTCCCGTAACGACGCGAAACTATGGCGATTACATCGTGACTGCGATAGTTTCATCCGACGGCGCGGGCTTAGATACGCCATCAGTGTCGGGCACGATTCAGGATCAGATCATTCTCCGGATCAATGCTGATGGTTCTGGGGGTGTAGGGCAAAACACCCTGTATCCATTACCTGGAAACACTCAATACATCTGGGTTGATCCTGATGAAAATAATGTTGATGAGGATGCTGATTTCTTCGTTGTGCCTGCATTGATTGACGTGTTCAATGGCAACTTCACAATGCTTGATCCCAGCGACATCAGCACCTTCTACGCTGCGATCTATTGGACTGAGAACACGACGCTGCACTTGAACACATACAGCACGCTATTTGCACTGTATGAGCAGCTCGAAATTGCGGTCTATCCGCTACCTTTGCCAAATGGTGCACAGCCAATAATCTACGCCGGTTCTTATCACCCTTAAAGCTATGGACGTTTTAGAATTACTGGCCCAACAACGATCGGATAATCGCGCTCAGTTTGCAGTACAGCAGGCGGCCAGGGCGCGAGTACAGACTGCACGCAATCAGCAACGTGCAGGCACACCGCTGGGGTTTAACGCTGATCAGGGAGTGTTGATGGTTGACGTTGATGGCAACGCTGTGCCGACCAACTCGCTCAGCTCTGGACAACTACCCAATAGCGTCGTTGTCAGCGATTCTGGCGGGTTGCGCGGTTGGGTCGATGGCATTAGTGCGAGTTAGTGACGCTCAACCATCAAACCAAATTGGTGATACGAGCAACAGCGTCAATCGACCAATCGCTGTGGGGGAACTCCAGGGCATACTCTAGCGGCGGGATGCCCTATGTCTTATCACTTCAATCAACCCTCTGGTTACGGGATGTTCCCGGAGGTCTTTCAAGGCTCTGGACGTTTGTTCCGTCCATCGATTTTTTTCAATGCCGATGATGGTTCTGGCGCTGGCGGCGGCGATCCAGCCCCTGCCCCTGCTCCCACACCAACACCGGCAGCCGATTCTACGCCACCTGAAGACGTTTCAGGCTTAAAAGCAGCCCTGGAAGCAGAGCGCAAACGCAACAAAGAATCGGACCGCTTACTGAAGCAACTGCAGGAATCCGTCAAAGGAATGGATCCGGAGAAATACAAGCAGTTTGAACAATTGCAGCAGCAAGCAGAGGAATGGAATAAGCAGAAGATCACCATTCGTAACGAAGTGGAAACGGAGTGGTCTACCAAGCTTCAAGCTGAAATGACCAAGACAAAAGAGTTTGAGGGCAAGTACCTCGACCTGGTGAAGCGCACCGAAGCCGAGAAAGCTTTCCAGGCAGCAAAGGGACGCAGCGGTGCAGGTGATGCAGGCATTACTTTCTTTGATAGCCTGCTGTCCGTCGTTAGCAAGAACCTGCGGCTCAACGATAAAGGGCAAGTGGAAGTGATTGATGCTAACGGCACTCGCCTGTTTAGCAAGACGGATGCAACTAAGCCGATGACTCCCAAAGAATATTTCGAGAGTCTGCGAAATGACCCGGTATTAGGGCATTGCTTTGAGCCGCAAGCTCGCGGCGCAGGTGGGGGGATGCCTCCTGGTAGTGGCAATGGCTTTGGCAATACCCGCGAAGACTGGAGCAAATTGCCGCGATCGGAACGGTTGACTATTGCCCGTCAGCAAGCAGCGGGTTAGGGCGTAAGGGCTATGAGAAGCAATTGTTTGTTCGTAGCCCTTACCCAAAAGGCTTTGCACTGGTCAGACGTGCAATTCAAAGTGCGCTGGACAGTCAAAACCGAGATTCCCCATTGCTACTGGTACGTGCGTAGCAAAGACAAGCATTTTCACTTTGCCGCTAAAGACAAACATCTCTCAAACTACCAACTGTTGTGGTTTGAGGGACGAGTTGAACGCTTCTACTGGCAAAGGATGAGGGATGAAGGCTAAAGGCTGAATGAGCTTCCCCTACACCCTACTCCCCTCACTCTTACTCCCCTCACTCCTACTCCCCTCACTCCTACTCCCGTGGGAATAACACGTTCAAGCGCCTCGATCGACGGGATGTCATCGGGCAAACACCCCTCTGGCAATGGCGGGATGCCTTCACCAACGGGAACGCAACCAACCACAGAATTTACAGGTGAACACCGATGTCATTAACCCTTTTGGAAGCCGCAAAACTGGCTCCTGACATGGGCACGGCGACGATTATTGAAGAATACGCTGCCACGTCCGATATCCTCCAAGCAATTCCGTTCCGCAACATTGAAGGCTCTGGCGAACATTACAACCGGGAAGATACACTTCCTGGGATTGGCTTTCGCGGTATCAATGAAGGCTTTGATGCCAGCACAGGCATTCTCAACCCTCAAAGTGAAGCACTGAAGACAGCCGGTGGCGACCTGGACGTTGACCGCGCGATCGTGGATCAAAAAGGCGACCAGGAACGCTCCTCCCAGGAATTGATGAAGGTCAAGGCCTTGAGCTTGGCCTGGACGCGCAACTTTATCAAAGGCGATAGCCGCGCTAACCCTCGCGCCTTTGACGGGCTACAGATGCGTGTTGGTGGTACCCAATTGCTTGATAACGCAATGGCTGGTGGCCCTTTGAGCTTACTGCAATTGGATGCGGCCATTGACCAGGTTGATATGCCAAGCGCATTAATCATGAATAAAGGGATGCGCCGCCTGATCACAGCCGCAGCGCGGAACCCCTATGTGTCTGGTCACATCAACTACGAACTCAATCAGTTTGGGCAAAAGGTGATGTACTACCAGGGCTTACCCATTCTGATTGCCGATTACGACAACACCGGCGCAGATATCATGCCCTTCACTGAAGCCAGCGGCGACGGCTCCAGCACCCTTTGCACCTCCATCTATGTCGTCAGTTTTGGCGATCAGATGGTCAGCGGCATCCAGGGCAAAATCAAAGGCAATTTTGGCATTAGCGTTCGTGACCTTGGCGAACTGGAAACCAAGCCTGCCTACCGCACGCGCGTTGAATGGGATGTTGCCATCACTGTCAAGCATGGTCGTTCGGTGTCCCGTCTACGCGGCATCACCAATGCACCTGTGATTGTGTAAGTTTTTAGCTTTTAGCCTTTAGCCTTCATCCTTTAGCCTTCATCCTTCAGGAGACACTCATGCCTCGTTCTACTCTCCCTAACCGTCGCGCAACACAGTTTGACCTCAACCTGCAACTGCGCGACCAGGCGGCAACCGCCGTCTCAGCGACCACTGCTGAAACCGCCATCGCCTTTCCCGCGAACAAACAACTGGAATTCAAAGCCGTCATTAATGTTACTGGCTACACAGGCTATGTGTCTCCTACGGCGCAATGGGCGGTGGATGTGGAATTTTCAGCCGATAACGTCACCTTCTACCAGGTTGGGAACTCGCTCGTCCTGACGGGCGTACTGAGCCAGCTTGAAATTGCGCTGTCCGGTGGTGCAGTAGAAGCGGTCATTCCAAATGCGTCGTATGTTCGCGTTAAAGCAACGAAGACAGGCACCCCTGGCGACCTGTCCTATGGTGCGTTCCTTGCTCCTGATTCTGATTGCTAATTCCTATGCCTCAACCCATCGATCCGTTTCCTATTTACAAAGACGGTCAGACCAAGCACGTTCATGGCGTGGATTATCCAGCCTGGGCGGCAAAGGGTTGGGCGTTGGAACGCCAGCCACCTGCAACAGCGGACACTGCACCGACGATCGCCCCGGATTCAGATCTGCCTCCCCTCTCACCCACAGAACCAACGCCGTATGAGGCTCGTAAAGCGCAACTGGAATCCCTGTTGAAGGAAGACCAGGGTTGGCGCAATATCGAGCGGATTGCCAAGGAATTGGAGATGCCTGAGAAGCCGAAAGGCGGCTGGGCCGATGCCATTCCACTGATTCTGGAGAAGGAAGGGCTAACGCCGTGATTCCTGCTGACCTCAACCTGTACATCAAGCAAGGTGCCAGTTACGTCCTTTCTGTAACGCTGTTGCAGGGAGACGTGATTCGCACGACGACTGATGTATTGGCTGGGGCAGTAGCGATTTCGGTAGAGCCCATCCGGCAGGCGATCGCCAGTGGCAGGAAGCTGCTGCTAGGGGATGACCTGGTGCTGACCGTAAGTGCAGCGGTGGACGTGGGTGCGGTGTCTTTGCCGATTGATCCCACCCCACTACCCATTGCCAAGAAAACCAAAGGCTGGATCTGTGCGGATCTGACGGGCTGTACAGCCAGCGCCCCCATTAAGGGCAAATTGCAGACTTCCACCAGTCCCAGCCAATTGACACCTGTCTTCGATACGGATCCACTAAGTGGGCGGATCGACCTGATGTTGCTCCACACCCAGACCAGCTTATTGCCTGCCAACTTGTCCGTTGGGACCATCATCACTGATGAGGTTCTACAAACCCGGCAACGGCAGTCAAATGATTATGACTGGGAGATGGAAATTATCTATCCCGATGATCGGGTTGAAAGTCCCTACAAAGGGCTGATTGTAGTCTATCCCCAGATTCTGCCCCCCGCGACTGTGACGCCATGACCGAAACTGTACGCCAAACAACAACTGTGATTGTGCGACCGGAGGTGGCGATCGTTCACAGCAGTCCGGTGGCAAAAGTAACGGCAATTCACAGCACAGCCGGAGTCCCAGGGAAAAACGCCGATTCTCGTTGGGGGAACATCACCGGGGATTTAAGCCAACAGACTGACCTGGAGGCAGTACTCAGCACAAAGCAGCCTCACACAGACACGCTAGACAGTCTCGAAAGCGCTGCTCCTGGTGCGGGATTGCTGGTCAGTAACGGGATTCGCTATTTCACAACCACGAGCCTTGATGGAGGCGAATTCTGATGGTTAACACAGTACAAATCAAGCGATCACAATCGACCAATACGCCCACTGGCTTGCAGTTTGGGGAATTGGCGTTTTCGCAGGCATCAGACACCCTGTTTGTCGGTCGATCAGATACGACTGTCGAGGCGATCGGTGGTGCGGGTGTGTTTGCCAAACTAGCCTCGCCTGCATTTACGGGCATACCGACCTGCCCCACAGCAAGCACGGGCACCAACAGCACGCAGATTGCCAGCACTGCCTATGTACAGGCGGCGATCGCGGCGATCCTGCAGGCCAAAGACATTAAGGACTCGGTGCGTGTCGCTGTCACTACCAACGTCAATATTGCCAGTCCCGGCGCGGCGTTTGATGGGGTCACGTTGACCAATAGCGGCGTTGATCGCATCGCGCTATTTGGGCAAACAACCGGCTCGCAAAATGGGATTTACGTCTGGAATGGCGCATCGTCAGCACTCACCCGCTCCGCCGATGCCAACATTTCCGCCGATGTGACCAGCGGCATGATCGTGACCGTTACTGAAGGCACCAGCAACGCCGATACGGTCTGGTTCCTGCAAACGCAAGACCCGATCACGCTGGGCACCACGAGCCTGAACTTCATCCCGTTCCCCGGCGCTGGTGGCATTGTGGCTGGAACGGCGATTCAGCGCAGTGTCAACACGCTGAACGTCCTGTTTGATAACGTCACCATCTACGCGAACGGCTCCAACCAGCTCGCGATCAAAAGCTCAACCACCGCTAATCAGGTCATTTTGAGCAACGGGTCTGGATCAGCCGGCTATGGCGCGCTGCCATTGGGTAACACCAATGCTGTGACAGGCATCCTGGGCTTTGCCAATGGTGGTTTGGGCCTCAGTTCAGTGATTAATGGCTTAGTGAAGGGTGACGGGGCTACAACCTATAGTGCAGCGGTCGCCGGAACAGATTACCTCTCACCCGCATCGACGATCGACGGTGGCACCTTCTAATGGGTACAATTCAGCTCAAACGATCCACAAACGCTGGCAGCGTGCCATCCACGGCGCAGCTTGCAATCGGTGAGTTGGCAATTAACGCGGCTGACGGCAAAGTCTACCTCAAAACCAGTGGTGGGGTTGTGGTGTGTATTGGACAGGATGTCAGCACTTACACACGAACAGTCGGCGTTGGCTATTTTTACACCGGCACAACTGGTCTATCACAGGGCTACTTTGACGACTTCGATGGAAAGTGGGTCTATCTCACCAGCGATACCATTCGCACGATCGGGAATGCCAGCAGTGGCGCGGCGATCGCCGCTACCTGGACGGCGACCCTGTTCACGCACATCTGGAACCAGTATTCAAACACGCAATGCCCACTCTTGGATTCCTCTGGTAACGCAGCCAGTCGTGGATCAAGCGCTGCCAGTGATTATGCAGCCAATCGTCGGCTGACGCTGCCTGATGTCAGGGGGCGAGGGTTTATCAGCGCTGGCGCAGGTTCCGGCTTGACCGCCCGAACACAACACGCGCAGATTGGGGAAGAAAGTCACACTCTGACGACGGCTGAGCTACCATCCCACTTTCACCCCGTTCCCCTACAGACCTCAATGGGTACTGGGGGTACTGTGTCATTCCAAGCAGCTGGCACCAATCAAACAACCGGTCAGACTTCTAACAGTACAGGTGGGGGCGGGGCGCACAATACAATGCAGCCATCTCAAATCGAACATTTTATTATTTCAGCAGGGGCGCGATGAGTTTCAGACATCATCCCGATGGTTTAATTTACATCAACGAGTTATGCCTCCCCTTACTGTTTTTTCAACAACAGGAACCAGGCTACGTTTTACCAGAAGGGGCGACTGGGCGTGAATATGTGCCCAACATCCGGCATATACTTTTTGATGGCAGCAGTCAATGGGCTGACGCGATGCCCTGGCCCGAAGGGGATGGTTACTTAGCAAAGAAGGCGCAGTATCAAACCACCTTTGAAACCGCTAACACCCCTGCACCAGATCCACAGCCGCAGTATATCGGCCTTTACAATGAGCTACTATCACCGGACGGCCTTAGCGTGTTTCTGTTTGTGCGTTCGCTCAGTGATCAGAACCTGCCGATCGCCAATGCTTACGGCGATTTTGTCAGCGCGTTAACGACGCCCTCACCAAGCCTGCCGGCATTGCAAAGCTGTATTAGTAATTTGTTTGCGGCACTCCAAGGCTTCAACCAGACCTTCAGCCAGAGCCAGATTACGACAATGCGCTCGCTATTGGACCGGAACGGATTCCAGGCAATCTCGTTTCCTCTTAGCAATTAGTTGTTTTTAATTACTATTGAGTAGCTGCTTCTAAATACCTTCCACTGCCCTTTCAATGCAAGTGGAGAGTTGGCTTTAAATTGAGTTAGTTGATCAACTGATTTAATCGGAAATGCTTAGCAAGCTATAGCTGTAGGCACAGCGCAGGGATTGCAAAAAATAAAAATTTAGTTATTTAAGCAAACAAAAAAACAGCACTGACCTTGCCAGTGCTGTCAACCAAGTAATTAATAAAAGCTTTGGTGCTACTGACTAATCGCGCTTAACTCCTTCTGTAACTGTTTAATCGCCCGTCTGCGCTCGAAACGCTGCTGCCAGTCTTTGTAGCTATCTGAACCGTTTGTGCCGACCTGAAGGGATTTCACTAGCTTGCCCTGGTTCATGAAAATAGCATCACGGTGCCAGACCGTGTAGTAGTAACCACCGTCCGTTGGGTATGTCACGGTTTGAGCGTGATCGCCTTTCCCAATGGTCTTAGTTTTGCGGTAGCGCTTCCACTCAGCTCCTGCTGGTGCTACAGGGCCCGATTGACGGATCCGATCTATCTGAGCCAACAGGTCTTCCCGTCTCTGCTGCAACGTTGGTTCTGTGGGAGCAAGAATGGAATGCCTCGATGCGAGATAGGCGAGTGACTCTGGCGTTGCTCGTTCATACAGTCTGAGGCTATGTCGGGGATAGGCGAGGAGCAGTCCTTGATAATCAATTTCGACTTCAAAAGTGGGGAGATTGCGATAGACGGTGACGATCGCTTCATACAAATCGTCGTCAGCCATCACCTGCACCAAGTCACCAGGCTCGAGCGTGACCGTAAACGCCTCGTCTCGATTAGGTGAAACTGGCTGAATGTATGGATCGTCCTCATCAACCCGGTAACCCAATTCTTCATCGTAGAAGAAGTCATTATCTGCTCGAAACACGCCAAAAATGGAAACGGCATGAACGGTGAAGATTTCGCCATAGCAGGGGTTATCTGGCGCTGTGACAACCACTTCTTCTCCCCGGCTGGCAGCTCGCACGGGCTGAGTGGGGTAAGGCAGCGGGTCGCGATCGGGCAGCTTACGAAACCGTTGCGCCTGGTCTTTGCCACCAGCAAACGTCTCCCCTCGATAGTGAACCCGCAGGAAGCTCTGGCCAAAGGTCTCGACCACTTTTCCCCGTCGGCGCTGTGTTTCTGGCAGTTCCTCGCCGCTTTCGCTGCGGTAGAGTTCTACGAAGTCCCCCACCGCTGTCTCCGACGCGACTGTTGCTGTGTTTTCCACTTCAAGTCTTGGTCTGCTGATGGAACCGCGATCGCCCGGTCTTAGTTCTGTGGGTTGCACCGATAATACAGATTGTCTTTCAGTTTCACTGCTCTCTTTTGAGCCAGCAGCGCCAGTTGTTCCGTTACTTGCGCTGCTGGCAAGTGGTTCATCTGCTGGTGCAATTCCTCCAGAGCACGCGGTTTCTGCCGGAGTAGGTTCATCAACACGGTTTGGATACGCTCTGCCGTTGGTGTTGTAACGTCCATCTTGCTTTGCCTCCTGATAGGTGCCGAGTTGTTTGAGATAGTCCTGAAGGTGATTGGATGCCGTGATCGCGGCCTGTCTCAGCGCTTGAAATTGCTCCCAGGCCGCATCATCGGGACAGCAAAAGGTATCATTCTGCGTGGTGATGGATTCATAGCTGCTGCCCGGATAGATGTAGCGCAACATCTTCGGCGTGTGCGTTACCAGTGTGTAGCGGATTTCGGTTGTGTAGAGGTACCAGGGGAGATTAAGGGTTAATCCACCGTTGTCAGTTTCTGGGTCTTTGCAACTAATCACAGTGGATGTGAGCGGGTTAGGCGCTTGCTTGATGCCACCGGCAGCGGCCAGATTCTTGGCATAGCTGCCCAGTCGCATGAGGTAGCTTGCCAGCTCGTCTAGCGCTTGCTTGAACTGGTCGTGACGTTGCGTGCCTTCAAACCATTCGGTGTCAGAGGGGATGCAGTAGGCTTTGTGCTGAAAGATGTTTTTATGTCCGGCCACGCGTAGCATCGTCGGTGTTTCGGATGCCACTGTTAGCCGTTCGATTGGAGCTGGGTGGTAATAGCGAGTGCGATCGCCGATGACCAGCACCGACGGCACCAGCACGGATGCTTGTTTAAGGTTTGAGGGTAGAGCGGCAATCATCAGCCAACCTCCTGACGTAGCGGAATTTGGATGCGATCTGACCTCTCACCCTTCCCGGCTGGCTCCGGTGGTCGGAGGTCAAAGAGGTTGAGCTGCCCGATGGTTCGCTCCAGCTTCGTCATGTGGTTGGCCGCTTGAAACGGGCGATCGTGGTTGAGGTGGCAAACACTGCACAGCGCTTTGAGGTTGCGGCGATCGTTGTTCCCAGGGTCTTGATCGAGGTGGGCAACAGTCAATAACCAGCGCCGGGGATGCTCTAAAAATTCGGCAACAACGGGGCATTCTGAAACCCGTTGCGTGCGAATCCGCTCGATAAACGTTCCCAAATTATCGTCAGGTCGCAAGCAGTCTTTGCCGCATGACTTACACCGCCACTGCGCGGCCTGCTTGATTTCTAGCGCGATCTCAGTCCAGTTAGCCGGGTAGCGAGTTTTATCCATCGGCATCGCGGCTGCCCTCCCGGTGCCAGTCTGCGGGCAACGTCATTGAAGCCCGTACCCATGTGCTGGTGTGATAGTCAAACCACAGTCGCAGCCCAGTATCGCACCCGATGACGTGGACGCGATCGCATTTGCAAACGGACTGGCACTGCTCGGCCAGATCAATCAGGTTGGCCCCAAACTGCTCCTTTGCCAGCAGTGCTGCATTCTCAAACAGCACTACAAGTGCGGGGACACACCAGCCAGGCTCGACACCAATTTCACCGAAATACCAGGTTTTGGAGCATTCCAGGATCTCTTTTGTTTGCAACGCCAGCCGTTGCCAAATCATTTGCAGCACAAACGTATCGAACTCGCGGCTTTTGATCAATCGCTGATAGACTGCGCGGCTCAGCTCATCTGGAATCCGGTTAACATCCATTGCGGGTTTCCTCCGAATAAATGACCCCGTTAAACGCAGCCGCCAGCGATCGGGCGGCTGCTAAACCCATATCGGGAATTTCGACCTTGCAGCGGCGATCGCCGCTGGTGGCAATAAACCCGTCCTCGCAAGGGATTAGCGTTAGCGCCTGGTGCTGATCAACGATAAACAGCGCCACGCCGGATCGGATGTGCTCGACATTGAGGCGATCGCACTCTTCCAGCTTGTAGTCCTGCCCACATGGGTCAAGCACCACCACGACGCCATCTTTGCGACCGCAGCGCGTTGGTTGAAACACCGTTTTCGTCGGCTGGTGGCAGACGAATGTGTCACGAGTGAGCCATGTTGGAAGCGTCGTCATGGGGTGCGATCGCCCTCCTGAAACAACTCCTCCAACCGCCGTCGATTACGGAACGTCTGAAACTCGGCGATGAGCGGATAGGTTTCCTCTGCTGCAACCCCAATCCCCTCCATCAAGAACCAGCGAAAGTAAGCATCACTCTCGGCTGCTTCCGCCGTCTCAATCAGGATGATTGCGTGTTCTAGCGCCTGAGCCGTTTCCCACTGGCACGGCTCGCCGTACCAGGCAATGTTGATCAGGGCTTTGCGGGTTTTGAGTCCAAAAATCACCTCAACGCCTTCCAGTAATGGCGAACGCCCTGTTTTGAGGAACTCGCGCAACTGAGCCGCTATGAGGAGGGCTTGCTTTTCTGCAAGCTGCGCTGGCGATCCAAACCCTTTCTGCTTGCGATCGGCTGCTTTGTGCAGGTAGATCATACCCTTCACGATCGCCGCTTCTCCTTCGGCATACCCTACCGCCTGAAATAACGCCTGCGCCTTGGCCCTCGTCTCTGTCAAAGAAATTACCCCGTTCTTTTCGTTGAGCTGCCAGTAGACGCCAGGCTGATGGGTATCGGCGGTAAACCAGGCATTCGTGAAGACGACATCCGGTTCGACGTTCGGCAGCAGTGGAATGGTCATTGCGATCGCTCTCCTGTTAGCAGTTTCAACCCGCGATCATTCACTGCATTAAAGAGGGTCTGTCCAGACGGCGTTACCAGATAAGGCAAAAAGACCTCTGGCAGTGTCGCCAATTCTGCCTGCACGATCGCCATTTGTGCTTCGACCCAGTCTTTAGTGATGCGCCAGGCTACCCGGCGCGCTTGATCCTCAGTTTTGTAGCGCGGCGGGATGTCTCGATCCTTTTTCATGGCTCTGAGCACGCCGATGTGATTGCTAGGCAAGCGAAAGCTCACAAATTCACCGTTGATCTCAGCCAGGAAGGTCAGCGCTGCCGGTAGCTGCCCCTCGTAATCCACACTGATGTTTTTAGCCCCGTACTTAACGAGACAAGCATGGATCTCGGCGATCGTCCTGAATGGGTCGATCTTGGTGGTGTAGTTAAGGATTGGCACAATCGCCTCCCTCCTGCCTGAGCAGCCGCTTTCTCTGCCAATTCATAAGCAAATCGATCAACGCTTGGGCGTCATCGGCAGAACAAGCAACCGCAATGACAAGACCATCACAATCAGGTGGAATTTCAGATTGTCCTGGCTTTATTTCACCTGGTGCTAACCCGCGGCTATTTCCAGGCGGAAACATTGGCAATACCACAGCTCTACCGCTTTGCTGTGCAACGTTAAGGAGTAGCTCAGCCGCTTTGCCAAGCGAGTTTTGCTGTTGAGGTACTTTTTGAAACCCTTGTCCAGGCATTAGCGTTGCCTCCTGCGAATCATCAACCTTTCTGGTGAGGGATACCGCTGGTTATGCCACTGCCTGAACTGCGCCAGTGCGACTTGGGCATGGCAATAGGGCATCAATTGATGGATCTGAGTATGCGTCAGTCTGCCCATGGCTTCGACACTTTCAATGCCGTGATTGACCAGTGCATTGAGAGCCGTTCTTGTGAGGCTGAGAGTGCTGAGTGGAGTCATCAGGGTTTCCATGTGCGCGTTGTGTTGACGGCAATCTGTGGATCGATATTCATGCCCACATCAGCCGCTTTAAAACCTGGAAAACGTTTTTCGTAGGCCTCACATAGATAGCGGGCTTCTTCCTGTATTTGCCCGCGATACTCCGCTTCGGTAAACACGCCCTTTTGGATCAGCAGCACCACCAGAGCGTTCACCTCGGCTCGCAGAATCATCGTCACCTCACGGTGGTCTCGCACCGCTTGGCACTCAGAATCGGTATCGGTCCTGGTGCCCAACTGCCAGCCTGCAAAGACTGAGCGCCATTTGGCTAAACGGTTCATCCAATCAGTCATTGTGATCGCCTCCCTTCACACGATTTTTCTGAAGGCTCAAAATGCCATTACGAAGCTGCATCAGCGTTGCAAAGCCTTTAGGGTCAGCAAAACGGAACTGCAGTAGCTTGCCTTCTTCTAGCGCTTGTACAGTCAGGTCTTTTTTTAGCTCCAACAGACCACCACATTTGATGCAAACAGACAAATCACCTGGGCTGGGAGAGTCGAGACCACCTGGCGGGCTACAGGCGTCAAGGACGTGATTGCAATAGGGGCATGAATTTTCAGGCGTATGGATGGTTCT
>Ga0070738_10004645_pt1 | contig 16148 bp, 10 predicted proteins | sample Coa_R2_2_FD_66446 | JGI IMG/M metagenome (GOLD analysis project Ga0070738, IMG submission 66446) | Surface soil microbial communities from Centralia Pennsylvania, which are recovering from an underground coalmine fire - Coalmine... | ecosystem: Environmental > Terrestrial > Soil > Unclassified ...
TGGGATGGGGTGTAGGGGAATGAAGTTCCCTTACACCCCAATATCTACCGCTTAATTTTTATAGAGTTCTGTTGCCAAACGCCAAGCCAGAACGCCTGGAATGAGTGCGACAGCTAGAGCAATGTACACTTGGGTATCTGAGATGGAAGATACTTGAGCAAGGTACAGGCTATGCAATAAAGGCATGGTTTAGAACCTCCTAGTCTCAACAAATTTTGAACAGTTCGTTTACTACTTTTCCCTGTTTTGCCAAGATTGGGAAATAGCTTGTTACAAGATGCAACAATTGAGGAAGAAGAGTGAATTTTTATTTAGGTATCGACTTTGGTACTTCTGGCGCACGGGGTGTAGTGATTGATGAAAAATCCTGTATTCAGGCATCAGTACGATATCCCTTTGAAATGTCGGATAGCTCTGATCTCATAACTGTTTGGCGAACAGCTCTGTTTAGTGTACTTGAACAGATTCCTCGACAACTACGAGAAGAAATTAGGGCGATCGCTATCAATGGAACTTCTTCCACTGTATTGCTGTGCGATGAGCTTGGCAATCCTGTGGGTGTACCATTACTCTACAACGATGCACGGGGAGTGGTGATGATGGAGCAACTGCGGAACATAGTGCCCCCAAATCATACTGTACTCAGTGCAACTTCTAGTCTCGTTAAACTTTTGTGGATGTCGCAGTTACCATCATTTGCTCAGGCAAGCTATTTCGTACATCAAGCTGACTGGTTAGCGTTTCTCCTACATGGGCAATTAGGCATTAGCGATTACCACAATGCTTTAAAGCTGGGTTATGACGTGGAAGAGTTAAGATACCCAGAATGGATGGAAAGGCTGCAAATCAAAATTCATCTGCCAAAAGTTATAACTCCTGGAAATCCTATCGGGGAAGTACGCACTGAAATTGCCACTCATTTCGGTCTACGTCGTGATTGTCTAGTGTGTGCTGGTACAACTGATAGTATTGCTGCTTTCATTGCTAGTGGCGCTCAACTGCCAGGTGAGGCTGTGACTTCGCTTGGTTCTACTCTTGTCTTGAAGTTATTGAGCCACAAACGTGTGGAGGATGCCACGTATGGAGTGTACAGTCATCGCTTTCCCCAGCTTGCCAACCATCACAACCAGCCCCCACTACCTGACTCCCTCTGTTTTAGTGACCCGATGACTGGCGAGAGTCCGTTATGGCTTGTTGGCGGTGCTTCTAATACTGGGGGAGCTGTTTTACGTAAATTTTTCACAGATGACGAGCTAAAAAGTTTGAGTCGTGAGATTGATGGTTCAAAAGCAAGTGAGTTAGATTACTATCCACTGTTGAAAGCAGGCGATCGCTTTCCGATTAATGACCCAAATCTAGCACCACGACTGGAACCTCGCCCCGATAACTCTGTGGAATTCCTACACGGTCTATTGGAAAGTATTGCTCGTATAGAAGCTCGAGGATATGCTTTGTTACAAGAATTGGGAGCAGACCGATTGAAGTGTGTCTATACAGCTGGGGGTGGAGCAGCAAATCCTACTTGGACGACGATTAGGGCACGAAGGTTACAGATACCTGTCATTCAATCACTGAATACAGAAGCTGCTTATGGTACAGCGCTGTTGGCCAGCCGGAGTTTGAATTTATAATGAGCTGCTTTGCAAAATTATATAAAGTTGCCAGAAGTATTGACGTTTTTAACGTTTAACTATATTTGTATTAATGTGGGTAGTTATAAACAAAGCAAGTAAATTAGCCTAATTCAGTACTGTCTAGTCCATCTAAAACTACAGGACTTTACTAGAAGCGGAGGACCCAAATATCGGGGCGAATCTTTAGAGAGAGACACCTTCCAGTCTTAGCCCGTCAGCTAACTCCGTCGGCATTGGGAGGAGTACCTTCGACATAAGCTTTAGTTAAGCATTTGTCTTTAGGATCTCCTAGCTCGTATCAATGTCAAGATTGACCCACCTCATCAACCACTGCAAGTAAACGAGAGCTAGGACAAGGGAGCAGGGAACATGCCAATTAGTAATCGCACCATCTTTACAGATGTAGACTTTTTACCCAACAGTAAGTTTAAGTTAATTGGAGAGTACGCCGGTAAAAAACTTTTACTGGTTGGTAGAACGAAAGCATACGGCGATCCGATTGTAGCAACCAGCCAAACTGACGAGCCATGTGAGGAAGATTTATATGCCTGTGACCTTTACGAATTGATGAAGTGCAGCCATGAGCCAGTCAAGGTGACTGGAGGAATTTAGATTTAAATTGTAGAAATACTCAATGTGGTTGGTTGATGAGTGTTCACAGTCAACAGTTAGTCGTTAACTGTTGACTGTTAACTTTATCATCGAAGTAGAGGAGCAACTTGTAAACGCAACAGCACAGTTGGCTTGACTATAACATCCTGATTTAACATGACAGAAAATCGCAGATTGGATACCTTCTCGCTAGCAGCCTTGCTGGTATCCGCACACTATGGCTTAGGTTTTATTTTGGGAACTGCTGAGCAATCATTGACTTTTGGCACTGCAGGTAGCCTCTATGCTGTCTCTCTAGCCTTGGGTACAATCGCTCTTTTAGGACTAGCGAAGTTTTATTGGACACAAGTAGAGCAAATCTGGACATTACTAGGTTCCTACTGCGGCAATGGAGGAAAATTTTTTGTAGGGCTGATGTCTTGGGGATCGCTGATTGGTATTGAAGCCGTTCAGTTGATTTCTGGCGCGTTTATTCTTAAGATTTTGGGGGCACCAACCCTACCTACAATGGTAGGATTCGCCGTTTTTTTCGTCATTCTTTCCTTGTTACCCGTTGAGAAGGTCAGCTGGATATTTAGAGGATTGCTAGTTTTAAATTTCTTAGCTTTGCTCTATGGGTTGTGGGTATTGCACGGAGTCACTGAATATTTGCGATCGCCCCTGGAATTTACAGATGCTCTGGGACTCATCAGCCTACCAACAAAAGTGGGTATCCTGCTGTCTACTATTTTACTGCTGCTCATAGATATGAGGTATCAGCAATTTATTATCCAAGCAAAAGATGTTAAGAGTGCCTATCAAGGCTGCGTGTTAGCTGCAATTGCATTGCTGTGTCTTGCCTTCTTACCTTCATCAGTTGTGATTGCAGCGCTTAAAGCAGGGATTTTGCCTGCTGGTATTGATGGGAAGGAAACGCTTCCATTTATTTTGTCATGGATTGGTGGTGGCACTGACAAGCCTTTGGGTATTTTGCTAATGGCGTCTTTATTGGTTCCCGCGCTAGGTGTTGGTAGTAGCACATTGCGGGTGCAAAGCAAGATTATCATGGACTTCAATATTTTGCCTGCGTCCAATTTGAATCGCCTGCTCATCACGATTACAAACGCCATCTTAGGTTTAGTGGTTGCTTCCAAAGGAGGCGAGATTGTACCTCTAATCGTGGCTTTTTATGCAGCCTATGTAGGGGCTGTATTTATTCCTTTTGTAGCCTATGTTGTGGGTCAGATAGGAGGCTATCAGTTTTCCAAAACAAGTGTAAGGCTGTCTTTATTTATGGGTGGTATAGCAGCTGTCTCTATGCTAGTTATCACTTTTATCAACCCAAATCTTACTATTTCTGGTAGTGCTGAATTAAACATTGTGGAAATAGGAAGTCTATTTGGGGTATTGAGTTTATTTGCCGGTCAAATGATAGAGAAATACTCTCCCGTCTTGCTCAAGGAAAACAAAGAAATCTAAAAAAATATAAATAATAAAGCGCCAGTAAATACGGTACAGCACCCTGGCGCAACTGTTGTCGTTTTTGTGTATGCCTTAATATAAGTAGACTGTTAATATGCTGTCAAAGGGGTCTCACCCCTCAATGTAATCAAAAAGACGTTCAAAATTTGGCTGACGTGCTGAGTGAAAAGTGTAGAGAGAAACTGGTCATCTCTTAGATTGTCCTGCTGAGTTTGCGATGCTACTTTCTTACTCTGATGGACAATCTTCACTTCACCTACTATTATTGGGTGTATTTTGGCCGGAGCCTCATGACTGACGTTGTATCAAATATTACTATGAATTATCTCCAAGAGTGGGGCAATAGCTGTGTTGATGATCAACTAACTAGCCTGAATGTTGTACCTCTGAATGGCTCTTGCCCATTAGACTATTTACTCTATGCAGATGCACTCCCGAGACGGAATGACGGTCGAGTGAGCTACAATATACTGAAACGTTATGAACACACGGAGCAGGGTGGCTGGTGGTGTTCTGGTATAGATATACTGACAGGAAGTGAAGACCTTTGGGGTTGCTTTAAACCTAGTCAACCGCGTCGCAGTAGTGACACTGGAAAGGTGATCAAATATGAGCATCCCCCCCTAGCGCCAACTGGACTGTTTGCGCTGCGAGTACCTCCCCATCTTTGGCAACGCATTGCTGAGCGCCACAAAATTGCCTTGCAACCAGAAGATACTGATCACAGCCAACCTGATCAAGGTTTTTGGCAATGGCTGATCGCTCACCCAGAAATTCCCTTGTGCATTACTGAGGGAGCTAAAAAAGCAGGGTCGTTACTGACAGCTGGGTATGCGGCGATCGCCTTGCCAGGAGTTTATGGTGGCTATCGTGTTCCACGCGACTCTCAAGGAAACCGCGTTGGTAAATCTCGTCTTATCCCTCAGTTATCAAAATTAGCGACGTCAGGAAGATCTATTCATATTGTTTTTGACCAAGACTCCAAGCCAACTACAATCAAAGCGGTTAGTGCTGCTATTCGACAATTAGGTTACCTTCTGACCCAACAAGGATGCTCTGTCAAGATTGTTACTTGGAATTCAGAACTAGGCAAAGGAGTTGATGACCTCATTGCTATTCATGGTCAAGTTGCCTTCGATACAGCCTACCAAACAGCAGTGCCACTTGACACTTGGAAAGCTCAATCTTTGATGCGATTGACCTATCTTCCCGATAAACAGGTGAATCGTCGTTACCTAGGAGAGATATCTGTTCCAGAAGATGCTCAACTTATTGGGCTCAAATCTCCCAAAGGCACTGGCAAGACCCAGTTTCTCGAAAGTGTTGTTGAACAAGCCTTAGCGCGTCAGCAGTGGGTTTTGGTGATTGGTCATCGCGTACGATTAGTAGAGGCTCTGTGTCAACGTTTTGGCATTAGCTATATTACTGAGGTCAAGGATAACCCAGAAGGCGTTACCTTAGGATATGGTCTTTGTCTTGATTCCCTCCACCCGACCTCTCAAGCTCGTTTTGAAGCTACCAATTGGTCAGATGGAGTTGTGATTATTGATGAAGTTGAACAAGTGCTCTGGCATGGCTTAGACTCTAGCACCTGTAGTAACAATCGAGTTGCTATTCTCAAGTCTTTGAAAACGCTGATGCAGAATGTTTTGGGGGGTGAGGGTCAAGTCTTTGTAGCAGATGCTGATTTGAGTGACGTCTCACTAGATTATTTAATTTCCTTATCTGGAGTGCCGCTCCAACCCTATATTATTCATAATGATTGGAAACCTGATGCATCAACATCATGGGAAGTGTATAATTATTCTGACAGAACCCCAGAAAGATTACTACAAGATTTAGAAAAGCACATCAAAGATGGTGGAAAACCTTTTGTTTGTCTTTCTGCTCAGAAGTTCAAAAGTCAGTGGAGTACTTGCACTCTAGAAGCGTACCTGCAACAGCAATTTCCCACAGCAAAGATCCTCCGTATTGATTCAGAATCTCTTGCTGAGCCTACTCATCCTGCTTACGGATGTATCACAAGCTTAAATCAGGTGTTGGCTAATTATGATATTGTATTGGCAAGTCCGGCAATTGAAACCGGAGTCAGCATTGATATACGGGGTCATTTCACTTCTGTCTGGGGTATTGCTCAAGGCATCCAAAGCGAAAACTCAGTACGTCAAGCCCTAGGACGTGTCCGAGAGAACCTGCCAAGGTTTGTATGGATAGCGCCCTCTGGTTTTAATCGAGTGGGCAATGGCTCAACTTCAATTCCTTCATTACTGACTTCTGGGCATAGTCTCACCCAGCTCAATATTCGATTATTACAGCAATCCGACTTTGATGCACTCGATGATATTGAGGTAGGCTTTCAAGCCGAATCCTTGCTTGCTTGGGCAAAGATGGCTGTTCGGCATAATGCTTCGATGCTTCAGTATAGAGAATCGGTGCTAGCATCTCTGCGTAATGAAGGTCATCAAATTATTGAAGTCTCTTGTCAAGAAGACAGTAAGCATGAAAAAGTCGGGGAATCGGAAAATTCTTCTTGTCCAATTGTCCTGTTGTCTTCCTCAAAGGAAAAAACTCAACCTGAAAATTCCCTCACAGCGGTAATTTCTGCATTAAGAGACCAAAACTATCAGGCAGAATGTCAGGCGATCGCAACCACTGCAGATATCAGTGACAGCGATTATTCAGCATTGCAAAAACAGTTAGTAAAGAACATTTCCCAGCGGCGTCAGCTCCGCAAACACGAGTTAAAGCTGCGGTATGGCATTCCAGTCACAGCTAAACTTGTTGCTAAAGATGATGAAGGCTGGTATCAAAAGCTTCTGCTGCATTATTTTCTGACTGTAGGTCGAGAAAACCTAGCTGAGCGGGATGCAGCTTTAGCACGCAAACTCATTCACTCAGGAAGTGGTAGCATCTTTTTACCCGACTTCAACCGTTCCCAATTGGGAGTTGCTGTTGGGACAATGGAGCTTTTAGGGATTCCAGTGCTGTTGCAATCTCAACAGAGGAAATTAAAAAACACAGATGAAGACTTAAAAGCAATGGCTGCACTAGCTCTGTCTAACCGTGCTGCTATTAAAACTGCTTTGGGAATTGGACTAGCACAAAATTCGACTCCCATAACTATTATTAAACGCTTATTAGATAAAATCGGTTATGGAATTAGGTGTGTTGGTCGTCAAGGAAAGAGTTCCAATCGGACACGAGTTTATCAGATTGTTCATCCTAACGATGGTCGCTTTGAGGTATTTGATTACTGGTTAGCCTCTAGCACTCATCTGGTGGAAATTTCTGATCTACGGCGTGTTGTCAGCTCCAGGACAGCGGAAAACACCAGTGAGTCAGTTGATCAACAAGTTAAGTATGTTCAACTGAGTCTGAGTTTTGCAGAGTCAATTGAAAACTATGCTCATCAGCACAATGTTTGTTAGATTTGATAATCCCATGTTATGACTTTGCCACAGAACTGGTTTGCAGGTACTGCCGCTAACATCTTTTTGGGATAGGGTAGGTTCAAGTTACTCATGAGTTCAATGAACTGGCTGCGATTGCGTCCAGCAAATCTCGGATTCCAGTGTTTTTCTTCGCCTATGGTAGACACTGTCTGTCCTTTGTAGTCGTGACCAGGATAAACCCATGTACTATCAGGTAACGAGAACAGCTTTTGAGTAACGACATCATACAGCAAGCCAGCATCACCATTCTGAAAGTCGGTACGACCACAACCACGAATAAACAGGGCATCTCCACTTAACAGGTGAGTTCCATTGACTAGATATGCCATATGACTATCTGTGTGTCCGGGAGTGGCGATCGCTTGAATGCTGATACTTCCTAGTTTTAATATTTCTCCATCTGCAATGTGGTTGTTTGCACAATAAGTTGCAGCATGTTCAGGGACGATGCTCAAACAACCTGTACATTCTCTCAGTTTGTCTGTCCCAGTAATATGATCAGCATGAATATGAGTTTCGAGGCAGTAACGTAAAGTCAACCCCAATTCTCGTAATATCTGAAGGTCACGTTCGACTTGTTCCAACACAGAGTCTACTAAGATGGCTTCTTTCGTTTCTGGATCGGCAATCAGGTAAGTATAAGTACTCGATTCTGGATCGAACAATTGACGAAATAGCATCATAGGTTTGGGTAACTCGCTCAATAGATTGTTAGTTAACCAATCAACAGTTGCAGTATAGGGTTTGGGTGTGAGAGATTTTAGTAACTCCTGTACCAAAGCAAGTGCTTGAACGCGGATTTCTGGAACAGCAGTTGTTTCCCAAAGGTCACCCTTACGGGGTGTTCCCAGTGTATACAATTGTTCAGAGACATTTCCATCTGCATCAATGAGAGCACCATTAGCAGCAGTTTGGATGCCGATAGACAAGGGGTGAAAATGGATGAGTCGTTGTTCTTGCAAGCTAGAAAGCAATGGATGCAGCAATCGGCGATAGTTACAGTTTGACCCTGTACAGTTCACAATTCTGTTTACTTGCAAAACAATATCTGTATGTGCTCCTCGTTCGCGAATTGTCACATCCACTCCCTTCTCAAACTCTTGACAAGTTTGAATCCGACCTGCGTAGTAGTGTAGTTGACCAAATTCAACAGCCGTGTCCAGAACCTGTGCAATTTCTTCAGCGATTCGATGGCGGTGAACTTCCCAGTAAGCTTTAACGTGGCGCAAAAATCTTTTCTGTTCTTGAAATGGAAGTGCTTGCCACAGTTGTTGGGTTACGGGACGGATAGCATCAATCACTGCACGCCAATCGTGTCCCTGAGCAATTGCTGCTTCTATTTCCTGACGTACTAGATGGAGTAGTCCTCGCGCAGTTTGTGGCGCAGTTTCTAAGTTGAGAAATTCTGGATACGGAACTGTTGGTTTATGAGAACAAGGCATTAATCCATGACGAGAGACAGCATGTATCTGTCCTCGAAATCCATGCTGATGTAGAGCAACGACTGTGTCCACCATCGTCAATCCAGTTCCTACTAATAAAATGGAATCTTCTGGAGTGAGATCGGCGATCGCATCTGTAGTCCAAGCATCTTTAACATAGCGATTACCAGTTCCCAATGCAGCTAGTGGTTCAGGTAACGATGCAGGAAAATTCCCCCATGCGAGCACAGCCTTTTGTACATACAAACGCCTACCATTATTCAGGTACACTCTGACGCTGTGGGTTGTTGTGTCAATAGAGATGGCTTCACCCACAATCCTCTCAAACTCGATGTAAGTTGGAGCATTTGCCTGAGCTGCTTGCAAAATTGCTTGAATATAGTTTCCATAAATCTTACGAGGTACAAATGAGCATGCACCAAAGCGTTTATACCCATTTTTATGCAGCCAGCTTAGGAAGTGATGTGGATCATCTGGAAATACACTCATTTTCCCTGCCGGAACGTTTAGCAAGTGGCAGTCTGTTGGTGTACCATATGCTACTCCTCGACCTATTTCAGGGTTGCGTTCAATTAACTTGATAGAAATTGGTATGGTAGCATTTCGCAAAAGATTGATTGCAACCAGAGATCCACTTAAACCGCCTCCAATAATAGCAATTGTTTGAGGAGCAATAGTTTGATTAAGAATACCGTTGTACATAGAATTAATATTTATAAAATTAAATGTTTTTGTTGTCCTATATTCACAAATTTAAGTGATACATCCTATGCTGTACATAGGTTTTAAGCAGTTGGATATATGGATAAAATCTAAACCCCACTTCAGCAAGTGAAAAAGTAGGAATTTAACTGAAGCCTTTGACATATTGAAATCACACAACTCAAACCTTAATTAAACAAGCATTTGAGAAGTGCCCACACGTCTTTGTTGAAGTAATCCGATATTCATATCGGTGTTTTTTCTTTAACTTGAATAAAGTCTTGTTATACGGAAAATCTCTTTCACGTATTGTCATATTTTCGTGACAATGCAGATTCTTTTACAGTATGAGTTTGCAATTTACGGGTGTGTAGAGACGTAGCATTGCTACGTCTCTACAAGGATTTGGGATGTGTAAACAAATATATTACAATTATAATTTATACATAATTATTTATGTGTAAGTACTTATATTTTGATAAAAATTTAACCTAAATTTGCGTAATTCTGCTTTTTGCTAATGAAGATCTTAGGGGAAAGTGTAGAAATTGCACTGACCAGTTGATGTCCTCTAGAAAAGAATCTCTAAACCTTATGAGCCAGGCTTCTCAGCTTTTCACTCGTCGTCTTAGTAAGTCTGTTCAACTGTTCCCTGGGACACTCACTGAGTATCTCAAATCTATACCCAGTAAACCTGTCACTTTCTTGCTTTTAGTCACAGCTTTTGGTGCAGCAGGAGTTGGAATTTGGAGTGTTTATAATCGCTATCTATCTCTACAAACACTAATTCTTGTGGCAGGCAAACAAAGTGGAGAAAGTGCCCAGATTAGTAACGCATTGATGCAACTCGTCAACAAGCATCAATGTCGTCTGCCAGAATTCCCTACCAATATTATCAAGGGTAAACTCTGCCTCAACTTTAAGATTGAGGTTGTTAAGACTGATGGGACTGAAGAAAATCTGAATGCACTGGAAGGAAACCTCAAAAAAGTTCAAGAAAATACAAGGCAGAAAATCGGTAAACATAAACATGCTCATCTGGCAACGGCTCAAGCTGATGTTGTTGCCGATCAGATTGATCAATTTTCGACGTCATCTGCTCGTACCGTTGCTACGCTGTACACAGATACTTTTCAGTTAGTCGTCAGAAACTCCCTCATCCCTAATGAATATAGAAAAGCCGATGAGTCAACATTTCCTTTCTCTGTTTTAAAAGGCAAGAAAATAAGTGTTCCAAAGTTGGGGGGACAGAGGATATCGTTTTCGTCAATTGCACAACACAATGGACTCGAAAATCAGGATTTTAAGTTTGTTGATACAAAACCTGGTGATCAAACAGAAACTGATTTTTGTTCCGGTCGTGTAGATGCCATTTTCCGAGTTCGTACTCTCGGTAATTCAGAGATTAAAAATGCTCTTCAGTGCGGACAACTTGTGCCAATTCATCAAGCAGCAGCGATGAAAATTCAACATCCTGCCTTTCAAGATGATGCAACTATTCCTGAAGGTTCTTACTTGGGAGGAGATTCTCCCAACCCACCAAAGAAATTGAAGACGATCGCTGTGAAGCGATTGCTGTTAGCTCGGCAAGATGTACCTAGGCAAGCTATTTGGGAGCTTACTGCAATTTTAAATGAACACAAACCAGAGCTTGTAAAAGAACTTGCAGATAAGCACGCTAACCCATGGGTCAAGGCATTGGTCACTCAAATTAGTGAGCCTGGACTTGGTGAAGCAGGAGAAGCAGATAGTTCAGGAGTGTCTCTCCACGATGGAGCACGGGATTTCTACCAACGTAACCAACCACCCTTCTACATCACATATTTAGGACATGCCTCGACCTTTATCACTGTTGTCTCATTTGCCGTTGCTGTGCTATTGCGAGCACATCGGCACATTCAACAAGAAAGTAAAGATAGAGCCGATGAATATATCAAGACAGTTGTTGATCTGATGAAAAAAGCTCCGCTTGTTGAACTGATTAACTCTCAGAAAAAGCTTGAGGAGGAATTTCAAATTGCTAGCCAAGCTCTTCGAGAGGATAAAATTTCTCAAGAGTCATTCCGAACTTTTAATGAAGCCTACAAAACAACACGGGAATATATTGAGCGGGAGATTGAATCAGCCCAGCGCCATAAATCTGAGCAATATATTAATGAAGTCATGCACCTACTGGATTTTGACCAAACTAGACCAGAGGTACTACTAAAGCAATTAGATACAATTCTTATCGCAGCAAAGAACGCACTGACTGAAGACAATGTGTTCTCACGCGAATCTTTCCGAACCTTCATCGAAGCCCACAATGTTGTCAGGGAAGCACTTGCTCGTAGGATCTAGTATCTAATATAAAATGTTTGAGTGAAGTCTCTCGATTAAAAAGAGTTCTATAAAGAGATTTTCATAAGAAAAGATGACAGAAGATACTATTGAGATTCGTGGTTTTCACGCTCACATATACTACGATCCTACAACTCGTGATGTAGCAGCACGTATACGTGAAAAATTGGGTGCTAGATTTGAGGTACGGCTTGGACGTTGGCATGATCAACCTGTTGGTCCGCACCCACAAGCAATGTATCAAGTTGCATTCTTACCGGAGCAGTTTAGTGAGGTTGTCCCATGGTTAATGCTTAATCATGAGGGTTTAGGTGTTTTGATTCACCCTGAAACGGGTGATGATGTAAAGGACCACACGGAACATGCTCTGTGGCTGGGAGATAAGCTAGATCTGAATGTTGAGTTCCTGAGGCGAGTGCAAACCAGTTGAAGAAGTAGGTTAGGGTCTAGGGCTAGCACTGCTCATGGGATTTTGATAATAAGGACACTAAATTGTTCCTAAATAGGGGATGTAGAACAACAGACTCCTTACGTTCACAGCTTGTAAGCTGTAAAATCGATTCTTCAATGCCAAATTCCTGATTCAGATGAACTTGTAACTGCCTTAAAAGATGTTCTTGTTGTTCGACATGCCGCAGCTTTACTTGAAGATGAGCACACAGCATGACTTGACCTGTCGAAATCGTCCAGATATATATTTTCTCGACATTCTCAACATGAGGAAAAGATTTTAGGGAAGCTTCAACCTCCGCAGGTTTTATGGAGTTAGGCGCATACTCCATCAAAATCCCCAAACTTTCCTGGACTAGAGGTACAGCACTCAGAGCAGTTAATCCGGCAACTAATAGGCTAGCCGCCGCATCTATCCATAACCAATTGAAGCAGTAAATAGCTATGGCAGCAAAGATGACGCCGACAGAACTTAGTGCATCAGCAATTACATGAAGGAAGGCTCCCCGCAAGTTAAGATCATCGTGACTATGCTGATGAAGTAATGTGATGTTAAGAGCATTGACAACAAGACCTACAGTTGCTGCTATTAACATTGGCAAACCCAATACTGGCTCTGGCGCTTGGAATCGAACTATGGCTTCATAGGTTATAAAGGCTGCGATCGCTAGCAAACTGAGCCCATTCACCAAAGCTGCTAAGATTTCTACTCTACGGTATCCAAACGTAGCTTGACCACTAGCTGGTTTTTTTGCCAACCAATTGGCCAGTAGCGTCAAACCTAAAGCAGCAATATCCGAGACTAGATGTTCTGCATCTGCTAGTAGCGACAGGCTGTGACTCCAGATACTTATACTTAATTCAGCGAGAAAAAAGCTACCTAGTAACCCTAGTGTTATCAACAAGGTCTGTGTTTTCTGCCTTTTGACAACAGATCCTAGCTTATTAGGATGAGAACATTTGCAACTAGGACCAATAGCCGGAGAATGAAAGTTAGAGTGTTCCTGAATCGACGCCATTATGTAAGTACCATGCTCAACAAAGGAATAGGAGTTTTGCCACAGAGACTGGATTTCTTATTGAGTTTACCTTGGTGTATTACAACCGAACCAGTGGGGAGTGGGGGAATAGCTTTTGTTGTTGTGGTGTAGTTAACTTTACAAGTGAAGAAAAAAACACCAAATGCCAGGACATTTAGTGTTGTTCCTTAAGCTAGTGAGTGGTAAGTCTTATAAACCGATACTTCGGCCAGGAAAACCGGCTACGTCAAAGTATCTAGTTTTATTCACTTCTTGGTATTTAAGAATTGTCCTTAGGCCGTTATGTGCTGGTTGAGATGTAATGCTCTTAGTCAAGTAGCGGACTTTGTCTGGTCTTCCTACAAGAGCCTCCTTGATAACACGACCAATTAAAATTCCTTTGCTGTCAGGAACTGGAGGATTGAGACCAAGAATTTCAGCGATCGTTACGGGAACATCTACGTTACTCACCGGAGCCTTGTCCACATAACCTTGTTTAAAGTCAGGACCTGCTGCTGCCATGTAGTTGAAGGTATCAGCACGACTAAAAGTGCCATGCATACCTTGTCCTTGCTGGAGACCAGTATCAGCAACTTCTACACTGCAGGCTAGAGGATTGTCACATCCGGTAGAGAAGGAACGAAAGTTAACAGCGATCGCTGGAGTTGGGGTCAGAGATGATCCCTGCAAATTGATTGCGCTTAAAGGCAGTGTACCTGGGATGGACCCTAAAGATTCGTCTACAAATAAACCACTGACGTAATCTTGTTGTAAGAGCAAACGCACAATGCGCTTAGCTAAAGCCTTTCTGTCACCATCACCAGGCAGGTAAATCAAATCTGACCCACCATTAGCTGCAACAACAACGTCAGGATTATTGGGATCGTTGCCAATCAATCCGTCACCAGACTGTGGACGGGGGATTGTGCCTGAACCTGGAGTGACTAATTGGTTTTTCTGATCTGGGTCGTATAGTGGTAGATCTAAACCTTTAGCAAGGTCAATAGCAAGGAAGCCTACAGGCAAAAATCCCTGATTGACACTTGGATAAGAGAGAGTTGCAGCATAACTAGTTGCACTCTCCTTACTGATAGTACTAAAACCGTGATCTGCAGTCACGAAAACATCTGTTGTTGTATCTAGCCCTAGGTCATGTAAGGCTGTTAAAATCTGAGCCAAGTTGTTATCAGCATTCTTAACGCCTGCTTTAGCAGTAGGACCATTAATTCCTGGAACGAGAGAATTCAGGCTATCCCCTTGGTTGTGTTGAGTGCCATCTGGATCTCGCGACCAATAGACGATAGTAAAAGGTTTACCTTTACTTTTAAACAAGGGGAGAACTACTTTTGTTAGGCTATCAACGAAGTATTGTTGCTGAGTGATGTTAGCAGCCTTAGTTCCAGGAGTTGTATTGGTACCTGAAAAACCATTGCTACCTGATTGGTCAGCATCAGTTGTTGGTACATTATTGGAGCGAGTTGGTGCTACTGTGAGTAACCCTGCGTCAGCTAATGCTGAAGAGACCTCAGAACTCAGTGGGACACCACCAGTTTTGCCAGTGGAATCATCAATGACGATTGTGGTTGGTGGAGGAACAGTGTCTGAAACTCGATTACCTTGAGAGACATCCTGAATTAAAACAGGTCCAACCTTTCCAATAGCTGCCGTACTATATCCTGCTTCCCGAGCTGCAGCTAATAGCGTTTCTTCATTCAAATAATTATCACTATAGTGCTCGTCCACGTCAGCTAAGACTGGATCACTCTCCAAGAAGGGAGTCACACTATTGCCCGCATTGGGAACAGGAAAACCAGCATAAATTGTATTACTGAAGTCTCCTGTGTCGCCTAGATAATGCCCTGTAGCGATCGCAGAACCATTAGCGGTGGTGAAAGTTGGAAACAAGGAATGACTATTAGCAAAACTCACCCCTGTATGACCAACACTATACAATGCTGGAGTCTCAGTTTCACTGACAGAGCTAGGACGCAAACCATCAGCTACAAATATGATGGCGTTGTGTGGCTTTGGTGACTGAGCCACTATGGGAGTAATAGGAAACAGTTTACTGCCCAAGATGATGGCAGCGAGTGCACTTACGAAAATAACAGCAAGTTTTTTCAATCTTCCAAACCAGAGGATTCCTATTGTACTTGGTGCTACCTCGTTAAAAACACCCACTGTAGCTGATGTATTCAACAACCCAGCGAAGGGTTCTTTCCATTTCATCGTTAGATAACCGTAGTTGTACTAGATTCGGAAAGTACTTGTAACTTTTTGAAACCATTGAGATATTACTGATATGACTTTAAGCAAAGGCTATAGCTTTATTAAGGAAGTCTTAAAACTGTTGGTCTTCACGAAAAATTAATATTTAAGGGAAGACCTTTTACCCAGTGTCTTCCCTACTTTATAAAGCTTCTTAAAATTTTCATCTCCTCGTAAATCAATAAAAAGGGAGCTAGATCGCGCTCCCTTTTCATTGCCCTAATTTTTCAAAGTCTGCCGTGAAACCCACTGCGTCAACCCAGGAAACAACTGATTCAGTGCCTGTGACACCTTGGCTGAACCAACCATCACCTCAGATTTTTGATACATAACAGCATCCCAAATGGCATGTGCAACATCTTCAGGCTTCTCGACAATGGGATTCTTCAAAAAATCATTAAACTGATCACGCCTATGTTGGATATCTTGCTCATCCTTGCCTCGCAAAATGGCTCGTTCCATAAAATCACTCTTGATCAAGTTTGGATAGATCCCACAGACATGAATCCCTTTAGGCTTTAATTCTGCATGTAGTGCTTCAGTCAGACCTGTAACACCAAACTTACTGGTACAGTAAGGTACCAGATAGGGAGTAGGAACTTTACCACCGATAGAACTCACGTTAACAATAGTTCCAGTTTTTCTTTGGAGAAAATGAGGCAGAAGAGCATGAATTGTGTGAATATATCCCCATAAATTTGTGTCTATAACCCGATGCCAATCGCTGAGGGAAAAATGTTCTACAGAGCCTGATGCAAAAATCCCTGC
>Ga0070738_10004646_pt1 | contig 16145 bp, 10 predicted proteins | sample Coa_R2_2_FD_66446 | JGI IMG/M metagenome (GOLD analysis project Ga0070738, IMG submission 66446) | Surface soil microbial communities from Centralia Pennsylvania, which are recovering from an underground coalmine fire - Coalmine... | ecosystem: Environmental > Terrestrial > Soil > Unclassified ...
ACGGTCGTTTTGCGGTGACGCCCTCGCTGCGTTACAACGACGGATCGAGCTACGGTTCGCCGCTGGTCTGGCCGGGTTACGTTCCGCAGTCGTGCTCCAAAGAACCGGTGAAGTCGCCGCTGACGCCGGGCGTCAGCTGCCCCGGCGGATCGATCGGGGCGATCTTTCTGCCCGATCCTTACAGTGGGCATTTCGACAATCTGGGCGCTTTCGTCGAGCCCTCCGAGCTTTCGGCGAACCTCCAGACCAGCTACGACGTTACGCCGCGCATGACCCTCACGCTCCAAGCCGTCAACCTTTATAATCAATGCTTCCAGCGCGGTTACGCCTGGGACAACTCCGTGACGTGCGTCTATTCGAACTTGCCCTCGAACATTCTCGCGCCGGCCGGAAACTTCGTGAAAAATCCGCCGGCGCAGCTGCGCTATCCATACGGCACGTTCTTCAACGTCACGGAAGTCGGAATATCGTCGGTGCGACAGCCTTTCGGCTTCTTCGCCGACCTCAGCATCAAACTTTGAAACGTTCGTCGTTCATCCGCGCCGCCGCTATCGCATCCGTCGGAGCGTCCGTCGGAGAGTTGGTTGCGCGGGGCAGTTCGCCGGCGGGCGACCGCGGGCGGATTGCGATCGTGGGCGCGGGCATTGCCGGACTGACGACGGCGCTCTATCTGCGCGATGCCGGCATCGAATCGACGATCTACGAGTCGTCCGTGCGAATCGGCGGCCGGATGCATTCCGAACGGACCTATTGGGACGACGGGCAGCATACCGAGTGGTGCGGAGCGATGGTCGACTCGACGCACCTCAACATCCACCGGTTGGCGCGCCGCTTTGGTCAGCCATTGCTCGATACGTATGCGGCGCGGCCGGCGGGCGCCCGCGACACCTGCTTTCTCGACGGCAGCTATTACTCGATGGCGCGTGCCGACCGTGACTTCGCCAACGTCTACCCGATTTTGCAGGACCAGCTGAGCAAGGTCGCAGCGGCGACGACCTATGCCAATGCGACGCCGACGGCACGAAGACTCGATTCGATGAGCATGAAGGACTGGATCGCACGGTACGTTCCCGGCGGGCTCGGGTCGCAGCTGGGCCGGCTGATCGCCCAATCGTACCGCAACGAATACGGCCGCGGGATCGAGGAGCTCAGTGCGCTCAATCTGGTCGCGCAGCTCGGCGCTCAGCGCGATTACGCGCGCACGCACGAGCTCAACGTCCTAGGTTACTCGGATCAGCGCTACATCCTCGCCAACGGCAGCCAGGCCTTACCTGAGGCGATCGCCGCGTCGCTGCCCGCGGGCAGCGTGCTCTTCGAGCGGAGGTTGATATCCATCGCGCGCGCCGGTCGCGGGCGCTACGCTTTGCGTTTCGAGCGGCGGGGAGATATCGAGACCGTCTATGCCGAGCGCGTCGTACTCACCCTGCCGTTCATCGCGCTGCGCTCGGTCGACTATTCGGACGCGGGGTTCGACGCCGCGAAGGTCAACGCGATCGAGAGCCTCGGTTATGGTTTTCACACCAAGCTGCATCTGCAATTCGAAGACCGCGACTGGATGCGGGCGCAACACCCATGGCCCGAGCCGACGACCGGTCAGATTTGGACGACCCTTCCCGTGCAAAGCGCGCTCGACTATTCGCTCGGCCAGCGCGGGTCGGCGGGGTTGATCGAAGTCTTTACCGCCGGGAGTTCCGCGATGGTCGATACGCCGCCGATGCCGTACGCTCGCGCCGGCGACTCGCGCGCGGTCGATTGGCACGTGCGCGAGTTCTTCGACCAGCTCGACCGGATTTGGCCCGGCGTTTCGCGCACCTGGAACGGGAAAGCAACGTTCGGCAACGCGCAGGCCGACCCCAACATTCGTGCGAGCTATTCGTGCTGGCTCGTCGGCCAGTGCACGACGATCGCCGGACACGAAGGGCGGCGGCAAGGAGGCGTGCATTTCGCCGGCGAGCACACCTCGGTGGATTACCAAGGCTTCATGGAGGGCGGTGCCGCTTCGGGAGTTCGCGCCGCGCAAGAGATTCTCACCGAGTATCGGATGTCGCCGAAAAAAGCCGGCTAGCCCCGTGCACATCGTGGGGACCGCCGGTCACGTCGACCACGGAAAGTCGGCGCTCATCGCCGCGTTGACGGGAACCAACCCCGATCGGCTGATCGAGGAGCAAGTGCGCGGCATGACCCTGGACCTCGGTTTTGCGCACTTGCGCTTCGACGACGGGGTGGAAGCCGGCATCGTGGACGTGCCGGGCCACGAGCGCTTCTTGCACAACATGCTTGCGGGCGCTGCCGGAATGGAGATCGTGCTGCTGGTCGTGGATGCCAACGAAGGCGTGATGCCGCAGACGATCGAGCATCTTCAGATCTTGCAGTTTCTCAACGTCCGGACCGTCATCGTCGTCGCAACGAAGATCGATTTGACGGGCGAGTCGGAGCGCGCGGCGGCGATCGAGGCGATCCGCGAGCGCCTGCGCGGAACGATCGCAGCCGGCGCCCCGGTCTACTGCGTCTCTTCGACAACGCGTGAAAACCTCGACGAGCTGCTCGCCGCCCTGCACGATCGGCTGGCAGCGTTGCCTCCGCGCGCCGCGTCGGCGCCGATCTATTTGCCGGTCGACCGGGTTTTCACGCTTCCCGGGCTCGGTACCGTCGTAACCGGTACGCTGATGCAGGGCAGTATAACCGCCGGCGAGAGCCTCGCAATCGAACCCGGCGGCGTCGCCGCGCACGTGCGAAGCATCGGCGTCTTCGGCACGACCGTGCAGCGCGTCGAAGCCGGCTCGCGCGTCGCCCTCAACGTGCCGGGCGTGGATCGGCGGCAGGTACGTCGCGGACAAGCCGTCGTCGGTCCGGAGTTTTGCGCTCGCCGCAGCTTTCGCGTCAGATTCGTTCCGTTACAGAATGCCGTGGGAATGCTGCGGCGGCGAACGCCGGTGCGCGCGTACGTCGGCGCTGCCGAGGTGCTCGGGACGCTCGTCTTGGACGACGCCGCGGCGCCGGCGGAGATCCGTGCGGAACTCCATCTCAGAGAGGAGATCGTCGCCTTTCCCGGCCTGCGCTTCGTTCTGCGGCGTCCTTCACCGATGACGCTGCTGGGCGGCGGTCACGTCGAGGGTGTGGACGTTGCGACTCCCGAGGAAGGCGCCGACGCCTCCGAAAAAGCGGTGCTTGGCGTGTTGCGCGAACGCGCACCCAGCCCGGTCGAACTCTCCGCGATCGCCGCCGGGGCAAATTTGCGTGAGAGCGCGGCTCACGGCGTGCTCGCGCGCCTCATGGAGCAAGGGGAGGTGATTCGAGTGACCAGACCGCCGGCATACGCCGACGCCGGGGAAACGGAGAAACTGCTCGCCGGAATCGTCACCACGCTCGAAGACGCGCATCGAAAAGAACCTTGGGCGATGGGAATGACGTCGATCGCGCTCTCTCGGGCGCTCGGCGTCGCGGAAGCTACGCTGGTTCGAATCGCCGAACATTACGCCGACGAAGGCCGGCTTCTCAAGCGCGGCGGCTACTTCGCCGCTCCCGCGCATCGTCCGTCCTTGACAAACGAGCAAGAAGCATTCTTCGAGTACCTGACACCGGTCGATGACACGCATCCATTGCTTCCGGTTCCGTTTCCGGGCGCGGCGGCAGCCGTCAAGCTCTCGCACGTCGGCGGCGTCTCCAAGGCATTCGACACGATGCTCGCGCAAGGCGCCCTCGTCAAAGTCGGCGACGATCTCTATCGCGGTACGCAGATCGCGCAGATTCGCGCGCGAGTCGAAGCGCATTTTGAGCAGTACGACCGTATGACGGCGGCGCAGTTCCGCGACCTCTTGGGTACGTCGCGCAAATATGCAGTCCCGCTGCTCGAATGGCTCGACACCCACGGGATAACGATCCGCAACGGCGACTACCGAACGCTGCGCCGCGCGCCCAATGCTGCCGGAGCTTGACGGCCGCCTCTGCCGTTTGCGGCACTACCGGCCGGCGGACGCGCCGGCGATTTGCGCCATAGCCGACGACTTCATGGTTGCGCGCTGGATGACGCGGGCGTTCCCGCACCCCTACCTCGAGAGCGACGCGCAAAGCTGGATCGCTCATTCGCTCACGACCGCGCGCGGGTGCAATTTCGCAATCGAAGTCGCCGGCGTCGTAGCCGGCGGCATCGGCATGGAACCGTTTGACGGCGAGCGTTCCGGCTGCGCCGCGTTCGGCTATTGGCTCGGACGGCGCTATTGGGGGCACGGCGTTGCAACCGATGCAGCGCGTACCTTTTGCGATGCCGCCTTGAGCGGCGGTAAACTCCGCCGGCTCGAAGCTCGCGTCTTCGCGCCGAACGTCGCCTCGTCGCGCGTCTTGGAGAAGTGCGGCTTCCGCCTCGAGGGACGGCTCCTCGAATTCTACGTCGATCGTGAGAATCGGGTCTGCGACGCGCTGAGCTATGCTCGGCTCGCCCGCGACGGCTAGCCGTCACACCCGTTCGCCGCCGCACGTTTTGCAGGGCGGATGCTCGCAGCGATCGGCGCAATTTTGTTTGCGGTGGGTTTGAGCGGCACGAATGCAATCCCGCAGGGGCCGCCGGGCGATGCCTTTTACGTCGCTCCGGCAACGTTTGCGTTGCAAAGGGAAGGCGCCGTGATCTGGGCGCGGCCGTTTACCGGCGGCTCCGCGCTGCCGTCGGCCGTCACGAACTATCGCGTTCTTTACCAAACCCAGTCGCCGAGCGGTGCGATGGTGGCCGTCTCCGGAACGGTTGCCGTTCCGCACGGCGTCGCGCCGGCGCGGGGCTGGCCGCTGATCAGTTGGGCGCACGGCACGGTCGGCAATGCGCCGCAGTGCGCGCCGTCGCGCGAGACCGGACCCAACGTCGAGCAGCGTATGCTCGACGCCTTCGTACGCGCGGGATACGTCGTTGCACAGACCGACTACGAAGGCAACGGAACGCCGGGGATTCATCCCTACATGGTGGCGACCGCTGCGGCGCACGACGTCACCGACATCGTCAAGGCGGCGCGCGAAATCGATCCCCAGATCGGGCGCGACTGGATCGTTATGGGACACTCCGAGGGCGGTGCCGCGGCACTTGCGACCGCGGCGCTGGGCCAGCAGATCGCTCCGAGTCTGAACTTGCTGGGCGTAGTCTCGTTTGCGCCGTTCGCCTTTCCTGAATCCACGCTCCAGTTCGAGCTTCACAACGGCCAGCCCAACGGGGGACTTGCGATCCTGGCGCTACTGATCGAAGGCTATTCCACCGTAGATCCGCGCGTCGTTCCTTCCGAGATCCTAGAGCCAAACGTCATGTCGCAGATGGTGCCGGAAATAAATCGGCTCTGCATCTACGAGCTCATGCGCCAATCGGATTGGTCGCGAACGATTCCAAGTACGGTCTTTCGCCCGCAAGGCGAATCGGCCGTCGAGGCGCTCTACGGCGATCTCGTCGGAAACGATCCCGCATATTTTCTCATCTCGATTCCGACGCTGCTGGTGCAAGGCGGTGCGGACACGATGGTCGCGCCGGCCAGTACGCTCACCGTCGCGCAGCAGCTTCGTCGCAACGGAACCCCGGTCGAATACAAGGCGTACGGCGGGACGACGCACGGCTCGGTGTTGGCCGCCTCGCTCGACGACGTGCTGGCCTGGGCCGACGCGCGGTTCGCCAAGGCCGCCGCCGGCCGGTAAGCCACACGATCGCCGTTACAGTTCCCAACACGCTGAGCGGCGGATGATTCGCCGCGCTCGCTCCGGTGCTATCATGCCAGCGAATCGCTCACTACCATCGGAGGATTACATCGTGGCGACATTTCACTTCTCGGTTCGTCATCTCGCGGCGACACTGGCCGTCGCGACGGCCGCGGCGCTGCTGGTCAATTGCAGCGGCGGCTCCCAAAATCAAGTGACCCCGCAGGCACCGCAGAGCGCGCCTATGGTCAAGAACCACTGCTCTGCGCACGGCGGCGTACGCGTGACGCCTTGCACGGTCGATCTCACGGCGTCGAATCCCGGTCCCGTCACCGTCGTCGTCCGGACGCCCGAATCGAAGAAGGGCACGCTCGGAGAGCAGGACAACTGCGGCGGCGCCTCGGGCATCGCAACGGTCACGCAGGGTTCGGGCGACACCTGGATCGTCACCGCCGGCGCGACGACCGGCTCGTGCGCGGCCGAGTTTACTTTCACGGGCGGCAAACACAATAAGAAGATCGGCTGGGCGACGCTCAACATTACGAACTCGATCTAACCGAGTCACACAGTTACTACTACACTTGTCGATACAGTGAAAGCTGGATGATGGCTTGGGTAGTATGAGCTGGTATCATCGTGGTGCACGCGTTTACCACGGGAACGCGCGCACCGCCACCTCGCAAAATTCACCCGCCGTGGGCATGGAAGAGCTTGGAGCCTCGCAGCCAAACCGCCCCGCGGCTTTTCACCTCCTCTGAAGGCCGCGGGGCGTACGTTGCGTTCCAGGAGTGTACGCGAGTCCGCAAAGAAATGAAGACGATGCTGGCACCGCATATGCCGTCGCGTTTGATCGCCGCCTTCACGCTGGTTGCTTTGGCGGCCGGTTGCGCCGGGGGCGCGCCCGTATCGCCCCAAATGCCGGCGGCAAAAGCGCCTTTCGCCTTTGCCGGTCCCTTGGCGCAACATTACGGCGACGACTGGATGTTTACGGCGCAGCTTTACGGCGACGATCTCGGCGTCTATCAGCGAAACAAGAACGGATTCGGGCTGACGCTGAAAAAAACGCTCACCACGGGGATCTCGCTGCCGCAGGGCATGATGAGTACGGTCAACGGTTGGTGGTACGTGGCCAACGGCGGACATTCCAACGTGCTCGTCTACCAAGTGAAGAAGAACGCCGGACCGCCCGACTCGCCCTCGGCGACGCTCGACGACTACGGCCAGGTCCCGGTGAACGTCGCGGTGACTCCGAATCGCAACCTCGTCGCCGTGTCGAACGGCACGAGCGCGAGCAGCGGTGCGGGGAGCGTGAGCGTCTATTTGAAGCGGCAGGCCGAACCGTCGCGGACCTTGACCTATGGATCCGACGTGCTCGCCGGCCAAGGCGTTGCGATCGACCACCAGGGCAACTGTTATTGGAGCTTCAACGATCCGAACACCAACAGCGGCTCGATCGTAGAGTTTGCCAAGTGCAACGGGAGCGGCTCGCCCGTGGTGACCGGCATCGGCGAGGCCGGCGGCATCGTTTTCGATCAGAGCGGCGACCTGTATTACGTCGACGAGAGCAAGGGCGTCTACGCGTGCAAGAAGACCTCGCATTGCGTGCTAACCTACGCCAACGGTCCCAGCGGATTCGGGCTGCCGACGAACATCAACTTCGACTACAAATCGAAAGACTTGTGGGTCGCCGACGCGACCGGTTATATTTGGGCGATTGAAATTCGGACCGGCTATATGTTCCGCACTCCCTCGCTCGACGGGGATCCATACGGTATAGCGCCGGACCCCGGCAGCTAGGCCGCTCGGCCCGCCGCATGGAGGCGGGCGCCACGGCACGAAGGCGCAAGCGGTGAAACCTCTGCGCGCCTCGGCTTCGAACGACCTGGCGAGTGCCGATTTGGCCACGCTGCTCAAAGCCTTTCGCGCGGCGGCCGGCCTCTCGCAGCAGATGCTCGCCGAGCGCGCGCTGATCAGCGTGCAGGCGGTCAGCGCACTCGAGCGCGGTTATCGCAAAGTTCCATATCGCAACACGCTCGACCGCATCGCCGACGCGCTGAAGCTCTCCGGCGACGATCGCGCGGCGCTGGAAGCGTCGGCAGCGCGCGCGCGCGGCATCCGGATTGCCGAACAGGAGCTGTTGCCGCCGCACAACTTGCCGCGCCAGCTGACGTCCTTCGTGGGGCGCGACGAAGTGGTCGCGCAGATCGTGGATCTCGTGGAGGCCGCACCGCTCGTGAGCATCGTCGGTACCGGCGGCGCCGGAAAGACGCGGTTGGCGGTCGAGGCCGGAAAGCGCCTGCTCTCGCGTTTTCCCGACGGCGTTTGGTTCGTCGAGCTTGGACCGATCGAGGACGCGTCGCTCGTCGCGCATGCCCTGGCTGGCGTGCTCGGCGTCCAAGAGTCGCCGCATCGCCCGATTCTCGAGACGCTGATTTCGTACTTGGCGCAAAAGAAAGCGCTGGTCGTCTTCGACAACTGCGAGCACGTCATCGCTCAGGCCCGCAACGTCATCGGCTCGCTGTTGCCCGAATCGTCGCACCTCGCGATCGTCGTCACCAGTCGGGAATCGCTCAACGTTTCGGGGGAGCGGGTTTACCGGATTCCACCGCTCGCGGTGCCGCCGCCCGGCGTGGTCGATCCGCAAGAGGCCGAGAGATACGGCGCCGTCGCGCTCTTTGCCGACCGCGTGCGTGCTGCCGATTCGCGCTTTGCGCTCACCGGCGAGAACCTCGCACCCGTCGTCGAGATCTGCCGCAGACTCGACGGTCTGCCGTTGGCGCTCGAGCTGGCGGCGGCGCGCGCGTCCGTCTTGTCGCCGCAACAAATCTGCGAACGGCTCGATCGAATCTTCGACGCCCCGGCCCTCGACGGCGCGACGACGCTTTCGCGGCACCGCACGATGCGAGCCGTCATCGATTGGAGCTACGCGCTGCTCTCGTCGCAAGCCCGTCTGCTCTTCGAACGGCTGTCGATCTTCGCCGGAGGATTCACGCTCGAAACCGCCACCGCCGTCTGCAGCGACGACGTGCTGCCGGGCGACGACGTTTTGGAGCTCTTGTCCACCCTCGTGGCGCAGTCGTTGGTCATGGTCGATTTTGCGCAGGGCGAAGCGCGATATCACTTGCTCCAAGCGACGCGACAGTACGCCTTGGAGAAACTCGCCGAGCGCGGCGAGCGTCAAGCGCTCGCACATCGCCACGCGCGCGCGTTTCTCGAGGTCGCCGAACGCCTCGACCGCCAATGGTATGACGCCGAAGAACGTCGCTGGTTCCGCGAAGCGGAGAGCGAACTCGACAATTTCCGCACCGCCTTGAGCTGGTCGCTTGCGGAGCGCCAAGACCTGCGCTCGGGAAGACTGCTGGCCGCCGCCCTCGCGCGGGTTTGGTACTCGAGGGCGCCGGCCGAAGGCCGCCGATGGGTGCGCTCCGTGATCGCGCAGGGCGACGACGACGTCCCGCCGGCCTTAATGGCGCGGCTCTCCATCGCCGACGCGATTCTTTCGGGAGCACTGGGGGAGTATAAGGCGATGCTCGCTTCGGCGCAGCGGGCGCTCGAGCGCGCCTCCACGTTGGACGACTTTTCGCTCGCGCTGGCCAAACAAGCCGCGGGTAGTGCCTTGGCGGCGCTCGGACGACGCGAGGAAGGGGAGGCGCTGCTCGAACGAGCGCTGACCGTCGCGGTTCTGCTCGGCAACCGTCGCCTGCAGGCAATGATTCTCGGCGATTTGGGAACGGCGCGCTCGCGCGGCGCCGATGTGGAAGGCGCGCGCCGGTTCTATGCCGAGGCACTCGCTCATTACGTCGCGCTGGGCCTCGAACGTCCGGCTGCGTCGATCGCGGGTAACCTGGCCGAGGTGGAGTTCGCGGCCGGCGATGCGGCCGCGGCCCTCGCTCGCGCCGAAGAGGCGCACTCCGGACACGAAGCGACGCGCAATCGCCGCTCCGCCGCCAACGATCTCTGCAACATGGCGGCGTATCTCGTCGCGCTCGACTGTTTCGACGACGCGCGTGCCTATGCAGTCAAGGCGCTTTTTGCGGTCCGCGACGTCAAGGCGACGGTGCTCCTTGCGTACGTGCTCCAGCATCTCGCCGCCGTTGCCGCGCTGCAGCCCTATCCGAATGCCAGGCGCGCGCACGAATCGCGCGAACGGGCCGCAATGCTTCTCGGATTCGTGGATGCGCGTCTGGCCGGCCTCGAGGCGCCGCGCGAGCATACCGAACGGCAAGAATACGTGCGCGTGATCGCGGCGCTGCGCGCCGAGCTCCAGCACCGGCTCGACGGAGCGATGGCGTTCGGCGCCCAGTGGACGGAAGACGGCGCGGTCGCCGTCGCGCTCGAACTGTAGCTTCGCTCAGAGATGCAGTAGCGTCAGGATTCCGATGATGACCTCGATGCCGATCAAAAGGATGACGATGCCCTCGAGGAATTCGTCCCGGCGGCTGCGCGCCTCGTCGTTGAAAAGGCGATACATTTCGCCGACGCTGGCCAGCTTGGCGTCAACCTGACGCTGCCAGTCGGCGAGTCCTAGGCGGCTTGCCGCCGACCGGTAGATGCGCGCGTAATACGCGTCGCCGAGAATCTTGAGCGCGTTGGTCGAACGGTCGATCAGCTCGAGAACGTCGACGATGAGGTGGCGAAGCGTCGCCGCTTGTTCGGCTTCGCGGCGGCCGCGCAGCGAACGCGCCGGCTCCCCAGGCTGCATCTTATAGATCGAGTCGAGCTCTCGATCGAGCAGCGCGTCGTACGTGCGCAGCTCGATCAACTGCGAGTTGGCAAACTCCAAGATCTCCTCGATGGCGCGCGCGCTCTCGCCGCGATCGTAGACGATTGCGGTATCCCACTGCACGATCGTGAGATCGTCGTCGTGGTAGGAGAAGCGCGTACGCAACGCCTCGCGCGCTTCGTTGGCCGAGAGCGGCTGGCGCTCGCCGAGCAGCAGCTCGGCAAGCTGACCAAAATGATCGTCCAGAAGACTCTCCGCATCGATCGCGTCCGCGAACCGGCCGATCTCGACGATGAGATAATCCTCCACCAGCGGCGCGTGGCGCTTTTCAAGGGCGTGCGCGTACTCGTCCAAGATGCGCGTCACGGTGTTTTGCGCGAACTGCGTCAGCCGCTCGTCGGCTCGCGCGCGTTCGGCCAGCGCGGTCAGCTCGTTCCACGAGCCGTTCAGCGAAAAGCTCAGCCGCAGCGAAACGACGCCGTAGTCGTAGAACTTGACGCGCGCCGCCGCCGAGAGCCGGTCGAACTCGGCGTCGGGGAGCGCCGCCACCAGCGGCGGCACGGGGAACTGCATATAGGCCGGCGCGTGCCGTCTGAGCGGAAGGGCCGCGGGCGCCCGGCTCTCGCCGCCGATCGCCGACATCTTCTCTAAATCGATGGTGTCGGCAACGTCGAAGAGGTAATAGGCTCGCACGGCGCCGCTGGCGATTTCGAGCACCGTCGCGCCTTCCGACCACTTGCGGCACGCTCCTGTGACGGCTCGGCAAGCGCCGCAAAAGGTCGGTCCTGCAACCAAAGGGCGGGAGTCGCTGTATCATGGTTGAGAAATGAACGTAGAAAAGATGACGGAGCGCGTTGCCGACGCGCTCAACGCCGCCTATTCGCGCGCTCTGCACGAGCACAACACGCAGACCGCGCCGGAGCACATGCTCGCGGCGCTCCTCGAACAGGAGCGCGGCATCGCGCCCGACATTTTAGCTGCCGCGGGGGCCGACCCCAAAGCGGTCGCGCGTGCGGCCGACGATGCGATCGGGCGTCTTCCGCGGCTGAGCGGCTCGGGCGCCGAGAACGCGCAAGTGACGCTCTCGCCCGAGCTGGCACGTATCATGAGCGCCGCCGAGAACGAGGCCAAAGCGCTCCAAGACGACTACACCTCGGTCGAGCACGTGCTGCTCGCAATGGCGCAATCCTCCGGCGCCGCCGGCCGCATCTTGCGCGATGCGGGACTGAGTAAGGATAAGCTGCTGCAAGCGTTGCGCGACGTGCGCGGCAACCAGCGCGTCACGACCAAGGATCCCGAAGGAACCTACAAGGCGCTGGAGCGCTACGGACGCGATCTCACGCTGGAGGCCGAACGCGGCAAGCTCGATCCGGTGATCGGCCGCGACGAGGAGATCCGCCGCATCGTCCAAGTTCTCTCGCGCCGCACCAAGAACAACCCCGTGTTGATCGGCGATCCCGGCGTCGGCAAGACGGCAATCGTCGAGGGCCTCGCCCAGCGGATCGTCCGCGGCGACGTCCCCGAAGGGCTGAAGAACAAGCGTATCGTTTCGCTCGACATGGGCGCGCTCATCGCGGGCGCCAAATATCGCGGTGAGTTCGAAGAGCGTCTCAAGGCGGTGCTCAAGGACGTGGCGGCCTCGGAGGGGCAGATCGTGCTCTTCGTGGACGAGTTGCATACCGTCGTCGGCGCCGGCAAGGCCGAAGGCGCGATGGACGCCGGCAACTTACTCAAGCCGATGCTCGCGCGCGGCGAGTTGCACATGATCGGCGCGACCACGCTTGACGAGTATCGCAAGTACATCGAGAAGGACGCCGCGCTCGAGCGGCGCTTCGCCCCCGTCATGATCGACCAGCCCAGCGTCGAGGATACGATTTCGATTCTGCGCGGGCTCAAGGAAAAGTACGAAGCGCATCACGGCGTCCGCATCAAAGATGCCGCGCTCGTGGCGGCCGCGACGATGAGCAACCGGTACATCGCCGACCGTTTCTTGCCGGACAAGGCCATCGATCTCGTCGACGAGGCGGCGGCGAAGCTGCGCACCGAGATCGACTCGATGCCGCAGGAGCTCGACGAAGTCTCGCGCCGGGTTCTTCAGCTCGAAATCGAACGCGAGGCGCTGCGCAAGGAAAGCGACGCCGCGAGTCAGCGCCGCTTGGAGCAGCTGGAAGCGGAACTTGCCGAGCTTCGCGAGGACCAAGCGCGCTTGCGCGTACGCTGGGACGCCGAGAAGAATGCGGCAGTGCAGCTGCGTTCGCTGCGCGACCGGATCGAGCAGACGAAGGTGCAGATCGAACAGGCCGAGCGCCAATACGATCTCAATCGGGTTGCCGAGCTGCGCTACGGCACGTTGCCGAAGCTGCAAAAAGAGCTCGAATCCGAAGAGCAGCGGCTCGCGCACAAAGACGGTGCGCGCCTTTCAAAGGAAGAGGTAGACGAGGACGATATCGCCGGCGTGATCTCGCGCTGGACGGGCATCCCGGTCACCAAGCTCTTGGAAGGCGAGAAAGAGAAGCTGCTCAATCTCGAAGCGGAGCTGCACAAACGCGTCATCGGTCAGAACGAAGCGGTCGACGCCGTTGCCGAGGCCGTCTTGCGCTCGCGCTCGGGACTCGCCGACCCCAATCGTCCGATCGGCTCGTTCATATTCCTCGGCCCGACCGGCGTCGGAAAGACGGAGCTAGCGCGCGCGCTCGCCGAGTATCTCTTTGACGACGAACGTGCCCTGATTCGCATCGATATGTCGGAGTATCAGGAACGGCACACCGTCGCGCGATTGATCGGCGCGCCTCCCGGCTACATCGGCTTCGAGGAGGGCGGCCAGCTAACGGAAGCCGTGCGGCGGCGGCCGTACTCGGTGATTCTCTTCGACGAAGTCGAGAAGGCGCACCCCGACGTTTTCAACGTCTTCCTTCAGATACTCGACGACGGCCGGCTCACCGACGGTCAGGGCCACACCGTGGACTTCAAGAACACGATCGTGATCATGACGTCGAACATCGGCAGCCACCGCATTCTCGACTATAAGGGTTCGTTCGACGGGGCGGATTACGCCATCATGCGGGCGACGGTTTTGGACGAACTGCGCCAGCACTTCCGGCCCGAGTTCCTCAACCGGGTTGACGAGATCATCGTCTTCCACGCGCTCGACGAGAAAGAGCTCATGGAGATCGTGGATCTGCAGCTGCAGCGTTTGCGCGCGCGCCTGGCGGAACGGCGGATCTCGCTGGTGCTCGACGATTCGGCGAAGCGCCACGTCGTCAAGGTCGGATACGATCCGCATTACGGCGCGCGTCCGCTCAAGCGGACGATCCAAAAGGAACTCGAAACGCCGATCGGGCGCAAGATTCTCGCGGGCGAGATCAAGGACGGCGACGCGGTGAACGTCGGTTTCGACGACGTCCGCGGCGAGCTCACGTTCCACGTGGCGGAGGCCGCAGCCGTCACGGCGTAACGAGCGTTTATGCTGGCTGCATTTACGCTCGCGCAAGTCCTGAGTTATCCGTTCCCCGAATCGCTCGCGCGCAATAAAACCGGAACTGCGATCGCATACACGCTCGACACGCAGGGCGTTCGTACGGTTTGGTTTGCGCGCGCTCCGGAATGGACGCCCGTGCAGCTCTTCTCTTCCGGCGGCGACGACGGTCAGGAGATCACCAACCTCGCCGTTTCCGCCGACGGTGCGCGCCTCGTCTACGTGCGCGGCGGCGACCACGACGCCAACTGGCCGCTGCCGCTTGCGCCGGGACCGGCCTCGATGCCGCAGCAGCCGGAAATGCAGGTGTGGTCGGTTGCAACGAGCGGCCCCGCGCCGAAACTCCTGGGTAACGGCGACGCGCCGGCGATCTCGCCCGACGGTGCGCGCGTCGCGTTTACCGACGGCGGCGCCGTGATGATTGCGCCGGCCGACGGCAGCGCGCCGGCCAAGCGCCTCTTTTTCGACCGCGGTCAAGATTCCGACGTGCGTTGGTCGCCCGACGGCTCCGCGCTCGCCTTCGTGTCCACGCGGACCGATCATAGCTTTATCGGAATCTATCGCAACGACGCGACGCCGATAGAATTTCTGGCGCCCGCCACGTCGCAAGACATCATGCCGCGCTGGTCGCCCGACGGTACGAGCGTCGCTTTCATCCGGGTGGCGGGCGACGGCGGTCCTCCGCAAAATCCGCTGAACTGGAATCTCCTCCCGTGGCAGATTTGGGTGGCTCGCGTCGCAACCGGCACCGCGCGCGTCGCTTGGTCGAGCCCCGCCACGCTGCGCGGTTCGCTGCCGCAGACCGCGGGCGGCCCGTTCCTCGAGTGGCTCGCCGGCAACCGGCTCGTCTTCAAGAGCGAAGAAGACAACTGGCCACATCTGTACGTGGTCTCCGCCGGTGGCGGCCCCGCAGTTCTCTGGACGCCGGGGCGGTTTATGGTCGAAGACGTCGACGTTTCGCCCGACCGCGAAGCCGTCGTCTTGTCGGCCAACGATGGAAGCACGCCGGGCGACGACGATCGCCGGCACGTTTTCGTCGTGCAGTTGGCCCAAAGCCGGCCGCTGACGGGCGGCACGAGCAGCGAGTGGCAACCGCTGGCACTCGCGGGCGGCGCCGTTGTCTTCGACCGCGCGACCGCCCAGCAGCCTCCGCTCGTAACGCTCGAGTCGGGCGGCACGCAACGGGCGCTCGACGCGAATCTCATGCCTTCCGACTTTCCGGCGTCGCAAATGGTGACTCCGCGCGAGGTTTGGTTCCGCGCGCCCGACGGCTGGCCGATCGAGGGTCAGCTCTTCATGCCGCGCGGAAGCGGTAAGCATCCCGGCGTGATCTTCGTGCACGGCGGCCCGCCGCGACAGATGCTGCTGACCTGGCATTACATGGATTACTACTCCAACGCGTACGCGGTCAATCAGTATCTCGCCGGCCGCGGGATCGCGGTGCTCTCCGTCAACTACCGGCTCGGCATCGGCTACGGTCACGATTTCAACTTCCCGGCTCGCTGGGGGCCGACCGGCGCGTCGGAGTATCAAGACGTCGTCGCCGGCGCGCGCTACCTGCAGCATTTGCCGTTCGTAGACTCCGACCGCATCGGCATTTGGGGCGGTTCGTACGGCGGATATTTGACCGCGCTGGGCCTCGCGCGTAACTCGAACGTCTTCAAGGCGGGCGTAGACTTCCACGGCGTCCACGACTGGTCGCTCGATATCGATAATCCCGTCTGGGGCTTCACGCAGCCCAAACGGTATCAGCAATACGACACCAAGGCGATGATGAAGCTCGCGTGGGAGTCGTCCCCGGACTCGGCGATTGCGACGTGGCGGTCGCCGGTTCTGCTCATCCAAGGCGACGACGATCGTAACGTCGAGTTCCATCAGATGGTGGATCTGGTCGAACGACTGCGTCTCGCGCGCGTCCCGTTCGAGCAGCTCGTCATTCCAAACGAAATCCACGGTTTTCTTCGCTACGCATCGTGGCTCGAGGCCGATACGGCGACTGCGGCCTACCTGCAGCGGCAGCTTCGCGCACCGTAGCCACGGGTAAAAGTGCCACATGGACCAAGAGCGTGAGAAGATTCGCAAAGAGGACGAGCATCCGGAGTGGGCCGACGAGAAAGCCGGCGACCAAGCGGAGGGTGCGCGTCCGGTAAGGGACGATCCCGACCCTGCGAAATGACTCTGCTGCGCGAATGAGCTGAGAAGAACTTCCGAACTTTTTCCCATTACCTGCACATTCGGGCGATAGCCTAACCAGGTGAAGAGGGGGCTCATCACTGCCGGCGCCAT
>Ga0070738_10004648_pt1 | contig 16143 bp, 13 predicted proteins | sample Coa_R2_2_FD_66446 | JGI IMG/M metagenome (GOLD analysis project Ga0070738, IMG submission 66446) | Surface soil microbial communities from Centralia Pennsylvania, which are recovering from an underground coalmine fire - Coalmine... | ecosystem: Environmental > Terrestrial > Soil > Unclassified ...
GCTCAGGTCGCCGACGACCCCGCGCTGGACCTCCATCGTCAGCACCGCCGTGTGGGCAGGAGCGAACATCTCCTCGAAGTCGACCGGCACGCGACCCTCCCTCGTCGTGATCTGGCTCAGCTGGCCCCTGGCCCGCCTCTCGGCCCCCGACGGACGCTACAGGCTGCCCGGCACTCGCCCGCTGCGCAGGCACGGCGCCGTCCGGCCGGCGCCGTGCGCAAGCCCGACGCAGGAAACCCGCAGGACGCTCACGTCACGAGCATCCGCTCGTGCTCCCGCAGCTGACGCACACGTAGCACGAGCCGGCTCGCTGCATCACGTCGCCGCAGCTGTAGCAGTACGGCGCGTCGCGCTGCTCGGCCCGGGCGAGAGGTGCGGTGCCGGCCGAGGTGGATGCGGGCGGCATGCAGGGCGTGGCCGGGCCGCTCTGCCACGGGCTGCCGCCGGCGGCGGGGGCGGCGTCGACGATCCCCACCGAGGGCGTCGCGCTCTCCTCCACGCCGGGCAGGGTCGGCTGGGTCCGCTCGGCCGTCGACAGCACCCCCAGCTCGGCCCGCTCCTCGAAGCTGAGGTAGTCGAGCGCGAGGCGGCGGAAGATGTAGTCGACCAGGCTCGTGGCGATCCGCAGGTCGGCGTCGTCGGTGATCCCCGCCGGCTCGAAGCGCATGTTCGAGTACTTCCGGACGTAGGTGGCGAGCGGCACGCCGTGCTGGAGCCCGAGGCTGATCGAGATCGAGAAGGCATCCATGATGCCCGCCAGGGTGGAGCCCTGCTTGGAGACCTTGATGAACACCTCGCCCGGCCGGCCGTCCTCGTACTCCCCGACGGTCACGTACCCCTCGCAGTCCGCCACACGGAAGGCGAAGGTGTTCGACCGCCGGCGCCTCGGCAGCCGCTCGCGGACGGCGCCCACCACCACGGACTCTGGGGTACGTCCCCGCTCGGCGGCGAGCGCTGCCTCGAGCTCGGCGATCCTGGCCGCGAGCTCGCGGTTCCTCGCCTCGGCAACCGAGCCCGGCGGAGCCGTGTCACCGCCCTCGATCGCCGCACCCTCCTTGCGCGTGGTCGACAGGGGCTGGGCCACCTTGCAGTTGTCGCGGTAGATCGCGATGGCCTTCACCCCGAGCTTCCAGGCGTCGATGTGCAGCTGCTCGATCTCTTCGACGGTGGCCTCCTCGGGCATGTTGACCGTGTTGTGGTTGACGATGCCGTTGCCGACGAACGCCTGGGTGGCGGGCACCGACAGGTCGTAGACCTCGCGGACACCGGCATCCTCGTTGGCCACGACCGGGCTGAAGTGCAGGCCGTCGTCGAGCACGGCTCGCAGCCACGCCGGCAGCACGACGCCCTCGAGGGCGGCGACCCGCTCGAGGCTTTGCCGGGCCACGCGCCCGGTGCGCAGCCCAAGCAGGAACCCGAACGCCCCGCGGTGCTCCTCGGGCACGAGCGCGTGCAGGTCGGCCCCGCTCAGCCCCGGCACCACGTCCGCCGGGCTCGGTGCCGGCGGCTGGTCGAGCAGGCGCCTGGCCACGACCGCCTTGTCCTCTTCGACGAAGGGCACGAGGCGCGCCAGCTCCTGGGCGTGGGGTCCAGCTGCGTACACCATGTCGCACGCCACGGCGGGCCGGGGGTCGTGCGTCCCCACCCTGCCGTGGACGATGCCGAGGTTGGTGAGCACCACCTGCAGGTCGTCGAGCAGGCCTGGCGACCCGAGGCTCAGCGACCACGTCGCCGCGGCGCCCGCCGTCACCTCGGCGCAGAGGGTGAGGCCCCGCAGGAAGGCGAGGACGTGGGCCCGGGGGGATCGGAGCACCGCGTCGGGGATCCGCCGCTCCGGCGCCTCCACCGCGCACCCGAGCACCTGGAGCAGCGCCACGACCTCCTCCGAGCGCACCTCGACGAACGGGCGGCCCTCCGCCGGGCACCCAGAGACGGCGACGGCTCCGAAGGCCCGCCGGACCGCCTCGGCCACGGCGCGCCGCGCGCCCTCGTCGGCATGGGCGATCCGCACCGACCCGGTGGCCCGGCACAGGGAGCCTTGGGCGGCGTAGGCGCCGAGGAAGAAGGCGAGGTCCTCGCTCATCTCGCGCGGGACCCGCACCCCCCCGCTGCCGTCAGATGGGACCGGCGCGGCCTCGATCCTGGCCGGCAGCGCGGCCCAGACGTCGGCACCGAAGCGGAGCGCCACCTCGTCGCCCACCTCGAGCTCGTCGAGGCGCTTCCAGGCGAGCCCGCCGTCCTGCGCGACGAGCAGGCGGTGGTTGGGCGTGCCCGTGACGGACTGGCCCGAGCGCAGCACGACCCGGCGCACCCGGCGGCGCCCGCCGAAGTAGAAGGCGTCGGTCTTCTGCGGCCCGCCGAGCGAGGCCACGAGCATGCGCTCCTCGCGGAAGGTGTCCGGCCGCTCACCCTCGTAGAGGTGACCGATCCGGACCAGCCCATCCTCGCTCGGCACCAGCGTGCCGCCGGTGACGCACTTGGAGATCGCGCCGCTGATGAAAGGCTGGACGGCGCCCATCATGCGGACGTGGCCGGTGTAGTGGATCGTGTTGTCGCCCATCGAGCAGGCGAACACCGCCAGGTGCCCGGCCTCGAGGTGCGGCGCCCCCACGATGGTCTTGTGCTCGTCGATGTAGCCGACGATGTCCTCGACCTGCTCAGGCGAGTAGCCGAGCTGGCGCAGCGCGCGAGGCACCGTCTGGTTGACGATCGACATGGTGCCGCCGCCCACCAGCTTCTTGGTCTTCACGAGGCTGAGGTCCGGCTCGACGCCCGTGGTGTCGCAGTCCATGAGCAACCCGATCGTGCCGGTCGGTGCGAGGACGGAAGCCTGCGAATTGCGCACCCCGTAGCGGCTGGCCAGCTCCACGGCTTCGTCCCACGCCTCCTGGGCAGCGGAGAGCAGCTCGGTCGGCACCCGGTCCTCGTCGATCTCGGCCGCCGCCGCCTGGTGCTTGCGCAGCACGCGCAGCATGGGCTCGGCGTTGTCGTGGAAGCCCGCGAACGGGCCCATGCGGGCCGCGGTGCGCGCCGAGGTGGCGTAGGCGTGCCCGGTCATGAGCGCCGTGATGGCAGCCGCCCAGGCCCGGCCCTCGTCGGAGTCGTAGGGCAGGCCGTTGGCCATCAACAGCGCGCCCAGGTTCGCGTAGCCGATGCCGAGCTCGCGGAAGCGCCGCGACGTCTCTGCGATCGCCTCGGTCGGGTAGTCGGCGTTGCCCACGAGGATCTCCTGGCCCGTGAAGACCACCTCGACGGCTGCCTTGAACCCGTCGACGTCGAAGCTCCCGTCCTCACGCAGGAACTTCAGCAAGTTCAGGCTGGCCAGGTTGCAAGCCGAGTTGTCGAGGTGGAGGTACTCGGAACAGTTCCGGACCACCACGCCGTCCACCACGTAGGAGTGGTTGCGCGGCTCGGAGAGGTTGTACGTCAGCTCGACGCCGTCGTCGGCGCGCTCGACGACGCGGGCAGTGCGGCGCGCCGGGTCGGTTCCTCGCGGCCCGTCGACCACGAGGTCGCGCAGCAGCGCTGCCTTGGGGCGCGACCGGAAGCCGATGTGCCGCGCGAACGCGAGGACCGACCCGGAGGTGATGAGCAGCGAGTAGGGAGCAGATCGGCCGCGGGCCACGGTCACCGCGGCCGTGCGCGTGTCGCCAGCGTGTCCCTCCTCGAACGCCGAGGCGCTCCGGTCGACGCGGCTCGCGATGCCGAAGGTGGCGAGGAGCCGCTGCACCCCGAGGACCAGCTCCTTGGAGCTCGAGTCCAAGCCGACGTACCCGTCGTCGCCCGCGATCACGGCACGGCCGCCGGCGTCGAAGAGGCCCTGGAGGAAGGAGGCCACGATGTGGTCCGGTGCCCGCTCGACGGCCCAGGGCACGGCCTGGTTCGGTCCGCGAACCGCCTTGATCCCGAGGGCCTCGAGGTAGCGAACGAATGCTCGCCGTGTCACGCGCAGCTCCGCCGTGCCGTCGGGCTGCTCCGACAGCTTCGGCATGCGGCCGCCGTTGACCCACTCGACGAGCCCGGCGTGCATCGGGAGGATCTCGTCGCGGTCCTCGGGGCTGGCGTAGGCGGCCGACACCACCGAGCCCGAGATGCTGCCGTCACCCACGAGCCACCCCAGGTAGTGCGCGAGCTCCGGCGTCCATTCCTCGGGCAGCCGGAGCGGGAGGTCGTGCTCGCCCTTGGTCCGGTAGTCGTCGGGGTCTGCGGACACGGGCACGCACGGATCGGCGTTCGCCGCCGGAGCGGGCAGGTCCAGCAGCTTGACCTCGTCGTCGGCAGTCAGCTCCCGGGCCTCGACGAAGCCGCGATTGACCGTGAAGATCCTGTGGCCCGGGGTGCAGCGCAGCTCCATGCCGTTGTCGAAGCGGAGCCGGAGGATGTCGTTGTAACCGGTGATCATGAAGGCATCGGGCGACGTGAGCTCGACCCGCTCCGCCGGCGCATCGGGATTGGTGGCGTCGTGCGTGTAGACCGCGAAGGTCTCCCCCCGGTTCACCCGGTCGAACAGCTCGGCGAAGGGGATGAGCCCCTGGTCGGTGTGCACCTTGGCGTCGCCGGGGAAGCACGGGTTGCTGCCGTTGATGCGGCCCGTGTTGGGCGCCGTGTGCCAGGCGTTGATGGTCGTGTCGTACTGCAGCCCGGGATCGGCGCACTCCCACGCGGCATGGGCGATCTGGCGGAACAGGTCGCGGGCCGGCACCGTCCGGATGACACGCCCGTCGGTGCGGGCAACGAGGTCCCAGTCACGCCCCTCGAGCACTGCCTCCATGAACTCGTCGGTCACCCGGACGGAGTTGTTGGCGTTCTGGTACTGCATCGAGTAGCTGTCGGCGCCATCGAGGTCCATGTCGAAACCGGCGTCGCGCAGCACCCTGGCCTTGCGCTCCTCGATCGCCTTGCACCAGATGAAGTCCTCGATGTCGGGGTGGTCGGCGTCCAAGATGACCATCTTGGCGGCGCGTCGGGTCTTGCCGCCCGACTTGATCGTGCCGGCCGAGGCGTCGGCGCCGCGCATGAAGCTGACGGGGCCCGACGCCGTGCCGCCGCCCTTGAGCAGCTCGTGGGAGGAGCGGATGCGCGACAGGTTCACGCCAGCCCCCGACCCGCCCTTGAAGATGAGGCCCTCTTCCGTGTACCAGTTGAGGATCGAGTCCATCGAGTCGTCGACGGACAGGATGAAGCACGCCGAGGCCTGCTGGGGGACACCGGCCACGCCGATGTTGAACCACACGGGCGAGTTGAAGGCGGCCTTCTGGTGGACGATGAGGTGCTTCAGCTCGTCGCTGAAGATCCGTGCCTCCTCGGCATCGGCGAAGTAGCCGTCGCGCAATCCCCAGGTGGTGATGGTGTCGACCACCCGGTCGGCAACCTGCTTGAGGGACCACTCGCGCTCGGGCGTGCCGAGGGTCCCCCGGAAGTACTTCTGGGCGAGGATGTTGGTGGCATTGAGGCTCCAGGCCTCGGGCACCTCCACGCCCCGCTGCTCGAAGGCCACGCTGCCGTCGCGAAAGTTGGTGATCCGTGCGTCGCGGCGCTCCCAGCGCACCTCGTCGTAGGGGTGCACGCCCTCGGTGGTGAAGTGCCGCCGGATGCCGATCTCAGCTCGCTCGGGTGCGATGGCCATGTGTCGCTGCGCTCCTCTGGTCGTTGCGGTGCTCCGGCCCCTGCCGAGGCAGCCGCGCCGCTGGCTGGCGTCCCTGGGTCCTTGTACACGACGAACCACAAGATGTTGTGGTCTGTCCCCCTCCGGACACAAGATACCGTGGCATTACACCACTGTAGTTACGGCGCTGTCAATGCTCTTTGCCCGGGTGATGGTCTGCACCTGGGTGATGGTCTGCACCCGGGTGATGGCGGGGTGCAGGCAGAGGGCAGGCGCCCGAGCACGCGTCAGGGAGGTCCGGGAGTGCGGCGCCGATCCCCGCCGCTCAGCCTCCGGCGAGCTCCTGGCGGGCGACGGGGCGGACCTCCTCCACGAGGGTGCCGTCCACCTCGTGGATCTCGCTCACCAGGAGGTCGAGCAGGTGGGCGCCAGCGAGCTCCACCACGAACTCGTCCACCGCCCGCCCGCCGGTGCGGTCGAGGATGTCGACGGCCACGATGTCGCCGCCCACGGCCCCGATGCGGCTGGCGACCTGCCCGAGCGCGCCCGGGCGGTCGGGCAACCAGACACGGACGACGTAGCTGGTCACCCCTCCAGGGTACGCCGGCTCGGTGAACGCCCGGTTTCGTGCCCGTTACGCGACGGGCGATGCCCCCGCACCGGCTGGGGCGCCACCCAGGCCACCGTGCCGGGGTGCCGGCGGCTGCCGGCGTGGCGCCGCGGTGCCTCCCGGCGGCGGCAGTGCCCGGTGCCCTTGGACCATCAGCCCAGCTTGGTCAGGGCGCGGCGCATGTTGCGCACCGCCTGCGCGATCCGCTTGTCGTTCTCGATGAGCGCGAAGCGGACGTGCCCGTCGCCACCGGGTCCGAAGCCGACGCCGGGCGAGGTCGCCACGTCGGCTTCGTTGACGAGGAACTTGGCGAAGTCGAGCGAGCCCATGTCGCGGTAGGGCTCGGGGATCGGCGCCCAGACGAACATGGTGCCCTTGGGCGGGGCGACCTCCCAGCCGATCCGGTTCATCCCCTCGCACAGGGCGTCGCGACGAGCCTCGTAGATGCGGCTGACCCCGACCGGGTAGTCGGGTTCCTCGTTCATCGCCACGATGGCGGCGATCTGGATCGGCTGGAAGGTGCCGTAGTCGAGGTAGCTCTTGAGCTTGGTGAGCGCCTGGACGATCTCGGCGTTGCCCACGAGGAACGCCACCCGCCACCCGGCCATGGAGAAGGACTTGGTCAACGTGTACAGCTCGACGGCGACGTCGGCAGCCCCGGGCACCTGGAGGATGGAGGGCGGGCGGTAGCCGTCGAAGCCCAGGTCCGCATAGGCGAAATCGTGGACGAGGACCACGTCGCGCTCGCGGGCGAAGGCCACCATCTGCTCCATGAAGGCCAGGTCGACGCACGCCGTCGTCGGGTTGTGCGGGAAAGACAGCACGATCACCCGCGGCTTCGGCCACGTCGACTCCCACGCCTCCATCAGCGAGCCCATGAACGCCTCACCGGGGTTCGGGGGGCCGCCCTCGCCCGCCGCGGCGGGCCCCGCCTGGGGCGGCCGTGGCCCTTCCAGGCGCACCTGGTGGACCTCGGCCCCGGCGAACAGGGGTGCATAGATGTGGATCGGGTAGGAGGGAGCGGGCACGAGCGCCGTGTCGCCGGGGCCGACCAGCACCCACATCAGGTGGGAGAGCCCCTCTTTGGCGCCGATCGTGGTCACCACCTGGGAATCCGGGTCGAGGTCGACGCCGTAGTTCCGCCGGTAGCGATCGGCGATGGCCCGACGCAGCTTGGGGATGCCCCTCGAGGCCGAATAGCGGTGGTTGCGAGGGTTGCGGGCAGCTTCGGCGAGCTTGTCCACCGCCACGTCGGGAGACGGCAGGTCAGGGTTGCCGAAGCCCAGGTCGACGACGTCGCGCCCTGCTCGCCGGGCCTGCAGCTTGAGCGCGTCGATCGTCGCGAACACGTACGGCGGCAGGCCGTTGACCCGGCGGAAGTCCATGGCCAAGGCTACCGCCCCAGGCGAACCGCCTCGGCCGCCGCGGCCAGCTCGTCGAGGGCGACGGGCCACCCGAACACCACCCAGGTTGCTCCCGCCGCAGCCAGCGACCGCACCAGCGCGTCCAGGGCGCCGGCCGCCCCGCCGCCGGCGTCGCCGGTGGGCGGCGGTCCGCCCCAGGTGACCTCGCAGCGGGCGGACTGCGCCGCCACCACCTCGAGGGGCGCAGCCCACAGGTTGACGGCAGCCCCGACCGCCTCGGCGACGGCCACGGTCCGGCGTCCGCCACCGATCCAGACCGGAAGCCCGCGAGCACGAAGGGCGCGGGCGCAGTTCCCGAGCGCGGTCAGGCGCTCGGCGGCCGGGGCGAACGGAACGCCGTATGCCACGTTCTCCGACGCGCTGAGCCGGTCGCCGGTGCCGAGCCCGGCCACGACCCGGCCCGGAGCGAGCAGGGCCAAGGCGTCGAACTCGGCGACGAGCACGTCGTCGGGCACCAGCCCCACGCGCGCCACCAGCGTGCCCACCGACACGCTCGAGGTCCGCCGGGCGATCGCCGCAAGGAGGGGGAAGGGCGCGAGGGCAGGGCGCCCGGGCTGCCCCATCGGCCAGAGGTGGTCGTAGCAGAAGACCCCGTCGAGGCCGGCAGCCTCAGCCTGCTCGGCGACCGCCATCGCCTCGTCGGGGGTGTCACGAAAGCTCGGCAGCACGACACCCGTGCGCAACGAGGTCACGGTCATGGGCGCTTCCCTCTCCCCCGGTCGGCGGCCGAGGAGGAGGCGGGCGGTGCGGTCGTGGAGGCGCCGGCCGGGGGAGCCGAGGAGGTCGTGGCGGCCGTAGCCGACGTGGAGGTCGGGCCGGCGGGGGGGGCCGAGGAGGTCGTGGTGGCCGCAGCCTCCGCTGCCACCACAGGGGCGTCGCGCGGCGTGGCGCCGTGGCCTTCCCCACCAGCCCGCCGTGCCGCGGCCCGGCGGGCTGCCAGGGCGGCGCCGATGGCCCCGGCGCGCTCGCCCAGGGCCGCCGCCACGATCGGGATGTCGGGCCGGCGACCGCCGGCGTAGACGAGGGTGGCGAAGGCGCGCCGCACGGGCGCCACGACCAGCTCGCCTGCCTGGGCCAGGCCGCCACCCACGACGATGCGGGCCGGGTCGAGCACGGCCACGAGGTTGGCCAGGCCGAAGGCCACCCACCAGCCCAGCCGGTCGAGGAGCGCCCGGGCCTGGCCGTCACCCGCTGCGGCGGCCATGGTGACGTGCTCGCCCCGGACCTGCTCGAGATCGCCGCCGGCCAGCGCCACCACCTGGTCGAGGGAGCCGGCGCGCGCTGCCTGGCGTGCCATCCTCCCGAGCCCCTCCCCCGACGCGTACTGCTCCCAGCAACCTCGTCGCCCGCACGGGCAGGGCAGGCCCGATGGCTGGACGAGCATGTGGCCGACCTCGCCGGCGAACCCGTGGGCACCCCTCTGGACGCGGCCGCCGCTGATGACGGCACCCCCGATGCCCGTACCCAGGGTCACGAGCAGCACGCTCGGTGCCCCGCGAGCGGCGCCCAGCGCGTGCTCGGCGAGACCGGCCAGGTTGGCGTCGTTGTCGACCACTGCCGCGGTACCCGGGAGCGCCCGGGCCAGAAGGGCACGGAGGTCCGCACCCTGGGCACCGGAGAGGTTGGGCGCGATGCGCAGGTTCCGGCGCGAGTCGACGACGCCGGGCACCCCGACACCCACCGGGACGCCCGCCGCCACCCCGCCTGCCTCGCGCCCCAAGGTGGCGACGACTTCCAAAACGGCGTCGGCGAGCCAGGCACCCGGCACCTGCCCGCGCGCTCCCCCCTGTCGGCCCCTGCCTCCTGCCGGACGCGGCGTCGGGAGCCGGACCTCGCAGAGCACCGCACCGGTCCGGTCGACGGCCACCCCGAGCACCTTGGTCCCGCCGACGTCGACACCGAAGGCGACGTCCGTGCCGGACGGGCTCGGTGCCGTCACGCCGAGGACTCGATCCTCGCCTTCAGCTGGCGCATGGCCGTGGTCATGATGCGGCTCGCGGCGCGCATCTTGATGAAGCCGGGAATGGGCACCCGCAGCTCGACCTCGAGGTGGTAGGTGACCTCCGTTCCGGTGTCGGCGGCCTCGAACACGTAGGTGCCGTCGAGCTTGGCGGTGATGTCACCCTCGGTCTGGCGCCACGACAGCACCTTGGGAGCCTCGGCGTAGTCGTAGGCCAGCGTGTACGTGGTGCTCCGGCCGAAGGCCGCGGCCCGAAAGCTGACGAGCGTGGGGCGACCCTCGGCGTCGCGCTCGCGGACGGTGACCTCCTTGATGTCGGCCGCCCACTCTGGGTACCGCTCGATGTCGGCGGCGACGGCGAAGCACCGCTCCGGCGCCGCCGCCACGCTCATGTGCTCCGTGGCCCGTTCCGCCACCACCGACCTCCTCGTGAGCCGCCGGCCGCCTCCCCGGCGAGCCGGCGCCTGTGTCCGGCGCCTGTGTCCGGCGCCTGTCGCGCTCCGTCAGCCTCCCACCTGCGCCAGGGCCTCGGCCAGCCGACCCGCGAGCCGGTCGTAATCGAACGACGCCTGTGCCCGCCGCCTCGCCTCACTGCCGAGCCTGGCCCGGAGCGCGTCGTCGCCCAGCAGGCGGCGGAGCGCGAACGCCAGCTCACCGGGGTCACCCGGTCGCCGGAGCACGAGCCCGGTCACGCCGTCTTCAACCGCCTCGGCGGCACCGCCGCTGTCGCCGGCGATCTGGGGGACGCCCGCCGCTGCCGCCTCGAGGAAGACGATCCCGAACCCCTCTTGCTCGAGCCCGCCCCAGCGGTTGCGACAGGCCATCACGAACACGTCGGCGGCGGCCAGCAGCAGCGGCTTGTCCGCTTCCGCCACCCGCCCGAGCAGGCGGACCGGGGCTGCGGCGCGCGCCGCGAGCCGCTCGAGGCGGCCCGCATCGCGGCCCGACCCGGCGATGGCCACCGTCAGGTCCGGGAAGGACGGGGCGAGGCGGGACGCCGCCTCGATCAGGACGTCCATGCCCTTGCGCGGCACGAGCCGGCTGACGCTCACCACCAGTGGTCCTCCTGCGGGGAGCCCGAGCGCGGCCCGTGCGCGGGCCCGCTCGGGCGGGGACAGAGGCGTGAAGCGCCCGCAGTCGACACCGGGAGGGACGTGCACCACCGGTGGGAGCCGCCCGCCGATGGCTCGCCGCACCTCGGACTCGGGGTAGGTGCCAGCCGACACCACGAGCGACGCCCCTCGGACTGTCCTCGCCAAGAGCTGCCGGGCGACGGGGAGGCGCGCCGGCGCCACGACCTCGGCACCGTGCAGGACCACTGCGTAGGGCAATTGGACACGTGGGCCCAGGAGCCCCAGAGGAAGGGCCGGGTCGAGGACAACCAGTGACGCGCCGAGCGTGTCCGCCGTTCGCCGGACGCGGCGAGCGCTCAGCGGCGTCGGGAAGTACAAGATGGGGCTCCGGACCCGCTCGACGTGGAACCCCGAGCGGGCGACATCTGCGTCGAACCGGGCATGGTCGGGATGGGAGCGGGCAGTGAGGACGGCGAAGCTGGCCGGGTCGAGGCGGCGCCACAGCTCCCACAGGTAGGCCTGGATCCCCCCGACCTTTGGGGGGAAGTCGTTGGTGACGAGCAGGTGCCGCCTCATCGCGCCCGGCATCTTGCGCCAACTTGCGCGCCGCACGTGCCCGGCTCGGCCCGCCAGGCCGGTGTCCCACCGGATCGACCGGCGTCAGCCTGTGCGATCGGCGAAGCGCAGGCGCGGCACGAGCCCGGCATGCTCGAGCATGCGCAGCGCCCGCGCCTCCTGCGCGTCGATGACGACCGCGTCGTGCGGCTCGCGCCCGAGCAGGAAGCTGACGACGCAGTCGTCACACGCGGCCGAGTGCTGCTGCGCGCACTGCTCGCAGTCGATGGTGAGCTCGGGTGCCGCCATGGCGCCCCCTTTCCGTCGTGCGCTCGGCCCGCCGTCGGGACCCGTTGGACTGCTTCCATCTTGCTCGCGGGGTGTGTCAGCGACGCTCAGCGGGCAGCGAGGAACGAGAGCCGCACCTGGCGGCGGGGGTTGTCGGCGTTGGGGTCCACCAGCACGACAGACTGCCAGGCGCCGAGGAGCGGGCGTCCGGCCGCCACCGGAAGGACGAGCGAGGGGCTGACGAGGACCGGCAACAGGTGGTCGGCGCCGTGCCCGGGCGAGCCGTGGCGATGGCGGTACCGGCCGTCGCGGGGCAACAGGCGGTCGAGGAGCGCGGCAAGGTCCTCCTCTGACCCCGACCCCGTCTCCATGAGCGCCAGCCCGGCGGTGGCGTGCGGGGCGAACAGGTGGCACAGCCCATCGCCCTTCCCGGCGCAGAAGCGCACGGTGGCATCGGTCAGGTCGGTCACGCGCCGAGCGCCCGTGTCGAGCTGCAGCACCTCAGTGTCCATGGCTCCGGCCCTCCTCAGCCGGCAGGTGGTGCCGGCCCGCCGCTCACGACGGCCAGGTGCGCCGCCACCACCTCGGCGATGTGGGACGCGCCGACCGCCACGCCCTCGGTCGCCACCTGCCCCCTCCCGCCGTCCACCAGCACGAAGAAGGGTGGGCCCTGTACCCGGTAGGCCCGCCATGCGGGCGTGGACTGCACGACGGCCACACCTGACGGTGCCAGTCGCCGCAAGGCGTCGCCGTCGTCGGCACCGGGGTCGCGAGTCACGACGACGGGCGTCACTCCTGCGAAGGGCTCGGGATGCTGCAGTGATCGCCAGATCTCCTGGCAGCCGAGGCAACCTGTGGACAGGAAGAGGAGCAGGGTCCAGCGGTCGACGCCGACGACCTCGACGGCCACCGGCGAGCCTGCGAGGTCGCGACCGGCCAGGTCCGCCGGACGCGTGGCAGGCGCGTCGCGATAGGTCGGGATGGCGACCAGTCCCTTCGGCGTCCCCCCCGCATCCTCCCTGTCGCACAGGCGCCCTCCGGGCCCTGGCCACGAGCGGCGAGCCTCGGGGGCCACGGCGCCTCCGTGGCCGACCTCGGCCCCCGCGAGCCCAGGGCGGCGGGGGCCAGGCCGTGCGCCGCCAGCACGCCAGCGGCGGGTCACCCCGCGCCGCCGGAGGGGCCCGTGGCGGCTCCCGTCACCGTGCCTGGCGCCCCCGTGGCAGGCCCGAGCACCTCGACGGCGCGGCCATGACCGCACCATCGGCAGGACACGTCCTCGACGGCCTCGCGCACGACGGTCTCGTCCTCGATGCGCAGCTCACCGCCGACCGTGAAGTGGTAGTAGGCCCGGCGCGTCGTGGTCGTCGTCACGTCGAACCTGGTCAGGTTCCCGCAGGCCGTGCAGCGGTAACGGTGCTGGGCCACGCCCAAACGGTAGCCGCCGGAGCGGGGCCGGACCGACGGTCAGGACCGCCCGAGCGAGTCAGGACCGGCGGTCACAAGCGTCCGAGCAAGTCCGCCTTCTTGGCGTCGAACTCCGACTGGGTGAGGATGCCCCGGCGGCGCAACTCGTCGAGCTGCACGAGTCGGTCGGTGAGCGAAGCCCACGAGCTGTCGTCGAGCGCGGGCCCCCCGGCGCGCACCGCGCTGGCGGCCACCGGCACCCCGCGAGGAGGGGTCGGGTCGCCCGGGGCGAGCAGCGCGGCGGGCCTGCCACGAGGAGCGGGAACGGGATCGGTCTCTGGCGGGGGGCCGTGCTCGAGCCGGGCGGCGACGACACGCTGGAGGGCGCGAGGGCGGCGGACGTCGTCGACCGTGACGACCTCCGGACTGCCCGCCAGCTCGACCAGGAGGGTCCCCGAGCCCACGAGGCGCTCGACGAGGCTCTGGGCACAGCGCACTCCGACCACCCGCCCGAGGTCGACGTCCAACTGCTCCCGGCCGAACCACCCGTGGCGCAACAGGAGGCGGCGGTCGGTGAGCACCAGGCTGATGCCGAGCCACCGGACCCACCGCGCGGCGAACCACGCGCCGGGCACGACCACCATGAGAGTGAGGACCGCGGGCACCGCGGCGGGCGGGTGGTGCAGTTGCCCGGCAATGACACCAGCCGCGGCGACGGCCACCACCGTCAGCGCGACCGGAGCGGCGAGGAAGACCCAATGGGGCCGCACGTCGACGAGGACCTCTTCGTCGGGACCGAGGAGCTCCGGTGGGACCGGCACGCGTTCCAGCGTACCGACGCCGCCGCGGGCGGCCCGGCCGTCACTCGTTCGCCATCGGCATCGAGGTCGACCAGCACCAGGCCGACACGCGGTGCAGCCAGGGAAAGATGGGGTCGGCCGGCGGTGCAGCCGGTCGACCGAAACCGATGAGCGGAGCGGCCGGGGAGGGCCGACGTCAGTCGACGCCGAGCGGGACCGGCTCCTCGACCACGGCAGGGCGCGTCCGCCTCGCGGTGGGCACGAGCAGCAGGCGGGCCACGGGCCGCGGGAACCACCAGTTGGCCCGCCCGAAGAGCGCGACGAGCGCCGGCACGAGCAGGGCCCGGACCACGGTGGCGTCGAGGAGGATCCCGGCTCCCAGGCCCGTCGCCAGCACCTTGATGTCGGTGTCGGGCGCCGACGCCAGCGACGCGAACGCAAGGAAGAGGATGAGCGCCGCGCACGTCACCAGCCGGCCCGTGCGGCCCACTCCCTCGACGACGGCCTGGCGGGTCGATCCCGATCGGTCGTACTCCTCGCGGATCCTCGAGAGGATGAACATCTCGTAGTCCATGGACAGGCCGAAGAGGAACGCGAACACCATGAGGGGGACCCAGAAGGTGATCGCCCCGGTCGCCGAGATGCCGAACAGGGCGGACGAGCCGTGGCCCTGCTGCCAGAACCACACCAGCAGGCCGAAGGTGGCAGCGAGCGACAGCAGGTTGAGGAGCACCGCCTTCACCGCCAGCAGCACCGAGCGGAAGGCGCGTGCCAGAAGGACGAGCATGAGCAGTGCGATGACGGTGAACATGAGGGGGAAATTGCCGAAGACGGCCCGGCTGAAGTCCTGCTGGACGGCCCCCGGCCCCGAGACGCCGATCACGCCCGGGATCTGCGCCGCGGCGGTCTGCACCGCCCGCACTGGCGCCAGCGTCCGGTTGTTGACCGTCTCTTCGGTCGGCACGAGGATCACGTCGGCCGTGCCGCCCCGGTGCCCCGTCGGGCCCGCCGGCACGACCGCGGTGACGATCCCGTCGAGGGCCCCCAGTCGCTGCCGGGCACGGGCCGCGGCGGTGTCGGCGGTCAGGACCTCGATCGGTGTGAGCACCCCGCTCGGGACGCCGCCGCGCAGCAATGTCCGGTAGGTCGTGCTCGCGGGCCCGGTCCTCGCGAGCGCCGAGGCCGCCGTCTGGCCCACGGTGAGGTGGAACACGGGCACGATGGCGAGGGCGAGCACGAAGAGGGCCGCGGCGCTCGCCGGCCACCGGCGCCGGGTGACGGCGCGTGCCCAGCTGCTCCAGCTCCTGCTCGCCCGGTCCTCCCTCCTGATGCGGGGCCAGTCCATGCGGGGACCGATGCCGCCGAGCAGCGCCGGCAGGAGGGTGTTGACGACCAGGATCGACACGAGGGGGATGAGCATCCCGCCGATCCCCGTGCTGCGCATTGCGGGGACCGGCAGCACGACCAGCGCTACCAGCCCGATCGCCACGGTCAGCCCCGACAGCGCGACCGTGCGCCCTGCCGTCTCGACCGCGGTCACCACCGCCGTCGCGTTGTCCGCGCCGCGCGCCCGCTCCTCGCGCCAGCGGGTCACGAGCAGCAGCGAGTAGTCGATCGCGATGCCGAGGCCGACGAGCGCCACCAGGAACTGCACGATGAAGGACATGTCGGTGAGGTAGGTGAGCCCCAGGATCACGAGCAGGGTCGCCAGGATCGACACGGCGGCCACGAGGAGAGGGACGAGGGCGAGCAGCGAGGCGAAGACGAACGCCAGCACGGCCAGGGCGCCCGCCCCGCCGATCAGCGTCTCGACGAGCACGCCGGGCCCGTGGGTGGACCCCCCGCTCGCCAGCTGGCCGAGCCCGGTCACGCCGATGTGGTCGCCCGGCAGGTGGCGGCGCAGGACGGCCTGGGCGGCGGCGATCCGGGGATCGCTGCCGAAGCCGTGCACCACGGGGGAATAGACGAGGGCGAACGTGGTCCGGCCGTCGGCGGTCACGAAGCGGGGATCTCCCGTCACGCCGAGGTCGACGACACGCAGGCCGGGCACGCTCGTGCGCACGTCGGCGAACGCGGCGGCGATGGCCGGCTCGTCGGCCCGCACCGAGGAACCCGGCGGCACGGTCACCGCCGCCACGCTCGGCTGCACGCCGGTGCCGTACAGATGCTCGATCTTGAGGGACGTCTCGTAGCCGGGCTGGCCCGGCAACGAGAAGTCGAAGCTCAGGCGCTTGGACACGTGGCTCGCGGCCACTGCCCCCACGAGGAACACGGCGAGCCACCCGACGAGCACCGCCCGCCGATGGCGCAGCACCAACCGGGCCAGCCCGCCGAGGATCGAGGGCTGGACGTGGGCCGCCGGCTGGTTCGCCACCGAGGCTTTCTACCATGCGGGGGCTCCCGGCCCGGCCGCGGGGTGCCGGC
>Ga0070738_10004649_pt1 | contig 16135 bp, 20 predicted proteins | sample Coa_R2_2_FD_66446 | JGI IMG/M metagenome (GOLD analysis project Ga0070738, IMG submission 66446) | Surface soil microbial communities from Centralia Pennsylvania, which are recovering from an underground coalmine fire - Coalmine... | ecosystem: Environmental > Terrestrial > Soil > Unclassified ...
AGGGTATCTCTGGCATAGCCGGTGAGGTCCTGAGCCTCAGCCGTCGAAAGTAACACGCGACCACCCTGCTCAATCCGTTTCTTGCGCGGACCTTTACGACCTTTAGAACGCGGTTGAGCGAGGAACGCATCGAGTGAGTCTGCATAGACCATCCATTCGCGGCCCCAGGGTTTCGCTCCCTCGATCCGACCTGTATCGAGCAAATAGACAATGTAGTCGCGAGTAAAGCCAGACTTTGCACTGGCTTCAGTGGTAGTAATAACTGGACGACCGTTATATATTCGGGGCGGCTGTGTCGATGCACTCACTACGAAAACTCCTGTTAAAAATGTGATTACTATGGTAAACGGGCCAAAAAGAGACAAACTTCCTCCTGCGCCAAAAATTAGCCCAAAAATATCTTGACAAGTATTTATTTGTCATATATACTGTTAAAGACAACAGGAAGTCACCGGAACCCTACGGTAAGATGCCCGTCTTGCCCGCCCCGACTTGTCGGTGGCAGGGCAGATGACATCTTCCGGCGTCTCCGTTGAACGATTTCCATCCCAGATGGGAAGCCATCGTTCAAAAAGAAGGGCGCAGGACGCTCCTGCTGGGGCGTCCCGCGTCTCCGGCAGACCCGTTGTCCTCCGTTATCGTCTCGCTTCTGTGCCTGTCTGGTCTGGACAACTTAGCCAGGCGCAGAGCGAGGCGGCAACGGCCAAGAACACACGACACGCAGCGCCGAACCGGCGTTGCTCCGGCGTCCATCCTGGGCAGTACGTCCAGGGGGATCACCAGGGTGTGACGGTCATTCAGGTCTAGGGGCAAGTATACTTGATATGCCTGTCAATAGCAAGACCCTGTGGCCGCGATGCGCACCTTTCTTGCCCGCAAGAGGGCGTATCGAACGGGGAGTTGAGAGGGGTAAGCCGGATGCAACACCTGGGGCATGACAGCGGCAAAGCGTGTGCATTGACGGTTGGCCTGATCTGCGCGGCGGCGCGGCGGCGCGGCGGCGCAGATCACAGCGACGAAAGGCAACACGCAGATGGAAACGCAGCAGGCAGCATCTTCGCCGATCCGCTTTTGTGCCGAAGTGCCGGTCGCCTGCATTCCGGCCAATTATCGCAAGCGGCTGCCCAGACCGGCCCGGCTCTGCTACGTGGAGGAGCCGGTCTGGGACGAGGCCAGCGATGCGTATTTCACCCGTATTGGCGGCACGCCCCACTTCCTTGCCGCATCGCGTCCATTGCGATTGAGCGTCGAGGAAGCGGAGGTGATCTTTCAGGCGCTGGATCATCCCGCCAGCGAGGAGCCGCCCGTCTATGCGGCCCCATCATATGTTCTCCCCGAAGCCTTACGCGAACTGGATCACAGCCGCTCCTGCGATTTGAACGGCGAGTTGGCCCAGGCCATGCTCTCACACGCGCCCACACCGGCAGCGATGGCCTCTCCGCTCGCCCCGACCCGCATCGAGCGTGCTGTGGACTCAGGGCAGGCTTTGCCAGAGGACGATTCCTCCCCACAGCGCCTCTCTGACCCCTGGTTTGTGGCTCCCACGAGCATTACGGATGATGAGGGACGCTGCCTGGTCTGGACGGCCCCTCTCTCTCACCGGCTCTCCGGTCGCTCGTCCGGCCTGGTCTACACCGCCTGGCTGGATAGCACGACGCTTGAGCAGGCCATGCCGGTGGAGGCGAGCTTTGACGGGCTGGACTGCCATGAGCAGCGGGTGCAGGTCAATGCTTTCGCCCTCGCGCAGGGGGCGAGGCCGCCGGTGGAGGAGCCGGAGCCGGTACAGGTGGCAGAAGCCGCCTTCACGGCCACAACGCTTGACGAGCAGTATCAGCTCATCCCGCTCAAAGACCCCATCTACCTGCGCAAGGAGGATGTGATCGCTCGCCACAGCGATGCTGAGACGATCACCCTGCTGGATACGTCAGGTATCCTCACCAATGCCATTGCCGTCGTGCAACACGAACAGGCATCGCTTGCCGTGCTGCCACGCCGCGATACTCGTGAGGTGCGACGGCTTGAGACGCTTCTGTGCTGCCTGGAGGAAACGCTGAACTGGTATCGTCAACTCCCACGACAGCGGCATGGCCCGCCCATCCTCTCGCTCTCGCCTCTGGACGCCATGGAGAACGAGCCGGTGCGTGGGCAAGGGCAACGGCAGCCGCGCTGCGTCCAACTGGTGGTCGGCGTTCCCACGACGCTGCCCCTGCCCTGGCCGCAGCTGGCCGACGCCTTCTGCTGGCCGCCGGGGGCGCAGGCGCGAGCGAGGGCCAGATCCGGGCAACAGGCGACCGGTGTGCGCATCGTCGCCTGACTGGCAAAGCCGCCTGGTCGGGATCGGGCCAGTGGTTGTGGTTCGCTGGTTTCTTTTGTCGTTTCGTCGTTTCGTCGTGCGTCAATTCGTAGAGCGTCAATAGGAAAATAGCTGAGTCTGTCATCCCTTCATTGGGACGAGCAGGCACACAGAAAGGCACACAGGTCAGCAGGGGACGAGGAGTCCGGCGGGCGTGTGTGGCGCCGTCGTGTCGCTCCTCGCCCTCGCCCGGTTCCTGGAGCAGAGAGAGGCAGGAGGCAGGCAGGCAATGGACTATCGCCATCCTCGACCGGATCACCCCTGTCCCAGATGCGGCAGCGACGCCTGGTACTACGAGCGCCAACTTCTGCGAGAATGGCGTTGCCGGGTCTGTGGCGCCTATCGTCGCCCTGAACAGCCGTGCCAGCGGTGCGGGCATCCCGTCTGGGTCTATGATGCAAAAACGCATCACTGGTTCTGCGAGCGAGCCGCCTTTCACGCCCTCCCTTCTGCCAGCCGGGCCAAAGGGAGCCTTTGAGGGCGAAAAGCTCATTGTGGTGAAGGAAACAACGCATGGTTGAATATCCTCTTATCGACACACAGGGTCGCAGTCATGCCTTGCTGCTTCAGGATGACCGCCTGCTTCTTGACCAACAACCGGTGCTGACCATCCAGCAGGCAGCGGTGATCGTTTTTGTGATCGGCGAGGGGCAAGAAGAAGTTGCCTGTACCCCACAGGCTTGCTGGGACGCGTTCGCCGGCGTCGGCGCCATCCCCACCGCAGCCGAGGCGGGCCGGCTGCTGGCCCATCACCTGGCCCACTGGATTGATGAGCAGCGTCTGCGGGGGGTTCTGCAAGCCTTTTCCCACCTGATTGCCGATCAGGCCCCGCCGCTTCTGCTTCCGCAGCGGCGGCTGGACCCTTTCATCGAAGCCGCCCTGGCCCGTTGCGAGCCGACGCCAACGCTGGCAAAGGTTGAGGCCCTCGCCCAGGTTCTCGACCAACCACCCGCACAGATTGCCGCCTGGTTACGGCAGCGGGGAAAGACGGTGCGGCTGCCAGAAGACCCCCCGCAACCTCAGGAGGGAGATGACCGACGTGGCCCAGGAGCGGATGCGCCAGGGCACGAGGGCGCCGCGACCTCGGCAAAGCGGCTGAAGTTTCACTGGACGAGCCAGATGATCGAGCAACTGAGCGCAGCCTTCCTGGCGACACCAGCTGACCAGAGTATTCGCGGCGCGGCAAAAGCGATTGCAGAGCAACAGAGCTGGCCCGTCGAGTGTGTGGTGTCCAAGCTTTACCAACTGGCTCTTCCCCGCAAGCGCGAGGCCAGGCCATCCCCATCGACCTCACCGGAAGTGGACGGGGAGCAAGTCGAGACGCCAGTCCCTGGCAAGAGCGTTGAGCGCGCCGGTGGGCAAGACGCGCCGAAGACGGCGGTGAACCCTTCTCAAACGCTTCTGCTCGCCGAGTCAGAGGCGGCGGCGCCGCTGGAACTGTGCCGGGGCAACTTTGTCTGGGATGTGTGCGTCGATGACCGACGCCAACGCTGGTTTCTGGATTATCCCTACGGAGACTTTCCTGTGCGCAAGGGGCTGGTAGTGTACCAGGGAGCCACCTACGCGCTGCAGCTGGTTGGAAGCAACACGCTCAGGGCAAGCTCGCTCCAGCAGACCATTCACGAGGAAACGAAGCCGACGGAAGTGCTGAACGTGGGGTGAAGGAGCGATGCGGAACCCGACGTGCTGTTCCGATGAGCGGGATGGGGGCGGCTGCGGCTTCTGTTTTCCTGCCCGATGGTCGGTCGAAAGTCACGCGGCGCCACCCTCGCCGCTTCAGAAAGGCTTCTCTGCGTACTGTGAGTACAGAGAAGAATACCCGGAAACTCCCCGTTTTTCAGAGAGAGAGAGGAAGGAGAATACTTGCAATGATCGATCCCAACACGCTCGCTGCAAGCAACCTGCCGGTATGGTTGCAGACATGGTTGCAGACCAATGACAGCGAGTCAACAGCAGACCGGATGCGCGCCGTTACCCAGGCCTGGCAGGCCCTGCAAGAAACGCCATCCTACGTCGAGCAGCAGCTAGCCCGCTATCGCGGCTTTCTGGAAAGCATTGCCGCGCAGCGAGAGAGGTAGAGGCATGGACGAAACCATCCACCGACTGGTGGCATCCAGCAGCAGAGGCCGCTACGCCCTCGATGAGCCTGGCGGTCCCGCTCTGACGGCAGGCGATGCCATTGCCGTCTGGCCGTCATCGCCGCCGTAGAGCAAGCCGCGCTGCCGCTTCCTGAGGCGGGCGAGCAACTGCTGAGCGGACTGCGCGAGCAGGAGCAACAGACCGTCGGCATCGTTGCCCTCTTCTGGCACCAGGTGCGCCGCCTGCGCCGGGCAACTGAAGGAAAGGATGACTCCCACCATGTCCACGCATAGCTCCCTGCTTGATACCCTGGCGGAACAGGCGTTGGCCGCCTACCAGCAACAGGAAAGCGAGCGGCGAAAACGGGCCGAGGAACAACGCCGTCTCGCTGAGGAGCAGGCCGAACGCGACCTGAGAGAGAGCCTCTCTCTGGCTCTCACCCCGGCGTTGCTGGCGCATGTCCAGTGGCAGTTTGCCGCCACCTGCGGCTCTCACCAGCGTCCCTCGCTCTTCTTCCGCTATGCGGAGGCTGACTGGCACCTGGAGCAGGCGCGTGACCCCCTCGGCAAGGGGCGTGGATGGACCATCTACACCACCAGCCCCGGCGGCACGTCGCAGCGGGAAACGGTGGCCGCAGAGGTCAGCGCGGGCGAGCTGCCATCCCGACTCCTGCTGGCCCTGGGCAAGCGCCTTCAGCAGAGACAGGAAGCCGAAGCGCAGCGGCGGGCGCAGCAACTCCAGCAGGCCCTCGCCCAACAGGAGGAAGAGCGGGAGCGAGCCGAACGGCTGGCGGTCGCCCAGGCCCAACACGAGCGGCTCACTGCCCTCTTTGAGCAGGCCAGCAGGAAAGCGGTGGAGTCTCTCTGGCGCTGGCCACAAGGGGTGAGCATCGAAGTGTACCGACTGTGTTACTGCACTGCAAGCCTTTATCAGGACAGTGGGGAAACTGCCTTCGACTATGATAGCGGCTGGACTGCCGCCGCGTGTCTGGATGAACACCACCGTATCCGACTTGAGCCGACCAGAGTCGATGCCCGATCCGGGCGCCTGTCGCCGGCACGGGTCGTGCAACTCCTCCCGCAGGTGCATCACCCCCTCTGGACGGTTTTCCGCTTTGCCCGTGTGGAAGAACTGCCGCCGGAGCTGCGCGAGAGCGTGACCGTGAGCTTGCCGCAGGTGGTCAGGCGTTCTCCCCCCGAAGATGGGCAGGATCGGTTGGCCGAGATCCCAGACGCCGTCGAGCGATACTGGTACCGCGAAACCATCGGAGAGCAACCCTTGCCCTGGCTTCGCGCCCTGGTCGAACAAGCAATGGCCCGCGAGCCGCAAGGAGCGTAGAGATGGCCTGTTACAGCGTCTATCACGCCCATGACCCCCTGCAAATGGTGCAGCATGACGAAGCGCAGTGGTTTCAGGGTCGCGAGTCCCACTACCAGCACGTTGCCGATGTAGAGGCATCTATCGAGGAAAAGCCACTGGCGCAGGTGGCGCAGGTGTTTGCCTGGACTAACCATATTGAGTGCGACTGGACAACCAATGCTGCTGTACTCTGGCACGACACGACGATGCCGCTGCGGTCCACCTCCGTTGGTGACGTTATCACCTGCAAAGCAACCGGACAGGCATGGATGGTAATGCCATCTGGTTTCAGGGTGTTGTGACAAATGAAAGGAAAAGAACATCTCCATGCACACTTCTCCCTTTCCCATCGGAGCCGCCGTTCGGGTAAGCGGCGCGAAGCTGTACGAGGGCCGGTGTGGACGGGTCATCGGTCTGACCAGGATGCAGCCACCCTACTACATTGTCCGGCTTGAGGACGGGCAACGTCTGGTTGTTCGTCCTGAGCACCTTTTCCCCATTTCTATCGGAATCTGCCCTCACGCCCCCTGGCGCGTCGGGTAGATCGTTTATCGTCATCAAAAACGCGAGGCCGCACAACATCCCTCTTTCCCTGTCACTACAGGGATGCCACGCGGCCTCGCCAGCCCGCCTCGACAGGCAGGCGGGCGAAGGCGAACTCAGCTGGGAGCAGGCTCATGACATGGACATGGCGAGAGCGCGCCGAAAACCTGCTTGATCTGCTACGCGACCAGATCAACACCCGCCGACCACGCACCCCGGAGGAGATGGGCAGGATTGCCTTTTGGGAAATGGATCGGCAAGCCTACCGGCTCCATCACTCGGAGCCATTGATGGTTAGCGACGGCCTTCTCGAAAAGATTGCCGCTGATATTGGCCTCCGGAGTGAAAGGCAGGTTGCCCGTTTCAAACGGGCCTGGCACGAACAGTACAAAGAGACCGAGGAAATCCGGCAGGAAAGCGAATATGACTTCAAAGGCAATGAGAAAGTCTCTTGTCCTCAGTGCGAAGGGTATTATCTGCCCCATGAACACTGAGAAAGCGAGGAACCCCATGAACACTGAGAAAGCGAGGAACCCCATGAACCAGCCGCCCATTCCCATTCCCTATGAAGACGGGGATCAACTCATCCACAGTCAGGAGCATCCCTTCTGTGACGAAATGAGCTGCCCCTGCCACAAGGATGCCGAGTCCCTTGAGCAGGTGCAAAGCTGGTTGACAGAGGGACTGATCTCTGCCGAGGATGCCGGGCGCATCTCTCGCGGACACGTTTTGAGGTAAGTACCTCTCTTCTACCCGCACAACGGTGGAAGAGAAGAAATCACACAGACGAAAGGGGGCAAGCCAATGGCCAGCCGCTATGGACGGGGCAGATATCCGCCACCGCCACCGCAAGCGCAAGCGGGAGCGCAAGAGGACGAGGACGAGGAACTGATGGCCGTGGGGGCCGTCGTCCCCGCAGAAGCCGATGACAGGGAGGAGGAAGAGGAGGAGGACGTGTGGCCGCAGTCGCGCCTGGCGCCGCGCTCGCTGATTGTGCGCCGCCCGGTCGGCGGCTACGGCTTCCTGCCGCCGACGCCGACCGGCAGCGGGAGAGCCGTGAGGACGTACCCGCCGGGGCAAAGGCAGGTCGTTCTCCATCACGGCTTGCCGCCGCCGCCGCCAGGAGCCAGTCCGCCCCCCTTTGCCCCCGCTGCCGCCGCCCGCCGGGGCTTTGCTCCGGCAGCGGCAGCAAGGCCGCGCCAGGGGCGCCACATGCACTGGCTCTTCTGGGTCGGGCTTGGCATGCTCACTCTGCTCGCAGGCTCCATGCTGCTCACCACGCTCTCCGCCTGGTGGCAACAGCAGCAAATGCAGTGGCAGTACGGCATGCCGCGCACGTTTCAGACCGATGCGGCGGTCGGGCATGGCCCCGGCCAGAGCCACTTCCTCGTGGTCAACCTGGGCGGGCAGATCGACATCATCGAGTGTCCGGCGCAGGATTGCACGAAGGCGCTCATCTACCCTGGCCCCCGGCTGCTTGGCCCCGGCGCTGCCCTTATTCCGGTGACACTCAGCTTTGCCGACGTCAATGGCGACGGCAAGCCCGACATGCTGGTGCATGTCGAGGGCCAGACCTTTGTCTGGCTCAATACGGGCAAGCAGTTCAGAGAGGCTACGGCCAGCGACCATCTCAGCTTACCCAACCCGTCATGAAATGAGAGGAAGGAGATGGCTCATGGGGGACGAAGACGAAGACGACCAGAACGAGACGCCGCAGATCGATCAGCCAGAGCCGTTGTTGACCGGCGATCCCGACGCGCTGCACGTCTTCGTCGTGCGCGAGGCCGATCTCCCGCATTTCCTGCCGCCGGTCGTGGACAGCACGCTGTCCGGCATGCCAACGCCCCCTGGGCCATCTGGGCCACCGCCGTCTGCTGCAGACGCGCCAGGCATCCGGCTTGAGCGCGTGGGAACGATCCTGGGCGCGCTCACGATCCTCATTCTGCTCGTTGGAGGAGCGGCGCTGGCCTGGTCGCTCATCGTGCCAGCGCCAGAGGCGACCGTGATCCTCATCCCGCGCACCTGGACGGTTTCGCTCACGCGACCCATCCAGAGCGGGCCATCGAATCCTTTGCGCGTGCTGGCCCCCGTCACCGTCTCACGCTCACTCACGGGAGCGGCCACCGGCACGGGCCACACCCAGGCGCGGCAGGCACGCGGAACGATTACCCTCTACAATGGGGCCTTCGAGACGCAAACCGTAGCTGCTGGCACGGCCCTCACCGGGCGGGATGGCATAGTGATCGTGACAGACACAGCGGCGATCATACCAGCAGCGCGTCCCACCACGCCGCCCACCTACGGGCAAACAAGCGTCCCGGCCCACGCGGCCATCGCAGGCTCAGCAGGCAATATCGCTGCCTATGATGTGGATCAAGCCTGTTGTGCGACAAGCGTCCTGGCGAAGAACCTGGCGGGATTTTCCGGCGGGCAGGATGCGCGCATCTTGCGCGTGGTGACGCAGGCCGACATTGACGGGGCAGCGCGGCGGCTTGCGCCAGTGGTGCAGGCCGCCGTCTCGGCCCATCTGCAGGCCGCGCTGCATCCCGGTGAACAGCTGGCGCGCTTGCCATGCCAGCCACACCAGCTTGCCGACGCCCAGGCGGGACAAGCCGCATCGTCCGTGACCGTGACGGTCACGGCTACCTGCCAGGCCGTCGCCTACGGGCAAGCCGCCGTGCAGGCCCAGGCCCTCACCTGGCTCTCGCAGCTGGCAAGGCAGCGGGCCGGGCAAGCTGTGCAGCCCGTTGGGACACCACGAATGAGCGTCTCGTCTGTCGCCCTCACAGGTGGCACGGCAACGCTCACACTCGTCGCATCCGGCTCGTTCATGCCGGTCTTTTCCGCACAGCAAGACAGCCATATGGCAGCCGCCATTGCGGGGAAGCCGGTGACGGCGGCCACCGGCTGGTTGCTCGCTCAGCCAGGCGTACAAAACGCCCAGATCACCGTCTCCGGCAGTACCACGCTGCCGCAGAACCCGGCGCAGATTCACATCCTGGTCGAACTGCCGACGCCAGAACCGGCAGGCTCGCCCGTACCATAAGCGACCCGCCTCGCACGGACGTTCTGGCACGACACATCACACACGACGAAGAGGGGTGAGGGGTTATGTCTCACAAATCGCATTTCTGGCTGCTGGTGTATCTGCTGGCGTTGGTCTTTAGCATCGCCCTGCTTATTCGCGCCTGGAGCGAACTTTCGGCGGTCCTGTTCGTGATCGCTCTGGCGCTGGCACTGCTGGCCGTGCTGGGCCTGCTCTATGTGATCCTGCGCCTGGCGCTTGACCTGCGTCAGCGCGCCCTGGATGCCCGGGCCAGAGAGCAGCAGCTGCAGATCGAACAGGAAAAACACGAAGCCGAACTCCAGCAGATGGAGACACGGCTCGACCTGGAGCAGCGACGAGCGTGGCTGGAAGAGCATCTGGCGCTCACGCGCTTGCCCGCCGACGCGCTGGGCAACTATGCCTCTCTCATCACCCCCGATGGCCTGCTCACGCTGCCGCCGGGCAATCCTGCCTTTGCCCCGGCCCGCGCGCGCGTCCGGGACCAGACCCCTCCCCTGGAATTGCCCGCCCCCCAGACCGAGATGGCCGAGGCCATTCCGACGCTGGTGCGCTACGAGGAGATTCGCCATCAGATTCCGCCGGGGCGCGCGCTGGTCGGCGTGTCGGCGCGCGGCGTCGAGACCAAAGAGGGGGGAGTGCGCGCCTGCCTGTGGATCGTCGGCAGTTCCGGCTCCGGCAAGTCCAACACGCTGGCCTTGCGCGTGGAGGATCTGTCTCAGCTGCGTCACCGCTTCTTCGGTATCGATCCACACCAGTTCAAAGAGGACAGCATGACCAACAGCGTGCGCGGCTACGCCTCGCGCTTCCTGCTGCCCATTGCGCAAAAGCTGGAAGAGATCAACGCGGTTCTCGATGCCTTCCTGGGCGAATTTTACCGCCGCCGGGACGAAGGCGCGGATCGCTCCCAGCCCATCACCATCCTGGTCGATGAAGTGGGCAGCCTCGTCTCTGATGTGGACAGGGACAACGAGATGGAAGTCGAGGTGGCGCGCAAACTCAAGGAAATCGCCCGCATCTGCGGGCAGGAAGCGCGCGGCTTCAACATGGGCGGCATCTTCATCAGCCAGGATGCCGCCGGGCTGGCCTGGTTGAGAAAGCGGGCGCTGATGATCCTGGCGCACCAGGTGACGATGTGGAGCGAGCGGCTGCTGGTATGCAACAACGATGCGAAGATTGCGCGGGCGATGGACACGTGGCCCAAAGGGCGCACGCTGGCCTATGGCATTGCCTTTCCCGAAGGCCCGCAGGTCGTGCAGCAACCCCTGTTCACGGCCCGCCCTGTGCAGCCCACACGCGATCCACCGATGCCACCCTTGCCCCTCAAAGAACAACGCGCTGATTTCGCGGGGCGGGATGCTCCACACCGGGCGTTTCCAGAATCCAGGCCATCTGGAAACGCACCCGGCGAAGCTGGAAATGGCCGGGAAATGGCTCCCCACGCCCCATCATTGCGACTCATTCCGGGAGGTGGAAACGTGTCCGGCCAGCCGGGAGCGCAGGCGCAAAAAAAACTCGACACCGCAAAAATCGGAAATGAGACGCGAAACATTATCAAGCGGATGCACCAGCAAAACGTTCCGCTCGGCAAGATTGCGGAAGCCGTGGGACTCTCCGGGCGCAACTACGATCTGTTCAAAGCGGTGTGCATTGAATTGGGCATCCGTAAAGAAGAAGGAGCATAACCCCATGAACGATGGGTTTCAATCGCAGACGCGACGCTTGCTTCCCCGCAACTGATCGCCTATCTGCCTGGCCGGATCGTCCTGGCCCTCAACAGCGATGATGGGCAGCCCTGGCCCCATCCATCTGACCCGGATGATCACCGATGGGTCTAGAAAGGGAGAAGATTGATGCTCTCCCCGCACACGCTCGCCGACCTGAGCAGCGAGCAAAGCATTATCCTGGAACATCGCTTCGTCTACGGGCGCGGCATTGCCGAGACGCTTGCCACGCTCAATGAGAACGGAGCCCTGCTCATTGAAGAACGGGTGGGCGACGAGACCCGTATCATCGCGATCACGACGCGCGAGGGACAACGCTGCTTGCGTGAGTTCTTGACGATGCTCGAAACGCCTTCCTGAGTCGGTACGGGACGGGTACAGCACTGTGCCGTACCACACGCACGCCGTTCGCTCGTGGTGTGGTAGCCATGACACCCCTTCATCCGGCCTGGGAAGCGGGGAGAAACCATAGCGTCCGTGTCCGAAGCGCCGGTTCTACCTGCCTGTTCCCACCCACCAGTACGGGACGGGTACAGCACTGTGCCGTACCCTGACACACGCGATAAAGGAGACCTGCTCGATGATTCCTCTCTATTGTCTGGGCTTCGACTTCGGCAATGCCGAAACCGGGGCCGCCTTGTTTGAACCAGAACGCGGCTACAGCCGCTCGGTCACCTTGCCCAGCGTGACCGCTCCGGGGCGATTGTCTGACCTCATCCGTACCCGCGCCGGGCTTGGGATGGACAGTCTGTCTGACCGGCCAGAGACCAGCGTCCCTCACGCGCTGCCTCTTCGCAGCCATGAGTATGTGCTGGAGTGCGACGGCAGCGAGTGGTTCGTAGGTGACCTCGCGCTCACGCAGGCCCGCGACGGCTCTGCCGCCCGTGGCGACATCAGCCGCTACTGGTCACGGCGGGCTTTGCACCTGTTGCTCGTGGCCTCAGCAGCCTTGCTTGCCCCTTCACTTGCAGAATATGAACTGCTCGTCGTCACCGGCTTGCCCGTGGAAACCTTCAACGCCCAGACCCGCAAGAAGGTGAGGGCCGCCCTGGAAGGGACGCACCCGTTCACCTTCAATGGCCGAAGCCGCATCGCTCATGTCCGGGTGGCCTCCGTGATGATGGAAGGAGCCGGGGCCCTCATTGCGCACGGCGAGACGCGCTCCATCACCCAGGGCTGCATCGACGTGGGCGGACGTACTACCGACCTGTTCGTCGCCAGCGGGCAGCAGCCCATTTTACCGCTCTGTCAGGGCAAACCGCTTGGGGTGGAAAGCGTGACCGATTGGGTGAGCCAGCGGTTCGAGGACCGCTACAGGCGCCCGCTCAAAGCGGCGGAACGACGGGCCATTCTGCGCGCCTATGTCTGCCGCCGCCATTTGTCACCGCTTTCCAACTTGCCGGAGCCGGAGCCAACGCTATATGCAAGCGGGGTCGCGGTGTCGTATGAAGAGATCGATGCGTGGTGCCAGGCGCTCTTTACCGAAGCGGGAGCCGAAATCGCCGCCTTCGTGGGGGCGGCGTGGAATAGTTCGGAGACGGGGGCGGTGGGGGCAGACATCGCCCAGGTGCTGCTGGTCGGCGGGGGCGCGTACTATGTCGCTGCTGCCTTGCGTGAGCGCATCCCGCACCTGCATGTTCCCCCACGTCCTGAACTGGCGAACGCGCTGGGCTATGGGGCGCTAGCACACGAACTCCTGCGCCGTGAGCGCGCAGGGCAGGCGTTGGCGCGCTGTTCGTGAAGGGAAGGGAAGGGAGAATCAGGATGCCGCGCGATAGCAGTCGCAACCTCTACATCACCTTCGGTCTTCCGCGTGACTCCGACACGCTGCGACGGCTCCTGGAGGAAGCGACCGAAACGGGCGTCGCGCTCTCGCAGGTCGTTGTCATGCGTCTGGCCGACTACTACCGTCAGCGAACAAGCGCACCAGCATCTGCGGATACCTCACCCCCGAGGGCCTCACCAGTGACGCCTTTCACCGACACGCATGATCTCCAGGCCCGCGCAGCACAGGCTGCCGCCGCCTGGACCCTCCTGGACGAAGAGTAGAAGAGAAGAAAGGGATATCACCATGACCACTCTGCTTGCACACGGCTCGCAGCACGAGCGTGTGGCGCCATCATCGCATCCCGGCAGACAGGGACATCGCTTACCGCCGCCGGGCTACGCCATTGCCCGGCTTGCCGATGGCCGCTTTGCCCCCCTCGGCACGGTTCCCTTCCAGCCGGATGAGCCGCTTGCCGGTCTCTTTCCCTTGCGCTGGTCAGCCGAACTGATCCAAGAGGCGCAGGCCCGCCATGCCTCGGACGGCGACCTCATCGCCTTTCCCACCTATCAGGAGGCGCTGGGGTGGTGCCAGCGCCGCGCGGAGACGACCCGCCTGCTCTCTCAAGCCGCAGTGGCCGCGCTGCGCGCCGAGTGCTACCCGGAGCGCAATGTCTGGTATCGTGAAGAAATCGAACGCCTCTTGCACGAGGCAGGCTACGGCTGGCCTGCTTTGCCGGAGTCGGATGACGAGGAGAAGAGGGATGCCGAGAAGTACGGGCCTTTCTGCATCGTCGAGGCGCTGGATGGCCACCCCCGCTTGCTGGCCTGGCTGGAGGTGACGAAGCAGGGAGAGCGTTGGGAGCCGGAGAGCCGGGCCGCCTCGGAGACGGCGGCGGCAAAGACTTCCCCTTCTCTTCCGTGGGCAAGTGAGCGCCCGTTTTGTCCCTTCTCGCACCTGCATGTGGAAGCGGCCAACCCCGATGAGTTGTGGGAACGGCTCTATGAGGCGGTGAGTACCTTGCTGGCGTGGCACAGAAAGGAGGTTGATGATGAACCGCTTCCCCTTGCACAGACCGCCTCCTAGCCGCCCCCGGCTCCTGGCCGGGGATCGGCGCTGCTGCCGTTGTGGCCTGCCCGCCTGCATCCAGTTCGGCGTTGCTGGCCCCTGCTACTGTACCGGCTGTACAGTGAAAGTTGTGCGACGGCACAGAGAGGCTTGCCACGATCAACGGCAACACCCTGGTCAACTTACAAGCAGGCAGAGTTTGTTGCCGTCTTGAGGAGATACAGGTATCCAGGCCTGATTTGCTCTTTGAGCAATGAAAGGTGCATGCGATGTGCGAGCATATCCGTTTCTATTGCGGGGTCAGCGAGTCCAGTTGGAACTGGTATCCGCCTGCCCCCGGGCCGTTGGCCTGCGTTTCGCCGGTCTACGGCAACGACACGCGGCGCAAGCGCGCCTCCACGCCGCGCATCCCTGCCGCGACAGCGGTCCTCCAGGACAGTGGAGCCTTCTCGGACGGCCCAGGCACGCGCCTGACGTGTGAGCAGGCCCTGCGGCGGCAGGAAACGCATGCCGAACAATACGGCTATGCTGACCAGATCGCCGCCCGCGCCAGCTACGATCTGCTCATTGATGAAATGTGGTCGGAAGACGAAGCTGGAGGTGGCCTCTTCCGGCGACACAAACGGCGCTGGACGGAGGCGGCAGCCGAGGAGGCGGTAGAGGAGACGGTACAGGCAGCTCGCTTTCTGGCCGCGCCTGCCCATCGCAATGGCATCCCCTGCGTGCTTTCCGCACAGGGCGTCACCCCCAGCCAATACCTGCGTTGCGTCCAGCAAATAGTCCCACTGCTTCAGGACGGCGACCTCCTCGGGCTTGGGGGTTGGTGCGTTGTCGGCAAATTCCCGGCGCAGTTGCTTCCCCTCTTTCGGGAGACGATGGCGCTGGTGATCCCCTGGCTGGGCCGCGAAGGTATCCGCCGCGTGCATCTGTGGGGCGTCATCTACGCTCCGGCCCTGGCCGATCTGTTGTGGCTCTGTGACCAGTACCAGGTCAGGCTTTCGACCGATAGCATTGGCCCGGCGGTGCGTCCGGCGCTTGGCCGCTGGGGCTACGCCGACTGGTGCGACTGGTCGTACCACTCGGCGCCCAGTTTGCCCCCGCAGCGCGAACGGGAAGCGGCTCGCGTTGTGGTGAAAACGGCGGATGGACAACAGATCATGCTGCCTGGCGTGAGGGGCCTGCACCGCGGCGAACACGTGCGGCAGGTACGCGCCTGGCTCGGATGTTTTCGCCGCAGCGGCCATTACCGGGACAGGGAACCGGCATGGCTGCACCAGCCGCGTCAACTGAGGCTGGCTGGCTTTCTCTGAGAGCCGTTCCCATCCCTGGCCGCTTTCCTGACCACAAACCGGAGCCGCTCCCCACCGCCTGCAAGCATCGCGGGGAGCGGCTCCGGTTTGCGGGGAGAACCCCTCTCTGGGAGTATACAGGAGCAGTGTTCTCCCTGGCAATGTTTCCCCGAATAGTCCTATGAGGAGAGAACCCCTATGCAATACCTATGCAACTATCAAACGGACATCCGGCGCATGATCGGTGTGCTGCAACACTGGCAGGTGTTGCTCGCCCCTGCCTGCGCCGCTTCGGTGACTGAGGTAACGCTGGCTGATGTGCTGGCGGTCATCGAGGCCCTCCAACAGACCTTTGGGCCGACGGCCCCGCTGGAAGCCATTATCCAGCAGCTGGTCGAGCAAGACCTGCGCGAGCAGGTCGAAGGACGGCGCCAGGTCAGACGCGAGCTGGCCGCTGCCGTCGCATGAGAGGAGAACACGCATGGCCACAGCCGTCTCATCGCCGCATCTCATGAGCATCGGCACTCTCTACACCCTTGGTTACAGCAAAGCGGGGGCGATCAGCCGCTTAGAGCAACTGATGCAGGATGATCGGCGCTTGCTGGTTGATATCCGCTTGACGCCCTTTTCGCGCGCCTATCCCGCCTTCTGTCGGGAGCAGTTGCACCACCGCTACAACGTCGCCGAACAGGCACAGCTGCCCGTTGAGGAGCGCGTGGTGCGCTACGTCTGGTACCGCTCCCTGGGCCACCGCAACTACCGGCAGGGCGGCCCCATCCAGCTTGAGCAGCCCGAACAGGGGGTGGGCCATGTGGTGGCCGCCCTGCTGGCCGGACGGGATGTAATCCTGCTGTGTTCCTGCGCCGATGAGCGGCACTGCCACCGCACCCT
>Ga0070738_10004652_pt1 | contig 16126 bp, 11 predicted proteins | sample Coa_R2_2_FD_66446 | JGI IMG/M metagenome (GOLD analysis project Ga0070738, IMG submission 66446) | Surface soil microbial communities from Centralia Pennsylvania, which are recovering from an underground coalmine fire - Coalmine... | ecosystem: Environmental > Terrestrial > Soil > Unclassified ...
TCGTTAATCTTCAGATCCCAGAAGAACAGGCGCTCATTGATGGAGCCGCGCACGGTTTCAAAGGTCTCTTGCCCGACAAACTGCCCTTTGCAGAGTTTCTTAACGGCGTCTGTCACCGCCTGCGCATACGGTTTGTTCTCATAAGGATCACCCTCGTGATCGATAGTACACATGCTGCCGATGCCCAGCATTTCTGCCAGATAGCACATATGGGAGGTCAGGGAGCGCATCTTTTCGCGCGGCGTCAGCAGACCTTGCAGCATCACCAGTGCTTTGCCATCCCATGCTGTATCTTTTAACGTATCCGGGTCCTGCTCATTCGAGGTCTCTTCCAGCAAGAGGAAGCTGCGACCGAGTAGCTCGGCTACCAGCCAGCCAAACTCTGCCGCGCCGCGCACCAGTTCTTGCAGGCTCGGTGCAGGGACGGTATTCTCGCCTTTCTGATCCGGGGACGAGGCAGGGGATGCTTTCGTGTCTTTTTTCTCATCTACTGGTGCGCCGGTCGTTTTCTGGCCGTTTGCCGCTGTGGTGTCTACAGAATCCTGCATAAGCTCCTCCCAACTTCTGTGGTAGAAACGCCGTTTAGCTCTGCTACCACCAAGCATACTACAAATTGCATCAAAACACCAGCAGCAAAAATGCGTTATACTATGACTATGTTAGAATTTGCTATTCTGGCGCGCGGCCTCTTCCGGCCCGACCAGCTCAACATTATCTATGACCCGGCGTTGCGCATGCCGCTTTCTTCTGAAGTGCAGGAATGGATGGAGCAGGAGTGGCAGCGAAAACTGGCGGCAGCGCGGGCAAAAGGCACGCCCCTCTACGACGCGCGCCTCTTCCGACTCATCAGCGCCGACACACAGCCCGATGGCACGCTGCGGCTCGTGCTGGGCGATGGCAGCTATAAAGAATATGTGACCACGCGCGACCCGGCGTTTGCGACAGGGAGATCAAGGGCAGAACTGGGCAACGTCCTGGCCGTTTGCTCCGTCGTGGAGACCGACGATGGCTATATTCTGCTCGATAAGCGGCAGGGCGTCGACGGCTACGTCGGGCGCTACCACGTCATCGGCGGCTTCTTTGAACGCGACCTGGATACGCAGGCCGTCGCGCCCTCAACAGGGGCAGCTACTCACATAACGCCCGACCCGTTCCGCGCCATACAACGCGAGATCCGCGAGGAGACGGGCATCCAGCAGGCGGACATCCGCGAGCAATACTGCCTGGGCGTCGTCTATGACCTGACGATGCCGCACGGCGAGATGTGCTTCCTTACCCGCCTGCGCATCCCTCTGGCCGAGGTGCAGACTCGCGTCCCCGAAGAGCAGGAGATTCAGCAAATGCGCTCGCTGCGTGTCACGCCGGAGAGCCTGACCGCCTTTCTGCGCACCCATCACGGCAACATCTCCCCCACCGGCGAACCCAACCTCCTGCTTTACGGCGCGCTGCTCTTTGGCGAAGAATGGTTCGAGGGGATGATGGAGTATATGAGAGAGTAGAATCGATGGGCAAGCCGGTTCGGCTCTTTTGAAGTGGGGCTGAGAGGACTCGAACCTCCGACACACGGTTTAGGAAACCGTTGCTCTATCCGCTGAGCTACAGCCCCTTCAAACTAATATTATCATGAGAAGTCAATATGTGTGTTCAATAGTGCCGTCGCTCTATTTCGCAGACTTTTGCTCGCTTCATGCTCCTTTAAGTGTGCAGGGTAATAAGGCCGCGCTGGGCGGCGAGGGAGACGGCTTCGGTGCGGTTGGTGGCGCCGAGCTTGCCCATGATGGAACTGACGTGGAATTTGGCGGTGCGCTCGCTGATGACGAGGTGGGCGGCAATCTCTTTGTTGGGCATGCCCTGAGCCAGCAGGTTGAGGACTTCCAGTTCGCGCTCGGTGAGCGGTTCCTGTGGGGGCATGTAGTGCGCGCTGCTCGCTCTGGTGAGGGGAGCGGGCGTGACCGCGCCGGGGAGCGATTGCTGGCCCATGTGGCGTAGCAGTTTGGAGGCGACGATGGGTTGCAGCAGCGAGCCGCCCTGCATGGTGACGCGAATGGCGTTGAAGATTTCGTCGCGCGGCGCCCCCTTGAGCAGATAGCCATCGGCGCCCGCCTGCACGGCGTGGATGATACGCTCGTCGTTATCGAAGGCGGTGAAGACGATGATGCGCGGCATGCTTTGTCCTGATGGTTGCCCCTGCACCGTGAGGTGAGGAGGCCGGGCCTGCTGCGCGTGTTGCTGGTGCAGGCGGCGGATGGTTTCGACGCCGTCCATGAAAGGCATTTCGAGGTCGAGCAGGATGATATCGGGCTGCATGGCGCGCGAGAGGCGCAGGGCCTCATCGCCGTTGGCGGCCTCGGCGATGACCTCGAAGTCTGGCTGCGTCTCCAGCACGGCGCGCAGCCCCTCACGCACGATGGGGTGGTCATCGGCGAGTAAAATGCGGATTTTCTGGCTCGATTCTACCGGTTGTGTAGCCGTCATAGCTGCATGCCTGACCTTTCTTTCTGCTCTCTATGTTTCACGACTCGCTCATCAGGACACGGTGAAGACGCTAAGCGATGGGGACGCAGGCGGCGATACAGGTGCCTGCCCCTGGCTCGCTGGAAATGCAGAGAGTGCCGCCGAGCAGTTTGATGCGTTCGCTCATGCCCATCAGCCCGAAGTGGGCCGCCTGCCCCTGTTCCTGCGCTGACCCCCGTGTCTTCTCCTGCCCGATTACCTGATCGGGATCAAAGCCGCGACCGTCGTCCTGCACGTAGAGGCAGAGTTTTTTCCTGGCGGCGACGAGTTTGAGCTGGATGTGCTGTGCCTGCGCGTGCTTGCTGGCGTTGGCCAGCGCCTCCTGGGCCACGCGGTAGATGCCGGTCTCCAATCTGTCGGCCAGGGCGGGAAAGTGCTTCGCGGGCGAGCAGTGGAAGGAGATGCGAGCAGGCGTCTCTTCGCGCGCCTGCTGCACCAGAAAAGCCAGGGCCTCGCGCAGTGTGTGGCCCTGCAACGGGGCAGCGCGCATATCGATGACCGAGCGGCGCGCCTCCTCAAGGTTGCGCCGCGCCAGGGTCAGGGCGCGGCGAATGGCCTCCTGCGCTCGCTCCGGGCGCGTGGCGGAGAGGGCATCCGCCGTTTCCAGTTGCAGCGTGATCGCGGCCAACCCCTGCGCCAGCGTATCGTGAATGTCGCGCGCCAGCCGGTTGCGCTCCTCGATGGTGGCGAGGCGGGCGGCAGCGCGCGTATGCTCGGCAGAGATGCGCGCTCGCTGGATTGCCAGTCCGATCTGGTCGCCGATGATGTGCAGCAGTTGCAGTTCCTGCGAAGCCAGTTCGCGCCAGTCCTCGCTGGCGACGTTCAGCACGCCAATGGCGGTTTCGCCTGCGTAGATGGGAACGCTGGCATGGTAACGCAGGCCCAGCGAGGTTGGGTCGCCCTCGCGCTCGGCATTTTTCAGGCGGCTGCAACGCAGCACGTCGATATTGGCCGCGCCCTCAAGGTCGCCCTGCACAAAGGTATCCAGGCAGAGGCAGGAGCCGGTCATGCGCTGCGGGTGGTCGGCCAGATAGGGCGGCAGAGATTGCGCCGCTGCCAGGTAGGGCTTGCCCTGCTCGTTGAGCAGCCAGACCCAGCCTGTGCGCAGCCCCAGCAGCTTCGTCACCTGCGCCAGCACTTCCTGCAGCGCCTCATGCACATCTACCTTGCGGTTCAAATGCCCCGCAATAGCATATAGCACCGCCAGGTCGCGGTTGCTGCGCAGCAATGAAGCCGTCTCCTGTTGCAGCGCGGCATCTTCTTCGCGGGAATGCTTCTCTCTCATGATGTATCTATACGTCTCAGGTTACATGGATACCTGTTGATGAATTTTGACAGACAGGCACGGCAACCCCATGTCATGCTGAGCGGGAGCGAAGCAGCTGAGGCCCATCAACAGCGTTGAGAGTTGCTCCAGATGCTGAGCGGGAGCGAAGCATGACATAGCCGAATTTCCTATAGAGAAGTATATCACTGACGGAAAGAGGTGTCGAGTAGCGTTCAGGCGGCTTAACAGGCTTGCAACGCGGATACTGAACCATAGATATGGTATAATAGCGGTTCAGAGGAACTGTTGTGCCGCGATGAAAGGGAGCTTTTTACTATGCTCAATGACCCTGTATTGTTGAATGACTGGCATGTGGTCGCGTATGCGCCGGATTTGCGGGAAGGGAAGCCGATGGCCGCGCGCCTGCTGGAGGAAGACCTGGTGTTATGGCGCGTGGGCGACAACATCCTCGCCTGGCGCGACCTCTGCCTGCACCGGGGGACGCGGCTCTCGCTCGGCAAAGTTGAAGGCGAAACACTGGTCTGCCCCTATCATGGCTGGACATATAACATGGAGGGGCAGTGCATTCGTTTCCCGGCGCACCCGAACCAGAAGCCGCCCGCGACGGCCCGCGCAAAGGTCTATCGGGCGCAGGAACGCTACAACTGGATCTGGGTCACGCTGGGCGATCCAGAACGCGATATCCCCGAATTTGCGCAGTGGGACGACGCAACCTTCCGCAAAATCCACTGTGGCCCCTATTCCTTCAACGCCAGCGGGCCGCGCGCGGTCGAAAACTTTCTGGACGTGACGCACTTCCCCTTCGTTCACCAGGGCTATTTAGGCGACCCGGCCTTCCCGGAGGTGAGCGATTACACGGCGGAGATTGACCATGAGGGGGTGACGGCAAAGGATATCACCGTCTGGCAGCCCGACCCCGATGGCTCCGGTAAGGGGGCTTACGTCACCTACACCTACAAAGTCATTCGCCCGCTCACCGCCTACTTTATTAAAACCTCTTCTGGTTCGCGTTTCGCCATGTACTTCACGGTCACGCCAGTGAGCGAGCGGAACTGCATTGCCTGGACCTATGTGGCGCAGGACTACGACAACATTCCGGAAGACGAAATTCGCAAATTCGAGGACATGATTACCTGGCAGGATGTACCTATCGTCGAATCGCAGCGCCCCGAACTTTTGCCGCTCGATTTGCAGGCCGAATTGCACCTGCGCTCCGACCGCACCGCCATCGCCTACCGCAAATGGCTGCGCCAGCTCGGCGTGACCTTCGGCACGGCATAAAGTAACATGGGCGTGTCATGCTCAACGAGTGCAAGCATGACACGCTCATAGTCCATTCTCGATTGGGAATAAGAGATCCCCTACAAAGAAGGAAGCTCTGTCACAACCCTGAGTGGTTCCTCGCCCTCTCTGGCGGGACGCAATGTAATATCGGCGGTCGCTCCCAACGCAGAAATCATCCCGATCAATGTATCGAGTGTTGGGTTAGCGGTTACTGCTCCTCAAACTGCTAATCCTAACAGTGATAATTCTCCGTCAGCGTATTGTTATCGGCGTGGCCGGTAGCCCAGACATCGTGGGCGGAGACGGCAGAGACGGCGACAAGCTGGGTGCTGGTCGAACCCGGGCTGGGACTCTTCACCACGTTCCACTGCTTGCCGTTCCAGTGTTCGATCAGCGTCTTATCGAAAACGGTGCTGCTGCCGTTGCTGCCTACTGCCCACACATTGGTGGCCGAGATAGCAGTCACGGCCCAGAGGGTTGGATGCATGCCGGGGCTGGGGCTGGTGACCACCTGCCAGCTGCTGCCATTCCAGTTTTCGACCAGCGTCTGGATGTTGCCATTGCTGGTGAAGTAGCCAACGGCCCAGACATCGCTGCTGGAGACTGCTGTTACGCCCTGGAAGACGCCGCCCTGGCCGGGGTTGGGAGTCGTGACGACGCTCCACTTTGTGCCGTTCCAGTGTTCTGCCAGCGTCTGACCCATCGTGCCGCTGGCGCCGACCGCCCAGACATCGCTTGCAGAGATGGCAGTCACGCCTGAAAGCACATCATTAACCGGGCTGGTGCCAGGGCTGGGGCTTTTCACGACACTCCACTTTGTGCCGTTCCAGTGTTCGATCAGCGTCTTCTGTGCGGAAGAACTGCTGGCGGTGAAGCCGACGGCCCAGACATCGTTCGATGAGACGGCAGCCACGCTGAGAAACTCGTTGTTGATTGAGCCGGGGCTGGGGCTTGTCACCACGCTCCACTTTGTGCCGTTCCAGTGTTCGGTCAATGTCTGCGTGACTCCGGTCGTGCTGACCTGGAATCCTACGGCCCAGACATCGCTGCTCGAAACCGCGCTGACGGCATACAGGGTGTTGTCAATCGTGCCGGGGTTGGGACTCGTCACCACACTCCAGCCTGTACCGTTCCAGTGTTCGATCACCGTCACCTGCCCGCTGGCCTGGCTGCCCGAATTGCCGACGGCCCACACATCGCTGGCGGAGATGGCCGCCACGCCGCTCAGGCCACTGCCCCCGTTACTTCCATTCGGGCTGGGTACCGCGTACCACGCGCAGGTACTGGCATTTGCCTGCCCGCTCGCCGCCTTTGTCCCTACCGTTGTGAACGATAGGGCGCCAAGTAGAACAGTCGCTACGCACAACAGGATAGCAATTCTGATAAAACGCGCCATCACATGTCCTCCTGACTTCATTTTTGATGCGTAATCCATACATGAGTGTACTTCATCAGAAAGTCACCCCCTTGCTCATTACAATGCTCCTTGCTTCCCTTTTGTCTCGACAAAGCCGAGCATTTTGCAAAGGGCGTGATAAGCTCGTTGCCTGCGTATATCATGCTGCACAGAACTGTTTCATGCGGTGGATAATAGAATCCCGCAGGCGCGCGATCAAGCCGCGCCTGCGGGATGTGAGGGGTTACGCCTCTGTTACAGTTCGAGTCTCCACGCGCCGCGACCGTGTGTGGCGGCGTAAAGGACGCGGGCAGAGGTGGAGATGGTCAGGCCGTAGACGGCGACCATTGGCAGGCCAGGGGCCGCTGTCTGCCAGCTGGCGCCGCCGGAGGGGAGCATGGCGACGCCGAAATCGGTGGCGATGTAGAGGTTACCGGTCTGGTTATCGAAGGCCACGCCGGTGACGGGCATGTCGCCGAGATCGTAGCTGATGTCTTTCCAGGTGGCCTTGCCCGTCGTGGGGTCGTAGGTCACATCGAAGACGTGGCCGGGCGTGTTTGGCGTGTAGGCATTGTAGCCGGAGAAGGTGACGTAGGCATGGTACGGGTTCGCGGGATCAACGGCGATGCCGCTGATGAAGCGACCGGGCTGCGCCGAGGTATCGAGGCGCGTGAACGCCACCGTAGCGGCGGGGGCGTCGGCGTTGGTCGAGATGAAGAGGCGACCGGGGCGCGTCGCCACCCAGAGAACGTTGGTGACGCCGCTGGCGCGGCTGATGGCCGCGACGTAGCCGCCGCTCTTGTCCGGGCCATAGCTGCTGTCCGTCAGCTTCGCCGTGCCGAGCGGCTCCCAGTCGCCGCACTGCGATTTGAAATCGCCCTTGAACTCGTTGCAGTGCTGCGTCAGGTACGCCTGCGGGCCGCCATCATCGACCGTGCGCCAGACGTGTTCCAGGCCGACGAAGAGCGTGCCGCCCACCTGCGGGTCTGCGATCAGCGGGACATAGAACGAGGCCGCTTCCTGGCTGCTGACCAGCGGGTCGGAGATGTAATCCCAGCCGTTGGGGTCGGTGGCGGCGAAATTGACATCCAGGTTTGGCCCGTAGTAGGTATGCACGCGAATATTCGGGTTCTGCACATCGATGGCCGAGGAGCCGCCGTCGCCGCCGACCGACTCAAACCAGTTGCTGCCCTGTGAGGTGTAGGCCCACGTGCCGTTGTCCTGCGAGCCGCCGATAATGTCGGTTTTCGGATGCTGCGGGTTGACGGTGACGCTCTGGAACTGAATGGTTGCCAGCCCGGCATTGAGGCTGAAAATCTGCGTGGGAACGGCTTTCAGCCAGTTCTGGCAGTCGGTCAGGTCAGCGCCGGAGAGGCCGCGAGCCGCGCAGCCGCTGGAGACATCGGTGAACGTGCCGCCTGTGCGCACGAGGCCGCCATCGGAGCCGAGGAAGGCGATATCGGGGTTGTTCGGGTCAAAGGCGATGACGTGCTGGTCGGGGTGCATGCCCTGCGGCGTGGCCTGCGCGTCGTCGGTCATGTCGGTGAAATCGACGCCCGCGTCGGTGGAACGCTGCACGGCGCGCCCGTTGGAGGGCGGGTTGGCGGTGAAGATTTCACCGTACTGCATGGAGCCGCCGATCCAGACGGTATCCGGCTGGCCGACAGGGGAGGCGATGGGCATGTCATACGAACACTGCGGGTTGCAGTAATTATAGGAGGCGTAGCCCGGCGTCCCTTTTGTGGAGTTGGAAAGCAGCGTCCAGCCGGGGTTGTGCGTGCCGTCGGTCAGTTGTGAGGCGGGGACACTGGCATCATCGACGCGATAGAAGCTGGCGGTGTTGCCATCGGTATCGCCGAGGTAGATGCGCAGCTTGCTGCCATTGGGGGCCAGCGCGAACTCCGTGCGCGACCCCGCGCTGTTCTGCGCCAGGCCGCCGCCAGCCGAGGCGAAAATCTGCTCATAGCCGCCGCTGCCCGCGCTGCGATAGAGGCCGTAATCGAACATCGAGAAGTAGATGCGCGGCGCGGAACCGGCAGGCAGGCCGGTGCTGTCAAAGACGATGTTGGAGACGCCGCCACGGAAGAAGTCGTTGCCGTTGGAGGTCGTCGGGTCAACCGGGTCAGATGGCTCGCTGAAGACCAGCTTGAAGCTCTGGCCGCCGTCGGTTGACTCATAGAGGCCCACCTGCGGCGCGTCCGGCGGCGTGAAGCGACCGCCGTTGATGGATGACGCGCCGTGCCGCGCCACATCCGTGCCGATAAAAATGTGATCGGGGTTCGTCGGGTCAATGGCGATGGCGCCGATGGCGCGGTTTTTCGCGACGGAGACGCTGCCCGTCACCAGCTTCCAGGTTTTGCCATAGTTCGTCGATCTGTACAGGCCAACGCCGGCTTCGGAATCGCTCGACCCGTTCTCCTCGCCTGTGCCAGCGTAGAGCGTTGCGCCCGTCGGGTCATCGGGGTCGATGACGATGGAGCCGATGGCGTTGGAGGCGAGGCCGCTGGAGGAGGAGTGCCAGGTGGGGGTCGCGGCAAGGCCGTTGTCGGTCTCCCAGATGCCGCCGCCAGCCGCGCCGACCCAGACGCGACAGAGCGTCTCATCGCAGGTGCTGGAAATAGCGATGGCGGTGACGCGCCCGGAGGCGGTGGTGGTCGCGCCGGTATACGTGACCTGCGTGGGAACGTTGCCCACTACGGGGCCAACAAGGTTCCAGGAGTGGCCGCTCGCGCTTTTGCGTCTGGAGAGGGCCAGATACGCCTGGTATGCCCGCATAGTCTGGTCATACGAGACAGAGGTCGCAGGATAGGCCAGAGCGGCATACTGCTGCGCCTCAAAGGCATTGCTGCCCGTAGGATCATTGTCATCATACTGTCCGTCATCATCAGAGTGCGTGCTGAGAAAGTGATTGAAGCCGGATTGAACAGGCTGCGCGTGGACACGCCAGGGGAGAGGCAGCGCATAGCCGGTAATCAGCGTCACAATCAGTACAGCGATGAGCAGAGCAAAAACATAGCGAGATTTGAGTCTAACATGGGTCATATGAGAGGTATACCTCCACTACACAGAACAGTAAAGGGCCATATCTGGATAAAAGAACATGCTCAGCAAAAAAATTCGCACAGGGGCAGCCTCATTGAGAAACAATCACAGGGATGATTATGTTATCATCTATGAACGGGAGATACGGACGATATCCAAGAATGAAAGGGAAAAACACATGGCTGATTTGAAAAACATGCCAGAGTCATACTGGAAGGAAAAGCTGACGCCGGAGCAGTACCGCGTGATGCGGAAGAAGGGAACGGAGCGCGCTTTTAGCGGCCCGCTCTACTACAACCACGAGGCGGGGATGTACCACTGCGCTGCCTGCGGCCACGAACTCTTCTCCTCTGAAAACAAGTTCGATTCCGGCTGCGGCTGGCCCAGCTTCGACCGGCCCATCAACTCGGAGAACGTCGAATACCACGAAGATCACTCGTTTTTCATGAACCGCACCGAAGTGACCTGCAAAAACTGCGGCGCGCACCTCGGCCACGTCTTCGAGGACGGCCCGCGCGAAACCACCGGCCTGCGCTACTGCATCAACTCCGTCTCCCTGCAGTTCGAGCCGAAAAAAGAGGAGCAGTAGATGTGCAAAAGAGCGAGCAACATTCAGCGATGGCGAATGTTACTCGCTCTTTTGCACATTGTTAGATTGCCTCGTCTTCCCAGACGCGGCTCAGGATGGTGAGGGCGGCTTTCTCAAAGGCTTCGCCGGTGAGCAGAGAGAGGTCGGGTTCGCCGCGCAATTTGCGTTCGGAATTCTCCTGGAGCAGAATAAAGGCGAGTTGTTCCCAGCCCTGCGCTGCCTTATCAGCGGGGAAGAGACTGGAGAAACACGGATCCTGGGCGGGATAGTGCCAGAGGGCGCGGTTGCGCGCCAGGCTGTAAACGAGGTAGCGGCGCGCTGCCAGACCGGCGTTCTTATCCGGCGCGATGATGTCATCCGGCAGGTTCAGGTGCCAGCAATCGGCGATGGCATACCAGCAGGCAAGGTTGTAGAGCAGGTAGCTATCGCTCTCTGATGTGAGATCCCAGTTCCCGCTGCGCAGGTGCCGCAGCCCGTTGATGGCATCATCTCTGCACGCGGCATCGTTAAGCAGGAGACGGGTGGTGCAGATGCCGAGATTGAGGCGGCGTTCGATGGTCATGTCATCGGGTATGGCTGTGCCGTTGCGCCTCGCTACCGGTTTCCGGTATACATCGTTGTGCATATGGAAGTGCCGCCATGCCTCACTGTACGCATCCAGCGCCTGATAGAAATGCGTTTTGCTGCTGTCGGGCGGGGTATCCGTCAATACCTTCATGGTTGTGCCGGGTTGTGTCTGCACCATAGACTGCAACCCCCACATGGTCCAGGTATCGCCCAGATTTTCGCAGGGTTTGTACCACTTTTCACTCAGAACGCTGGCCTGCTGGAACTGGTCTACTGCCAGTTGATAAAACGTAGGGAAGCGGTCGTACCGCTGGGAGCATACCAGGTAGAGGTAGCCGGTGTAATTGGCAAGCAGCGCGTGGTGCCGCCGCATATAGTCGCGGCTGGACAGTTTATGCAGCCCGTTCAGGTAGCCGGTGAGCCAGCGCCAGTAGAAGGAAGGGCTTGCCTCGTTCGCCAGGATGCTGCGGCGCGTCACCTCGACGGCAAGCCAGCTTGCTGCCGGTGGCACCAGGGCGAGATAGCGTTTCTCCCGCTCGTAGAGATCAGGGGCGCCCGTGCTATCAACCGTTTCCTGGCCGACAGCCGCTTCCTGCTCAACCTTCACCCTGGCTCTCCTGCCCCTGTTCCCGTTCCCGATCGGCTGCGTTGGAGCTTCCGTCGCGGTCGGGGCGCTGGCGGAAGCTACCGGCACGCTCTCTCCCTGCCCGTTCTGCTTGCCTGTCCCGTTTGCCGTATCCGGTTCCCAGAACGTAGAGAGAACCGAAGGGATATTGCTCCGCAAATCCTGAACCTCGAAACTCAAGCCGAGTTGTACCCTGTCAGATGCCTCGCCGCGCGCCTGCAGGATGGTCGCTATTTTCGTGCCGCGAGGGGTAAATACGAGGCTCAGAAGTTCAACGGCGGTCTGCACCGTTGTGTTAGCCCCTGTGGCATCTTTGAGCGAAGCCAGCAGGTTATTGAGTTGCGTCGGGTCGGCTGCTTCGGGAATGGGGTTGCGATCCGCCGTGCGCGGCAGCAGGAACATGGAGCCAGCTTTTCTCTGTCTCCGCCCGCCGTTGCCCGGTTGTTCGGTCTCCTCGCTGATCTCCGTCAGGGCCGCCGCCAGTCCCTCGCGCGTCAACTGGTTCAGGCCGCAGGCGATCCTGTCGAGATCATCACAGTCCGAGGCGTTGGTAAACGTATCAACGACCAGGTGGGCAACGCGGCTCAGCCGCCAGACATGCCAGATGAGGACCGCGCCCAGAATGATGATGAGGATGGTCGCAACGATCTCGGCCAGCGTTACCAGAAAACCGGTCACATGGCTCAATCCGTCGCTCAGCCATTTCGTGACATCGGCGGGAAGGGGGAGAAAGAACAGCAGGCAGACAATCACCAGCAAAACCACAATGATAGCGATAATGAAAGGCGTCCGGGTCTTCATAATGGGGTCTCCCTTCGTACTTTTTCTTGATCGTATCTCGATCAGGTAATGACAGAGAGGATAGTTGTGCTACTCAATAATAACATAGCCTCAACCATCTTTTGCCGTAAGCAAGCAGTCCGGGTAGGAGTTTTTTCTCTGGCAAGCGCACAGGCAACAACCTTCCTCTATTCACTGTCTGATCCATCAAGTAAGCATCGAATGTCTTGTAAAGCAGGGTGAAGGTATGATAAGATAGAAGCAGCCCACTGAAACCGGGGCAAAAACGTCGGGGGAGCGTAGAGCATGGTAACTGTTGCTGGCGACCGGAAAGGAGAACAGTATGGCGCAAGAGATCAGCAAGCCTGTGGAATACTACTACGATTATCACCCCACCGAGGAGGATTTGATGGGGGAAACCGGCTGGCATTCCCGGCTCATTCGCTATCTCTCTGAGGTTTTGAGCTGGTTATTCCACGACCAGGTCTGCGCCATTTACGAGAATCTCAACTTCTATCAAACGCTCAACCCCAGGGAACGTCCGGTGACCCCTGATCTTGCTGTTATCAAAGGAGTTCGGTGGAAGTATGTACGTAGTTGGTCGCCGAATCGCATTGGCATTCCGCCGCATGTCGTCTTTGAGATTCTCTCAGACGAGACCTGGCAAAAAGATCTGTATGAAAAACCAACCAGATATGCCAGTCTGGGTGTACAAGAATACTTCGCCTATGATCCTAACGAGCCCTCTATCAGCCGGGCAACTGCCAGACGCCTCTCTGGCTGGCAACTCGATGCTCGACACAAAGAGATGATCGAGATGACGCCGGATAAACAGGGTAGGCTCTGGAGCGAGCAATTGCAATGTTGGCTCGTGGCTGAAGGACCCTATCTGCGCCTCTATAATCACAAGTATCAACAGTGTCTGACTGAAGCTCAAGCGGAAGCTTTATTGAGGAAGCAAGCTACTGAACAGGCTGAGGAGCAGGCCAGGCGCGCCGAAGCCTTTGCGGCAAAATTGCGCTCGCTGGGTATCAATCCTGATGAAGTGATATAAACGGTGGCCGCATTCCTTACACCCACCACCTCTGCGGAGTAATATCATAGAGAGGTAGATGGGTTTTTGCCTCAACAAGCTCTAATAAGCCCTGCATCTGTCTCTCGTACTCGTCGTATGGCAGTGTTGGCCTGAACTGGTAGAGGAAAGACGGGTGGCGCGGAACCCACATCCACTGCACGAGGGTCTCGTCGTTTGAAAGCGCGTAGGTTTTTGGCATGCCTCGTTTCCAGGTGCCACTCAAGGTCTCAACAAACATCACTTCCCCCCATTTTTCCCACATGACAGGCGGCGATTTTTGCAGTACCATATAGGACAGGGCCGGAGAGAATAGAAATAGATGTAAGGATGCGATGATTTACAGGATCATCACCGTCATGTCATGCTGAGCGCAGCGAAGCATCCGGGGTGACCAGGCGGGCGGTCTGGCCCACGCAGATGCTTCCCCTTCGCTCTGCTCAGGGCTAACGGCTGACGCCGCTGCGCATGACACGTGAGGGGACGATCCTCATGGTATGCCATGACCATAGGAGAGGGCAGGCTGTGCAGGATATCGATGGGGCGTTGAAGCAGTATTTTGGCTTTGAGGAGTTCTGGCCGGGGCAGCGGCAGGTGATTGAGCAGGTGCTGGGGGGACGCGATACGTTTGTGTTGATGCCGACGGGCGGGGGCAAGTCGCTGACGTACCAGCTTCCGGCGCTGTTGCTGCCGGGGCTGACGGTAGTGGTCTCGCCGCTGATCGCGCTGATGCAGGATCAGGTGGATCGCTTGCTGGCGAACGGTATTGACGCCGCGTTTATCAATAGTTCGTTACCGCTTGAGGAGCGGACGCGGCGCGAGCGGCAGGCCATCAATGGCGAGGTGCAGTTGCTCTACGTGGCTCCTGAACGGCTGATGGGTCCGAGCTTTCTCTCTTTGCTCGACCGTGTGGAGAATAACGTAGGGCTGTCGCTGATCGCCGTGGATGAGGCGCACTGCGTGAGCGAGTGGGGGCATGATTTTCGCCCGGAGTATCGCCAGCTGGGGCAGTTGCGCGAACGCTATCTGGAGACGCCCATGCTGGCGCTGACGGCGACGGCGACGGAGCGCGTGCGCGACGATATTCTTGAGCAACTGCGGCTGCACGACCCGTATGTTCATATAGCCAGCTTCGACCGGCCCAATCTGTATTATGAGGTGCGACAGAAGCACCAGAAATCGTATCGCGAACTGGTGCAGATTTTGCGCGAACTGGATGGCGCCTCTACCATCATTTACCGCAATAGCCGCGAAGGCGTCGATGAGTTGAGCGCGGCGCTGGAACGCGACGGCATCCCGGCGCTGCCCTACCATGCGGGGCTGAGCAACGAGGAGCGCGCGGAGAATCAGACGCGCTTCATTCGCGACGACGTGCCGGTGCTGGTGGCGACCATCGCCTTCGGTATGGGCATCGCCAAGCCGGACGTGCGCGCCGTCATCCATTACGATCTGCCGCGCAACCTTGAGGGCTACTATCAGGAGTCTGGCCGCGCCGGGCGCGACGGGCTGCCCGCGCAGTGCATCCTCTTTTACAGCGCGGGCGACCGCGCAAAGCTCAACTATATTGTCGGACGGAGGGAAGACCTGTACGAGCAGCGGCTGGCGCAGCACCAGTTGCAGCAGATAGCGGCCTACGGCGAAAGCGCGGAATGCCGCCGCAGCATCCTGCTGAGCTACTTCGGTGAGGTCTACGGACGGGACAATTGCGGCAACTGCGATAATTGCCTGCACGAGCAGGTGATCGAAGACCGCACGATAGACGCGCAGAAGTTTCTCTCCTGCATCGTGCGCACGCAGCAACGCTTCGGCATGCGCCACATCATCGATATCCTGCGTGGGGCCAAGACGCAGAAGATCCGCGACTACGGACACGAGCAGCTTTCGACCTATGGCATCGGCAAGGATCGCAGCGTCGAAGACTGGCTGCGTCTCGGTCGCTCGCTGCTCCATCAGGGACTGCTGCTGGAGACGAAGGACAGCTACCCGGTGCTGCGACTGAATCCCTACTCACGCGAGATTTTGCGGGGCGAGCGGCAGGTGCTGGTCGCCATGCCTGCGCCCCCACCCGCGCCGGAGCCAGCGCCCGCCTCCGCGCCCGCTTCCACACCGGGCAGAGCAAGGCAGCAAGAGGCAGCAGCGCCGGGGAAGGTGAGAAAAGAGCAGATTGCGCCGCTCTCGCCGGAGGAAGAGGGACTGTTCCAGCATTTACGCAACCTGCGCAAGCGACTGGCCGACAAAAAGGGTCTGCCGCCCTACATGGTCTTCGCCGATAGCAGCCTGCAGGCAATGGCGCAGTGGCGACCGCTCAGCCAGGCGCATTTCGAGCGCATCCCCGGCGTGGGCGCGAGCAAGCTGGAAACGTACTTCACGGACTTCACCGACGCCATTCGCGATTACTGCGCGCAGCACAATATGTCCACCGACATAGAACCGCCTGCAAGGGCGGAGAAGCCGGAGAAGCCAGAGAAAGGCGAGGAAATAGTCATCAACGCCGGGCCGTCGCCGTCATCGCGGCAGCTCTCGCTGGAGCTATTCCGCCAGGGGCTGAGCATCGCCGAGATTGCCGCGCGTAGAAATCTGGCGATTACCACGATTGAGGGCCACCTGGCCGATTTGATCGAGGAGGGCGAGGAGGTCGATATTGAGCGGCTGGTGCCGCCCGCGCGCTACACGGTGATCCTCGCTGCCTTCGAGCGTTTTGGCGATGGGCCGCTCAAACCGGTCAAAGAATTTCTGGGCGATGCATTTTCGTATGGCGAGTTGCGTATGGTGCGCGCCACGCTGCGCCATCATGAGGCCCCGCCCGATGAGACCTGAGGAAGCTGTTCCAGTTCGCGCGGCGTCAGGTAGCGCCAGTGGCCGGGGGGCAGGTTGGCGAGCGTGAGGGGGCCGATGCCGGTACGGATGAGTTGAAGGACGGGATGGCCGACGGCGGCCAGCATGCGGCGCACCTGGCGTTTGCGCCCCTC
>Ga0070738_10004653_pt1 | contig 16124 bp, 10 predicted proteins | sample Coa_R2_2_FD_66446 | JGI IMG/M metagenome (GOLD analysis project Ga0070738, IMG submission 66446) | Surface soil microbial communities from Centralia Pennsylvania, which are recovering from an underground coalmine fire - Coalmine... | ecosystem: Environmental > Terrestrial > Soil > Unclassified ...
ATCGTCGTCTCGAGCAGTCCGCGCTGCTTCAGGTCGGTCACCAGGGCGGCCGCCGGCCGGTCAGTCCGGCGGCAGATCTGCGGTAGGGTCGTGCGGATCGAGCTGTGGTTGTCCCACGGCTGGCCGCCCAGGAAGAGCTGGACGAACCGGACCCCGCGCTCGACCAGCCGCCGGGCGATCAGGCAGCGCGTGCCGTATTCCCGCGTGGCATCCTCGTCCAGCCCATACAGCCGCCGGATCGATGCGGGTTCGTTCGCGACGTCCAGGGCCTCCTTCGCGGCCGTCTGCATGGCCGCGGCCAGCTCGTAGCTCTGGATCCGGGCCTCGAGGTCGGCCTCGCCCGGGTGCTGTGCCAGGTGCCGCCGGTTGAGCCGATCCAGGAACGCCAGGTTCTGCGCTTGCAAGCGCCCGCGCAGGTGGGGCGGCGGGTCGAGGTTGAGGATCCGCGGTTCCTCCGGCCGCAGCACCGTCCCTTGATACAACGGCGGCATGAATCCGCTCGACCAGTTGAGCGTGCCGTCGACCGGCAGGCCGCTGGGATCGGAGAGCACCATGTAGGCCGGCAGCTCCTGCGACGGACTGCCCAAGCCGTAGACGAGCCAGCTCCCCATCGTCGGCCGGCCCGTGATGCCGGCAACGCCCCCGTGGAAGTATCGGATCGAGACCTCGTGACCATTGTGACCCGTGTGCATCGAGCGGATGACACAGATGTCGTCGACGATGCCGGCGATCGACGGGAGTAGCTCCGAAACTGCCGTGCCACACGCGCCGTGCCGGGCGAACTTCCACGGCGAGCCCAGGAGTTTCTTGTTCGCCCGGTTGACGAAGCTGTAGACGACGTCACCCCCGTACTCGGTGCCGTGGTACCTGGACAGCTCGGGCTTGGGGTCCAGCAGGTCGACGTGCGACGGCCCGCCATGCATGAACAGCGAGATCATCGCCGTCGCCCTCGGGGCATAGTGGGGCGGCTTCGGCTTGAGGTCCATCGGCAAGTTCTCGCCGGGCTTCCTGGGCGTCTCGGTCTCGGCGAGCAGCCCCTCCTGGCGCAGCAGGTGCGCCAGCGCGAATGCCCCGACTCCGAACGCGGAGTTCGCCAGGAAGGCACGGCGGCTCGAATTGAGCGGATCAGTCCACATGGAGGAACTCCCATTCACCTGGTCGTGGTTCTTCCGGACTGCTGACACCCCACATGGTCACCTCTGGGTGGACCCCTTACGATCGTGCCGCCGACTCGTGAGCCGAGCGTTGGCGGCAGGTAGCGGGACCGGATAGAATTCTAAAAGGTTGGGGCCGAGCCGGCCATCCCCCGATTCCGTCGGACCGGCGGCCCGCTCCGGGCTGCTCCCGGCATCCGGTCACCCTCCCTCGACACGACACGACCCTGAGCCGGAATCGGACCGATCGAGGAACCACGGGCATGAGGATCTCCCTCGCCTGCGCCGCCGGACTCTGCCTGTCCGGCTGGCTCGCAATCGCGGACGACGCGACCGGTGCGGCGAAGGCCGAACCGCGTATGCAGAGAACCTCGGCCTCAACCGAGCATGCCGCGTTCTTCGAGGCGCGGATTCGGCCGATCCTGGCCGAGCACTGCATCCGCTGCCATGGCCCGAAGAAGCAGGAATCGGGCCTGCGGCTCGACTCGCGGGAGGGCGTGCTCAAGGGGAACGACGCCGGGCCGGTCGTGGTCCCGGGCCGGCCTGAGGAGAGCCCGCTGGTCGCGGCGATCCACTACGACGCGACGGTCAAGATGCCGCCCCGGGCGAAGCTGCCCCAGCAGGCCATCGCCGACCTGACCGCCTGGGTCGCCCTGGGCGTCCCCTGGCCGGAGGACGCGCCGCCATCGGCCGCGACGACGCCCGGGGAGTCCACCGACGCGGCGATCGCCGCGATCGCGCGCCGGCACTGGGCGTTCCGGCCCATCCGGGATGCATCGCCGCCCGCGGTCCAGGATTCCGCCTGGCCGCGGACCTCCGTCGATCGGTTCATCCTGGCCAAGCTCGAAGCCCGGGGACTGGTCCCCGCGCCGGCGGCCGACCGGCGGACCTTGATCCGCCGCGCGACATTCGACCTTACCGGGCTGCCGCCGAGTCCCGCGGACGTCGCGGCCTTCGAGGCCGATTCGTCCCCCGGCGCCTACGAGCGGCTGATCGACCGGCTGCTGGCCTCGCCGCGGTACGGCGAACGGTGGGGGCGATACTGGCTCGACGTGGCCCGTTATGCCGATACCAAGGGCTACGTCTTCTTCCAGGATGCCGACTTCCACTGGGCCTATACCTACCGCGACTACGTGATCGCCGCCTTCAACCGCGACCTGGCCTACGATCGGTTCCTCGTCGAGCAGCTCGCGGGCGACCAGTTGCCACCCAGGCCAGGCGGCGACAAGTCCCCCCTGACGGCCCTGGGATTCCTCACCCTCGGCGGTCGGTTCATGGGGAATTTCCACGACGTGATCGACGACCGGATCGACGTCGTCTGCCGGGGCCTCATGAGCCTGACCGTCACCTGCGCCCGCTGCCACGACCACAAGTTCGACCCGATCCCGACGCGGGATTATTATTCGCTCTACGGCGTGCTCGCCAGTGCCCGCGAGCCGATGATCCCGCCCGAGGCCGCCGCGTCGCCGCACACCGCGGCCTATGAGAAGTTCGTCCAGGAGCTGGGCGTCCGGCAGCGGAGGCTGGCCGAGTTCGTGACGGCCAAGCATCGCGAGCTGATCGAGACGGCCAAACGGCGCGCCGGCGAGTATCTCCTGGCCGCCCAGCAGGCGCTCGACCAGCCCAGCACCGAGGACTTCATGCTGATCGCCGATGGAACCGACCTGAACCCGGCGATGGTGGTGCGATGGCAGTCCTACCTGTCGCGGACGCGCCGGGACCGCGACCCGGTCTTCGCCCCGTGGCACGCCCTGGCGTCGCTGCCCGAGCACGACTTCGCGGCGCGATCGGCGGAGGTCATCGCCCGATTCGCGGCGGCGGCAACAGGCGGATCCTCGGGCGGCGGCTCCGCCGGCCCTCGGGTCAACCCGGTCGTGGCGCGGGCCCTGGCCGAAGGCGCGCCCCGGTCGTTGGCGGAGGTGGCGCGGATCTATGGGCGGGTGCTCAACGCGGTCGAGGCGCTCTGGCAAGACGCTGCGCGGCGTGCGGCGCTGGAGGGACGGGAACCCGGTCCGTTGCCGTTGCCGGCCCTGGAGGCATTACGCCAGGTCTTCCACGGCGCGGACAGCCCGCCGGCTGTCCCGATGGACCCCTTCGGCGAGTTGGCGCTGCTGCCCGACCGTCCCTCACAAGCCAAGCTCCAGGAGCTGCGCAAAGCCGTGCAAGCCTGGCTGACCGGCGGCCCCGGCGCGCCGGCGCGGGCGATGAGCCTGGAAGAATCGCCGGCGCCGGTCGAGCCACGGGTCTTCCTCCGCGGGAATCCCCACAACCTGGGCGAACCCGTCCCGCGCCGGTTCCTCGCCGCCCTGGCCGGCCCCCGGCGCGCGCCGTTCCGCGACGGCAGCGGCCGGCTCGAGCTGGCCCGGGCGATCGCCAGCCGGGACAACCCGTTGACCGCCCGCGCGCTGGTCAACCGGGTCTGGATGCACCACCTCGGCACGCCGCTGGTCGCCACCCCGGGCGACTTCGGCCTGCGGAGCCAGCCGCCCACGCATCCGGAGTTGCTCGACCACCTGGCCGCACAGTTCCTGAAAGACGGCTGGTCGATCAAGGCGCTTCATCGCCGCATCCTGCTCTCGGCGGTTTATCAGCAGCGGAGCGACGACCGTGCCGAGGCCCGCGCGGTCGACCCCGAGAACGCGCTCTACTGGCGGATGAACCGCCGCCGGCTCGACTTCGAGGCCACGCGCGACGCCCTGCTGGCCGTCTCCGGCCGGCTCGACAGCCGGATCGGAGGGCCGCCGATGCCCAGCCTGACCGGCCCCGGTGCCAACCGCCGGACCGTCTACGGCTTCATTGATCGCCTCAACCTGCCGGGTCTGTATCGCACGTTCGACTTCCCCGACCCCAACGCGACCAGCCCCCGCCGCGACCAGACGACCGTCGCGCCCCAGGCGCTGTTCCTCATGAACCACCCCTTCGCGGTCGATGCCGCCCGCGCGCTCATCGCCCGCCCCGAGGTCGCCGCGGCGCGCGATCCCGATGACAAAGTCAATCAGCTCTATCGCCTGATCTATGGCCGAGCGCCAGGCGTTGATGAGGTTGCGATGGCCCGCGAGTTCCTGGCCGGCTCCGCGGTGGGAACGGACTCCTGGCGGGCGCTGGCCCAGGCGCTCCTGATGGCCAATGAGTTCGTGTTCGTGGATTGAGCGGATCCAATGCGGGTTTCGACCTTTGGAAGCCGAGACGGAGACGCTATGATGAACGATGCGGAGATCCCATTCCCACCAGGCGGTTCTTCGGGAGATCGGCCATGGCCAAGATCGTGCTCGATTCAACGACGTCTGCACGGCTTCGATGGGTTAAGGAGCCGGTTGAACTCGTCGACGAGGAGGGATCTCGACTCGGCACGTTCACACCGGCTGACAAGAAGAGCCCGTATCGCGACGTGAAGATTCCCTTCACCCAGGAGGAGCTTCGACGCTTCGCAGAACAAAAGGGGGACCGCACGCTCGCCGAAATCCTGGCTGACCTGGAAAAGGGCGCTCGCGAATGATGTCGTCTCCGTTGAAGGCCGCTTGTACCGGTCCCCCAACCATGATGGGAGGGTCGGATTGGATGTCCTCGTTCCAACCCCTCCAGGAGGTGAGCCATGTCCAGCGTGGTCCTTGATTCCAAGGCTCTCGAACAACTGCAACAATTCGAAGGACGAGTGGAGATCCGCAACCAAGCGGGTGAATTGGTGGGCTATTTCATGCCGCCCGATGATCGTTCGCTCGAGTCCTTGCTGTACCGAGACGTAGAGGTTCCCTTCACGGATGAAGAGCTCGACCGCTTCGAGAGCGAGCCGGGTGGTCGCACCCTGGACGAGATCTTGAAGGATCTGGAGAAGCGGTCATGAACTTCACCGTCGTCTGGAAACCGGAAGCCGAACGGCGGTTGGCGACGATCTGGACCGATGCCGCGGATCGGACCACCATCACGGGAGCCGCTGCGGCCATTGACAAGGCACTGAAGAGCCATCCGGAACGCCTCGGCGAGTCTCGCGGTAAAGGGCGACGCATCTGGCTCGAAGATCCGCTGGGCGTGATCTTCCGGGTCTCTCCTCCGGATCGCATGGTGACCGTGCTGACAGTCTGAACCTACGAGCGACGAAGCAAGAGCTGACGAGTGGTGATCCGCCCATGGCCGAGTCCGCGATGGAAACAAGCCGGAGCTTGACGACTGACCGCGGGAAAGGGACGGTTGGCTCGCAGCCCGAGCGTCTGACGTCGATCGACGCCCTCCGGGGCTTCGACATGTTCTGGATCGTCGGCGGCGACGACATCGCGCGGGCCCTGGGGAAGTGGTGGGGCACGCCGGCAGGCCGGCGGTTCGCGGACCAGTTCGAGCACGTCGCGTGGGAGGGGTTCCGGTTCTACGACCTGATCTTTCCCTTGTTCCTGTTCCTGGTCGGGGTGGTCTTGCCGTTCTCGCTCCGGAAGTCTCTCACGGGCGCCCATCCCAGGAGTGCGGCCCTGGGGCGGACCGCGCGGCGGGTCGTGCTGCTGTTCCTCCTGGGATTGATCTACAACAATCTCTTGCAGTTCAACTTGGCGAACCTGCGCGTGACTGGCGTCTTGCAGCGGATCGCCATCTGTTACGGGATCGCCGCGCTGATCTTCCTGTTCACGAAGGTCCGCACCCAGGTGATCCTGTTCCTCGCGATCTTGGTGGGGTACTGGGCCATCCTGATGTTCGTGCCTTCGCCGGAATCGCGGGCCGGTGACTTCGCCAGGGAGACCAACCTCGCCGGCTACCTCGACCGGCATTACCTGCCCGGGAAGATCTACCCGGCGTATTACGGCTACGGCGACAACGAGGGGCTGCTCTCGACGATCCCGGCGGTGGCCACGACCTTGCTGGGGGTGCTGACCGGCCACTGGCTGCTGATGGACCGGAATCGCTGGAGCAAGGCCGCGGGCCTGGCGCTAATGGGGCTGGCCTGCCTGGGTCTGGGGACCCTCTGGGGCCGCGACTTCCCGATCATCAAGATCCTCTGGACCAGCTCGTATGTGCTGGTCGCGGGCGGCTGGAGCCTGCTGCTCCTGGCCCTCTTCTACACGATCATCGACGTGCTGAAGCTCCGCGCCTGGGCGTTTTTCTTCGTCGTCCTCGGCGTCAACGCGATCACCATCTACGTCGCGTCGCGGATCATCCCCTTCGACGACATCTCCCGGTTCCTCCTGGGCGGCGCCGCCCGGCTCTCGGGCTCGTTCGGACCGGTCGTCGTGCCGATCGGCAGCGTCATGATCGAGTGGCTATTCTTGCTCCACCTGTATCGGAATCGGATCTTCCTGAGGGTCTGAATCAGAAAGGAGCGTGACTCATGGCGTCGCCATTTCCGGGAATGGACCCATATCTCGAGGGGTCGCAGTGGATGAGCGTCCACGCGCAGTTGGCCTCGGTTCTCGTCCGGCAGTTGAACCCTCAAAGTCTGCCCCGATTCATCGCGCTGCAGACACGTCGCTTTGTGAGAGAGCGACCAGATGGGGAAGGGATCCTGATCGGGGACAACTACCCCGATGTTTTTGTCCACAGACAACAGCCATCCCGGCCGGGCGGCCAAACGCTGGGGACCCTGGTCCCACCACTCCGAATGACCACCATCATGCGGACACCGGTGCCTCATGTCACCGTCACGATCCGCGATGTCGAGCACCACCACCTCGTGGCCGCGATCGAGATCCTCTCCCCAACCAACAAGCGGGGCGAGGGACGCCGCGAATATCTCCGGAGGCGTGATCGCTTCCTGGGGAGTGACGTCCATCTCTTGGAGATCGACCTGCTTCGAAAGGGACGGCGCGTGCCGATGGAAGAACCACTGCCCCCCGCTCCCTACTTCGTGTTTCTCAGCCGTGCCGACCAACGGCCGGTCACTGAGGTCTGGCCGATCATGCTGGATCAGCCTCTGCCCGAGATCCCGGTACCATTGCTCCCGGGCAACGCCGACGCGAGGCTCGACCTGCAGTCGGCCTTGACGACGGTTTACGACGAGTATGGTCTCAATTACCTGATCGATTACTCCAAGCCACCCAAGGTCCAACTCTCCCCCGAAGAAGATGCCTGGGTCGATGAGCACCTTCGCGCGGCAGGACTGCGTCCCTGAGGCGAAACCAAAGGAGTTCCGCCATGTCCAGCAACTTGCCATGCCGGCGCGACACGACCTCGGCTCTGACCCGTCGCGAACTGCTCGGACGGTCCGGCATGGGGTTCGGACTGCTCGGCCTGGCGGGCGTCCTGGCCGATGACCGAGCGATGGGCGGGATTCCCGCGGTTCGCACTGGATCATCATCGTCCGGTTCACTCGGCCCGATGGCGCCGAAGTCGCCGCACTTCCCCGGCAGGGCCAGGCAGGTCGTCCACCTGTTCATGAACGGCGGGCCGTCGCAGGTCGACACCTTCGACCCCAAGCCGATGCTGGCGAAATACCATGGCAAGAACCTGCCGAATCCCAACCTCCGCACCGAGCGGAAGACCGGCGCGGCCCTGGGATCGCCCTTCGCCTTCCGGCAGTACGGCCAGAGCGGCATCGCCGTGAGCGAGCTCTTCGCCCGCACGGCCGCGGCGCACATCGACGACCTGTGCGTGATCCGCTCGATGGTCGCCGACGTGCCCAACCACGAGCCGTCGCTGATGCTGATGAACTGCGGCGACGGCCGCTTGCAGCGCCCGAGCATGGGGGCCTGGATCACCTACGGCCTGGGTTCGGAGAACCAGAACCTGCCCGGCTTCCTCGCGATGTGCCCGGGCGGTTATCCCATCGTGGCGACCCAGAACTGGCGCGCCGCCTTTCTCCCCGGTGCCTACCAGGGAACGTATATCAACACCCAGCACACCGAGGTCGACAAGCTGATCGAGAACATCCGCCACGACGCGGCGACGCCGGCCGAGCAGCGACGACAGCTCGACCTGGTGCGCCGGCTCAACCAGCGGCATGCCGCCGTGCGCCCGCACGACCCGGCGCTGGAAGCCCGGATCGAATCGTTCGAGCTGGCCTATCGCATGCAGGGCGAGGCCGCGGAGGCCTTCGACATCAACCGCGAGCCGGAATCGATCCGCGCGCTCTACGGTCCCGGCACCCAGGCGCGGCAGCTCCTGATCACGCGACGATTGCTCGAGCGCGGCGTGCGGTTCATCCAGGTCTGGAGCGGCGCCAGCCAGCCCTGGGACGACCACGAGCACATCGCGACCCACCATCGCCAGCTCGCCGCCGAGTGGGACCAGGCCATCGCCGCGTTCCTGACTGACCTGAAGCAGCGGGGGCTCTTCGACCAGGTGCTGGTGATCTGGGGCGGCGAGTTCGGCCGGACGCCCGTCGCCGAGCTGCCGGCGCTCTCCGGCCGCGACCACAACCACTACGGCTTCTCGATGTGGCTGGCCGGAGGCGGCGCCCGCGGCGGTTACGTCCACGGCGCCACCGACGAACTGGGTTTCGCCGCCGTCGCGGACAAGGTCCACGTCCACGACCTGCACGCCACGATCCTCTTCCTCCTCGGCTTCGACCACGAGAAGCTCACCTACCGATACGCCGGGCGCGATTTCCGGCTCACCGACGTCCATGGGCGCGTTGTCAAGGAGCTCATCGGCTGAACCATCGTCAGGCTGGGACGACTGGACTACCCGTTCCCAACAGAAGGTGTTCCTTGATACAATGCGGGTCGAAGATCCCGCCACGATCATCAACCCACCACGCCCCATGCCGACCCCAACACCCCGCACCCGCCCCCTTTTCCCCCTGGCGATCGTCGTGAGCCTGGCGAGCTTGGGCCTGGTCCCGTACCTGGCCGCTTCGTCCACTCGCGTGGCCCGAGCCGATGAGCCCGAGGCGCCTGCGACGCTCCCTCCCGCGGCCCGCAGGCCGGTCGACTATGCCCGCGACATCGCGCCGATCCTGTCGCGCAACTGCTATCGCTGTCACGGCCCGAAGAAGCAGCAGAGCGGCCTGGCGCTGCACCAGGAGGATCGAGCGATGGCCGGGGGCGACAGCGGGCCGGCGATCGTGCCGGGCAAGAGCGCCCAGAGCCGGCTGATCCGCTACGTCGCCGGGCTCGATGAGGATTACCAGATGCCGCCCGAAGGGGCGGGCGAACCCCTGTCGCCGGAACAGATCGGCCTGCTCCGCGCCTGGATCGATCAGGGGGCGAAGTGGACCAGCAGCGCCCAGCCGGCCGCCGCGGCCAGCTCGGCCGCGACCAGCGATCACTGGTCGTTTCGGCCGCCGCAGCGAGTCACGCCGCCGGCCGTCAAGAACGGCGCCTGGGTGAAGAACCCGATCGACGCGTTCGTCCTGGATCGTCTCGAACGCGAGGGGATGTCTCCCGCGCCCGAGGCCGACAAGATCACGCTGATCCGCCGGCTCAGCCTGGACCTGATCGGGCTGCCGCCCACGATCGCCGAGGTCGATGCCTTCCTGGCCGATGACCGCCCCGACGCCTACGAGCGCCTGGTGGATCGACTCCTGGCCAGCCCGCACCACGGCGAGTGCTGGGGCCGCCACTGGCTCGACAAGGCCCGCTATGCCGATACCAACGGCTACGAGAAAGACCGCGAGCGCTCGATCTGGCCCTATCGCGACTGGGTCATCCGCGCCCTCAACGCCGATCGGCCCTTCGACGCGTTCACCATCGACCAGCTTGCCGGCGACCTGATCCCGGGCGCGTCAATCGATCAGCAGGTCGCCACCGGCTTCCACCGCAACACGATGATCAACGAGGAGGGAGGGATCGACGTCGAGGAGTTCCGGTTTGCCTCGATCGTCGACCGCGTCGCCACCACGGGGACCGTCTGGCTCGGCCTGACGCTCGGCTGCGCGCAATGCCACTCGCATAAGTATGACCCGATATCCCAGCGCGAGTATTACCGCTTCTTCGCCTTCCTCAACAATGCCGACGAGCCCGAGATCGAGCTGCCCGATGCGGCGATCGCCGCCCGGCGCGCGGCGGTCGAGAAGGAGATCGCCCGGCTCGAAGCCGGCCTCAAGGACCACTATCCCTCCGACGGACCGGGCCGCCTCCGGGCGAAGCTTGCGGCCTGGGAGGCGTCGATCCGACCCGTGCGCTGGACCGTCCTGAGCCCCACGCGGCTGGCCTCGAAGAAGCATGCGACGATGACCGTCCTGCCGGATCGCTCGGTGCTGGTCGCCGGCGACAAGCCCAACAACGACGTCTACGAGGTCGAGCTGGCGAGCGACCTCAAGGGGATCACGGCAATCCGCCTCGAGGTCCTGACCGATCCCAGCCTGCCCGAGGGCGGTCCCGGTCGCGCGCCGTTGTTCCAGGTCGGCGACTTCCTCCTGACCGAGTTCCAACTGGCGGCCGCGCCGCTGGGCGATGCAGCCGGCCAACCGGAGCCGCGCCCGGTCCGGCTCGCCAATGCGACCGAGGACTTCGCCGCCAAGGGTCGTGGGGCGGCCCTGGCCATCGACGGCAAGACCGACACGGGCTGGAGTGTCGAGGGGGGCGTCGGCAAACCCCACGCCGCCGTCTTCGAGCTGGGACGCGACCTGGGCGACGGCCGCGACACCCGGCTGGTCGTGACCCTGCACCAGGAGTATATCCACCAGATGACGATCGGGCGGTTCCGGCTCTCGGTGACGACCGACCCGCGCCCGGTGCGGGCCTCGGGCCTGCCCGCCGATCTCGAGACGGTCCTGCGGATTCCCCGCGCCCTGCGGAGCGACGCCCAGAACCGGCGGGTGGAGCATCATTACCTGGCGGTCGCGCCGGAGCTCGCCCAGGCGCGGAAGCCGATCGAGGCCCTGCGCCGGTCGTTGCCGCGGTTCGCCACGACCATGGTGATGCGCGAGCGACCGCCCCAGCACGCCCGGACCACGCACATCCACCGCCGCGGCGAGTTCCTCAAGCTGGCCGAGCCGGTCGAGCCGGGGGTCCCGGCCGTGCTTCACTCCTTGCCCCCCGGGGCACCGCTCAATCGCCTGACCATGGCCCGATGGCTGGTCGATCCTCGGAATCCTCTGGTTGGACGCGTGGTGATGAACCAGTTCTGGCAGACCGATTTCGGTCGGGGATTGGTCAGCACGCCCGAGGATTTCGGCACCCAGGGGGCCAGGCCGACTCATCCCGAGCTGCTCGACTGGCTGGCGACCGAGTTTCTCCGCCAGGGGTGGAGTCTCAAGGCGATGCACCGCTTGATCGTCACCAGCGCGACCTATCGCCAGAGCGCGCACGCCACGCCGGAGCAACTGGCCCGCGACCCGAGGAACGAGCGGCTGGGGCGCGGCCCGCGGTTCCGCGTTCCGGCCGAGGTGGTCCGCGACATCGCCCTCGCGGCCAGCGGGCTGCTCGCCACCCGCATCGGCGGCCCGAGCGTCTTCCCGCCCCAGCCCGAGGGGGCCACCGCGCTGGCCTACGGCATGCCCGCCTGGCCGGTCAGCACGGGCGAAAACCGCTACCGCCGCGGCCTGTATACCTACCTGAAGCGGACGTCGCCCTACGCGGCCTCGATCACGATGGATGCCCCCACATCGGAGACGACCTGTGTTCGCCGCGACCGGTCCAATACCCCGCTCCAGGCCCTGACCTTGCTCAACGACACTGTCTTCGTCGAGGCGGGGCAGGCCATGGCGCGGCGCATCCTGGCGGAGTGCCCCGATCGCACGACCGCCGCGCGGGCCGGTTATGCCTTCCGGCTCTGCCTGGCCCGGCCGCCGAGACAGGAGGAGCTCGCCCGGCTCACCGCGTTCTTCGACCGCCAGCTCGCCCGCTTTCGCGCGGGCGAGCTCGACGCAGCCCGGGTCGCCGGCCTGGGATCCCAGGACCCGCCGCCAACGCCCCTGCTGGCACCCACGCCGCCACCCGGCTCCGACCCCAACGAGCTGGCCGCCTGGACGGTCGTCGCGCGCGTGCTGCTGAACCTCGATGAGACCGTGACCAGGGAGTGATCGGCGAGCCGGCGCGGGAATCCGCATCCTCTCGTTCGTGACCGGGCCTCCGGACACCGTCCTGGTGTCCGGGCCAGGCTGTCGCGGTGTAGGAGCAGCTCAGCGCAGGAAGTCGCTCCGGACCGTCTTCTCGCGCTTCAGGTTCTCGAGTTCCCGCAGGAGCCGGTCCATCTTCTCCTCGAGCTCGCGGAGCCGGCGTTCATTCGGATTGCCGCGCGGGCCCGGCGCGGCTTCGCGGGGCGGTGCTGGGCGAGTGGTTGCCGGGGGTTGTGGCGGCTCCGGGGGACGAGACCGAGCCGGCGCCTCGGGCGGAGTCGCTCCGCGCCGTGGTCTGTCGCCCCGCGTCGCCTCCCGGCGCTGGAGCTCCTCGAGCCGTCGCGTCGCCGTCCGCAGCCGTTGCTCCAGCTCGCGGATCTGCCGCCGCGCGGCCTCCAGCTCCTGACGGTTCGCTGGACCCTCCGCCTTCTCGGTCTCCTCTCGCTTCGACTTCGCCCGGTCGAGACTGCGGAGATCGCTCCCCTTGCGCTCACGTCCCCGCGCCGCCTCGCGAGCCTCCTCGGCCCGCTTCCGCGCGTCCTCCCTTCGAGATTGCATCTCCTCGCGCATCCGCTCGCGAGCCCGCTCCATCTCCTGGCGGCCGCGTTCCATGGCGTCGCTCATGTCCTTGCGCGCGCGCTCCAGGGCCTCGCGCATCTCTTTCTCAACCGGCCCGCCGCTTCGGAACGACTTGCGCAGCTCCTCCCGCGACCGATCCAGCGCGCGGCTCAGGTCGTCCGCGGTCATCCCCTCCTTCTGTAGCGACCGATGGACCTCACCCACGGCCCGCTCCAGCGCCTTGCGGACCTCATCACCGACCGGCCCCAGCTCCTTGCCCAGCTTCTCGATCAGCTCCTTCAAGTGGGCCTCGATCCGCTCGGCCGTCTCGCGACCCTGGCTCTCCTTGGGCGTGTCGTCCTTGTCATCGGCCCGGAGCTGGGCCAGCAGGGTACGCTTAGTGTCCTGGAGTCTGTTGTACTCTTGCACCAGGTCGTCGCGTCGCTTCCGATACACGACCCCAGCCGGATCCTTATCAGGATTCTTGGCAATCCTCCTGATGCCCTTCAAGGCCTCGTCAACTGTTCCGAGCTCACGCTCAAGGTTCCATTCCCTCATCTCCACCCGCGCGAGGGCTTCGTGAGGTTCGAGTGACTTCAAGTCGTCCTGGACCAACTGGTCCACCCGGTCGGCCCGCCGGTCCAGGTCGGTGCGAGCAGGTTCGGTGGTGTCCTTCTGGGCCCAGCTTGGGGCCAGGGGCAGGAGCAGGGCGGCGAGTCCCATCACGGCGAGTCGTCCGGCCCAGGAGAGGCGTTTGGGGGTCTTGGCGCGCACGATCATTCGCAACCTCCGTTTCAGGCAGGAAACATGACCATTGCCGAGTGTGGCCGGGGCGATGCCCGCGGCCGGGGTGGTCCGAGCACCCGAGACGAATTCCAGCGCCGCCAGGAGGGCGGCCGCGTAGGTCCTGGCATTCTGGGGCATGGCCCAGACGACCCAGGCGTCGCAGCACTGCTCCTCCGCCTCGCGCAAGGCGCGGCGGAGCCACCAGACGACCGGGTGCCACCAGTACAGTCCGGCGACGAACAGTTCCAGCCAGCGGACCCAGTGGTCGCGCCGCTTCAGGTGCGCCAGCTCGTGGAGCAACAGCGCCGTCCGCTCCGGTTCACCCAGGTTCGCCCAGAGCTTCAGCGGCACCAGCAGCCGGGGACGCGTCCCGAGTGCCCAGAGCATCGGAGGGACTTCCCCCGGGACCAGGCAAACCGCTGCGCAGGGCTGCAAACCGAGTCGTCCGGCCAGCTCGTCGGTCCGGGCCTGCCAGTCGTCGGTCACCGGCCGGAACTGCCGCAGCACGCGGTGGAAGCGGACGATCCGCGCGACCGCCAGCGACCACCAGCCGAGGGCGCCGGCCAGGACCAGGCCCAGCACGAGCGGCTCCCATCGACCCACAGCCGCAAGAATCGAGCCGCGGCCTGAGTCCTCGCGAGGCGGGATCACCAGGGATGGATTGTCGGCGGGGGTCTCGCCCGAGCGCGGCACCCCAACCGGTCCAGTGAAGGCCTCGGCGACGGACCTCGCCGTGCCGATCTCGACCGGCGGCTCGTCGCGCGGCTCGGCCGCAACGATCTTGGCCGGCTCGGTCGGTCCAGCCGCCGCGGCGCGGGCCAGGATTGGCAAGCGCACTGGCACGACCGGGGGCGTGATCAGCTTGACGAGGGCCAACAGGCAGAGGCTATGGATCAGGGCTGGCCGGCGGCAGGTCCGGCCCAGGATGGCCACCACCGCCGCCAGGACGGTCACGGCCATCGCGTTGCTCAGCATGTCCTGGACCAGCCGTTCCATGCGCAACGGGCCTCCTCAGCTTCCGGTGTTGCGGATCGTCGTCAATCCCCGGGTCCGCTCCCACCGCCGCCGCAGGAGCGGCGGCGGTATGCCGGCGGTCCGGATCCTCCCTGTCGAGGCCAATCCGATCCCGGACCCGGGTCCGCGCGATCCTCCGGGACTTCGGGCTCCTCGATGATCGCCCGCAGCGCCAGGCGGTCCTCCTCGGTCAGATCCTGGGCCCGCGCCAGGTGAGTCAAGAGCGGCGTCAGCGAGCCGTCGCAGAGCGTCTCGGCCAGCGAGCGGAGCCGTCGGCCGATCAGCTCGTCGCGATCCAGAACGGCCGTGAACACGTGGACGTACATCGTCCGATCGCGCCGGACGTATCCCTTGGCCTCCATCCGATCGAGCAGCTTCTGAACCGTCGCGTACCGCGCCGCGCCGCCGCCGGGATACATGACCTCCGTCACCTGCCGGATCGTCGCCGGCCCCCGCTCCCAGAGCAGCCGCAAGACCCCCAGCTCCGATTCCGTGATGTCCCGCGCCGGTCGAGCCATCATCCCTCCCATAGTCGTTTTGTCTGAACTTTCAGGCGTTTTGTCTGACTTGAGCATACGGGGGTTGCAGCATCCAGGTCAAGGGGGTGGCGGAGAACCAGTCCAGGAGATCTCTGGGGGTGGCTGGCGGGCTCTCAACCGAGTGGCCGATCAGGGAGCCGCTCAACAAGAGGATTCGTCGGATCCCGGTCGAAATTCTTCCGGCACGGAGGGAAGAGACGATGATCCGGGATCGTCGTGGGCGGCTGGGAAAGCGGGCGGGGGTGGCACGGGAGAGTTCTGGACAGTCGTCAAGTTCTGGACAGTGGTCAGTGGTCAGGAGGAGAGGGGTGGGGAGAAGTGCCCCCTCTCGTCGCCGACCACTGACCACCGCTCGCGGGGAAGCGACTCACCCGGCCGGGGTGGTCGGTTCCCCGGGAGGCCGTGGCGTGGCCTGTCGGGGCCATCGCACCGGCTTGCTCGCGGCAGGGCGAAGCTCCGGAGGAAATCCGGCTGGGGGACGGAGCCTCGCCCTTCGAAGGGTTCCCTCGGTTGGTCAAATTGTGCTCACCGGGGTCACAATGGGGAGCGTGCCGATCGGCGAGCCATTGATCGGCGAGTTGCCTGCTGGGAACGTCTGGCCGATCGGCGACGGATTGATCGGCGAGTTGCCTGCTGGGAGCGGGTTGCCAACCGGCGACGAATTGATCGGCGAGCGGACCGTGGGGAACGGGTTGACGACCGGCGATGGATTGACCGGCGAGTTGACCAAGGTCAACGGGGTGATCGCCGACATGCTGAGCGGGAGCGAACCGAGCGCCAGCGAGCTGAGCCCGAGCTGGCTGAGCCCTGAGCCCAACCCCGATGTGATCGACGAGGTGTTCGTCGGTCCCAGGGCCGTCACCGGCGTCGCCACGCCTTCCAACGCGAGGAGCACGGCTTGCACCAGGGCCGCCGCCGTGGTCGTGGTGGTCGTGGTGGTCGTCGGGGTGGTGGAGGAGGTCGTGGTGGTCGGGGTGGTGGTCGTGGTGGTCGGGGTGGTGGTCGTGGTTGGCGGGGTCCCTGTGGTGGTGGTCACGGTCGTGGTGTTGGTGCCGGCGTTGGTCGCGATGGTCGAGGTCACGGTGGTTATTCTCCCGGTCGTTCCGATCGTCCGGGTCGTCGAGACCGACATCGAGAGGGGCCCCCCGGTGCCCG
>Ga0070738_10004656_pt1 | contig 16113 bp, 20 predicted proteins | sample Coa_R2_2_FD_66446 | JGI IMG/M metagenome (GOLD analysis project Ga0070738, IMG submission 66446) | Surface soil microbial communities from Centralia Pennsylvania, which are recovering from an underground coalmine fire - Coalmine... | ecosystem: Environmental > Terrestrial > Soil > Unclassified ...
CGTGGACCTGGATCGGCTGGACGCCGAGCTCGACGACACGGTGGCCGGTCTGATGCTGACCAACCCGAACACGCTCGGCCTGTTCGAGAAGCAGCTCCGCCAGGTGACGGCCGCCGTGCACAAGGCCGGCGGCCTGGTGTATGGCGACGGCGCCAACCTGAACGCCATCCTGGGCATCGTCAAGCCCGCCGAGATGGGCTTCGACGTGGTCCACATCAACGTCCACAAGACGTTCTCGACGCCGCACGGCACGGGCGGTCCGGGCGCCGGCCCGGTTGTCGTGTCCGACAAGCTGGAGCCCTTCCTGCCTGCGCCTGTCGTCGTGAAGCGCGCGGACGGCTCATATGCGCTCGACGACGACCGCCCTCAGAGCATCGGCCGGTTGTCCTACCACGGACACTTCGGCATCCTGGCCCGCGGCTACACCTACGTGCGGATGCACGGCCCGGAGGGCCTGCGCCAGCTCAGCGAGACGGCCGTCCTGAACGCGAACTACCTGCGCAGCCTGCTGCGGGACGTATTCGACGTGCCGTTCGACCGCACCTGCATGCACGAGTTCGTGCTTTCGGCCAAGCGGCTCAAAGCGGCCTCAGGGATCCGTACGCTGGACATCGCCAAGCGGCTGATCGACTACAACTTCCACCCGCCCACGATCTACTTCCCGCTGATCGTGGACGAGGGCATGCTCATCGAGCCGACCGAGGCCGAGTCCAAGCGCACGCTCGACCAGTTCGCGGCCACCCTCAAGCAGATCGCCCGCGAAGCTGAGGAGGACCCCGAGCTGCTGACGCTAGCTCCGCACTACGCGCCGGTCCGCCGCCTCGACGAAGTGACCGCCGCCCGCAAGCCGATCATCCACTGGTAGCCAAGTCCAGGGGCGGGCACAGCGCCTCGACCCCGAACTTGACGGCGGCCATGTCCTTGCGGCCGTAGCCCTTAGCGCGCGCCACCGCGTACATCTCGCGCGCAGCGGCAGTGATCACCAACGGCACTTTCACGCCCTGCGCGGCGGAGAGCGCCAGGCCCAGGTCCTTGTGCATCAGGTCCACCATGAAGCCGGGCGCGTAGTCCGTGTCCTCCGGCCCGTCCGGGTTGATGCCTTTCACCGGCGGCCGCACGTTGTGGGAGTAGCTCGAGCCGGTGCTCTTGGAGATTACGTCGTACATCACCCGCGGGTCGGCGCCCAGCCGGACCCCGAGCGCGTAGGCCTCGGCCACGGCGGCCGTCGTAATGCCGGAGAGCAGGTTATTGCAGACCTTCACCACCTCGCCCATGCCTGGGCCGCCGCAATGGATGATGTTCTTGCCCATCGTGGCCAGCAGCGGCTGGTAGCGCTCGAACAGCTCCGGGTCGCCGCCGACCATGATGGTCAAGGTCGCGTCTCGCGCCCCCCGGCTGCCGCCGCTGACCGGCGCATCGAGCATGCCGATGCCCTTTTGCGCGGCCTGCTCGTTGACCCGCCGGCTGACCAGCGGATCGATGGTACTCATGTCGACGACGTGCTTGCCCGCGTCGAGGTGCGCGAGCACACCGTCTGGCCCGCACAGCACCGCCTCCACGTCAGGCGAGGACGGCAGCATGGTGATGACCACATCCGACTCGCGGGCGACGTTGGCCAGCGATTCCGCCTTTCGGGCTCCGGCGGCGACTACCTCCGCCACCCCGGCCGGCGCGATGTCGTACACCAGCGTGCTCCAGCCCGCCTGCACGACGTGCCGGGCCATGTGCGTGCCCATGGTGCCGATGCCAACGAATCCAACCCGCTCCATGCCGGGCAGGATACTCCTACCACTTCGGCGGAGGTGGAGCGCCGTGGGAAAGGATGGCTTTGCGCGCCAGAGTGTCGGCGCGCTCATTGAGGACGTGGCCGTTGTGGCCGCGGACCCACTCCCAGCTCAGGCGCAGCCGTTCGCGCTCGGCGTCGAGGGACTCCCACAGGTCGCGGTTGAGGACCTCGGTTTTGCCGGCAGTCTTCCAGCCCTTGCGTTTCCAGCCGTCGAGCCAGCTCCGACCGCCGTTGATCACGTACTGCGAGTCGCTGAAGACGGCGGCCTCGGCGTCGTTGGGCACCAGCGAAAGGCCCTGCAGCGCGCCCGTCAGCTCCATGCGATTGTTGGTCGTCTGGGCCTCGAAGCCGCTCAGCTCCTCGCGATGGCCATCTGGAAAGATGACGATCGCTCCCCAACCGCCAGGGCCGGGGTTGCCCGAGCAGGCGCCGTCCGAATACACCTCATAGCGCGGCATCACGCAGTAGCATAGAGGCGATGCCGCCGCGAATCCCGTACGTCGACCCGGCAACGGTCACCGATCCCGAGCTGCAAGGCTATCTCGAGGATGCGCGGCTGCACGGAACGCCACGTCCGGAAAGCCAGGCCGTCCGCGCCAACCAGCCGGAGATCCTGCGGACGTTCTCGCAGACGTGGAACGCCTCGTTCAAGAACGGCGTGCTGGACAACCGCCTCAAGGAGCTGTGCCGGGTCTTCGTCTCGAAGGCCATCGACTGCGAGTATTGAGGGGTCCAGCGCTCTGTCCGGGCCGGACAGCAGGGACTGACGGAGGACTCCTACGCCGAAGTGCTGGAGTTCCGCAAGTCGAGCAGGTATGACGAGCGCGAGAAGACCGCGCTGGCCTACACCGAGGCCATCATCTTCGACGCCGATGCAGCCGACGACGCGCTGTGGGAGCGGCTGCACCAGCACTTCACCAATGCGGAGCTGGTGGAGCTGGGCTACTTCGTCGCGCTGACGTTCGGACAGCAGAAGTGGATCAAGACGCTGCGGCTGGGCCACCTGGAGGTCGCCGCGGACACGACCGAGGGCCTGGCTACTTCGATTTCACCCGCTGGAGGAAGCGCTCCAGGTCCACGATGAAGCGCTCGTGGCGGCCTTCGCCGATCTTCTCGCGCTCGTCGTAAGCCTCCACCTCGAACACCAGCCGCCGGCCATCCACCTCCACCAGGGTCGAGTGGGCCGTAACCTTCATGTCGATAGGCGTGGCCGCCAGGTGCCTCACTTCCACGAGCGTGCCCACAGTCGTCTGGCCGGGCTCCAGCTCCGGAATCACGGCGTTCGCCGAGGCGATCTCCATCAGGTTGATCATGTACGGAGTTCCGAGCACGACCACCCCGAAGTCCCCCAAGGCCGCTGCTGTCAGCGTGAAGTCGACCGTGAGGTGGGCTTCGCCTTTCAATCCGGGTTGCAGCACTCTGAAATGCTACGGCCAGAGGAGCTCGGTGAGGGTCGAGCTGGTGTTCCAGACGACCCAGACGGCCTGGCGGTCTGGGGTGAGGGCGAGGCCGAGGGGGCGAAGCGGCGCGGGGGATTCGGCGGCGTAGGTGGTCTGAGGCACACCGGCGGGGCCGTACCTCAGGAGCTCGTTCTGGTCCGGCAGGGCGACGACCAGGCCGCGGTTCGGGATCCAGAGGGCGCGCGGCGGGTAGAGGGTGACGGCGCTCGGCAGGAACAGGTTCGCCTGCAGCGTGCCGTCGGCGGCGAACTTCTGGATGCGGCTGGCCGCCGGCTCCACCGAGTAGACGGAGCCCTGGTCGTCCACCGCCACGCCGGTGGGCTGCTCCAGCTTCGTGCCCTTGGTGTCGAAGTTGCCTCGCAGGGTGCCATCCGGCCCCACCGTCACGATGCGGTTGTCGGCCGTATCGCCGACGTAGATGGTGCCGTCCGGGCCGACGGCGACGCCGCGGGGGTGCGACAGGCCGAGGTCGTGCTCGAAACCGGCCACAGGCTTGCCGTCGAAGTCGAACTTGTGGAGCTGGCCGGCCTCGCTGTCATCCACGATGACCCCGTCCTTGGCGACGGCCACGGATGAGGGCTCGGCCAGGGCCCCGGTGGCCGAGTTGGTCCAGGTCTGGACGAAGCTGCCATCGGGCCTGAACTTGATGATGCGTTTGTTGCCGGTATCGGCCACGTAGACGTTGCCGGCTTGGTCCACGGCGACGTCTCGCGGATCGTGCAGCTGGCCGGGGCCGGAACCGTCGACGCCCGCGCGCGTCTGTACGCGCAGCGCGGCCGGCGGAGGCAGCTGCACACCGGCGGCAGGGGCAACGCTCCGCGTAGGACCGGCCGCGGGCCAGCGATTCACGCCAATGCCGACCAGCGCCAGCACCAGCGCCCCGCCCACCATGCGCAGGGCGGTCATCTGCGCTGCGCTGAGACGAAGCCAGCGGCCACGAGCCTGCACGTTGGAGGGGAGCGGAAGGACGCGCTCGGCGGGCACCGGCTCCAGCACGTGAGGCCCAAGCACCTTCGCCAGCCCGTACAGGATGGCCGCGAGCGGCAGGGCGAAGACTCCGAGCAGGAGCCAAGCGAGGGGATTCAGGTTAGCCATGTGGACCCGTGGGGATTCTTCGCTCGACGCTCAGAATGACAAAGCGCGGATTCGGCGGGCTCATGCAGTTCCGCCCACATATACGCGCGGGACGCGGGCGGTGATGGAACAGGTGACGTCGTAGCTGATCGTGCCGCTCAGCTCGGCGATCTCCTCGGCGCTGATGCGCTCGCCGTGCTGGCAGCCGAGAAGGACGACCTCGTCGTCCGGCTCGGCATCGACGCCGGTTAGGTCGAGCGTGATGTTGTCCATCGAGACGCGGCCCACCAGCGGCACACGGCGGCCACGAACCAGGGCGAAGCCCTTGTTCTGGAGGCGCCAGTCCAGGCCGTCGCCGTAGCCGATGGGCACTGTGCCGATGCACGTGTCACGGGTGGCCGTGTAGGTGCGGGAGTAGCCGACGGTCTGGCCCGCGGGGATGGTCACCACGCGCACAAGGCGAGACTTCAGGCTCATGGCCGGCCGCAGCTCCATCTCGGCGGCCATATTGGGTGCGGGCGAGAGGCCATAGACCGCCAGGCCGATACGGACCATGTTCAGCTGGAGGTCCGGCATGCCCACGTTGGTCACGTGGCCGGCGTGCTGGAAGCGGAATTCGATGCCCCGCTCGCGCAGCGTGTGGACCACGGCCTGGAAGCGGTCCAACTGCTCATGGGTGTAATCGGGATCCTCGTCCTCGCCGCAGGCGAAGTGGGTGTAGATGCCCTCCAGGTTGAGGTTGGGTATGCCGTGGATGGCCTCTGCCAAGCGAATGGCCTCGTCCGGGAGGGAGCCGTAGCGGATGAGCCCGCTGTCGACCTTGACCTGCACCGGCAAGCTGACCATGCGCCGCTCGGCGATCTGGCTCAGCTCCTGCGCCAGCTCGAGGCTGTTGACCGTCGGCGTGAGGGCGTGGGCCACCACCTCCTCGGCATCCCAGATGGGCGTGTGGCCCATGATGAGGATGGGCGCGTACACCCGCGCCATGCGCAGCTGAACGCCCTCCTCCACACGGGCCACTCCGAGCGCGTCGGCGCCGGCTTTGAGGACGGCGCGAGCGACCTCGACGGCGCCGTGGCCGTAGGCGTTGGCCTTGATGATCGGCAGCAGGTGGATGTCCGGCCCAAGCCAGCGCTTGAGCTCTCGCACGTTGTGGTCGATAGCAGCGAGATCGACCTCGGCCCAGGTGAGCGGCTGGTCCTGGCTTACAGCCGGAGATCCTTCATGCGAGCTTCGCCCGTAATGCTAGCCGCGCCAGCAGCCAGGGATAATGGACTGCGACTGAATGACTCCCGCATCTGGCGCCGCGCTGTTCGGCGTGGCCGTGATCGGGGGCATTACCAATGCGCTGGCCGGCGGCGGGACGTTCATCGTCTTCCCCACCCTGCTGCTTGCCGGCGTGCCGGCCATCCCGGCCAACGCCACCAACACCATGGCGCTGTGGCCGGGCGTGGTGTTCAGCCTGTTCGCCGTGCGGGATCAGACCGCCAAGGCGCCGTGCAAGGCGCTGATGGCGTCAATGGCCCTGGCGGGCGGCGGGGCGGGCGCGCTGCTGCTGCTCAAGACGCCGCCGGCGATGTTCGAGACGGCCGTGCCCTTCCTGCTGCTGGCCGCCACGCTGATGTTCGCCTGCAACCCCCTGCTGGCCAAACGCATGGCCTCCATCCATGGTCCGGGCAAGCTGGGCGCGCCACGCATCGCGGCGACGGCCGTGCTGATGTTCGCCATCGCCATCTACGGCGGCTACTTCGGCGGCGGGATCGGCATCCTGTTCATGGCCGGGCTGGGGCTGCTCGGCCTGACCGAGTACCACGACATGAACGCCTTCCGGCTGCTGCTGTCCTGCTCGGCAAACCTGGTGGCGGTGATCGTGTTTATCGTGGCCGGCGCCATCGCCTGGCCGGAGGCCAGCCTGATGCTCGTCGGCTCAATCTGCGGCGGATATGGCGCCGCCCGGGTGATGCGGCGCATCCCCGGGCGGTTCCTGCGCATGCTCGTCGTCGCCCTGGGGCTGGCGATGAGCGCCTACTTCTTCGTGCGGCGGTTCGGCTAGAGCCTATACCCAGGTGCTGACGTACTCGTCCGATCCGTTGCGGATCAGGACGAAGCCGCCGGCGCGGTTGGTGCCGCCTAGGGCGTTCGGCGCAGCACCGTTGAAGTTGCCGTTCGCGTCTGTGGTGAAGCTGCCCAGGTCCTCGCGGCCATTGTCGTGCAGACGCACGAACTGCACGTCGTAGCTCGTGTTCGCCGGGGCGCCGCGCAGCATCACCAGCACCTGCTTGGAGTCGTTGACCGCGATAGCGCCGCTGCCCAGGCCGTCGCTGCCGGGATTGGTGGCATTGAAATCGCCGCTGTTGGCGCCGCCGTTAACCGACGCGACGGGAACCAGGTTCAGCCCACCGGCAAAGGACGTGTTGCTGGTTCCACCAGCGCCGGGCCGGCAGAACAGGCCCAGGGCTCGCCCGCGGCCGCGGCGATCGTCGCCGTCATCATGGTCGTCGCCATCGGCGGCGGCGACACCTGGCAGGATGGAAATCGCCAGGGGCGCGGCGATGGCGAACTTGGCCGCGGCGGACATCATCGCTCGCCGGCTCGTGCGCGGCCGGGGTTGTTCGTGATCCGTGGAATCGCCCAGGGTAGCCATGCAAGTTCCTCCGACGTTGTTAAGGGTCTTGGTATGAAGCGGAACGCCGGAGGACGGGGTTTATTACAGCCTGGGCGAGTACTTCGTGCTAGGCGGTTTGCTCCTCGCGGGCGCGCTCGGCCGGCATTGCCAGCCACACCGCCGCCATGGCCAGGAACAGGATCACCGATACCGCTAGTTCCATCCTTTGTCTCCCTTTCCGTGCCTACACCTGGTAGGCGAGCTCCCCATGTTGAGTCACGTCCAGGCCCGCGAGCTCTTCGTGCTCGGGCACGCGGAGCCCGATCGTGGCGTCGACAACCTTCAGCAGAACGAAGGTCATGACGGCCGAGTAGGCCCAGCTCGCCAGCGTGGCCACGAGCTGAATGCCCAGCTGGGAGGGGTTCCCGTAGAACAGCCCGTTGCCGCCGCTGCCGTCGGGCGGCAGGGCATTGATGGCGACCGTGGCGAACAAACCCGTGGCGATGGCGCCCCAGGTGCCGCCCATGCCATGGACGGCCCACACGTCCAGCGCGTCGTCGAAGCCGAACTTGGCCTTGATGCCGGCGCAGAAGTAGCAGACTACCCCGGCGCCGAAGCCGATGATGATGGCCGCCGTGGGCGTCACGTAGCCCGAAGCCGGCGTGATCGCCACCAGGCCAGCCACCGCGCCCGCCGCGCCGCCGATGGCGCTGGGCGACTTCTCGCGGATCCAGCTCAGCGTCATCCAGGTGAGGGCCGCCATGCCGGCCGCGGTGTTGGTATTCACGAAAGCGCTCACGGCCAGGCCGCCGCTGGTCAGGGCGGAGCCGGCGTTGAAGCCGAACCAGCCGAACCACAGCAGCGCCGCGCCCAGGATGGTCATGGTGGCGTCGTGCGGCTCCATGGGCTCTTGGCCCAGGCCTAGGCGCTTGCCGAGCACCAGCGCCGCCACGAGAGCGGACACGCCGGAGCTGATGTGGACCACCGTGCCGCCGGCAAAGTCGAGCGCGCCCAGCTGGTGCAGCCAGCCGCCGGTGCCCCACACCCAGTGGGCAATGGGGTCGTAGACCAGCGTGGCCCACAGCAGGCTGAAGATCAGGAACGACTTGAAGCGCTTCCGCTCGGCGAAGGCGCCGGTGATCAGCGCCGGGGTGATCACCGCGAAGAACATCTGGAACAGCATGTAGGCCTGGTGCGGGATGGTTGGCGCATAGTCTGGGTTCGGCTCCAGGCCGACGCCGTTCAGGCCGACCCAATCGAGGCCGCCGATGATGCCGCCGTGGTCCGGCCCGAAGGCCAGGCTGTAGCCGTACAGCACCCATTGGACGCTGATCAGCGCCAGGATGAGGAAGCTGTAGAAAATGGTGCTGAGGACGTTCTTCTTACGAACCAGGCCGCCGTAGAAGAAGCCCAGCCCCGGCGTCATGAGCATGACCAACGCGGCCGACAGCAGCACCCACGCCGTATCGCCCGAGTTGATCTTGTCCATCAGCGGACCAAAGCGTAGGCGGACGGTCGCTTTGCCGCCACGGCACTTTGCACAGTCTTGCCAGAGCTGATTTGTGCAAAGTGCACATTCGCTTAGGCCACGGCGCGTCCGAACGAGCGGGCCGCGAGGACGGTCGCCAGCACCGCCAGGACGGCCATGATGGCTACGCCTTCGACGACGCTGGTCTCACCCAGGCGGTTGTTGAAGATGGCCCGCGCCGCGTCCACCGCGTAGGACAACGGATTGGCCGCGGCGAGCGCCCGCAGCCAGCCGGGAGCGAAGCTCAGCGGCAGCAGCACGCCCGAAAGCAGCAGCAGCGGCAGCGCGGCGGTGAAGACCACCTGAGCGTAGGCATCCTCGCCGCGCAAAGCCAGCGCGACGGCGTAGGAGATCGAGGCGAACACCAGCCCAATCAGCGCCACCAGCGCATACACCAGCAGCACGCCCAGGATGTTGATGCTGAGCCCGAACGGCAGCGACAGCAGGATCAGGAGCGTGGACTGGATCAGCATGTTGACGATGTCGCGCGCGGCCCGCCCGAGCAGCAGCGCCGTCCGGCTCACGGGCGTGACCCGGAAGCGCTCCAGCACGCCATTGCGCACCTCCGCGATGAGCGCGAAGCCGACGCCGGCGGAGCCGAACAGTCCGAGCTGGATCAGCAGGCCCGGCACGAACACGTTGTAGGCCCCACCCGGGGGAAAGCCGGGCATGCTGGCGATCGACTTCAGCAGCGGCGCGAACAGCAGTAGATAGAGCACAGGCTGGACGACCTCCGCCGCGATCCAGGCCGGATTGTGCATCAGGAGCCCGAAATAGCGCTGGAAGACGAGCCAGGTATCAGAGGCAAGCTTCATCAGGCGGCCTCCTCACGGAGGGAGCGGCCAGTCTGGCGCAGGAAGACGTCGTCGAGGCTGGGGCGGGTCAGCGACAGCGACTGGAGCTCCAGCCCGGCGCCGTCGAGCACGCGCAGGATGGCCGGCATGGAGCGCTCGCCGTGGTCGACCCGCAGTCGCAGCTGGCCTTCCGCGAAGTCCGCCTCGCGGATGTATGGCTCGCCCTGGAGCAGGCGCACGGCCTCCTGGCCGTCGCCGTGCAGGCCGATAGTCACCAGGTCGCCGGCGATCTGACGCTTCAGCTCGTCGGGCGTGCCTTCGGCCACGATGCGGCCGTGGTCGATAATGGCCAGCCGGTCGCACAGCGCGTCCGCCTCTTCGAGGTAGTGCGTGGTCAGGAAGACGGTCGTGCCGTTGTCCTGCAGCCGCTTGACCTCGTCCCAGATGCGGGCCCTCGCTTGAGGATCGAGGCCTGTGGTCGGCTCATCCAGGAACAGCAGCGAGGGCCGGTGGATGAGCCCCATGGCGATGTGCAGCCGCTGCTTCTGGCCGCCGGAGTAGCTGCCGACAGGCCGGTCCGCGGCGGCGCTCAGCTCGAGCAGGTCCAGGAGGTAGTCCGCGCGCTTCCGTGCTTCGGCTGGGTCGATGCCGTACAGCCGCGCCTGGAACACCAGCTCGCGGCGGCCGCTGATGGCCGGGTCGGTGCCGCCGGCCTGGCTGACGTAGCCGATCCGCCGCCGCACCTTCTCGGGCTCGCGGCGCAGGTCGAAGCCGGCCACGGTCGCTTCGCCGCCGGTCGGCGGCAGCAGCGTCGCCAGCAGGCGCAGCGTGGTCGTCTTGCCGGCGCCGTTCGGCCCCAGGAAGCCGAAGATCTCGCCGGCCTCGACGCACATGTCCACGCCCGCGACCGCCTCCACGTTGCCGCGGCGGGACTTGAAGGTACGGCGCAGCTGGCGCGTCTCAATCATGCGCTCGGACATGCCCTGAATTGTGGCCGTAAAATGCCTGGATATGGCTGCTCCTGCCGCTCCTGCGCTGACCTCTCGCGAGTTCGTCCAGCAGTTCAAGGCCGAATGCCACTCGCATCCCAAAGCTCGCATTAACCATCCCTTCGTGAAGGGCATCCTCGAAGGGCGCGTGTCCATGGATCACCTGCGTGAATGGGCCCGGCAGGACTACAAGTTCCGGAACAACGTCCCCAAGGTGGCGATGATGCGCTACCTGGCCTGCAGCGACCCGGAATTCGGCAAGCGGCTGTACGGCGTGGTCCAGGAGGAGACGGAGGGGCTGGACACCGGCAGCGCCGGCCACATCGACCTGTTCGTGCGCTTCGCCGAGGCGATCGGCCTCAGCCGCAAGGAGCTGGACGAGGCGCCGATGTCCCCGGCCACGGCGGCGCACCTCTACTTCTCGGAGCTGATCATCCACCAGTACCCGTGGTTCGTGATGATGGCTGCGCAGATCGCCGCCGAGGGCACGTTCGGCGAGGCCACCGCCGCGCTGGCCAAGGGCCTGAAGGCGAACTACGACCTCTCACCCGACGCCGTCGGCTTCTTCACGGTCCACACCGAGGCGGACGAGGACCACGGCAGCCTGGCCGAGGAGATCGCCGAGGCCTACCTGCACTCGCCCCTCCTCCAGCAGCAGACGCGCGAAGTCGGCCTGCGCCGCCTGGAGCTGCTGTATGACACCTGGAGCATCCCAGGCTTCGACATCTGAAGGTCACCCTGAGCGTCGAGCGAAGGGTCCCCCGCGAATTCCAGTGGGGATGCTTCGCTCGACGCTCAGCATGACGCGAAGCAGAACTAGTAGTAGATCGCCCGCGGGACGCCGCCGCCCACGACGACGACGTCGCCGTTGATGGGGAAGGCTTTGGGAGAGCACAGGAAGACAATCACGTTGGCCACATCGGCGGCGGTGATCACGCGGCCCTGGAGGTTGCCCTCGTAGATGCGCTTCTTGGCCTCTTCCTCTGAGATGCCCTCCGCCGCGGCCCGCCGGGCGATCAGCCCAGCGCCGGCTTCGGTGAGGGTCATGGCCGGGTGAACCGTCACCGCCCCGATGCCGTGCTTGCCCAGCTCGTCGGCCACGTTCTTGGTCAGCGCCACCACAGAGACGTTGCGCATGCTGCCGACCACCGTTCCGGCCTGACGCGCAGCCAGGCCGCTGACGTTGATGATGCGGCCCCAGTGGTTCTCGATCATGTGCGGCGCCACCTGCTGGATCACGCGCAGGTAGCCTCGGACCTTGACGTTCATGTCGGCGAAGAAGTCCTCGTTGGTGACTTCCAGCAGCTTGGGCGGCGGTGTGAGCCCGCCGGCCGTGGCGGCGCAGTTGACCAGAATGTCGATCCGGCCGAGCTGCGAGGCAGCTTCCTGGACCATCGTCCGAACGGAGTCGTCGTCGCTCGTGTCGCCGCTCACCGGCAGCACTCTGCCGGCGGTCTCAGCCTCCAGCTCCGCAGCGGTCGCCCGCAGCGCCTCGACACCCCGCGCCGTAATCGCCACCGCCGCGCCCTCTCGGGCCAGCTCGCGCGCCACGGCCTTACCGATGCCGCGGCTGCCGCCGCTGATGAGGGCGGCCTTGCCTTTCAGCTCCAAATCCATTGGCGCTGATAATACCGGGGCACCATGCAGCCATTGATGAACCCCCGCTCGGTCGCCGTCATCGGCGCGTCCGAGCGCTCGGCCCGCAGCGCCCGCGCTCTCCGCAACCTGACCGCCATCGGCTTCCAGGGAGACATCTACCCGATCAACCCAAAGTACGAGGAAGTGCTCGGCCACCGCTGCTACCCATCCGTCGCGGCCACCCCCTCGCCACCGGACCTGGTGATCCTGGCGATTCCCGCCGCCTCGGTGCCGGAGGTGCTGGCCGAGGCGCACGAAGCCGGCGCCAAGGCGGCGCTGGTGCTGGCGGCCGGCTTTGGCGAGGCCGGCGAGGAGGGCCGGGCGCGCCATCAGGCGCTGACGGCGCTGGCCGCCAAAGGCATGCTCATCTGCGGGCCCAACTGCTACGGGGTGCTGAACATGCACGCCCGTGCCGGGTCGTGGGGCGGCGAGCTGCCCACGCCGTTCCTGCCCGGCAACGTGGCCCTGCTGTCACAGAGCGGCGGCACGTGCGGGCTCATCACCAATCCGCTGGCCAGCCAGCGCAAGGTCGGCTTCAGCTACGTGGTCTCCTGCGGCAACCAGGCCGGCGTGGCGGTGGAGGACTACCTCAATTACCTGGTCGAGGATCCCAACACGGAGGTCATCGCCGGCTTCGTGGAGGGCTTCCGCCAGCCGAAGCGCCTGCCTGGCATCGCCGAGCGAGCCAAAGCGCTGCACAAGCCCATTGTGCTGCTGAAGATCGGCCGCTCGCCCGAGGCGCGCCAGAACGCGCTCACGCACACCGGTTCGCTCGCCGGCGACGCGGAGATCATGGATGCGCTCCTCCGCCAGCACGGCTACATCCAGGTCCACAGCCTGGACGACCTGAACGAGACGATCGCGCTGCTGGCCGTCGGCAAGGACCAGCCGGCCGGCTGGCGGCTGGGCGTCTTCAGCGGCTCCGGCGGCGAGGTTGGGCGTGTGTCGGACGCGGCCCAGGACGCGGGCCTGCGATTCCCGCCGCTGTCCGGAAGCACGATCCGCGACATCGAAGCGGCTCTGCCGGACTTCGCATCTCCGCAGAATCCGCTGGACGGCACCGGCGCCATCTACGACTATCCCGAGGCATTCCCGCGCGTGGCCGAGGCGCTGCTGCGCGAGCCCAACATCGACGTGATGGCCTTCAACCTGACCGCCCTCCAGCCTCACGGCAGCGGCCGCGCGCCGCAGCGCGGCTTCGCCGCCCACCTAGCCAACGCGATGGCAGGGCGCCCGCGGCGGGGTCTGGTCGTCGCCTACGGCAGCCTCACCCTCGGCGCTCTCGATACCGAGACGGTGGATGTGCTGCGGGAAGCGGGCATCCCCTACCTGGAATCCGCGGAGAAGGGCCTGCGCGCCATCGCCGGCCTGGCCCGCTGGCAGGAGTGGCTGAAGGTTCCTTTCCCTTCGCAGAGGGAGAGGGTAGGTGAGGGCCGCCTCGGCACTGCCTCAGGCATCCTGCCTTTCCTCGAAGCGAAGCGCCTCCTCGAGGAGTTCGGCATTCCCGTGGTTCCCAGCCGGCTGGCCAGATCGGTGGCGGAGGCTGTCGAGGCTGCAAACGAGCTGGGCTATCCCGCCGTCCTCAAGATCGAATCCCCGGACGTGCTCCACAAGACGGACGCCGGCGGCGTGCGCCTCGGCTGCGCCTCCGCGGAGGCGGTTCGAGACGCCTACGACGGGATCATCGCAAGCGTCAACGCTCACGCGCCGAGCGCGCGGATAGATGGCGTGCTGGTGCAGCCCATGGCCGGCGCGGGCGTGGAGTTCATCCTGGGCGTCAAGCACGATCCGCTGGTCGGGCCCGCGGTAGTGGCCGGCCTGGGCGGCATCTTCGCCGAGGTGCTGAAGGACGTGAGTCTGCGCATTCCGCCGTTCGACGAGCGCGAGGCGGAAGACATGATCGAGGAGCTTCGCGGCAAGGCCCTGCTGCGCGGCGCTCGGGGCCGTCCGCCGGCCGACGTGAAGGCGCTGACGCAGGCGATCGTGCGGCTGGGCGAACTGGCCGTTGCCCTGGAGGGCCAGCTCGCCGCGCTGGACGTGAACCCGCTGCTCGTCCTGCCGGAGGGCCAGGGTGTGCTGGCGCTGGACGCGCTCCTTCAGCTACGCTAGGCCCATGCCGCTCGACCCGCAGATCAAGGCCCTGCTCGACGCCCAGGCGAACGCCCCCAAGCCACACCAGCAGACGGTGGAGGAGGCTCGCGCCAGCATGCTCGCCCGGCCACGGCAGCCCGGTCCGCCCATGGCGCACGAAGAGGACCGCCGCATCCCCGGCCCAGGCGGCGAGATCCCGATCCGCATCTTCCGGCCGAGCAATGCCGACGGCAGCGTGCTGGTCTTCTACCACGGCGGCGGCTGGGTGCTGGGCAACCTTGACACCCACGCCGGGAACTGCCGCAATCTGGCCCAGCACGCCGGCTGCACGGTCATCGCCGTGGATTACCGGGAGGCGCCGGAGCATCGCTTCCCCGCGGCGGCCGACGACGCCTATGCGGCGGCGGCGTGGGCGGCGGCGAATGCGGCGGAGCTGGGCGTGGACGCCTCACGCCTGGCCGTGGGCGGCGAGAGCGCCGGCGGCAACCTGGCGGCGGTGGTGTGCCTCATGGCGCGCGACCGCGGGGGTCCCGCGATCAAGCAGCAGTGGCTGGCCTATCCGGTGATGGACTACTCATTCGACCGGCCGTCGTATGCTGAGGTGGGCGAGGGCTACGGCTTGGAGAAGGCCAGCATGGAGTGGTTCTGGAACCATTACCTGGGGCCGGATAGCGACGGCTCGAATCCGTACGCCTCACCGCTGCGGGCGCAGAGCCTGGCGGGCTTGCCTCCGGCGATTGTCGTGACCTGCGAGTTCGATCCCCTGCGCGACGAGGGCAACGCCTACGCCGATCGGCTCAGCCGCGAGGGTGTTCCGGTCGAGCTGCGCTGCGTGCCAGGCGTGAACCACGCCTTCCTGAGCATGCCCGTCGACGCGGCAGCGGCCGCCTACGACGAGATCGGCCGGCTGCTCCGCGCGGGGTTTAGTCGCTAAGCGACGCCCTTTGTCATTCCGAGCGCAGCGAGGAATCCGTGCCCTGAGCTACGGATGCCTCACTTCGTTCGTCATGACAAGAACGCGGCGCTAGGCTGCCAGCTCGACGTCTTCGGGTTCGGCGAGCTCGCGCTCGGAGCGCTCGGCCTGGGTCTCCCAGTAGCGGCGGCGGCGCTCGACGTACACGTCGGTCGAGCCGAGCCGCTTGCGCTCGCCAGCCAGTAGCTGCTGGCACTCGATAATCAGTTCGACGGCCCCAATTGGCAGGTTAGGTACTTTTTTCATTCCTGTCTGTTTTCTCCCCTGGAAACAGCCTAGCGCCGACTAAGCGCTGCGTCTGTGAGCTTGGTCACAGCCCAGACGTGCTTCTCAACACGCTTTCCAGTAGTGCAGTTCACGTTTCGAGGGTACTGCCTAAGCAAACCAGATGCCATGGTGCTCCCACCCTAATTGGCCAGGTGCTGGCACCCATGCGACAGTAGGGAAATGACGATCTACGAGGCGGTTGGCGGCGCGCCGGCCTTCGAGCGCCTGGTCGAAACCTTCTACGCCGGCGTCGAAAGCGACCCGATCCTGCGCCCGCTCTACCCGGAGGACGTCAGCGGTCCTAGGCAGCGGCTGACGCTGTTCCTGATCCAGTTCTTCGGGGGGCCAACGACCTATTCAGACGAGCGCGGCCATCCAGCGCTTCGAGCCCGGCACACGCCCTTCGCCATCGGCCAGGCCGAGCGCGACGCCTGGATGCGCCACATGCGAGCTGCCATCGACAGCCTCGACGTGCCCGAGCTCGCCAAGGAGCAGTTCCGTGGCTACTTCGAAGGCGCCGCGACCTTCCTCATGAACCGGGAGGGGTAGGCGCTCTCGCTTCCAGCCTCTAGCTTCCCGCTACCCGCATCCGCAGCCCCCGCCGCAGCAGCCACCCGAGCCGAAGTCCGGCATGGAGGCCGCGCCGCCGCTCTCGCCGCTGCTCCAGGCATCCGACCCAGCACCCGCCCCGACGCCCACGCGCGCGAACGTCGAGATCGTGCGGTTCACCCGCTTGGTCGACCCGCAGCTCGAGCACGCCATCGGCTCATTCGCCGCCGACATGCTGCGCAGCACCTCGAACTTGGTGTGGCAGTCGCTGCAGTAGTACTCGTACATTGGCATGAGGCGAGTATAAGCCGCGCTCCGTGCTTGCTGGCGACGCTACGCGACCAACAGTCCGATTGCTA
>Ga0070738_10004657_pt1 | contig 16110 bp, 13 predicted proteins | sample Coa_R2_2_FD_66446 | JGI IMG/M metagenome (GOLD analysis project Ga0070738, IMG submission 66446) | Surface soil microbial communities from Centralia Pennsylvania, which are recovering from an underground coalmine fire - Coalmine... | ecosystem: Environmental > Terrestrial > Soil > Unclassified ...
CTTCTGCCGTCTCAAAGACTTCCGACGCATCTTCACCCGATACGACAGGCTGGCTCGAAACTTCCTCGCCTCCGTATGCCTCGCTGCTGCTATCGTATGGTGGATTTAATGAGCCTCAACCCTAGTCTATCTGGACCTCGACCGGACTTTCCAAGAGCCAGTTGAATGACGTCAAGGTTTCGTAGGTTCAAATCCCGGGCCCGCAACCACCGAGACCGACATTCACTGGTGGTCGCCATTTGACCAATCTTATATGAATTTCAGCGCTTTTCTGGCGAGATGAGCGGCTGATTCCCACGCTAGGGCCGCCAATCTCCGCACTAGCCCGTTGGGAGGCCTTCCTCCCCTATGACACCCATCTGCACACGCGTTCCGGCAGGCGGTGCCTTATGAGCCGAATCGCAATTTGCCCTGCACCCATGCGATCTCTGCTTGCCTGTAAATCTCCGCCAGATTCTCGTGCGGGTCGCTGCCCGTGTCGGCGCGGGTGGCAAGGCCGTATAGGATTACGGCGTTGACAGCGGCGATCCGGTTGGCGGGGTTGACGAAGTCATATACCGGCAGGATCGACTCGTCCATTCCGTGACGGACAATGCTCTGAACGATGGAGTCGCAGCCCGCCGGAAGACGGCCGGCCGCAAATGCAACCGCTGCCCCGGCGATCACGTCCGCAACCTGAATGGACGCGTGCTCGCTCGAATCGACAAATGTCAGCGGCCGCACCAGCTTCCACCCTAGCTGTCCCTTGTATCCCTTCTGGCGCGCCCGTTGAATGCCGGCATCCGACCAGTCGCCGGTGAGCTTGTCGGCAAAGGCCTTCAGTGGCTTGTTGTTGTCGCACATGACGGATAACGGCCTGCCGGTCCGGCCCCACCGGTTCAAGTGGCTCCATAGGCTCGGGACGGAAAGGTCCAGTGACCAGGGAAGAGAATCCGGCATCGAATTCCTGAGTTCCTCATTGTCCCGGACGATCCGATCGCGATAGCCGTAAGCGAAGCGCAGGACCGACTCGAAGGGGTGCTCTGTCCCTATCTCCGATAGCGGCGGGCGGGGATTGTCGAAGAGGAACGGAGCATCGGCCGGATCGAGGGAGCGCATGTATTTCTGGAATTGCGCGATCGCCGTCGGCGCCTCGCTTTCGTGCTCGGTCATCCAGATATACGTGTACATGGCCACGAACCGGTCGAGCTTCTTCTCGTACACAAGCCACGGGTTGTCCTTAAACACCGGCTCGTAGATGTATTCGAAGAACCAGCTGCAGAGCGCGAGCAGCTTGTCGTGGATGCAGACCGCATATCGCCCTTCGCACGCATCCATAAGAGCGGCAATCAGCTTCCGCCCACGATTGCTCCCCAGAAGCCTGGAGGCCTTCAGCTCGGGCATGCCGACCTGGAAGTCAGCGCGCGCTTTCTCAATCAGTTGCTCGGACTCGCTATCCGGGATGGCGACGGACGCGAAGGCAAAAAACCGCTGATCCTTGGAGAGGAGGTCGGATCCTGTGTAACCCGCTTCGTCGCAGCTTATGTCCAATACGTCGGGCAATGCCGCTTCAGACTCCCACTGCGCTACGCCGCGACGCTCATCGTCAGCCTGGCTTCGGTGGTTTCGTCGTCGGCTTCGGCATCCTGCCCCTCCTCCGGCCGGTCGGCGCGGTCGACCTTGCGGCCGGTCGCCGCCTCGATCAGGTCGAGCAGCCGCTGCTGGCGATCCTGCATGAAACCGCTGAAGTCGTCGGCCCGCAGCAGCGCCGGATCGGCCAGGTGGGATCGGAGATAGCCGTCGAGGCGTTCTGGCAGGATCTCCGGCGCACGGGCACTGCCGCGCTCCAGCTTTCCTATGTAAATGGAGGGCGCGTCACCGCCGAGTATGCGGTTGGTGCGGTAGGTCAGCGGCGTCTTGTTGATGATCGAATCGTAGACCGCCGGCTTGATCTTCTGGTCCTCGCACCAGGCCTTCGGGAAAATGTGATGAATGTCGACGTTCTCGCCGAAGAAGACCGTATGGTCGAACTTCTGCCCCGACCGGAAATCCAGGGCGCCGTCCTTCATCAGCAACGCGTTGACGCCCTTGTAAGCGGCTGAGAGGCGCATCCGCATGGTTTTGAGGCGGTCCGCCCGGAATGTCGCGTCCCGGATCGTCGACGGCAGCTCGCCGCCCTGCAGCCAGGCTGGCACCTCGATGAAGTCGCGGGCTATCCGGGTGTCGACGGCGGAGCCATACAGCTCGCCGAAGACGCCGTTCCAATACCATTGCGTAAGCTTCGCCCTGTTGGCGTCGTGGTGCCAATCGTCACCGATATCGGCGAGGATCGCCGCCAACGGGATGATCTGCGACTGATAGGGGAGGTCGAAGGTCCGGTAGATATGGAGCGTGTGCAGGAATTTGGCGGCCTGCACGAACCCCTCCTCCACCTGCTTCTGATACTGCTTGTAGGCTTCGAGCGGCAGGTTCAACAGCGCCTGCCTGTTGCCGGTCACCTGCGGCAGTTCCTTACCCTGCTTACCCTCTGCGACGGCGGCCCGCCGCCGGGTGCGCGTATAAAAGAGCGAGATCGCCTGCAGGAAATCCGTGTTCGAGACTTCGGCGATGATTCCGGTCTCCTGGCCCGGCGGCCGCATGGTAACGGCCAAGCGGTGCAGCCTGCCCTTCTCCTCATCCTTGCCGTACCAGTCGCGCCGCAGCTCGTGGCCGGAGGCGGCGTACATGGCGGTGACGAGCTCGAAGGCGTCCAGCGGCTTGCCGCCGGTGTTCACCTTCTCGAACACGACGCAGACGGCTTCCTTCGTGGTTTCGGAGCCAAGAGAGATCACCGGCACCTGGTACTTCGCAAAGTTATCGAGCACGCGCTCCTTGAAAGCAGAGATCACGCCCCATTTCTCGGCGAAGTTGCCCTTCTTCATCGAGTACTCGATGAAGCGCTTCTGCCAGTCGTCCCAGGCGAAAACCGAGGAGACCGGATACATCAACTGCTCGAACTCGTGTTCCTGGGTCGTCAGGTCGACCACGACCTCCCTGCCGAAATCCGTCGCCACGGTCTTGGTCTCCGGCACCGCCAGGATCGCTTCCTCGCGGTCGACGGACTCGTCGATCGCCTTCTGGATGTCGATATAGAACCACCGTTTCACGCGCTTCTTCTTCGGCGTGACGGTTTCGACAAGCTTGCCGCGGAGCGCGACCTGATAGAGCGAGGTCATGCGCTGCTGACCGTCAAGCAGCAGTGCAGTCGGCTTGGCTTCGGCGGCCTTTGAGGGCGCGCCTTCCACGGGCCGCGGCTTGAAGTCGACTTGGCCACCGGTTTCCAGCGTCATCAGCGCGCCGATCGGGAATGCCTTTGAGACCGAGGCGATCAGACTCTTGATCCGATCCTCGTCCCACACCCAGCTTCGCTGAAAGTCCGGAAGCTGGAGGGTCCCCCTATCGCAATTCGTCAGAAGCTCATGCAGGTAGTACGGATTCGTCTTGAACGTCGACGTCGTCATTTACTCGGCCTCTCCCCGCCGGCCTGTATGGCCTCCGCAGAATCGCTCTACCACAAATAGCAATGCTTTTGGGGCTTGGCGCTTTATCGGTGCGTTCTTGGCGCCATGATCGGGCCCATTTGGTTGCCCTGCCAGCCCTTCTGGATGTCTTGGCAGCGCATCGGTGGGGCGTATTCCCGCGCCGACTTCACCAAGCTGGGACAAAGAGAGGCATGCTTTGGCCGGACGAGGGAGATACGCACGGCGGTTCCGGCATTTGGGCTGAGCACCCCTTCGCTGCGGTGCTGACCTGCTGCGCGTACGCAGTTGGCGGAGGGGTCGACCCTACTCTGTTGGCACGAGATGCCGCCCGGCCCTCCTCTGTGCCGGTTGCAATCGCTTTGGATGATACTCGCGCTGTTGTGACAGGGTGGCTCATACTGCGATAGTGGAATCGCAGTTCTTGGGGGACTTCCCGTGCAACAGAAATTCGCCCGTCATCGAGCCGCCATCCGGTCGGCCGCCGAGTAAATATGCAGAATCCGTGCAGTTTCTATGGCGTCCTCAAGAGAGGCAATGATGGTCGCAGTGCCACAGCTCACCAAGACCTATCCGGCTGGAACTCCGTACCGGAGAATGTCGGAGGTCGAGGACGAGATCGTCCGCGTGACGGAGCTGCCCTTCGAGGATTTCCTCGAGCGCGCCCGGATTACAAACAGATCGCATCCCGACTTCATCAGGCCGGAAACGCTGATGCACTTCCTGCGGAGGACACGGTCCGACAACAACGAACAACGCTTCAATGCCCTATTCCGCATGGTGTTACGGCGCCTCATATTAGCGTTGCCGAGAAGCGAGCGCGTTGTGGGCGAAAACACGATCGTGGACGGAATGGCAAGCGATCTGGGCGATATTGTCCGCGGACGATTTGTAGAATTGGTGACCCTCGATCGCGCAGGCGGCGACCGGATGGACTTCTACGAGGTGCACTTCGACGAAGCCGTTGCAAAGCTGCGGATGCGGCCGGCTAAACAAATCCGTGCTCGGACGAGGCGAACCGAGATGCTCGCAGGCGACCCCGAAACTGGCGAGTTGCCCGAGTACGTCGAACGGGCCGCAGGAAGCTTCGACGAACCTGATGACGCATTTCTTTTCGATCCAATTTTCCGGAAACGGCTTCTCCAGGAGATTGACCGCCTGAAACCAGAACAAAAAGAGGTCATCATCATGCTGCTCGCCAACATCCAGACCCACTCGGACGACCCCACCGTCCCCACAATAAGTCGCGCAATCGGGCGCGATGCGAAGACAGTTTGGAACCGGCGTCGAGATGCCATCGCGGCACTGCGCAAGGCGCTCCGATTGGGAGAAAACAAGTGAGCCCTCCGATCAGGAGCTCGCAGGTCCTCGACCTGTTCGCCACTGCCTACAGGGAAAGCACCGCTGCCCTGGCGGAGTTTCTCGTCAAGTATCCGGAACTTGCGGACGCACTCGTCGAGTACGCGCACCAACTCAACCTCCAAAGGGAGTGTGCGGGTGAGAGATCGATCACGCCCGAGGACGAGCTGTGGATAGAGGCCCAGGTTAGTCGGATCTCGGCTGCGCGGTCGGCGATCAGCGATCCATTCGCCGCTTGGCAGCCGAGCCAATATGTCGAGGCGCGTAAGGTGCTAGGGGTCCCCGCCGCGGTCCTGATTGCATTCAGAGACAGGCTGGTAAACGTTGCAAGTGTGCCACTCCCCTTCCTCAAGCACCTTGCGGAGCTCCTGAAGGTCGGAATGGCCGACCTTGTCATATTTCTCGAAGGCAGCCCGCGCTTGGCCGCTAACACCTCCTATAAGGCCAATGCGGCCCCAGGCGCGCCGGCGGAGAAGGCCGACTTCGAGTCTATCCTCGCGCAGGCAGGCGTCCCCGCGGACAAGGTATCGGCGCTTTTGGAGGAGGACATCTAACAGGTGGACGCGATCGAAATCGGTCGACAGTCTGCGGCGAGACTTCACGACGAGCTTGTCACCCTGGGGTGCGATCCCTGGAAGCCGCTCGCGCTCGTCACGATGGAAGCCGACCGCCGGGGTATCGAGATCAACCCGATTGAGGCTGGAAGCCCGCTATTGGCTGGTTCCCGTGCGTCCTTCGATCCGCTAACACGGAGCATCAAGCACGAGCGAACGAGCAGCGACTTCGAGAACGCGTTCCTCATCGCGCACGAACTTGGCCATGTGACACTTGGCGACGATAGGATCGAAAACGCCACTGCGGACGTGGATCCCGCCCGTCCCGCCGAAGCGGCTCCCGTGGGAGAGGAGCGAATCGTCGACTACAGCCGTAAGGCCCGGCGCGAGGTTCAGATGGACCTGTTCGCTCGGGAATTGCTGCTGCCGCGTCCGACGGCCCGACGGCTCCACCTGGAAGCCGGGATGTCCGCCAGCCAGATAGCCGACAAGCTAGGGGCTCCCTTCGCTGCGGTCGCGCAGCAGCTGCTCGATGCCCTGCTCCTTCCTGCCGTCCTGCCCCCATCTGAGACCGGCCCGGACAAGCCACTCAATGAGCGGCAGCTGGAGGCGGCGAGTCATCGCGGCGCCGCTTACCTTCTCGAGGCCGGGCCCGGGACAGGCAAGACGAAGACACTAGTCGCGCGCGTGGCGGGCCTCGTTCAGGAGGGTGTAGATCCCCGCTCCATTGTCGTCCTGACCTATTCGAACAAGGCCGCGGGCGAGCTGTCCACCAGACTCGCTGGCTTGAATCCCGAAGCCGCGGCGGCGATGTGGATCGGGACCTTCCACGCTTTTGGCCTGAACCTGATCCGGCGCTTTCACAAGGAGATGGGCTACGCGAGCGAACCGCGGCTGATTGACCGTCCGGACGCCATCTCCCGCCTGCGTGATCAGGTCGCCTCCCTGAACCTCACGTACTACCGTGACCTGTACGACCCAACGATGCAGCTCCGTGATGTGCTCGGCGCAATCTCGCGTGCGCAAGACGAGGTCGTATCACATGAGCGCTATGCAGAACTCGCCGAAGCCATGGCGAAGCCCGGCGTCGACAGCGCCACCGTGGAAGCCTCCGACAAGGCGCTCGAGGTTTCCCGGATCTATCGTTGTTACGAGGACATCAAAGCCAAGCGGGGTCGGGTTGACTTCGGAGACTTGGTGGCCCGTTGCGTGACGTTCCTGGAGGAGCGCCAGGACGTGCGGCTCGCGCTGCGCGCAGAATTCCGACACATCCTTGTCGACGAGTACCAGGACGTGAATCGAGCGAGCGTCAGGCTGCTGCAGGCGCTCACAGCTGACGGACGGAACCTGTGGTGCGTCGGCGACGTGCGTCAGTCGATCTATCGGTAGTTCACGTCGAGGCGCGACCCCGTGCTCCCAGGAAAGTCTTTCGACCTGAACCGCGCCATGTTGAAGGACGAGGCGCCGCGGAAGCGGTCGCGCAAGGAGATCGTCGACGCGTACTGCGCCTTTGCCGCCGCCATGCCGGTGTCCGGCTCCACCGGACCTGACCTCGACTCCGATCGGGGACCATCCGGCGAACCTGTCGAGTTCAGGACCGTGCGCGGCGACAACGGCGCAGAGATGGACGCCCTCGTGACTTCGATCGAGGCGCTCAAGGATTCGGGACGCGCCTACCGAGACCAGGCGCTGCTGTGCAGCGGCAACGACCGGCTTAGCAAAATCGGCACGGGGCTCGAAGCGCGAGGCATTCCCGTGCTTTACCTCGGCAGCCTCTTCGAGCGACCGGAGGTCCGGGACTTGCTCGCGTGGCTATCGCTTCTGGTCGACCGGCGCGCGATGGGGCTGGCTCGACGCACGACGGTGCCCGGGCTCGCGATGTCCCTGTCCGACGTCGGCGCGGTGCTGACTCATGCGAAAAACCAAATGGCCGCCCCGCTCGACTGGTGCCGAGGCGCCCCCCCGCCCGAAGTCTCTCAGGACGGCAACGCGGCGCTTGCCAACTACAGAAGGATTGTCGAGGGACTGGGACCAGAGTCCGACCCGTGGACTGCCCTCGCCATACTCCTCCTGGATCGAGCGGGCATCGCCGCCAGGATCGCCTCGGCCGCAGATGTGACCAGCAGGGCGCAAGGCATCGCCATCTGGCAGTTCATGAACTTCGTGCGGGCGCAACCTGGCGGCGGCGGCCCGCGCATCCGGCGCCTAATGGATCGTATCCGCCAACTCGTCCTCCTCTCGGACGATCGCGATCTCAGGAACCTGCCGGACGCGGCGAACGGGATCGACGCCGTCCGTTTGATGACAATGCACGGGAGCAAAGGGCTGGAATTCCCCGTCGTGCACATTCCGGGCATGAATCTCAATACGCTGCCCCGCAGTCCTCAGGCCCCCGCCTGCCCGCCGCCGGCGGGCTTAGTCGAGGGGACGACAAGCTGGGGTCGCGAGGTGACCGACCGGGAGCACCGAGAGGAGCAGGAATGCCTGTTCTATGTCGCCCTCTCCCGCGCGGAGGATCACCTTATCCTCTATGCACCCGACCGAACGGCCAACGGCAAGAGCCGGCAACCGTCGCCGTTCATTGCGCGGTTGGGATCCGCCTTGTTGCACACGGACGTCGTGATCGCGCATCCCGGCAGTGACGAACAGCCCGACCTGCCGATCGGCGTTGATTTCCGCGGCGAACCAGCGCTCACCCAGGCGCAGCTGGCGCTCTACGAGCGCTGTCCCCGCCGCTTCTTCTATACCCACGTGCTCGAAGCCGGCGGCCGGCGCACGTCGACCCTGTTCATGGACATGCACGAGGTGGTGCGGGCGGTGACCGACCAGTTGGCCGCTGACCCGCTGCATCCGCTCGATCAGGCGGCGATCGCGGCTCTGACCGACCAGCATTGGTCGGAATCGACGTTGGCGACCACGCCAGCCGAGGAGGGTTACCGCCAGGCAGCGGACGCGATGATTGCCTACTTCGTGCGCAGCCGTCAGGGCAGGGCGGCCGGGCCGGCGGAGGAGCTGCGGTTTGATGTCCCCGGCGCGACGATCGTCGTCAAGACGAATGAGGCGGTCGTCGAGCCGGGCGGCGGCCGCGTGTTCCGCGACATCAGGACGGGCCACCGTTCCGACACGTTGGTAAAGAGCAAGGCCCTGAACGCGTTCGCCATCGCTGTCGGGCGCGCCGCGCCGGGATGCCGCGCCGAAGTCGTGTTCCTCTCGGACGAGACGGTTGTGCCGCTACAATTGAAGCCGGCCGCACTCGCCAAACGCGTGGACGATCTCTCTGCCTTCGTAACAGGCATCCTCAAGGGGAGATATCCACAGAGAGTGTCCTCGCGCACCTGCCCTAACTGCCCCGCCTTCTTCATCTGCGGTCCCGTACCGCCCGGCAGGGTCGAAAAAAATCTTCGATAGGGTTCCCGGTTCGCCCAAACGGCGGGGATTGGTCCTTCAGAAGCTGTCGCGCGCTCGCGGCGGCAATGACGAAGGAACAATTCGATGGACAACAATTCCCGGGACTTTGACCCTGACGGCCAGCAGAAGGGCGCGGGCTCTAAGCCCAAGCTGTACGCCTTCTTCGTGAACGGCGTCCGGTACGAGACCAGCGAGCACAGCCTGACCGGCTTGCAGATCAAGGCGCGGGTCGCGAACTGGGATCCGACCCATGACCTCGTCCTCGAGGGCCACGGGCACGACCCCGATCGCGTGATCGCCGATGACGAGAGCGTCGACCTCGACGTCAAACCCGATCGCCGTTTCTCGTCGGTGCCCAAGGCGAACTTCGGCTGATGAACCCGATCCTCGACCGCCAGCTGGAGCAGATGCGCCAGCGCTTCGGTACGGTGAATGCGACCCGACTCGGAAGCGGGACGACCCTCGTCGAGGTGCCGAATGTCCCACTTCCCCCGGGTTGGTCGGCGTCCGCGACTAGCATCCGCTTCCTCGTGCCGCCGGGCTATCCCTTCGCGGCGCTCGACTGCTTCTGGGCGGACGCCGGGCTGACCCTGGCGGGGGGTGGCGCGCCCAAGAACTCCGGCTCGAACCCAATCCCCGAGGTCGCGCAGGGAGGCCTTTGGTTCTCCTGGCATCTGACCGGTTCGTGGGATCCGAACCGTGACACGTTGTCGAGTTGGATGAACGCGATCCTCGAACGCATGCGGCAGCCATCATGAGCGGCCTCCGCTTCGCCGCGCCGGCATTTGCCACGCTCCACGACCTCATGATGCGCAAGACGGACGCCGAGACGTGCGCTATCGCGTACACGCACGTGAATTCGGCATGCGGCTCGTGGGTCATAGCCGAAGCAGAGCTGGTCCCCGACGAGGCCTACGAACGGCGCGACGCGGGTTCGGCCGTGCTGAAGCCCGCCTTTCTGGTGGATGTCGCGAACCGCGCTCGCGCTCAGGGGCTGGGTATTGTCCTGGCGCATACTCATCTATTCGCCGACTGCGTGCCGTCGTTCTCCAAGATCGATGACACCGGCGAGATCGAGATCAAGGCCTACCTGGATCGCCGGGCGCCGGGTACCGACCACCTCGCCCTGGTCGTCGGACAGCACGGGTGCCGGTGCCGTCGGCTCGGTGGCGGGCTGGAAGTTCCAGTCTGGGAGGTAGGCGAGACGGTGCGGCTGCTGTCGGAAACCGGCATCACTCCGGCGAGCGATGCGGCTCACGACCGACAAATTCGCGCGTTCGGCGCCCAAGGCCAGACGGTCGTTTCCAAGCTGCGCGTCGTCGTCGTCGGCGCCGGCGGCACGGGATCGATCGTTCTGCAGCAGCTCGTCCATCTCGGTGTTCGCGACATCACGGTCATCGATCCCGATGTGGTGGAGAAGACAAACCTCAACCGCTTGGTCGGCGCCCGCCCCGCGGACGTCGGAACTCCAAAGGTCGAGGTCGCGCACCGCGCCGTGCTGGCCGTGAATCCGAATGCCGCCGTCCATGCGGTGCGCGGGGACGTCGTGGACGACAGCGTGGCCAAGACACTGGCCGCCTTTGACTTTGCCTTCCTTTGCACCGACTCCCACGCGAGCCGGGCGGTCGTTAGCCAAGTAGCCTACCAGCACCTCGTGCCCACCATCGACATGGGGGTAAGCATTACGGTGGGCTTGGCCGGAGTGGAGTATATTAACGGACGCGTCCAAATGCTGGCGCCGGGCCTGACCTGCCTCAGCTGCACCCGCGCACTCGATGGCGAGCAGATCCGCCGCGAGATGATGACGCCGGATCAGCGGGCGGCTGATCCTTATGTTCAGGGCGTTCACGAGCCTCAACCTGCTGTCATCTCGCTCAACTCGACCATGGCGTCGCTGGCCGTCACCATGTTCCTCGGTGCGGTGACGCCGGTTCCGGCGCAGGCACGGTTCCAGTTGTACGACGGCGTGCGGGGCACGGTCAGGCCAACCGTCGCGCGCGCCAACCCGGAATGCATTGTCTGTTCGGCCCACGGAGCACTCGCCAAGGGCACGTCCTGGCCGCTGCCTGTCCGGCCCAAGGGGGGCGGCAATGGACGCTGAACGCCGCGAAGTGCTGTGTTTCGGCACGACGGTCGACGCTCCGGTCGTTCGGGAGCTCGAGAATCGTTCGTGCGTGGTCCGTGTCGCGACACTCAACGGTGACCGAATTCCAGTGGAGAGATTACGCGCCGTCCTAGTCTGCCTTCCGTCTACAGGGGTCGAGCCCTATTGCGACTGGGTCGCCGCGCACGCACGCATGCTGACCGACTATGGCGTGCGGCTCGAACTGGTTTCACCGGACGACGCGACGCTCGGCCGAGTTCAGACTCTGACAGGCGATGCGCTCAAGCTGGTCGGTGTGCGCGCCCGCACCGCGCCTCCCGCCGCCGCTCTGGCAGAGGGCATCGCGCGCCACGCCGCTGGACCAGGCCCGCGGATCAACTTGGATATCGTCATCGCCGATGACCGGGAACCCGTCCGCAAGGTCGACGAACCGCTGTTCCAACGTGCCTTCCACCGTTGCAGCCAGGTCACTCTGGTCGAACTCACTGGGGGCAAGTCGGCCGCCCGCGTGTTCGCGGCGCACATGACGATGGACGGGTCCGATGCTGGCGTCTGGCCGCAGCCTTCGTTCGTTAAGCTGGATCGCAGCGACAAGATCGCCCGCGAATACGCCAACTACCGGGATTATGCGGATCGTTTCATTCCCTTTGGTCTGCGCCCGAACATCCATGCGCTCGTGGCGGGAGCCGAGCGCAGTCTGCTCATCGGCAACTTCGTGGATAAGTCCGAGTCCCTATGGGACCTCGCCCAGCGGGAAGTGGCTGCGCAGGCAGTGACTGCGCTGATCGACGAGACGCTACGCGGGTGGCGCGACCAAGGATATGCAAGTGACCCCATATCGGGCTCGGTTGCCGCGGCGATGCGGGACGCGGGGATCTGGAATCCGGATCTGATCGACGAATGTTACGTCGAAAAGGCGGTGGAGATGGGCATCGCCGTCACGCCCGCGGACCTTTGGACGAAGCTATCTGCCCTCAACCAGACTTGGCGCCAGTCACCAATCCACGGCGACCTGCATGGAGAGAACATCCGGGTCCGAAATGGCCAGGCGATCCTGATTGACCTGGCGTCGGTGACGAAGGGCCCAATGACTGCCGACCTTGCCGCTTTGGAAACATGGCTGGCCTTCGAGCTTCCTGACGGGACCGAGGCAACACGGTTCGGCGATCCCGTATGGCAGGCCGAAATCGAACGCCTCTACTCGCCAGCCGCGTTCCGCCACCCTCCAGGGCCTTGCGGCCCGGCATCCAAACTGCGGTGGATGTCGACGGTAGTTCGCCAAATCCGGACAATGGGCATTGCGGCCCAGTCCTGCGCCACGGAGTATCAGACCGCCGTCGCGGTGCAGCTCCTCAGGCGCTGCCGATGGAGCAACGGGCCAGCCGCTGATCGCTTCAGGCGCGGATACGGCTATCGGATCGCCGTTGCCCTCGTCGAAGACGCCTCGGGAGACGGACGATGACAATTCCTGCCCGCAAGATCCACCTCCTGGGCACTGCCGAATATCGCGACCAGGCCGAGGCAATGCTCAGATCAGTAGGTGACGCGGCACTCGTCGAGCGGGGCGTGCTGCGATCCCTTGTCATGCGATGTCCAGACGGCTGCGGCCAGACGTTGGTGGTCAATCTAGACCCCAGGGCCGGCAAGGCGTGGCGGCTCGACCTGAGATACGGCACGACTACTCTATACCCGTCAGTCTGGCGCGACGGCGGCTGTGAGAGCCACTTCATTGTCTGGAAAGACGTCATCCTGTGGTGCGATCGCTTTGAGGATGGAAACAGGGAGCCGGACTACGATCAGGGTATCGAGCCGCTGGTTCTGGAGGCGCTGCCGATTGACCAACATACCGATGCGGCCACCGTCGCGCTGCGATTGAACCTTATCGTTTGGGATGTTGCGAAGGCACTGCGCCGGCTAGCTGCGCGAGGGGACGCATGCGAGGGCACAGACTCGCTCAGAGGCGCATATCGTCGGATAGTCAAAGATTGAGTGGCCAAAGACAGCATGAAGCACCGAGCAATTCTGGTTGAAGGTCCTCTGGCGTTCCGGATGCGCCGACTCGAAGCTGCGCGCATGAACGAAATTGGTCTTGAAGTACTCACATTTCCGCTCATTGCGTCCCGCCTGGCCGGCGGATTTGCTCATATTGCGGATCGCGGCTTGTTGTCGACCGCGATCGCAGCAGCCCTCGATGAGGGTGGCTTTGGCGAGCTCGAAGATGTTCGACATCTTCCAGGCATGGCCCGCGCGGTGATGCAGACATTAGATAGAGCCTGGGCTGCAGATCTCGATCTCGAACAGCTAGCTGGAAGCTCTGGGAGACTTGCCGACCTTGCCCTGATCCAGCGACGGGTGCAGTCCATGTTGCCGCAAGGTGCGCTGCTCCCGCAGGACGTTCGCGATGCTGCATTGAAGCGCATTGATGTTGCGTCGAACTTGTTCTCAAGCATCAGGCTGGAACGCGTGATCGAGGTCGATCCAGTTTGGCGGCCTCTATTGACGGCCCTAGGAGCCCGTCCAAGTAGGTGGGGCATTGGGGTGGTTGATGGGTTGTGAGGTGTTCATGCGGCCCTCGCCAGCTTGACGAGGTTGTGGGCGCTGCAGATGAGCGCCCATTCGCCGCTGACTTTCCCGATACCGCGCAACAGGAACTGCCTGAACCCTCTTGCCTGCTTGATCTGCCCGAACACCGGTTCGACGACCTGCTTGCGCAATCGGTATCGACTTCGATGACCGGCCCGCTTGAGCTTTGTGCTCATCCTGGCGATCGGCGAGCCGGGCGGGGGAGCCTTGTTCGTCGTGGCCGACCTGGTGCCGTGCTTCTGTCGGCCGGTGGCGATGTAGCCCGCGATGCGCCGCCTCTCGAGGGTGCGCAGGTTGGCGTCCGAGCAGTAGCCGGCATCGGCCGACACCTCGTCGGGGTTCCTGCCGAGATTGGCCCTGATGCCGTCGAGCAGGGGCGCCAGTTGCGCCTGATCGCTGGACGAGCTGGTCAGCGTCTGCGCCACGATGATCTGATGGGCGCCGTCGACCGCGGCCTGGGCGTTGTAGCCCTGGATGTAGCCGTCCTTGGTCTTCAGGATGCGGCTCTCGGGATCGCTGAAGTTGCGTTGCGCCTTGCCGTCGGGCTCCGCCTTCGGCGGCGCGGCCGGCTTGCCCGGTTTCTTGCGGCCTGCCGCCTGGCGCCGCTCCTCTGCCGCGGCGCGCGTCTTCCTCGCCGCCCCGGCCGCCGCCTTGGCCTCGGCCTCCAGCTCCGCCTTGGCCTGGCGGATCTTCTCCAGCCGCTTCTGCTTGTCGGCGACCCAGTCCGGCAGCTCGTCGCCCCGCCGCTCGCCGTACAGTCTGTCCTCTTCCCGGTCGGCCGTCTCGGCCGCCGCCAGCCAGCGATCGACCTCCGCCTTCAGCTCCGCTTCCCGCTTCTTCATATGGGCATAGCTCATCGCCTTGTGCTTGGACGCATTGGCCTTGATCTTCGTGCCGTCCAGCGCCACGTGGCCAAGCTTCACCAGCCCCGCCTTCTCCGCAAGCTTCAAGACCTGCACGAACAAACCGGCCAGCGCCTCGAGATGCCGCCGCCGGAACTCGCTGATCGTGCGGAAGTCCGGCGGATCGCCGGCAACGATCATCATGAAGTCCGCCCGCTCCCGGCTCGCCCTGGCGATCCGCCGAGACCCGTACACCCCGCTTGCATAAGCGTGCAGAAGCAGTGCCGTCATCAGCTGCGGCTCGAACGGAGGCTGCCCCACTCCGCTGCGGTAGCTGCTCTCGATCGCCGACAGGTCCAGGCTCTCGCGCACCACGCTCACGATCAGCCGCGACAGGTGATCGGACGGAACGTAGTCCGTCACCCGCGCCGGCAGCAGTTGGACCTCGTCGATCTTCCACGCGCGAAAGTACTTGCTCATGAAGCCTAAGGACTCAAACTTTCGTCTCCCTGTCGAGCAAAATCTCAATATCCAGACAGGCTCCTAGTGACTGGTTTCCTTTACGATGCGCTCGATGCGGCCAACGTCGAAGTCATCCTCAAGCCGGTTACTATGATCACGCCAACGCGATAGCCAGCTACTATCGGTGCGGACTGCAGAGCGCCGGGGTCCGCGTCCACAGCAGCTCAGGAAACTGACAGCCCACGCCGCCGGCGACCGATTGTCCACGAGATCGATTCATCACGCGTGATACCCGAAACGTATCCGCCCACATGGCGGTCGAGCACTGGCCGCCATGGAACCAGCGTGAATTCCCGTCCCTTGTCGATGAGGGCGAACCGACCGCTCGCAAGGTCCAGCCGGCGGCGATAGGTGCCCTCGATGCGCCCGCCTGGCTGAGCTTCGGCGTAAGGAAGTCCAAGTTCAGTTGAGAGCTGGACGCTGACGCGCACTAGCTCGCGACGGCGTAGCAGGCCCAGCAGGTTGGCGCGGTAGATGACGCGGTCCTGCTCGGCACGAGCCAACTCCTGCTCGATCAGCCATTGCCGGCGGCGGACGAGCGCCTCGCGCACTTCGCGCCCGAAGCCGGCGTCTCGGGTGATCATCGGCGCGTCGGTGAGGAGTTCGCGGTCCAGCCAGGTAGCTCCTTCCGCGACGCCCTGGCGCCCTAGCGGTACGGTCGACAACGTCTCGATGACTACCGGCACCCGCCGAGCCTGCGCGCGCTCGAAAACTGCAGCGCGCTCCAGATGGTCGGGTGCAATGATCCAGGTCCCGTCGTTCTCGCGGGTAACATCCACGCCAGCCCGGCGCATCGCCTCCAGGCGGCGCACATGAGCTTCGGCAAACGCCTGCCGCGCCGTGCGATCGTAGTGAAGATGGAGGTCGACGCTGTAGTGGCCACCGTGCGCCGCCGCGATCTCGGCCACAGTCCGATCGACCGCGCGAGGCTCCGCGCGTTTGGGCTCGATGGCGACGATGCCGCCGACCGGAATCGGTTCTGCCTCGCCGGCTTGGCCGATATCGACATAGTGGGTGCGGCCATCGACGCCATCGACGATCACATAGCGTCCGTCATCCAGCTCGTCTGACAGGCCGCGAGCAACGACCCGGCCGACGAGTTGCTGAGCATTGTCCTCGTCCGGCTGGTAGATCACGTAGTCCGCAGCCGAGCGGGCCAGCCCTTGGCGTGCAAGCTCGTGATGCAGGGTCTTGACAATGTCGCCCCGTTCGCCCAGCCGGCGCAGGACCGGCTCGAGATC
>Ga0070738_10004665_pt1 | contig 16091 bp, 11 predicted proteins | sample Coa_R2_2_FD_66446 | JGI IMG/M metagenome (GOLD analysis project Ga0070738, IMG submission 66446) | Surface soil microbial communities from Centralia Pennsylvania, which are recovering from an underground coalmine fire - Coalmine... | ecosystem: Environmental > Terrestrial > Soil > Unclassified ...
CCCCTCGTGCCCGATCAGCAGGATCGTGTACCCGTCCCGGGCGAACTTCACCGCCTCCATGTGGACCTTCGTCACCAGCGGGCAGGTGGCGTCGATCGCCCGGAGTTTCCGCTCGGCCGCCCGGCGGCGGATCAGCGGGGCGACCCCGTGGGCGCTGTACAGCACCGTCTGCCCTTCCGGGACCTCGGCGATGTCGTCCACGAACACCACCCCGCGGCGCTGGAACCGCTCCACGATCGGCCGGTTGTGGACGATCTCGTGGTAGACGTAGAGCGGGCTGCCGAACAACTCGAGCGCCTTCTCCAGGCTCTCGATCGCCATGTTCACCCCGGCGCAGAAGCCGCGGGGGTTGGCCAGGATGATCTTCATGCGCGCGTGGTCCTCACGGGTCCGGTTATCGTATCCCCGGCCGGCCCCCCGAGCCAACCGCACCCGCGCCCCCGCGGGAAACGGAAAACGCCACCCCGGGCGGGGTGGCGCTCGCGGGCCCGGCGGGCCGGGTTACTTGATCTCGACCTGCTTCGCGTCGGTCACGACGATGTACTTCTTCCCGTCCTTCTCCTCGACCTTGCCGGTGACGGTGGCGTCCTTGTCCTCCTGGCAGACCTTGGAGTGGTACTTCTTCATGACGTCCTTGTCCTTCAGGTAGTACGTCACGTCCTTGCCGTCCTCCTTCACGATCAGGGCGTGGCCGCACTTGTCCGTCTCGCCCAGCTTGCACTTGGTGCAGGTGAGCTTGCCCTCGAGCTTCTTCTCGTCCTTCTTGTCCTCGGCGCGCGCGACCAGGGACAGGGCGCCGAAACAGAACGCCAGAGCCAGAATCGTCCGCAACATGGCAGACCCCCTTCCGGTGACACAGGACGGGCCGCCCCGGCGGGGCGGCGGGTTCCTCCCCGACCCTGCCCTTATAGCCTTCGGTGCCGTGCGAGGCAATCACGAACCGGCCGCGGCGTTGACGACGGCTGCCCCCGTTCGTACGATTCGTTTTTCGGCAACCCCGGGTGTCCGGCCCCCGATGAACGGCCATTCGTCCCCCGCCGACGCCCTCCTCCGGGCGGCCGCCAAGGCCCGGGCGCTCCGCGGCCGCACCCTGGTCGTGAAGCTCGGCGGCAGCGCGATGGAGGAGCCCGCGGCGACCCGCGGGGCGCTCGAATCCGTCGCCGCCCTCCAGACGCTCGGCGTCCGGCTCGTACTCGTCCACGGCGGCGGCAAGCCGATCGACCGGGCCATGGCCGCCGCCGGGCTGACCCCGAAGAAGGTGCAGGGCCGGCGGTACACGGACGAGGCGACCCTGGGCATTGTCGTCCGCGTCCTGAAGGACGAGATCAACCCCGGCCTCGTGGCCCAACTAGCCGAAGCCGGCGGCCGGGCGGCCGGGGCGGCGGACGTGTTGGAAGGGGAGCCGCTGACCGTCCCCGGCGACGACGGCCGGCCGATCGACCTGGGCCGGGTCGGGGCGGTGACCCGGGTCGGCGCCGACCGGCTCGCCGCGGCCCTCGGCGCGGGGACAATCCCGGTCCTCCCGTCGCTCGCCCGCGACCCCCGCGGGTGGCTGAACGTGAACGCCGACACGGCGGCGGCCGCGGTGGCCGGGGCGTTGAAGGCCGAGGCCTGCTACTTCCTGACGGACACCCCCGGCGTCCTCCGGGACGTGCGCGAACCCGGGTCGCTGGTCCCGCGTCTGACGGCATCCGAGTCCCGGCACCTGATCGCCACCGGGGTGATCGCCGGGGGGATGATCCCGAAGGTCGAGGCCTGTTTCGAGGCGCTCGCGGCCGGGGCCGGCCGGGCGGTCATCCTCGACGGCCGGGACCCGCACGCCCTGCTCGGCGGATTCGTGTCCGACCGGGCGGCCGGGACGGAGATCGTGCCGTGAGCGGCCCCCGCCCGCGGCCCCGCCAACCGAGGAGCCCCCTCCCCCTCCCATGACCACCGCCACCCACTCGTCGCAGGACGTCATCGCCCTGGCCCGGAAGTACGTGATCGGGAACTACACCCGGTACCCGGTCTGCCTCGTCCGGGGCGAGGGGTCGTGGGTCTGGGACGCGGAGGGGAACCGGTACCTCGACTTCTTCCCCGGCTGGGGCTGCGGCATCCTCGGCCACTGCCCGCCGCGGGTGGTCGCGGCCGTGCAGGAGCAGGTCGCCCAGCTCATCCACGTCCCGAACACCTGGTACACCGAGCCGCAGGTCCTCCTCGCCCGGGCGCTCGCCGACCGGACCGGGTGGGGCGGGCAGTGCTTCTTCTGCAACAGCGGGACCGAGGCGAACGAGGCGGCCATCAAGCTCGCCCGGTTGAACGGGAAGCCGAACGGCCGGTACAAGATCCTGACCATGACCGGCGGGTTCCACGGCCGGACGATGGGCTCGCTCACCGCCACCGCCCAGCCGAAGTACCACGCCGGGGTCGAGCCGATGCTCCCCGGGTTCCTGTACGCCCCGTTCGGCGACCTGGACGCCGCCGCCGGGCTGATCGACGCCGAGACCTGCGCCGTCATGCTCGAGCCGGTCCAGGGCGAGGGCGGGGTCAACCTGCCGCCGGCCGGCTACCTGGAAGGCCTCCGCGAGCTGTGCGACCGGCACGGCATCCTCCTCATCCTCGACGAAGTCCAAACGGGCATGGGGCGGACCGGGGCCTGGTACGCCCACCAGCACTGGAACGTCGTGCCGGACGTCGTGACCCTGGCCAAGGCTCTGGCCGGCGGGGTAGCGATGGGCGGGCTGATCGCCAGGCCGGAGGTGGCCGAGAAGCTCAAGCCCGGCACCCACGCCGCCACGTTCGGCGGGAACCCGCTCGCCGCCCGGGCGGCCCTGGCGACGGTCGAGGCGATCGAGGACGAGGGGCTGCTCGACCGGGCGGTACAGGTCGGCGAGCGGTTCCGGGCCCACTTCCAGGCGCTGCGGGAGAAGTGCCCGCTGATCCAGGACGTGCGGGTCAAGGGGGCGATGATCGGCGTCCAGCTCGGGGTCGAGGGGGCCCCGGTGGTGCAGGAGTGCCTGAAGCGCGGGCTCCTGATCAACTGCACCCACGCGACGGTGATCCGGCTCCTCCCCGCCCTGACCATTACCGACGACCAGATCGACGACGGGTGCGGGCTGCTGGCCGGGATCCTGCTCGCCCACAAGCCGTGACGTCCCGGCGGAGTCTGGCCTTGGCTCGAAAAGCCCGCGGACGGACGTCCGTGGGCTTTCATCCTTGAAGGTGCCGCGGCGATGCGCCACTTCCTGAACCTGCTCGACGTGCCGGCGGACGACCTGACCCGGCTCCTGGCCGAGGCGGCCCGGCTGAAGCTGTCCCGGGCCCGGGGCATCCCGACCAACACCCTGGCCGGGAAGGTAGTCGGGCTGGTGTTCGAGAAGCCGTCGATGCGGACCCGGGTGAGCTTCGAGGCCGGGGTCGCCCAGCTCGGCGGGACGTCCCTGTTCCTACCGGGGAACGAGGTCGGGCTCGGGTGGCGGGAGAGCCTGGCCGACTTCTCCCGGACGATGAGCCGGTTCGTGGACGCGGTGGTCCTCCGGGTGTTCCACCACCACACCGTGGCGGAGGTCGCCCGGCACGCGACCGTCCCGGTGATCAACGGGCTGTCCGACCTGTCCCACCCGTGTCAGGCGCTGGCGGACCTGCTGACCATCCAGGAACACCTGGGCGGGGTGGCGGGGAAGACGGTCGCGTTCGTCGGGGACGGGAACAACGTCTCCCGGTCGCTGGCGGTCGGGTGCGGGCGGCTGGGGGCGACGTTCGTCCTCGGGTGCCCGCCCGGGTACGGGTTCGACGACCGGTTCAAGCGGCTGTACCGGGAGAAGGTGGCCCCGTCCCTCCCCCCCGAGGTGAACGACCCGGTCGCGGCGGTCCGCGGGGCGGACGTGATTTACACCGACGTCTGGACGAGCATGGGTCAGGAGGCGGAGCGGGAGGAGCGGCTGAAGCGGTTCGCGGCGTTCCAGGTGAACGGCAAGTTGCTGGAGAAGGCGGCCCCGCACTGCAAGGTGCTGCACTGCCTGCCGGCCCACCGCGGGGAGGAGATCACGGACGATGTGCTGGACGGCCCGCATGGCGTCGTCTTCGACCAGGCCGAGAACCGGTTGCACACGCAGAAGGCGGTATTGGAGTGGCTGATGAAGTGACCGGACCGAGCGTTTCAAGGCCGGTGGGGCGTTTTCGTAGGTCAGGCTGTGCCTGACGGTGGAACGCCCGACCGTCAGGCACAGCCTGACCTACAAAAGGCGGCTTCTTATCAACCCCGATCCTATTTTTAACTCGCTGCAAAAACTTTAACGATCACAGACTATTGAGCCCGTGCCGCGTTCCGGTTCAGCCGGCCGGGGCACCGGATCGCGAGACCCGCGTTCCCGATCATACCCTCCATCGAGTTTGCACCCGCCTTCCTTTTAAAGTCGCCCGAATACGCCCGGATCACGTCAAACCGGATCTTCTTTCTAGCCCCGTGAAACCCCGGGCAAATTGTCGCGGTTGCCTGCCGGACCCCTTCCGGGAATCGTTGACTGCACCCGTTCCGGTTCTATGTAGAGAGATAGTTAGTTTGACATTCAATAGATTATTGCGTGGCGCCGGAATAAAGCTAACGCCTGATTTTGACGACTTTCGGCATTTTACGGGTTGTACGAAGTCCACGATCGTCTAAGAAAGACGCTCTCCCGTGCCAAGCGGACGGTGCGGGAAGGACCCCGAGGTGCTAACTGAAGGAGGCACAACGTTGATGCTGTCCACCTCACTGGCCGCGCTCGTCATGTCCGGCGTCGTGGCGACGGTTCCGACCGGCAGCCCCGCCTGGCACACTGACTACGCGGCCGCCCTCGCCCGGGCCGCCGAATCGAACAAGCCGATCGCGGTCTTCATCGCCCACGGTGGGACCGGGTATGCCCGGGTCGTTGCGGAGGGCAACCTGCCCGCGGACGACGCCCGGCAACTCGGCCAGAGCTACGTGTGTCTCTACGTCGATACGGCCACGGAGAAAGGGAAGAAGCTCGCCGGCGCGTTCGAAATGAACGAGGGACTGGTCATTAGCGACCGGACCGGCGAGAAGCAGGCCCTGAGGCACGAGGGGAAGGTGTCGCGGGAGGAACTCCACAAATACCTGACGCGGTACGCCGACCCGAACCGGGCCGTCGTCACGACCGAGACCCCGGCGGCCTTCGTCGCCGCGGCCCCGGCGGTTATCACCACCCCCCAGCCGGCCCCGGTCATCCCGGCGTTCTACCCGGCCGCCCGTCCGGCGGCGGCGTGTAGTTCCTGACGGTAGGAGTCTGAGTCGGACGGTCGTCCGGCCCCGCTCCGGGGCCGCCGGGGGAAAGTTTTTCCCCGGCGGCCCCTCCCTATTTCGCGGCGCGCCACTCCAAGACCGCGGCGGTCTCCCACCGGGTGCCGTTGTCGTACGAGCCGCGGAGGACCCACGCCATCTCCCGGAGGGCGTTCGCCTTCAGGTCGAACGCCCCGACCCCGTCGCCGGTCGCGGCCGACCGGATCGGGAACCGCGGATCACCGTCGCGGAAGTGCTTCGCTTCCCAGCACCCCGCATAACTGATAATCGCCAGATCGCCGTCCCGGCGGACCACCCTGGCCGATAATTCTGCCTTTTGGACGTCTCCGGGTTTCGGGACATAGATCGAGTCCGTGACGGGGCTCAACGCCGGGGCGAATTTCGCCCCGACCGCCGCCGGAATGTCCCAGCCGTCCTTGCCAGCCGGCACCGCGAAGGCCGACCACTCGTCCTTCGCGAGCTTGATGCTGTCGACCGCCGGAGGACCCTCCCGGCGGCCTTTCTGGAACCCGACGACGCTGACCGCGACACGGACCCCCCCATCGGGAGCGAACCCCGTGCCGCGATCGGCCAACGCATCAACTTTTTCAAATGTTCGTTTCGGCCGGCTGCCGGCTGCCTGGATCCCAGCCTCGATCATGCCGACGGTTTCCGCTAGCCAGCGGTCCTGACCGGCCTGGTAACTTTCACCCGGGCGAGGCCGGTGGTAGTGGTGGGCGAGGGTCTTCCCGTCCGCGGAAACGACCCAAAGGCCCTGCGGCCATTGCCGCATCAGATTCCGGAAGAATTGCCCGTCCTGACCGGCCGGGAGGCGATCCGTGTTCAGGGCGACCGGGACGAAATTGTCGGCCACCAGCCGGATGACGGCCGGGTTGTTCAAGGGGCCCGCACGGAGCCCGGCGGCGTACCCTCAACAGCGTTCGAGCGGGGTGCCGTCCTGCTTGCGCCCGCCGGCCAGCCAGACGAAGAGCGGCCGGTCTTCCGCCCGCGCCTGCCTGATCGCCTCCGCCGGGTCGATGACCCAGGGGATTTCCCGGTAGGCGAGGTCGGCCGTGGACGGCCGGAACGGGGCGGCCCGTTTCAGGACCGCGTCGAGTTCGGGTTCCACCGCCCCGACGGCAAGAGGAATCAAGCCCAGGACGACAGCACACAGTAGGAATCGGGTCATGGTCGGTCTCCGTACCGGGCGGTGGGAGTGGAGTATGCCGCCGGGTGGTCAGGGACGCAACCGCGGGTGCGGCCGAAGCACATTAGGGCGCTCAGGGTAGTGAGCGCGGCCCCCGGCGTGGTCGAATGGCACCACGTCTCTTTCGCCCGCACCCGGCCACCAGGGCGGGCGCGGACGGGGACTTACGACAAATCTGGGAAATCGAGTTTTGTCGTCAAGTCGCCAGGCGAATGATAAAATAATTCTCACGCAAGTTTTGACCCGTTAATTAGTTGCGCCGCCCAAAGCCGCTATTGACGTAAAATCCGCGGACTGGGATTTTCGCGACAAAACCCCTCCGACGGGCGGGTCGCTTTTCGACGTAAGTATCTGAGAGACAAGAACCGAGTGGCGCGGGAGGTGGGGTTTCCGAACCGGGGGGTGGAAGCCGTTTCCACCCCCCGCGGTTATCGGGGCGTCCGAATTCGGTGGCCCTGCTCCCCGGGTTTGTTGGCTCCGGCCCCCGGGTTCGTGGTCCCCGCTCCCCGGGTTCGTCGGAGCCCTCACCCGGGGCTTTATTAGTCCGTCCTCCGGACTCCGAACCCCGACCGGGCGGGGGTCACCGAATCGGGATCGGGGGCTGGGGCCGGTGAGCCGCTCCGGCGATCCAATTAAAGCCCCGGGTGAGGGCTTTGACGAACCCGGGGGAACCGCCCGGGCCCGGGGATGGGGACACATCGAATACCGGCGGAAGATACCGCCCGGCGACGAGACCCGGGCGGTCTGCTATCCTCAAAAGAAGACTCCCGGAACCCTTCCGCATGGCGCTCCCCTTCGACCCGACCGAACTGGCCCGGTACGGCGGTCTCACGCTCGTAGCCCGGACGGTCGTCGAGGGGTTCCTGACCGGGATCCACCGCAGCCCGTTCAAGGGGTTCTCGGTCGAGTTTGCCGAGCACCGCCAGTACTACCCCGGGGACGAGATCCGGCGCATCGACTGGCGGGCCTACGGGAAGACCGACCGGTACTTCGTCAAGGAGTTCGAGGAGGAGACGAACCTCAAGGCGTACCTCGTGGTCGACGCCAGCGGGAGCATGAAGTACCGGGGTCGGCAGAAGCTGAGCAAGTTCGAGTACGCCCAGCAGGTGGCCGCGTCGCTGGCGTACCTGATGCTGGCCCAGCTCGACGCCGTCGGGCTCGTCGTCCACGACACCAGGCCCCGGGCGGTCGTCCCCCCGAAGACGAGTTCGAAACACCTGCTCCGGATCCTCCAGACACTCGAGGCGACCACCCCGGCGGGCGAGACCGCCCTCGCCCCGGTCTGGCACGAGATCGCCGGCCGGCACCTGAAGCGGCGGGGGATGGTGATCCTGTTGTCCGACTGCTTCGACCGGACGGAAGACCTCGGCCGGGCGCTCCAGCACTTCCGGTCCAAGAACCACGAGGTGCTGCTGATCCACGTCCTCGCCCCGGAAGAGTTGGACTTCCCGTTCAAGCGGCCGACGAAGTTCCGCAGCCTGGAGGTCGCCGGGTACGAGGTCGTGACCGACGCCCGCCGGCTGCGGGAGGAGTACCTGCGGAGCTTCGAGGAGTACCGGCAGGCGCTGCGGCGGAAGGTGGAAGACCTGCACATCGACTACCTGCTGGTGCGGACCGACGAGCCGGTGGACCGGGCCCTGGGGGCCTACCTGGCGAAGCGGGCACTGAGGTAAGTCGCCCCCGGTGTGTCACCCGCGAACCCGGCACGCGGCGCGTGCCCGACGAGGCCGGCGGACCCGCTCATGATCTCCTTCCTCAACGCCGCCCTGTTCGCCGGGTTCCTCGCGGTCGCGATCCCGCCGATCGTCCACCTGTTCAGCCGGAAGAAGTACGACGAGGTGGACTGGGCCGCGATGCAGTTCCTCCGGGTCAGCCCGAAGACCCGGCGGAAGGTGTTCTTCGAGCAATTCCTGCTCATGCTCCTGCGGATGGCGGCGGTCGGGCTGATCGCCCTCGCCCTGTCGGCCCCGGCGGTCACCAGCTCACTGTTCAACCGGCTCGGCGGGGGCCGGGGAGAGCGGGACGTGGTGGTCCTGGTCGACGGGTCGGCGAGCATGGCGTACCGGCACGCCGGGCGGACCGGGACCGACGCGGCCAAGGCGTGGGCCGCCGAGTTCATCGACCGCCTCGCCCCCGGTGACCGGGTGGCGGTGTTCCAGGCCCGGGAGCAGGCCGTGCCCCTGCTCGGCAGCCTGTCCGCCGACCGGGAGCAGGCGAAGAACGCCCTCGAGCTGGTCACCCCGGCGAAGGGCGGGGTGGACTGGCCCGGGTGCGTCCAGGCGGCGTTCGCCCTGCTCGCGACCGGCCGGCCGGACCGGGACGTAGTGGTCCTGACCGACGGCCAGCGGTACGGGTGGGCGGACGAGAACGCGGCCGCGAAGTGGGAACTGGTCGGCCGCCCGGGGGACCGCCCGGACGACCCCCGGGTGTGGGTGGTGAACGTGGCCCCGGACCGGCCGGCCGACCCGGCGAACAACTCCCTCGACCCGATCACGGCCGGGCGGGCGGTGGCCGCGGCCGGGCGGGAGGTGCGGTTCAAGTCCGCGGTCCGGTCGGCCGGGGCGGGGGAGCGACCGAAGGTCGGGAAGGTGCGGCTCGAGGTGGACGGCCGGGGGGTCGGCGAAGTCCCGGTCCCGGCCGCCCCGGCCGACGCCGGGGTCGTCCCGCTCACGTTCGCCCACCGGTTCACCGCCGGGTCGCACCTGGTCACCCTCCAAATGGACCCGGACGACCTGCCCGGGGACGACCGCCAGGACTTCGCCCTGGAGGTCCTCCCGGCGGTCCCGGTGCTGATCGTGGACGGGGACCCGGCCCCGGGCCCGCGGGCCCGGGGCGGCGACTTCCTCCGGGACGCCCTGGCCCCGACCAAGGACCCGACCCCGAGCTTCGCCGTCCGGGTGGTGTCGGTCGCCGACTTCTCCCCGGCCCTGTTCGCGGCCGACGTGAAGGGCCCTGGCACCCCCCCGCGGGTGGTCGTGTTCGCGAACGTCGCGAAGTTCACCCGGGAGCAGTCGGACGCGGTCGAGAAGTACCTGACCGACGGCGGGTCGGTCCTGGTCGCGGCCGGCGACCGGTGCGACGCGGCGGCGTACAACCGGGTCGCGTTCCGGGCCGGGCAGGGGTGGCTCCCGGCCCGGCTGGTGGACGTGGTCGGGTCCGCCGAGTCGCTCGCCGACGCCCCCCGGCCGCAGCCGGCGAGCTTCACCCACCCGATGACGGAGGTGTTCAAGGACCCGCTCCCGGGCGGGCTGCACACCGCGTACTTCCCGCGGCGGTGGAAGCTGGACACGACGGCCGGGGTGAACGGTGCGACCGGGTCGGCGGTCACCGTCCTGACGACCGGCGACCCGCTGCTGGTCGAGCGGGGCGTCGGGCGGGGGCGGGCCCTGCTCGCCGCCGTCCCGCTCGACAACACCTGGCGGACCAACTTCCACACCCTGCCGGACTTCGTCCGGTTCGCCCACGAGGCCGTGTACTACCTGGCCGGGGCCCGGGCGGCCGAGCGGAACCTGGCCCCGGGGCAGCCGATCATCTTCACCCCCCGCCCGGACGAGCCGCCGGCCGGGGTGACCGTCCAGCCGCCGGACGCGGCGGCGAAGCTCGTCCCGGCGAAGCGGTGGCCGCTCGTCTACCCCGGGACGCGGGAGCCGGGGGCGTACAAGCTCGGCACGGCCGGCGGGCGGAGCTTCTACTACGCCGTCCGGTCGGACCCGCTCGAGTCGGTCCTCACCCCGGCCGGGGACGACGACCGGAAGAAGGTCGCGGACGTGGTGAAGAAGCTGGAGTACGTGACCCGGCCGGACGAGATTGAGGCCCGGCGGGGGGCCGGCCCGCAGACCCGGGAGGTCTGGTGGGTGCTGCTCGTCTTGGTGATGGCCCTGCTGGCCGGCGAAATCTTCTACACCCGCAAACTGTCGCAACGGGGGATGCCGGCGGACGCGCCGGAACTCGCGGTTGCGGCCGAACCGGCGCCGCCCCGGCCCCGCGAACCGGGTCGTGCCCCGGTACCCGATCGGCCCGCCAAAGCGACCAGGAGGTCATCCCGGTGAAACCGCCCGCGATCCTGACCCTCGGGCTGGCCGTCCTGACGGCCGGCAACGTCCCCGCCCCGGCCGCCGCGCCGGTGCCCGCCCCGGCCCGCCCCCCGGCCGTCGAAGGGAAGTACACGCTGGCGGCCTCGGCGGTCGTCCGGGCCGTGCCGGGCGGGTTCGGTGGGGGCGGACGCGGGGGAGGCCCCGCCGCGGCCGCCCCCTTGAGAACAGCCCGGCTGCTGCCGCCCAACCGGCAGGAGGCGACGGTCACCCGGGACACCATCACGATCGCCGGGACCGATACGACCTGGGAGTACCGCATCGACCCGTCGGCCAAGCCGATGGCGATCGACCTGACCATCGTCCCGCTCATCGGCAAGAAGGTCAAAGTCGCCGGGATCATCGAGGCGACCGGGGACCGGCTGGTGATCGCCCACGCCGAGGAGGGGGCCGAGCGGCCGAAGAGCTTCGACCCCGCCGACGGGGTCAGCGTGTACGTGTTCCAGAAAGCCCCACCCCCGCCGCGGACCGAGTACCGGATCGTCGTCCTGCGGGTGGGCAAGGAGGCGGAGGCGGAGGCCGCGATCAACCGGCTCGCCCGGGACGGGTTCGAGGTGGCCCACACCACGACCCCGACGAGCCCGCCGGAGTCGGTGATCCATTTCGTGCTGAAGCGGACGGTCCGGGACGGGGACGGCAAATAGCCGGGCGGCGGGCGGGGAACTTCACCGGGTATCCGGCTCTCGTACCGAGCAGGTCATGACCCGACCCGACCGATCGTCCGTGCCGGGGCAACTGATGCGACGGGTCGTCATCGCCGCGGGGTGGCTTTGGTGGGTGGTCGCCCTTCCGCCCCAGCCGCTCCGCCGCCGCGCCCGCCTCGCGGGTGAGGCGGGCGTCCGCGGCCCCGCCGGCCAGCCGGGCGAGGACGTCGCGGGCGGCCGGGGTGCCGACCCGCTCCAGCACTGCCACCGCCCGCACCCCACGGAGCCGGTCGCCGGCCAAAAGGAACGCCCCGGGGGTCACGGCCGCCAGGAGTCGCTCGACCCGGGTCCGCTGCTCCGGCGTGAGGGTCGTCGGCAACATCGCCCGCAGGGCCGGTTCGGCCCTCTCGCCCAGGTCCCGCAGTGCCTTCTCGGCCGCCTCCCGGTCGGCGAACGCCGCCGCGTTTAGCCGCCCGACGAGCCCGTGGACGTCCTCTTCCCGGGCGGGCTCGACCGGACGGACCCGCGTCCGGAGGTACGCCACGGCCGCGTCGCCGGCCCCGGCCATCGCCCAGACCGCGGCGTAAGCCCGCCCGGCGTCGGCCCCGGCGAGGTCGTCCCACGCCGCGGCCAGTTCCTTCTCCGAGAGGGCTCCCTTTGGCTCGTCCGGGCCCCGCAAGTCCCAGACGAGGGCCGTCGTGTCGATGTGCCCGGTGACGGCTTTCGTGCCGTCGGCCGTCACCGCCAGGCTGCTCGCGAACGAGAGCCCGTAGTTCCCGGTGTACCGACCGAGGCTCTTGTGCCGGACGACCGGCTTCCGGGTCGCCAGGGACCAGCGGGTGATCCCGCCCGGCCCGGTCGTCACCAGTCCGGCACCGTCCGGGGTAAACGCGAGCGGGCCGAAGCCGTCCGCCGGCATGGTCAGCACCGGCTTCCCGGTCGCCGCCTCGACGACGAAAGTCCCGTAGTCGGACCCGACCGTGTTCCCGCCCCCGTCCCGGATCTCATCAAAACCGGAGAGCGCCACCAGTCGGCCGTCTGCGGAGATGGCGGATTGGCGGACCAGCCACTGCTTCGGCAGGTCGAACCGGTAGCTCCCGCCACCGGTCAGCGGCGTCATCCGGCCACCGGCCGTACACCAGCGCAGTTCCGGGGAGATCGCGCCGTAATACCCAAAGAAATCCCCAGGGGCGGTGACCTGATGTTTTGTCAATTGCTTCGCCGTGGCCGCGTCCCAGACCGTGACCAGTGGCTTCCAATCCACCGGAGTACCACCCCCCAGGCCGCCGCCGGCCATCCGTGAGAGGTGCCAGACGGCTGCCAGGCGTGACCCGTCGGCCGAGAGCCGGAAGTTGTACTCGCTTAAGCCTCGGGCCGATTCCGGGAACGAGTACCGGGCGGATTCCGTCCCCCCCGGGAGGTCCCACCGCACCAGGGCGGGTGCGTCGGGTGCGGCCCCGAACAGGTGCCGGCCGTCCGGGGAGAAGACCGGATACCGCCCGGCCCAGCCGTTGGTTCGGACCTCGCCCCGGGGGCGCCCGCCGGCGTCCCAGACGCGGATGGTGCCGGTACTCACCTCGTTCGTGACGAACCACCGGCCGTCGGGCGAGACGGCTACCCCGCGAACCTCTTCGGCCATCCCGTCACTGCCTCCCGGCGGCAGGGCGGACTTGGCGGTCGTGGCGTCCCACAACAGGAGGCGGTTTTCCGACGCGGCCGCCAGGAGCCGTCCGTCCGGCGAAAAAACCGGGCGGGCGAGCCACCGGACAAGACCGGGTGCCTGCCGAACGATCTGCCCGGCTTTCGGGTCATACCACTGCACCCCGCCCGGTCCGGCGAGGACGATGGTTTTCCCGTCCGGGGCAAACACCGCGTCGACCTGGTCGTCGAGGGTGGGCGACTTCCACCCGTCTGGGGTGCGACCGGTTGTGACGTCGAGGAATTCGAGGAACTGCCCGGACGGATGTCTCAGCACAGTAACGGCGGTACCTGAGGCGTCGAAGTCAACTTTACAAGAATTGGACCCGACCCAGGTGGCCGGGAGGGTCTCGCGCCCGGACGCCGTGTCCCAGACGATCACGCCGGACCGTGGGGTCGCCAGCGCGAGCCGCTTGCCGTCGGGCGAGAAGGCGAAGTCGCCCCACCCGACCTCGTTGGTCTTTGCCAGCGTGCGCGAGGTGCCGCTAGCCAGCTCGCAAAGTCGGATCGTGCTCCGATCGGCAACAGCGAGGAGTTTGCCGTCGCGTGAGAACCGGGCCAGGGCTTCGAAAGTGTCCGGGAGCGCGACGGAGGCCAGTTCCGCCCCCGAGTCCACGTCGAACACCTTGATCCGGTCGAGCCGCTGGACGGCGAGCCGGCGGGCGTCCGGGGACAGGCACCCGCCCCACTCGTTGCGGTGGAGGGGATCCTTCTCGAACGCCCGTTCGCGAAGTAGCCGGCCGAAAGCCGGGTCCCAGACGCGGACGGCGTAGTCCCGGCCGAAGCTCACGAGCTTGCCGTCGGGGGTGAACGCGATCGAGAAGATCGCCGGGTGCCGGAGCCGGGTCGTCCCGAGGCGGAGGACGGCCCCGGCCGGGAGCGGGTCGCCGAACCGGTCCACGCGGCCTTCCGGATCTGGCTCGGCCTTCGCCCCCGGCTTCGGCTCGACCGGGGGCGCCGGCTCCGACCCGGTCTCGCCACCGACCGCAGTCACCCCGCCGGCGGCCGCCAGAGCCAGTGCGACGATGGCCGCGAGCCGGGGCGTCCAGCCTGCGGGAAATACGGCCGCCGCCAGCCCGGCCACGACCGGCGACGCCGGCCCGGTCCCGCCCCGTTCGACAACGAGGGCGAATAACGCCGGCGGCACCGCCGGGGCGGCGTCCCCCACGAGGACCGCCCCGAGCCCGGCTGCGAGCGCGACGCCCCGGCGGGCGAGTTGCGCCCGAAGCCGCTCCCGCCCCCGGGCGAGTCGGCCGCGGAGCGCCCCCGGCGAACACCCGAGCCGGCGGGCCGCCTCGTCCTGCGAGAGTCCGTCCAGGCAGCACAGGACGACCGCCGCCCGGTAAGTTTCCGGCAGCCGGGCCAGTTCCTCGTCGACCGCGGCCACGAGTTCCCGCCCGGTCACCTCGGCCAGCGGGTCCGCTGCCCGTCGGGCCGTTGCGCGGGCGGCCGCCCGGCCGGCCCGGTCCCGCGACCGCCGGGTCCGCAGCGCCACCCGGACCGCGGCCCCGTACAGCCACGCCGCCAGGGCCCCGGCCGTCCGGACCCGGCCGGCCCCGCGGGCCAGCGCGTAGAACACCGACTGGAAGGCGTCCTCGGCCGCGTGCGGGTCACCGAGCACGCGCCGGCAGACCCCGAGTACGACCGGCCCGTGCCGTTCGACGATGGCGGCGAACGCGGCCTCGTCCCCGGCGTCCACGAACCGGCTCAACAGCGCGGCGTCCGGGGCTGGATCGGGGAGAGCCGCCCGGCCCGGGAGCCGGGGAGACAATGTGCTCCGGAGGATCGCCACGGTTCACCCCGCCGCCGGTTCCGGTGGATCACCACGGCCCGCCGGCACGCCGGTCGGGTCGGGCTGCGGCAAGATGTTTGCCTGCCGGGTATAGTCCCCGGCGGCCGGGAAACCGCACGCCGGAATCGCTCGTGGTTCGGGTCGTCGACGGGCGGGGGGTGGCGAAGGCTCGGAGCCGGTTCCGGGCTACTTCCCAGGCCCTAGCGTGGTCCAGTCGCGGTACGGATAGGGCACCGGCCGGTCGGGCGTGTACTTGTGGGCGGTCATCCAGGAGAACTCCCGCCGGGTCGGGTCGGCCGGGTCCGGCAGGGGGAGCGGGACCCCATCCGCCTCGGCATAGACAGTCGGCACGAGCGGCACCTTCTGGGACGCCTTCGGGGCCAGGTCGTAATCCGTCCCCTTCGTGTGGAGGAGCCAGGTGTTGTCCCGGAACCCGCGGGCGGTCCGGGACGCCGCCGCCTTCACCAACTCGGCCTTCCGGCCGGGCGGGAGGTCCGGGCTCGCCTCGATCGCCTTCATCAGCCGCTGCGTTTCGGACACGTCGAAGCTGACCCACCCGTAGGGGGCCAGGAACGCCTCGAGCTTGCAGTGGGCCGGGAGGTTCTTCGGGAACAGGTGCAGCCCGTACGTCACGCGGGTCGGGATGCCGAGGGACCGGCCGAGGGCGGCGCACACCCCGTGGTAGTCGCTACAGTCGCCCCGCTTCTTCGCCAGGACGTGGTCCGTGCTGGCGACCAAGGAGGTGACGGAGTGGTCGTAGGCGAGGTTCCCGACCGCCCAGCCGGTGATCGCGTCGAGTTCGCCGGCCGGCCCCTGCCGGCCGGCGGCCAGCCCGCCGGCGAGCGTCCGCACCCGGTCGTCGTCGACCCGGATCATCCGCTCGCTCCGGCGGAACGGGTCGAACGCCGCCGGCCACGCCGCCACCCGGGTGACCCTGGCCGGGTCGACGCCCCACCGAAGTTCCCACACCGTCGCCCGGAACGCGTGGCTGATGATTTGAGCCCCTTGCGGGGCGGCGAACTCGAAGTAGGCGAACGTGTTCCCGAACACCGGCTCGGTGTGAATGGCCGGGGCGACGGTCGTCGGGAACGTGGTGAAGGTGCCGGGCTTGACCTCCTGCCCGGCGTCGGACGGCGGGACCGGGACCCAGACCCGCAGCGTCTTCGTCCCTTGCGGGGCGGTGACGATCACCCGGAAGTCGATGTCGTACGTGACCGGGTTCGCCCGGACCGCGGTGTACGGCTGGGCCGGGTCGGGAACCGGGTCGGCGGCCCGGGCCGCCGCTACGCACGCGATGCCGAGCAGGAGGGTGCGCGTCACGCCGGGACTCCGTGAAAGGGTGCCGGTCCGGCCGGGGGCGGACATATTTCCGATCGTAGCGATGCGCCGGAGGGTGTGAAGT
>Ga0070738_10004667_pt1 | contig 16077 bp, 6 predicted proteins | sample Coa_R2_2_FD_66446 | JGI IMG/M metagenome (GOLD analysis project Ga0070738, IMG submission 66446) | Surface soil microbial communities from Centralia Pennsylvania, which are recovering from an underground coalmine fire - Coalmine... | ecosystem: Environmental > Terrestrial > Soil > Unclassified ...
GGCCGTGACGCGTCCTCTGTGGCCGTCGAGGGGCGTCGAGGTCCCACGCGCCACGTCCCAGAGGAGGAGCGCGCCCTTCTCGTGGGCCGTGAGTGCCTGCGAGCCGTCGGGTGAGAGCGCGAGCGCGAGGACGCCCCCTGAGCCGGGGTTCAGGACGCGCTCGGTCTGGTGCTCCACGTCCCAGACGCGGACGGTCCCGTCGAGGCTCGCCGTCACCGCGACCTTGCCGTCCTTCGTGAGGGCCGCGCCCGTGACCTGCCGCGAGTGCCCGACGAGCGCCGAGAGCTCCTTCCCCGCCTCGAAGTCCCAGAGACGGACGCCCTCCGAGCCCTGGGAGACGAACCTCTTCCCGTCCGCCGAGACCGCGATGTCGTTGAAGCCGGTCAGGTTCTCGGGGACCTCCGCGAGCGTCGCGACCTCCTCCCCGCGCTCCTTGCGCGCGAGGTCCCAGAGGCGGATCGAGCGGTCGGGCCCGTAGGTGCCCGTGACGAGCTTCGAGCGGCCGACGAACCGCACGGCGCGCATGGGTCCCCGGTGCCCCTCGAGCGTCCGCAGGAGCTTCCCCGAGCCCACATCCCAGACGCGGACCGCGCAGTCGTAGCCGCCGGAGGCGACGCGCGTCCCGTCGCCCGAGACCGACATCCCGTGGACGATCTTCCGCGGCCCGACGAGCGTCCCGGCGGGCGCGCCCGTCGCGGCGTCCCAGATCTGGATCGCGAACCCCTCGCGGCCGCCGGGAGGTGCCTGCGACTCGGGAGTCGGATCAGCCTCCCAGCTCTTGTCGTCCCACGTCCGGCAGCCTCCGGAGAAGACCTTGGTGCCGTCGGGCGAGACGGCGCAGACGAACGCGCAGCCGCCGGTCGGCCGCGACCAGAGCTGCTTCCCCGTCGCCGTGTCCCAGGCGCAGACGGTGCCGTCGTCGCTCGCCGTCGCGGCGCGCTGGCCGTCCGGGAAGAAGCGGCCCGAGTAGATCTGCCGCGTCTGGCCCCGGAGGAGGACGCGCGGCCTCTCCGAGGCGAGATCCACGACCGCCGAGACGCCGGCGTGGGTCGTGGCGAGGACGCTCGCGCCGTCGGGGGCCACGTCGATCGACATGAGCGCGCCGAGGCCCGGGTCGAAGTGACGGAGGACTCTCCCGTCGTTCGTGTCGTAGATGACGAGCTCGGCGCCGTAGGCCGCGATGCACCCGCCGCCCGGGAGGAGCGCGACGCCGCCGGCGTCGCCCCCGGGCGTCTTCCAGGCCGGGTCCCCGAGGAGGGTGACGAGCCGGGCGAGCTTCGTCTTCTGGAGCTCGGGCGCGAGCATGAGCGTGCGCCGGGGTGCTCTCGGCGGTGCGACGATCGGGGCAGGCGGCGGAGGCGGCGGCGGCGCCTTCCGAGGGACCGCGGTGGACGGCCCGTTCAGGACCAGGGCGACGACGACGAGCCCCGTGACCGTCCCCGCACCGAGCGCGAAGGGCCAGAGCCGTCGTCCCGGGTCGCGCGCGACGAGCGCCGCCGCGAGCTCGTTTCCGTCGGCGTAGCGCGCGCCCTGCCGCGGCGCGAGCGAGCGCTCGACGACCCTCGCGAGCCACTTCGGGACCTCGCTCCTCGCGCGACGGACCGGCTCGAAGGTCCCCGAGGCCACCTTGGCGTGACGCTGGTGCATCGTGTCGCCCGCGAACGCGGGCGTGCCCGTGAGCATCTCGTAGAGGATCGCGCCGAGCGCGAAGACGTCGGCGGGCGGTCCGGCCGACTTGGCATCGTTGATCTGCTCGGGGGCCATGTAGCCCGCGGTCCCGATCGACTCCCCCGTCTTCGAGAGCGACACGCTCTTTTCGCCGCCGCCCTCGTCCGAGAAGTGCTTCGCGAGGCCGAGGTCGGCGATGAGGGGGAACCCGGTCTCGGTGAACAGGACGTTCTCGGGCTTCAGGTCCCGGTGGACGACGCCCTGGGCGTGCGCGCGTCCCATGGCGGTCGCGAGGGCCGTCCCGAGCGAGACCGCCTCGTCGAGGGGCATGGGCCCCCTCTCGATGCGATCGCGGAGCGTCCCTCCGCCCACGAACGGCATGACGAGGTAGGGCCCCTGCGCGGTCGCCCCCGCGTCGAGGAGCGGGACGAAGCCGTGCCCGATCTCGGCGAGGAGCCGCCGCTCGCGGTCGAAGCGGGCCGCCGCGTCGCGCGACCCGGGACGGAGGAGGAGCTTGATCGCGACCGGTCTCCCGTCCGGGGCCCGGCCGCGGTAGACGGCCCCCATGCCCCCGCGCCCGATCTCCCGCTCGACGGTGTAGCGGCCGAGCTGCATGAAGGACACTCTATCGGTCGGTTCCGTGGCTCGCCCCTGATACCATTGGTCGCTCTCGTGACCCAGGAACCCAAGGAAACGAAGCTCCGCCGCTCCCCCGGCGAACGCTTCGAGTGGATCGAGACCGAGGCTCCCCCGATCAAGGCCCCCGCCGAGGCGCGCGGGGCGCGGGCGGAGGCGGCGCGCCGCTGCCCTCGCTGCGGGTGGCTCGACTCGGTCACGGAGCTCGAGTGCTTCCGCTGCGGACACATCTTCGCCTCCGAGAAGGCGGAGGAGGAGCGGACCGCCGTCGAGTTCGCGCACGCCCTCGCGCGGACGGAGCGGCGGAAGGTCAAGGTCCTGGATCCGGGCGCGCTCTTCGAGCCGGGGGAGAACGACCCGCCCGACGAGCTGTTCCTCCGGAGGCGCTCGGCCGAGGAGAGCCTGATCCCGGGCTTCGAGAAGCTCCTCGCCCTCACTCACGTGAACCCGGAGATCTTCAAGGACTACGCCCACCAGCGGGCCGTCGCCGAGAAGGCGCTCCGGGACCTCGGAGGGGCCGCCCTCCTCGCCGACGAGACCGGCCTCGGCAAGACCATGGAGGCGGGGATCATCGCGGCCGAGCTCATCGTCCGCGGCCTGGTGCGGACGGTCCTCGTCGTCGTGCCGGCGTCTCTCTCTCATCAGTGGCGCGAGGAGATGCACGACAAGTTCGCGCTCGACTTCCGGATCGTCAGGAAGGCCGCCGACCTCGCCGACGACCCGCCGCTACGGATCGCGAGCTACTCCGTCGTCAGGAACGAGCGGACGGGCAAGCTCCTCCGGGAGAAGCCGGTGGACCTCCTCGTCTGCGACGAGGCCCACCACCTGAAGAACCGCTCGACGAAGCAGTACCGCTCCGTCAACCGGATCCAGAAGAAGTACGTCCTCCTCCTCTCCGCGACGCCGTTCCACAACCGTCTCGTCGAGCTCAAGAGCCTCATCGACATCCTGAAGCCGGGACTCCTCGGCTCGACGCGCGCGTTCAACAAGCAGTACGTCGATCCCAAGGACCCGAGACGACCTCGCAACGTGCACCATCTCCGCTCGCTCCTCGGTGAAGTCCTGATCCGCAACCGCCGGAGGGAGGTCTCGGTCAAGCTCCCGCCGCGTCGGGCGGTGACCTACCACCTCGAGTTGGGGCCCGAGGAGCGGAGCTTCTACGACGACCTCTCGGCCTTCATCCGCCAGGAGGTGAAGGAGCGCGTGATCGACGCGGCGGCGGCCCGTCACGACGGGCGGCGCTACAGCTACGTCCTCGCTCTCATCAACCTCCAGCGGGAGCTCACGAGCTCGGCGCCCGCGGTCGAGAAGACGCTCCGGAAGATGGTCGCCCGCGAGGAGATGGCGGGCCCCGTCGCCAAGAGGCTCGAGGCCTTCGCCGACCGCGCCCAGGCGCTCACGGCCTGGAGGAAGGGCGACGCCGCGCTCGAGGTCCTCGCGCGCTTCCCCGGCCAGTTCGTCATCTTCTGCGAGTACCTCGCGACCGTGGACAAGCTCATCGAGCGCCTCGCCAAGGACGGGATCGAGGCCGTCCCGTTCCACGGCGGCCTCGGCCCCGACGGCAAGCAGCGCGCCCTCGAGCGTTTCAAGGCGGGAGCGCGCGTCCTCGTCGCCTCGCGCGCCGGCGGCGAGGGTCTCAACATCCAGTTCTGCTGGAACGTCCTCAACTTCGACCTCCCGTGGAACCCCATGTCGGTCGAGCAGCGGATCGGCCGCGTCCACCGCCTCGGGCAGCAGCACGCGGTCACCGTCGTGAACCTCTCCGTCCGGGACACGATCGAGGCGCGCGTCCTCGAGCTCCTCACGTACAAGCTCCGGCTGTTCACGGCCGTCCTCGGCGAGATCGACCTCATCCTCGGCGCGCTCCACAACGAGCGGAGCTTCGAGGAGCTCCTCCGCGAGGCGTGGTTGAAGGGCCTCTCGGACGACGACCTCGACCGCGAGTTCGACAAGTTCGGACAAGCGCTCGAGCGTGCGAGAGAAGACTACGACGAGGTGAAGGAGAGCGAGCAGATCCTCGACGGGATCGTCCCGGGGCAGAAGCCTGTCCTGAGCGAGGGACTCGGCCCGCAGGGCCGAGCGCGAGTCGAAGGGCCATGAAGGAGTTCCTCGTCGATTTCTTCAAGCGGTACGGGGCCACCGTCACCGCGGGCGAGCGTGAGGTCGATGTCGCGCTCCCCGAGGGTGAGCTCGCGAGGAAGTTCGGGCGCGACAAGCTCTCGCTCGTCTTCGATCCCCACGACGCGCGCGCCGGGATCGACCTCGTCGCGCCCGGGGGCCACATCCTCCGCGCGATCGAGGAGTTCCTGGCGTCTCGCGGGCGACGCTCCTATGTGGTCGCCCCGAGGACGCGCAAGCTCGAGAAGGCGCTCGTGACCGAGGTCCTCGCGCCCCGGCGGACGAAGAAGCTGAAGCTCCTCATGGACGAGCGGACCGACGAGGAGGCGTGGGACGCCCACTTCTCCTTCCGCCTCCGGTATCGAGGCCGCGAGCGGCGCGACGCCCTCCTCGACGTCCTCGTGCCCGTGCGCCCGACCGAGATCCGGGAGCCGAGCTCCGTCCCGCCTCCCCCCGAGGCGACGGGCTGGGAGTCGCACCCCCGAAAGCGTCTCCCCGACGATCGGGCGAAGGAGGCGTACGCGCGCGCCCTGACCCTGGTGGACGACCTCGCGGCCCGCGAGGCGGTCGAGCTCGAGGCCCGCGCCCGGGCCCGCCTCGAGAAGGATGCGGCGCGGCTCGAGATCTTCTACGACACGGCCGTCGTCGAGCAGCAGACGAACCGCGTCGCGACCGAGGTCGCGCAGATGCGGATCGAGGAGCTCGAGCAGGAGCGGCTGCGGAAGCGCAAGGAGCTCGTCGAGAGCGCCCGCGTCGAGGCCGAGGCCGAGCCGCTCCAGCTGCTCGTCGTCGAGAGGCCGCGGCGCAAGGTCGCGGTCCGCGTCGAGCGTCCCGGGGCGGCCGGGACGATCGACCTCGCCTTCGACCTCTCCACGGGCGAGGTCGAGGCCCCGAGCTGCCCGGTCTGCAAGAAGTCGCTCGCCCGCGTCAACGTCTGCGATGTGGGCCACGTCGTCCACGAGGACTGCGCCGCTCCCTGCTCGACGTGCGGCAAGGTCGTCTGCGGCGCGTGCGGCGCGGTCGTCTGCGCGCGCGGCGGCGAGGTCGCGGGCCCGGAGTGCGCGCGCCTCTGCGAGGGCTGCGACGAGCGCGTCTGCCCCGAGCACATGAAGGCCTGCAAGGTCTGCAAGGGCGACCGCTGCACGCAGTGCCTCCACCGTTGCGCTCACTGCCACGGGCTCGCCTGCGCCGACCACCGCCTCAAGCTCGCCACCGGCGAGACCGAGGCCCAGGCGTCTCTCTGCGCCGAGTGCGGCGTCCTCTGCCCCGGCTGCTCGCGCCCCGAGCCGCGGGCCGCGCTCGGCCGCTGCGAGGGCTGCGGCCGCTACTTCTGCGCGACGTGTCTCCCGCTCAAGAAGGGCGAGGCCCGCTGCCCGTCCTGTCGCACCGCCTGACGAGTGATTCAGGGCGCGCGCTTCGCGGGCGCGAACGCGCGCGCCAGCTCGAGCGCCCGGAGCATGGAGCGCTTCTTCGACTGGTGCCGCTCCATCCGGTGGAGGATGTCGTCGAGCGTCCTCACCGCCTGTACGACGTGCGGGCCCTTGTTGAGCATGACGCACTCGGCCCGCACGCCCATCGCGGCGTCGGTGATCTCCGACCGCGAGGGCTTCCCCTTCTTCGCGAGCCCTTCGAGGACCTGCGTCGCCCAGATCACGGGCATGTGCGCGGCCTCGCACATCCAGAGGATCTCCTCCTGGACCTCGGCGAGCCGTTGATAGCCGAGCTCCACCGCGAGGTCGCCGCGCGCGATCATGACGCCCGAGCGCGGGCTCGCCATGGCCGCGAGGAGGAGCGCCGGCAGCTCCTCGAAGCCGCGGCGCGTCTCGATCTTCAAGACGACGCCGAGGTCGGGGCGCCCGAGGCGGACGAGGTGCTCGCGGAGCGCGCGCACGTCGTGGACGTCGCGCACGAACGAGAGCCCGACCATGTCGGCGTTCCTGGCGACGAACTCGAGGTCGTCGATGTCGCGCGGCCCGAGGGCAGGGACCGGGAGCTCGGTGTCGGGGAAGTTGACTCCCTTGTCGGCACGGAGCTTGTCACCGCCCGCGCGCGCCTGTGTGATCCGCACCTTGATCGTCTCATCGTCGGCGGCCTCGACCGTCCCGCCGATCCGCCCGTCGTCGAACCAGACCGAGTGCCCCGGCCGCACGGCTCCGAACGCCTCGGGGAGCGTGAGGGGGATCCGGTTGCCGACGCCCGGATCGGGCGAGCGCGTGAGCACGAGGAGGTCGCCCGCGGCGACTTCGAGCGCGCCCTCTCGGGCCGGGAGCGAGGCGATCTCGAACCGCGCCTTCTCCTTCCCCGAGGCGCCGCGGACGCGGACGCGCGTCGCGGGGACGACGTAGGCGGTCTGGTCCGCCGTCGCCCAGGCCGGTGACGAGACGCGAAGGCTCCTCTTCTTCCCGCGCGCATCCAGGAAGTGGAGCCGGTCGCCCGGCTCCAGGATCTCGCGGACCGGCGCCGGGATCGGAAGCACGGCGTCCGCCTCGGCGGGGGCGCGCAGAGGCTCGCCGAGGAAGATCCGCGCCGGCTCCACGACCTCGCCGAGCGTGTCTCTCCCGGGATGCCACGAGACGACGCGCGGCCCGGGGGCCACGCGCCCCGTCCGCACCTTCGGTCCTGAGAGGTCCATGAGGACCTCGCAGGGCCGAGAGAGCTCGGCGCTCGCGGCGCGGAGGTTCGCGATCATCTTCGTCCAGTCCCCGTGGTCGTCGTGGGCGCAGTTGATGCGCGCCACGTCCATCCCGGAGCTCAGGAGGCTCCGCACGAGCCCCGCGTCCGTCGCCGCCTCGGAGGGGAGAGTGACCATGATCCTGACCGAGCGCTCGCGGGGACGCGGCCCGAGGAGCGCGTCCGTGTGCTCGCGGAGGAGGGTCCGTCCCTCGGGCGCGGTCACGGGGGCGCGCGCTCCGTCGGGGTCGGGGAGCTCATGCCCCTGGAGCTGGTGGAGGAGCGCGAGGACCTGGTCGAGGTTGTCGTGGACGTGCGACTCGGCGCGCCCGAGCGACGAGAGACCGAGCGACGCGAGTCCTCCCTGCAGCTCGCGGAGGTCGTGGCGGCGGAGGGCGACGTAGTGGAGGAGGTTCCGCGCGCTCCGGGCGTTCGAGGGATGGACGGAGTCGAGGACGTGCTCGAGAGACTTCTCGAGGCCGAGCATCGAAGCGTGGACCCCCTCGAGCTCCGAGGTGAGGAGCTCGAGGAGCTCGGGGCGCCGCCGCAAGGCGAGAGCGACGCACGCGTTCGTCGACGGGGCGGTCTTCATCGCAGTCACGGACCCCAGGCACGCACGCCCGGATCGCGGAGAACTCCGCGCCGAAGCGCTCCGGGGAACGGGGAGGCAATTCTCGGGCCGCGAGGACTTCGCTCTCACGCGCCGAGCGAGTCCGCGCCTCAGCGCGGACCTTTCATCGCCTCGTCGTCCTCGGGTTCGCCTGGCGTCCGGGCGGCCCGGGGACGAATGCGCGCCGTCTTCCACCACTCGAGCCACTCGTCGCGGGAGTAGTTGCCGGGCTCGCCGGTCGCGCGGGCGAGCGCGGCGCAGAGCATGCGGCAGAGCGCGCCTTCGGACGTCTCGAGCGCGCTCACGATCCCCGCGCACGCGGCGTCGCGCTCCGCGCTCGACCAGACGAGCGCCGCAGCGAAGGCCTCGCGGCACGGAGCGTCCGTCTCGGCGCGGGCGCCCTTCGCCGCCTTGACCGCGGCGAGGAAAGCGTCTCGCGGATGCGCGCCCGCCTCGCGCAGGTCGGCGTCGAGCACGACGACCTCGATGAGCGGGAGTGGCAGGAACCACGGGATCGGCTCCTCGCCGGCGAGGAGCGTGAAGGGCCGGAGCTTCCCGGCGAGCCGGTAGCGGCCGACGACGTTCCGCTCCTTCGTCGTGTGCTCGCTCGGGAGCTCGACCTGGACCTCGACCTTCTCGTGGGCGGCGAGCCTGATCCCGTTCTCGGGCGCCTTCACGTTCCGCGTCGTCCGCCGCATGGAGCGCGTCCCGTCCGGCTCGAGCTCTTCGTAGTCGAGGACGATCTGACCGAGCGGCGCGCCCGGCGCCGACTTGAGGAGGAGGTCCTCGCGCGTCCGGTTCCAGAGGCGGATCTTCACCCGGAGCGGCGTCCCGGGGACGAGGAACCGGTCCTCGGGGATGATCGAGGCGGCGACCACCGTCTCGGCGATGAAGTGGTCGCGGATCTCGCGCCGGAGGCGCTCGAGGCGGGGCCGCTGGGGGCACTCGGGCTCGACGATGAGGATGGCGTCCACGAGCGTCTGCGCCCCGAGGTCGTCTCCGGCGAGGAAACGGTCGAGCGCGAGGCGGTACTTCGCCTCGATCCAGGGCGCGACGACCGGCCGCTTCGAGTCGGGATGACCGCCCTGCCGTTCGTCGAGGCGGAGGAGGGCCTCGCGGAGGACGTCGCCCTGGAACGTCGCCGCCTCGGAGGCACGGGCGAGCTCGTCGCGGGCCCGCTCGCCGAGGGCGACGAGCTTGTCGAGGACGAGCTTGCGCTCGCTTCCTTGACTCGCCTCGAGGCGCGCCACGAGCGAGGCCACGTCCTCGCTCATGGCCGTCGAGGTGACGAGCGCCGGGTCGGGCCGGAGGGCGGTCGCCGGGCGCGCCGGAGGAGCGTCCGTCCCGGGGCCGACGAGCGGGACCGCGGCGGGCTGGTTCGACCTCGGCGTGCCCCGAGGCGTCGAGTCGAAGCTGAGGAGAGGACGCCGACTCGCCCCGCCGCAGCCCGCGAGCAGGAGCACGAAGATCGCCGTCCACCGGGAGGTCACACGGTCGAGAATAACCCCCTCGTGTCACGGTTCAACCATGCTCGGGTCTGCTTGAATGCGTCCCGCGACCGTGATACAACCCATTCGCCATGGCGGACTTCCAGATACACACCTCGCAGCAGCAGGCCGGCGGAGCCGGGCCGGTCCGCGTGGTCAACGTGAAGGGCTCGCTCGACGCCCACACGTTCCTCGCGTTCCAGAAGGAGCTCGAGAGCACGCTCCGGGCGAACGATGCGAAGGTCGTCCTCGACTGCGACGGCCTCGACTACATGAGCAGCGCCGGCCTCGGCGTGCTCAAGAAGTACGTCCACGATTTCCGCGGCCGCGGCGGTGACATCCGGATCGCGCGCGTCCCCGAGAAGGTCGGCAACATCATCAAGCTCCTCGGGTTCTCGAAGGTCTTCAAGATCTTCACGACCCTCGACGAGGCGGTCTCGAGCTACAAGCCCGCCCCGAAGGATTGACTAAGTAGGGGGACCCTGGCGCGCGTTCCGTTCCCGGTCATGATGACCGGCATGCGGCTCCGCTTCGCGCTCGTGGCGGTGGCGGTCGCGTCGGGACTCGTCCTCGCCCAGGAGGACGAGAACCCCCGCTCGTTCCACATCGAGCTCGACACTCACCACCTCTCGGACGACGTCGCGAAGGCGGTGAAGCTCCTCGAGACGTCGCCCGAGGACGGCGTCGCGCTCGCCGAGCGGCTCCTCCGCGACCCGCGGATCCACGAGGACCTCGTCGAGACGCGGAGCGGCGTCCTCGCGAGCGCCGACCACGTGCTCCGCGGCGCGCTCGAGAGGCTCCCCGAGGCGTCGCGCAGGGCCTACGACGCGCGCTGGGACGAGGACGCGGCGCGTCTCGAGGATCAGGGCACGGAGCACGCGCTCGAGCGACTCCTCGCTCTCTACCCGGGATCTTCGCGGGCCCCAAGGAGCGCGCTTCGCCTCGCACAGCTCGAGCTCGAGGCGGGCGACGTCGAGACGGCATCGGCCCGGCTCCTGGAGCTGGAGGGCGGCGCGGCGCGCGTGGCGCTCCCGGCGACCTACGCTCTCTTCGGGCGCCGCCGCGCCTGCGGCGAGGCCCTCGCGCGCCTCGAGGGGGACGAGGAGACGAGCGCACGGCGCCTCGCGGCGCGCGCGGCGAAGGAGCGCGAGGCGTCCGGCGAGAGGGCGCCCTCCGATGCAGAGCTCGGAAGCGTCGCCTGGACCTTCGAGACGAGCGACTACTACTCGCTCGACCCGCACGCTCCGGCGCCCGCGCTCTGCGAGCCCGTCTGCGACGGGGGCGTCGCCTACGTGCAGGACCAGACTCGCTGCGTCGCGCTCTCCGTCGAGACGGGAAAGCTCATCTGGCGGACGGCGCTCGTCGAGGGGACGGACTTCTACGTGCCTCCGCCGAGCGCGTGCCGCGTCGTCCTTGGGACGAGCGTCGTCGCCTGTCCGCTGCCCTCGAACACGATCGTGACGCTCGACCGCCGGAGCGGGGAGAGGCTCGCGACGGTGACGCCCGAGCAGCTGCGAACGTTCGCGGGGGGGCTCGACACCGCGACGCTCGTCCTCGACGCGACGCTCGCGGGCGACGTCCTCGTCGTGGCGCTCCTCGCGCAGGAGGTGACGCAGGACGCCTTCGTCCTCGGGTTCGAGGCGCGCACCGGGACGCTCCTCTGGAAGGTGACGCTCGGCCACGCTCCGTTCGAGACGGCGACCCGCCCCCGTCCGCTCCTCGCACACGGAGCGGGGCTCGTCTTCGTCGCGCCCGCGTGGGGCGTCCTCGCCGCGTTCGAGCCGACGACGGGTGAGGTCGCCTGGCTCCGGCGCTACACGTCGGTGCGCACGAATGCGCGGCCGGTCCCGATCCGTCGCCAGCGGCGCGCGTTCATGGGCGTCGAGTCGCCGTCCATGCGTGCGGGCTTCCTCGGGCTCGTGCGCGGCCGTCTCCTCCTCGCGGCCCCCGACTCGAAGTGCGTCGCGGCCTTCGAGCCGCGGACGGGCGACCCGATCCTCGAGGTCGATGACGAAGGCAACCCCGCCGTCGGCGTCCACGGAGGACGGCTCGTCGAGGTGACGCGCGAGGGGATCGTCGAGGTCGCGAAGGTGGGGTTCGTCATGAAGGCGCGCCTCCGCGGGATCGCGACCCCCTTCCCCGGGGTCGTCATGGGCGACGTGCTCCTCCTGCCGCGCGCCGGTGGCGGCCTCTGGCGGACGCCGCTCGGGAGGGCGCGCGACCTCGAGGACGAGCCGCTCGTCGATGACGAGCCGAAGACACCCCCGGCCGAGATCAAGCTCGGCCCCGTTCACATCGCGGCCTGGGGCAGCTCGGTCGTCGCGACCACGCCGGAGAAGACGGTAGGTCTCGGCGTACCCGCGGCCGCCGGAGGGACCGACGACTTCCCCGACGCGGCGAGCGCGTGCCGCGCGCTCGGCGATCCCCGGTCGGCGATCCGCGAGCGAGCGATGCGCGCCCTCGCCGCCCTGGGCGCCGGGGCGCGCGCGGAGCTCGAGCTCGCCTGCCTCTCGAGCGACCCCGAGCGCGCCTACCGGGCTCGCTCGTTGCGCGAGAAGCTCATGACGGAGGAGCGCCGGGCGCGCTTCGCCGACGCGTTCGCGCGCTCGCACGGGCGGACGTCGGCGACCCTCCTGAACGACCTCGTGGGCCGGAACCCGGTTCACCGCGAGCAGGCGATCAACGCTCTCTCGAGCTCGCCGGATCCCGCGCTTCGCCCCGTCTTCGAGGAGCTCGTCGGCGACCCCGCGCCGAACGTCGCGCTCCAGGCGGCGTGCCGCGCGTTCGACCTCGGGAGCCGCGCCGGCCTTCCTCTCCTCACCAACGAGCTGTCGAGCCCCGTCGTCGTCCGGCGGCGGCTCGCCATGCAGAGGTTCGTCCAGCACGGGACGGTCGAGGATGAGGACGTGTTCGTGAAGGGCCTCTCGGACGACGACCAGGACGTGAGGAACCACGCCCTCGACGGCGCGCTCGTCCACGGCGATGCGCGGATCGCGCCCGTCCTCGTCAAGGCGGTGAAGCAGGGGGACGACGGGCTCCGGCGTGCCGTGCTCCAGCGGCTCTCCGTCTTGATCGTGGACTCGGGGCTCGCGGCGCCCGTCCTGCGGGTGCTGGCGCGCGACCCCGACCCGGCCATGCGCCACCGGGCCGTCCTCGTCCTCGGGCGGCACAACCACCCGGAGGCGCGCGCAGGGCTCGTCGAGGAGCTGGCCGACGCGAGGCCGGAGGTCCGGGGCGCTGCCTACGAGGGTCTGCGGGACCGGATCGTCGTCGAGGATCCGCCCGACCTCCCGCCGGGCGTCATGGAGAAGCTCCTCGAGCACGTCCCCGCCGAGCGCGTCATCGTCGTCGCGGCCCGGCGCATGGTGGACCGCGGCAAGGTCGTGAGGCCGGGGTCGCTCGCCGCGGTCGCGCTCGGGGCGCCCGAGCCGTTGCAGCAGGACGCGCTCGCCGCGCTGCGGCGGAGCGTCGACCTCGCGCCCCTCGACTCGAGCGACCTCGCCGCGATCGGCTCGCTCTCGAGGACGGGCATCGCCCGCGTGGTCCGGCGGAGCGCGTTCGAGACGCTCGTGGTGGCGCACGGCCCCGGGCGCGGGGCGCTCCTCGCGCGCGCCCTCGACGACCAGGACCGCGAGGTCCGCGAGATGATCCAGGAGAGGCTCCCCTACGCCGGCGCCGAGGCGCTCGCCGAGCTCCTCGCGATCGACGAGCCGGGGGGCTCCGTCGAGAAGGTCCTCGATCGCGCGGACGCGCGCGTCGTGGGTCTCGCGTCGCTCCGGGCGCTCGACTCGCGCGAGGAGAGAGTGCGCCAGCGCGCGCTCTCGCGCCTCCGCGCGCTCCGTGCGACCCTCGAGCAGCTCGCGCGCGAGGAGAGCGACCCCGAGGTCGCGGGGAAGCTACGCGAGGCCCTGGAGAGGAGTCGCCCTTGAGAGACGAGGAGCGCTGACATGCGTGCCCGTTCCGTTTGGCTGCCCGGCCTCCTCGTCCTCGCGGGGCTCGCGCTCGCCCAGGACGAAGCTCCGCCCGACACGAGCGACCCGCGCCTCCGCCTCGACACCGACCCGCACGGCCTCGACAAGGAGCTGGCGCGGATCGACTCCTACGCCCGCGCCGGGAAGACGGACGACGTGGTCGCGCTCGTGGACCGGCTCCTCCGGGACCCGAGGACGAAGGACGGCTTCGTCGAGACGAAGCGGAGCGACACGACGGACTTCAGGAAGCGCATCTTCGCGTCCTTCGAGCGCGTCCTGCGGGTTCGCCTCCTCCAGCTCCCCGAGGCGTCCCGGAAGGCGCTCGACGCGCGCTTCGACGACGAGGCGAAGAAGCTCCAGGAGCAGGGGCGCGCCGACCCGCAGGCGCTCGCCCACCTCGTCGTCCGCTACCCCTTCTGCGAGCGGGCGCGCGACGCGGCGCTCGAGCTCGCGGAGCGCGAGCTCGAGGCGGGCCACGCCGACGCGTCCGTGGCGTGGCTGCGCGAGCTCATCGACGTGCTCGCCGAGGGCGCGCCGCCCGCACTCCTTGCGCGGGCGAGGCTCGAGCTCCCGACGGCGCTCGCGCTCGCGGGCCGGGACGGCGAGGCCGACCGCGCGCTCGACCGGCTCACGGGCGACGAGCGTCGCCGCGGCGCCGAGCTCGTCTCGCTCGCCCGGCGCGAGCGTGGGGCGAGCGCGCCCGCGCCGCTCGCGGAGCGGCTCCCCGAGGTCGCGTGGTCCCATGAGACGCGCGACTACTACGCGGACAAGAAGACCGGCTCGGTCGAGCCGGCGGCCGACGGCGAGCGCGTCTACCTCCACGACGGGAGCCACGCGCGCTCCGTCTCGATCGAGACCGGGAAGGTCGTCTGGCGCACCTCGCTCCGCCCCAAGGACGAGGGCTTCCGCGAGCCGCTCGACCCCGCGACCGGTCTCCCCTATGCCTGCCGCGTCGCCCTCGGCCCGGACGTGGTCGCCTGCCCCCTCCCGATCGCGCTCGTGACCCTCGATCGCGCGAGCGGGGTCGTCCTCGCGCGCGTGACGAAGGAGGAGCTCCGCAAGGCCGCGAAGATCGAGGACGAGCTCGCGATCTACCCCATGGCCGTCGTCTCGGGGAACGTCGTCGTCCTCGCCGTCGAGGCTCGCCACGCCGACGACGAGCTCTCGCTCGTCGGGATCGACGCGCGAACGGGAGCGCTCCTCTGGCGAACCTTCCTCGTCGGCGAGCCGACCGATCCGACCGCGCCCGAGCCCACGCTCGCCCGCGGACCGGACGCGGTCTACTGCCTCTCGAACCGGGGCATCCTCGCCGCCGTCGAGCCGCAGACGGGGAGCGTCGTCTGGCTCCGCCGCTACGCGAGCCTCCGCGACCCCGGGGCGGGCGGAGCGCCCATGCCGCGGCCGCGTCCGTTCCGTGGCGGGGCGGGCGCGCCCGTCCCCGAGAAGCCGCAATGGCGGGCCGGCTTCGTCGCCTTCCTCCACGGGCGCGTCGTCGCGGCGCCGTCGGACGCGCCGCGCGTCCACTTCTGCGAGCCCCGCACGGGCGAAGAGGCCTGGGGCGTCAACGACGACGGCGCGACCGTCCTCGGCGCGTGGGGCCAGGGCGTCCTCGAGATCAAGAGAGACGGCCAGATCGTCCACGTCGTCCGCGAGGGCGAGATGCTCGGCATGGCGAAGGATGCCGTTCTGTTCGGCCGCGCGCTCATCGCCGGCGACGCGCTCTACTTGCCTCTCCAGACGGCGGTCGCACGGCTCGAGCTCACGAGGCGGAACGCGATCGCGCGCAAGGTCTGCGACCTCGACGAGCCCGGCATCCCCGCGAACCTCCTCGCGGCCGACGGCAAGCTCGTCCTCTCGACGCTGGCGCGGACCAAGGCGATCGGGAGCGTCCCGGCGGAGACGGCGGAGATCGCGTCGAACCTCGACGCTCTCGCGGTCGCGCTCGGGGATCGGCGCTACAAGGTCCGCGAGCAGGCGGAGTCGCGCCTCGTGGCCGCCGGCGAGGCGGCCCGCGCGCGCCTCGAGACGGCCTCGCGCGCCTCGGACGCCGAGGCGAGCCTCCGCGCCCTGAGCGCGCTCGACGCGATCGCGCGCGCCGAGCGCCTCCGCGAGTGGCGGCCCCGGATCAAGGACGAGTGGCTCAAGGGCGAGACCGCGGGCCTCCTCGAGAAGCTCACGCACCCGAACGCCCAGAGGCGCCTCATGGGCGTCATCGAGATCGGGCGGGTGGACGATCCGGACGTGGTCCCTCTCCTGAAGGACCTCCTCAAGGACGGGGACGAGCGGGTCCGTGGCTACGCGGCGCTGGGACTCCTCCAGAAGGGCGACCGGAGCGGCATGGACCTCGTCTCGGGGCTCCTCGAGAGCACGAACCGCGACGACCGCATGACGGCGGTCAAGGAGCTCGGCAAGAACGGGAAGCCCGACGATCTCCCGATCTTCGAGAAGGCGACGAAGGACGAGGACCCCGAGGTGCGCGGCGAGGCCGTCATGGGCGGGCTCGCGTGCGCGGGCGAGAAGGCGCTCCCGCTCGTCAAGCGGGCGATCGAGGACAAGGATGAGAAGGTCAGGACCGACCTCGTCGGCGCGCTCACGATCGGCGCGGGGAAGCTCGGCGCGAGCCTCCTCGCTCCGATCTTCCACAAGCTCTGCCAGGACAGCCTGCGCGGGATCCGCTACCAGGCGCTCACGCAGCTCCGGCGCCCCGAGCTCCGGCACGACCCCGAGGCGATCACGGCGTTCGGCGAGCTCCTCGTGGACCAGGACCCGGAGATCCAGAAGCAGGCGCGCCTCGCGGCGAACAACGTGACCAAGGAGGACATGCGCTACTTCCCGCGCGCGGCGCTCGAGAAGGCGTTCTCCGATCCGAGCCTCCAGGAGGGCGACCGCTACCACTTCGTCCAGATCGCCGAGACCG
>Ga0070738_10004671_pt1 | contig 16071 bp, 13 predicted proteins | sample Coa_R2_2_FD_66446 | JGI IMG/M metagenome (GOLD analysis project Ga0070738, IMG submission 66446) | Surface soil microbial communities from Centralia Pennsylvania, which are recovering from an underground coalmine fire - Coalmine... | ecosystem: Environmental > Terrestrial > Soil > Unclassified ...
CCGCGAGGATCACGAACGCCCAGCCGAAGCCAGCCGAGTCGACGAAGTAACCCGTCGCCGTCGGCCCCACGACGGCGGCGAGCGCGAAGCCGGTCCGCGATGCTCCCGTGAGCCCGTGGAAGTGACCCGTCCCGCGCGCGATGTCGGCCGTCATGGCGACGATCGCGACGCCGAAGATCCCGGCGCTCACCCCGCCCAGGATCTGGAGGACGATGAGCGCCTCGACCTGGGGGACCAGCGCGCAACCGAGGACCCGGAGCGGCTCGGCGAGGAGCCCGACGGCGAAGACGGGCTTCCTGCCGTAGCGGTCGAGGGCGCTCCCGGCGATAACGGCGACGGGCGCGATCGTGACCTGTGAGACGACGATGAGGGCGGCGACCTCGGCGTCGCTTCCGCCCAGGTCTTTCAGGCGGAGCGCGATGAACGGGAGCGCGGTCGAGCTCGAGAGCTGGAACAGGGTCGTCGAAGCGAGGAGCACGAGGACCCGGCGGTCGCGGAGGAGCGCGAGGAGCGAGGTCGTGTGCTCCGTCCCGCCGCACGCAGTGGGGCGGTCGACCTCCTTGCGCTTGATCGCGAGAGCCGCGACGACGGCGAGGCACGCGATCGCTCCCATGGAGTGAAAGACGAGCCCGAGACCCTGCCCCACGAGGAAGAGGGCGACGAGCGCGGCCGACGTGGTGCCGAGCGCGTTCCAGGCCTGGTTGGACCCGATGACCTTGTGGACGCGGGCGTGGCCCGCGAGGCCGAGCGCGAGGCCCGCGAGGAGCGGCGCGAAGAACGCCTGGGCGAGGCCGCTCACGAAGAGGACCGCGTACGTCGGACCCGGCGGCTGGTAGGGAAGCTCGGGGAGCGCCATGTAGCAGGCGCCGACGACGACCACCGCGAGCGCCATGAGACGGCGAGGCCGCGGCCAGCGGTCGACGAGGATCCCGGCCGGGGTCTGGGCGAGGAGGACTCCGAGCGCCGGCATGGACGTCGCGATCCCGATCGCGTCGTAGCTCCAGCCATGTCCGCGCAGGAAGTCGCCGAGGAAGGGGGACCCTATCCCCGTGAACTGGGCGACGAAGAAGTTGACGGCATCGAGTGCGCGGCGGCTCCGTCTCGAAGGTGTCGCCGGGGGCATGGGGGACGCACGCGCAAGGCGCACGCCAGCCGATCACCACTCCGCGAGGGTCGCCATGGCCGCGATCTCGACGAGCGGCATGAGCGGAACGAGACGCACCCCGAGCGCCGACGAGCCGACCGCGTCGAGCCACGCGAGCACGTAGCCGGCGACGGCAATCTTGCGGGCGCGCGAGAGCTCGGGACGCCGCCAGACGAGGACCGCCCCCACGAGGAGGAGCGTCACGTCGTGGAAGTGGAGGTGGGGCGACGTGAAGACGGCGGCCGTCACGACGTGGGCCCACGCGCGCTCGAGCGTCTTGCCGGGCTTCGCCAGCAAGAGGACGACGGCGGCCGCGACCCCGAGGTAGAAGGCGACGCGGATGAGTCGCGAGTCCTGCTCGCCGGTCGTCCAGGCGAGGAGGCCCATCCAGCTCTGCATGACCTCGCGGTGCGAGCTCGCGATCCCGACCGACCCAGCGGCGCGGAGGAGCTTCACGTAGGCGACGCACCCGGCGGGGCCCACGGCGACGAGCGAGACGAGCCCGAGGACCGATCCGGCGAGCGCGAGCCCCAGGAGCGGTCGGAGGCGCTTCATTCGCAGGAAGTACAGAGAGGGCACGATCACGAACTGGGGCTTCACGAGGCAGAGGGCGAGCCAGATCCCGGCCCGGACGTCGCGGCCCCGGTCGAGCTCTCTCCAGGCGAGGAGGAGGCCGAGGGCCAGGATGTAGGTGAACTGCCCCTGGAGCAGCGCGACGGCGACGGGCGGGAACGAGACGAGGAGGACGCTCGCTCGGGCACGGCTCTCCTCGGGGAGCGCGTCGAGCGCGAGGGCGAGGAAGACCGAGAGGAGGAGGGCGAGGAACGTCGCCCAGACGACGAAGGCGTGCTCGGGGCCGAGGAACGCGAGCGGCGAGAGCGCGACGGCGACGAAGGGCGGGTTGAGCCAGACGTTCAGGCGCTCCGGGCCCGCGAGCTCGGGCCAGACGCGCGATTGCCAGGCGAGCTGGGCAGAGACGCTCCCGAGCTCGGAGCCGGCGCCGCGCTGCATCATGAGGCCGCCCGTGTAGAAGCAGCGGAAGTCGTGCTCGGCGACGTAGCGGCTGAACCCGAGGAGCTTCGCCTGCACGAGGACCAGGACCTCGAGCAGGAAGGCCATGGGCGCGACGCGGGCCAGGCGCTTCACGCGGCGGAGATTAGCTAAGATCGCCGCATGCGCACCAGCCCCGTCCTCGACGCGCTCGAGGAGTATCCGATCGTCCGGATCGAGAACGAGAAGGCGAAGCTCAAGGCGGCGGGGAAGACGGTCTACGACTTCGGGACCGGCGACCCGATCGAGCCGACGCCTCCCTTCATCCGCGAAGCCCTCGCCCGCTCGATCCCCGAGATCAGCCAGTACCCGACGGTCAAAGGAATCCCGGAGCTCAGGAAGGCCGCCGCGGGCTACATGAAGCGCCGCTTCGGCGTCGAGCTCGACCCGGAGACCGAGATCCTCCCGACGGGCGGGTCCAAGGAAGCGATCTTCCTCCTTCCCCTGGCCTTCCTCGACTCCCGCTCGACGCGGAACGTCGTCGTCTCGCCCGTGCCCGGTTACACGCTCTACGAGCGCGGGACGCGCTTCGCGGGCGGCGAGCCCTACGAGGTCGCGCTCGCGAAGGAGAACGCCTTCGCGATCGAGCCCGACTCGCTGCCTTTGCCGATCGCGGCCCGTACGGCGATCTTCTGGACCAACTACCCCCACAACCCCTCGGGCGCTCTCGAGCCTCGTGGCTACAACGAGCGGCTCGCGAAGTGGGCCCGCGAGAAGGACGTCCTCGTCTGCTCGGACGAGTGCTACGTCGATATCTGGGCGAGCGAGCGGCCGCGCTCCCTCCTCGAGCTCGGGAAGGAGAACGTCCTCGCCTTCCACTCGTGCAGCAAGCGCTCGGGAATGACGGGCTACCGCTCGGGGTTCGTGGCGGGCGACAAGCGCGCGATCGCCGCGCTCGCGAAGTTCCGGCCGAACGTCGGCGTCGCGTCTCCGGTCTGGACGCAGAAGGCGGCCGCCGCCGCGTGGGCCGACGACGCCCACGCCGAGGCGCGCCGCAAGGTCTTCAACGAGAAGCGCGCCGTCGTGACGGCCTTCCTCCGCGACGCCGGCCTCGAGCTCGAAGGCGGCGACGCGACCTTCTTCCTCTGGGTCCGCGTGCCGGGGAACGACGAGGACTACGCGCGCCGGCTCCTCGAGCACGGGATCGTCACGATCCCGGGCAGCTACTTCGGGAAGGGCGGCGCGGGCTTCATCCGTCTCGCGCTCGTCCCCGACGTGGAGACGTGCAAGAAGGCCGTCGCGGCCTGGAAGGCCGCGCTCTAGGGAGACTCCGTGGACCGCGATGAGATCAAGCGCCGCGTCGAGGCGGTGTTCCAGGACCGCGCTCAGCTCGCCGAGGCCAAGAACGAGGAGGCCGTCCGCGCCGCCGTCGCGCTCCTCGACCGTGGCGAGGCCCGGATCGCCGAGAAGCAGGGCGGCGAGTGGAAGGTCAACGACTGGCTCAAGAAGGCCGTCCTCCTCTTCTTCGCCGTCCAGAAGATGGAGGTCCACGAGGTCGGGCCCTTCCAGTTCCACGACAAGATCCCGCTCAAGAAGGACCTGAAGGAGCGCGGCGTCCGCGTCGTTCCTCCGGGGACCGTCCGCTACGGCGCCTTCATCGAGAGGGGCGCCGTCGTCATGCCGGGCTACGTCAACATAGGCGGCTACGTCGGGGCCGGGACCATGGTCGACACCTGGGCGACCGTCGGCAGCTGCGCCCAGGTCGGCCGTAACGTTCACCTGTCGGGAGGGGTGGGCCTCGGTGGCGTCCTCGAGCCGCCCGGGGCGCGTCCCGTCATCATCGAGGATGGCTGCTTCATAGGCTCGCGGTGCATCGTCGTCGAGGGCGTCCTCGTCGAGGAGCAGGCCGTCCTCGGCGCCAACACGACGATCACGTCGAGCACGAAGATCATCGACGTGACCGGCAAGGAGCCCGTCGTCCACAAGGGGCGCGTCCCGGCGCGCTCGGTCGTGATCCCGGGCTCGATCCCGAAGCAGTTCCCCGCCGGCTCCTACAACGTCCCCTGCGCCCTCATCATCGGGACGCGCACCAAGTCCACGGACGAGAAGACCTCCCTCAACGACGCGCTCCGTGAGTTCGCCGTCGAGGTCTAGGTGAGCGAGCCCGTCCTGTTCGAGGGCTCGCCGCACGGTTGGCCGTCGCCCGATGTCATGGACGTAACGATCTTCGCCCTCGCTCTCGTGCCGACGACGGCTCTCGCGATGGCGGGCATGGACGTCCGGCTCTCGGTCCTCGGAGCGACCGTCCACCTCCCGCTCTTCTTGCCGGTTCTCGCGGCCATCGGGGTCTACGAATTGTGGCGGCTCGCCGTCTTCCGGAGCACCGTCTACGTCCTCACCGCGCACGCGCTCGAGGTCCGGCGCGGCGTCCTCCGCGGAGTGAGGACGTGGTTCAAGGTCCAGATCGTCCCTGGTTTCCAGTGCAAGCTCGTGCGGGGCGATCCCGCGATCGGCGTCGAGCCGCACTGGATCGTGCTCAAGGGGCTCGGCCCCGAGGCCCGCGACGGAGTGCGCGGCGCGCTCAAGCTCCCGCCGCTCGCGGAGCCTCCGCCCCCGGCGCCGTCGAAGTGCGTCGAGCGCGGCGCGGCGCTCGTCGTCCTCGTGTTTCTCGTCCTTGCTCACATCGACGGAGCGATCAGCTGGCAGGAACGCATGGACTTCGACGCCTTCGACAAGAAGGTCGAGCAGGTGATCGTCCAGTCCGAGGCCGAGTATGCCGTCACCCACCGCGAGCACACGATGAATGGGCGCGGAGGCTCCAGCCGGATCCGCGGAAACCTCATGACCCAGCGCTCGGAGTATTGGCTCTCGCACGCCGTCGTCGAATGCACACTGGCCTGGGGTCCGGTCGCCTGGGGTAGGCCCGAGGTCTGCGTGAGGAGCTCCGCGCGGGGGCAGGAGGATTTCCTCCGTCTCCTCAAGTCGAACTTCGACCTGGTCGGCATTGACGCGACCTGGCCGGAGCGCTGAGCCCTCATGCCGATCGGGGACTCGGCGCAGTTCGAGGGCTCGCCCGCCGGCTGGCCGCCTCTCACGCGGCGGACGGGGGCGCTCTATCTCCTCGTCGTCGTCCCATCCCTCGCCATCATGCTCGCGGGCGATGACATCCCGATCCCGGTCCGTGGGGTGATCCTCCACCTTCCCCTGTTCGTTCCGGTCATGGCCGCGATCGGGATCTGCGAGCTGTGGCGGCTTGCCACGTTCCGGAGCACGGTCTACTCGGTGATCCACGGCCGGACGCTCGTGGTCCGGCGGGGCGTCCTCCGCGTGAAGATGGAGGAGGTCCACTCCCTCCTTCCCGGCTTCGAGCTCCGGGGCGGCGATCCGGCCCTCATGACCGAGTTCGGCTGGATCGTCCTCGAGGGGCTCGGCCCCGACGCCCGGGACGGCGTCCTCGGGGCGCTCGGTCTCCCCCCGCTCGCGGAGCCTCCGCCTCCCGCCCGCTCGCGGCGCCGCCTCCAGGTGGCCGCGGTCGTCACGCTCGTCCTCCTCGTCGCCGCCCACCTGGACGGCGTCGCGGGCGCGGCCGCGCGGAGGCAGTTCCTCGTCGTCGACGCGCGCGTCGGCACCGCGATCTTCGCCGCCGAGTCGAGCTTCGTCACGGGTCAGGAGTTCATGGTCGATCGGCAAGGCGTCGGTCACGGAGTGTCGCGAGGGATCCTCTCGACGCGGCGGTCGACCTGGGAGGTCCGGATCGTCCACACCGAGGACCCTTCGAGGGTGGTGGCGAGCTTCGAGGTCGAGTGCGTCCTCCCCTGGAGGGGACTCTCGTGGGGCGCCCCGCGCGTCACCGTCTTCGAGGCAGAGAGCGCTCCCTCCAACGCGTGGTTCCGCAAGGAGCTCGAGGCGGCGTTCGAAGCGCAGGGGATCCAGGCGACCTGGGCGGGGCAGTGACTCCGCGAGCGTGCTAGCCTCAGCCCCATGACGGAGACGGCGACTCCCGCGCCGACCGGTCCGGTTCCGGCTCCGGCTCCGGTTCCCGGTCCGGTTCCGGTTCCCGCCCCTCCTCCTGTCCCCCCGCCCGACCTCCCCCCCGCGGCGCGGGGGGGAGGAGATGAGGACCCGCAAGCCGCTCCGGTCCCGGTGCCGGCCTTCCTCACCCACACGCTCCGCCCCACCGAGACCGTCCGCTTCGAGCAGCGCCCTCTGGGATTCCCGCCGCTCACGAGCCGGGCCGTCGTCCTCTACGCGGCGATCCTCCTCCTCGCGGCCTTTCCGACTCTCAGCGGCACGGTCTTCACCTGGGCCGCCCGCCCGAAGATCGTCGTCCCCGTCCCGCTCATGATCCCCGCCCTCCTCATCATCGCCCTGATCGAGTCCCTCCGCTTCGTCGCCTTCCGGAGCCGCCTCTACGTCGTGACGAACGAGCGCGTCCTCGCGTTCTCGGGCACCCTCAAGACGCACCTGAGAGCGCAGCTCGACGCGACGCGGGTCCGGGGCGTCCAGCTCGTGGGCAACGAGCCCGCGATCGCGACGGGCGAGCGGAAGCTCCTCCTCACGGGGCTCGACGCCGTCGACCTCGAGTCGGTGCGCGAGGCCCTCGGCGGGCCGCCGCTCCTCGCGCCGATCCACCTCGAGCGCCGCCGCCGGTGGCGTCGTCCGATCGCTGCCCTCGTCGCGGTCCTCTTCGCGGCCGCCGCCGAGGGCGAGGGAGTCCTCCAGCGCCAGGGCGAGCGCGACTTCCAGGCCATGGCGACGAAGGTTCACCAGGCCGTGCTCGACGCCGAGGCCGCCATCTGCACGAGGGTCGCGATCGCGACGGGCCTCCCCGTCTCGCGCAAGTGCATCGAGTCGAACGTCCACAACATGTTCGTCTCCGAGGCTCGCTTCCACTCCCGGATCGCGGTGCCGGTCCACGCCCGCGGGACGGACGAGATCGTGAGCGTCGAGACCCGCTGCGTCCGCACCATGAACGTGGTCCCCTGGCCGCCTTCCGTCTCGATCCGCGTCGAGTCGGGCCGCGAGAACGCGACCTTCCTCGCCGAGCTCCGGCGCAAGCTCGACGCGGCCCACGTCGAGGCGACCTGGCCGCGCGGCGTGAACGAGCGTTAAGCTCTCCCCCGCATGACGACGGCCGACCTCCTCGCGAACGACCTCCTCGGGCTCTGCGCGATCAAGAGCGAATACGGGAACGAGCGCACGCTCGCCGACCACGTCGAGGCGCGCCTTCGCCGGTCGCGCCTCCCGGTCGAGCGCGTGGGCGACTCCGTCGTCGCCGGCAAGCCCACGGGCGAGCGGCCGGCGATCGCCCTCCTCGGCCACCTCGACACCGTCCCCGACGCCGGCAACGCCTGGCCCCCGCGCCGCGATGGCGATCTCGTCTTCGGCCTCGGCGCGAGCGACATGAAGGCGGGCCTCGCCGTCATGCTCGCCCTCCTCGACCTCCCTTCGCGCTACGACCTCGTCCTCGTCTTCTACGACAAGGAGGAGGGCCCCGACGCCGCGAACGGCCTAGAGCCCGTCCTCGACCGCTGCCCCTGGCTCACGAAGGTCGCCCTCGCCTTCTGCCTCGAGCCGACCGACGGCGAGCTCCACCTGGGTTGCCTCGGCGGGCTCCACGCCCGCGTGACGTTCCAGGGTCGCTCGGCCCACTCGGCGCGTCCCTGGCAGGGCGAGAACGCGATCACCAAGGCAGGGGTGTTCCTCGCCGAGCTCCACGGTCAGACGCCTCGCGACGTGGAGGTCGCCCCCGGCCTCGTCTACCGGGAAGTCACGACCGTGACGCTCGCCAAGGGCGGGACCGGGAGGAACGTCGTCCCGAACGCGCTCGAGCTCAACGTGAACGTCCGCTTCGCTCCCGGGAAGACGCTCGAGCAGGCCGAGAGCGAGCTCCGCGCCCGCGTCGCCGGGCGCGCCACCGTCGAGATCACCGACCGGAGCCTCGCGGGCGTCGTCCCCAAGGCGAACGTTCACCTCGACCGCTTCAAGTCCATGTCGAAGGCGAAGATCGCCCCGAAGCAGGCCTGGACCGACGTCGCTCGCCTCGGCGCCCGCGGGATCGACGCCGTCAACTTCGGGCCGGGCTTCACGGCCCAGGCGCATCAGAAGGACGAGCGCGCAAGCGTGAGCGCGACGCTCCAGGCCTTCCAGGTCTTCCGGGACTTCCTCTCTCCGTGAGCGAAGCGGTCCACGTCCACCAGAAGGAGAGCCACGAGCGCTGCGCGTTCTGCCACGACGGCTTCGACGATCAGAGCGGCAAGGGCATGATCCGCACCGAGTGCGCGACGTGTGGCGCTCCCCACCACGCGGAATGCTTCGTCGAGAACGCGCGCTGCGCCGTCATGGCGTGTAACGGCACGGAGGTGAAGAAGATAGGCGGTCTCGAGGAGAGGGTGACGCTCCCCGACCTGGCGCGGCGGACCGGCGCCCAGGTCGACGTCCCGATACCTCCCGGCGTTCGCATCGATCAGGCCCGGAGAGAGATCCGCGCCGCGCTCATCGTCCTCTCCTTCGTCGCGCTCACGGTCCTCCTCGGTGTGAGCGCGAACAACCAGGTCTTCTCTCTCATAACGGGCGGCGCCACGGCCGTTTGCCTCGGAGCGTTCGTCTTTCTCGGCTTCAAGTCGTTCATGCGCAGCCTCCGGGAAGGCCCCGTGCAGCCGGACGAGCGCGTCGGTCCTCCGTGCCCTCGCTGTGGCGAGCCTCTCCAGCTCGCTCGCGACGGCGCGACGTTCTGCTTCCGCTGCGACGGAGGCCCTTCCGAGGAGGGCTGAGCCTTCCGCCCTAGCGAACGATCGTCGTCCCCGCCCGGATCAAGCCCGCGAGGTCGCCCTCGAAGAAGCTGTAGGGATACTGGACGGGGAGCGCGCTCGCCTCGTCGAGCTTCTTCGTCAGTCCCGACGGGATCTCGAAGTCGAGCGAGCGGATGTTCTCCTCGAGCTGCTCGACCTTGGTCGCGCCAATGATCGTCGAGCTGACGAGAGGACGGTTCGTCGCCCAGTTGATCGCGACCTGAGCGGGCTTCTTCCCGAGCTCCTTCGCGACGGCGAGGACGGCGGTCACGATCCGCTCGTTCCGGTCGCGGAGGTCGGAGTTGATGCCGGTGGCGAAGCCTCCCTTGCCGAGGCGACCGTCTCCCGCGAGGGCGCCGTCGCCCTTCTTCTGGTACTTGCCGGTGAGGATTCCGTTCGCGAGAGGACTCCAGGGCGAGATACCGAGACCGAGCTCGCGAGCCGCGGGGACGTACTCGCGCTCGATCTCTCGCGTCACGAGCGAATACTCGAGCTGGAGGGCGATCGCGCGCTCGAGGCCGCGGAGCTCGGCGATCGTGTGGGCGCGGCCGAGATACCAGGCCGGGACGTTGCTCCAGCCGTAGTAGCGGATCTTTCCCTGCTTCACGAGGTTGTCGAGCGTGCTCACGACCTCCTCGACCGGCGTTACGGTATCCCAGGCGTGGAGCCAGTAGAGGTCTATGTAGTCCGTCTTGAGGCGACGGAGAGAGGCGTTCAAGGCCTCGATCACGTGCTTCCTGCCGTTGCCGGCCGCGTTCGGGTCGCCCTCGTGGGTGCCGAACGAGAACTTGGTCGCGAGGACGATCCGGTCGCGCCCGCCGCGCTCCGACATGAACTTCCCGAGCCACTCCTCGCTCGTGCCGCCCTGATATCCGTTGGCGGTGTCGATCACGTTCCCGCCGGCGTCGAGGTAGCGATCGAAGATCCGGCGCGCGACCTGCTCCTCCGTCGTCCAGCCGGGGCCCCAGGCCTGGCCGAAGGTGCCGGCGCCGAGCGTGATCGGCGAGACGCGGAGACCGCTCCGGCCGAGGAGCCGGTAGCGGGTGAGACCCGGGACGACGTCGGATCCGCTCAAGGAAACCTCCCGCAAGAGAATGCCAAAACGCCGCGGAAGATTTCCCGCCTGACCGTTCGAGCGAGCCCTCTACTTCGCCCCGAGCTTGTCGAACAGGGCGCGGAGGGCATCGGGCGTCTCGACGGGCGCCTGGCAAACCTTGCCGACGCAGACGAAGGCCCGGGCCTTGGGGCCCGGTGCCCTGCCCTCGGCGAGCGGGCCGAGGACCCGGGTGGTGCGGTCGTTACCATCGACGAGAGCGATGAGACGGTTCGAGATCCTGGGGGCTCTCGCTTCCTTGATGAGGGCGTCCGTCTCGGGTCCCGGCTTGCCGGAGACGACGACCTCGACGGAGTCCGAGAGGAGAGCGTCGAGAGCCGCGAGGTAGGTCGGGACGGCGAGAGGCTCCCGGACGATCGCGCCGTAGGCGCGCTCGAGCTCCTTCCAGGCGCGCGGCGCCTCGCGGCCGGTGAGGACGGCGATCCTCGCCTCCTCGAGCGCCAGGAGGCCGGCGGGCGAGGGGAGCGCGCCCTCCTCCGGCTCGTCCCCCGGAGCGGCGCCGAGAGCCTCCTGGTCCTTCGCCTTCGAGCTCCAGTGGTCTCCGGCCCAGAAGAGGGCGGCCGTCTTCTCGAGGAGACCCTGCGCCTTCTCGAGCCACGCCGAGTCGAGGTCGGCCTCGTAGAGCTCGACGTAGGCATGGACGAGGTAGGCGTGGTCCTCGAGCGCTCCCGGGTAGCGAGCCTGATCGGCGACGAGGCGCCGGAGGAGCCGACCCTCCTTCGAGACGAGCCGCGACTCGATCACGGCGACCGCCTCGCGCGCCGCCTCGAGGAAGCGCGGTTCGTCGAGCGCGACCGAGGCGCGGGCGAGCGCGCCGATCATGAGCGCGTTCCAGCCGACGAGGACCTTGTCGTCCCTCGGAGGCCGCACGCGGTGGGCGCGCGTCGCGAGGAGCGTCTCGCGCGCGATCCTCTCCTGGTCGGGTGAGCCCACGTCCGACGCGATCCGCGCCACGCTCCGCCCGTCCACGGGGCCGGCGCCCGCGGGCTCGATCCCCCAGCGCGTGCAGGCGACGCGGGCGAGCTCCTCGTCGCCGAGCGCTCGCTCGACCTCGCCGCGCGTCCAGGTGTAGAAGAGCCCCTCGGCCCCGGCGCTGTCGGCGTCCTCGGCCGAGGCGAAGCCTCCCGATTCGAGGCGGAGGTCGCGGAGCACGTAGTCGCACGTCGTCCGCGCGGCGCGCGCGAACGTCTCGTCGCGCGTCCACTGGAAGGCCGCCGTGTAGGCGCTCACGAGGAGCGCCTGGTCGTAGAGCATCTTCTCGAAGTGGGGGACCTTCCACTCGGCGTCGGTCGCGTAGCGGTGGAAGCCTCCGCCGAGCTGGTCGTGGATCCCGCCGCGCGCGATCTTCTCGAGCGTGATCGTCGCGACCTTTCTTCCCACGTCGGAGTGCGAGTGCTCGAGGAGGAAGGAGAGGTCGGGCCCGCGCGGGAACTTGGGCTCCTTGCCGAAGCCGCCGTTCTTGGGGTCGAAGGCCTTCGCGTAGACGAGGACGGCGTTCCGCGCGAGCGAGCGGTCGAGCTCGCCCTTCTCGACGGTCCGCTGCTTCGCCATGAACTCCGCGAGCTGCGCGGCGTCGTCGGCGATCCCCTTCCGGTTCTCCTTCCAGAGGGCCGCGATCCGGCCGACGAGCTCGACGAGAGCGTTCCTCGGGTAGTAGGTGCCGCCGTAGAACGCCTTGCCGTCGGGACCCATGAAGACGGTGCAGGGCCACCCGGCGCTCCCCTGGATCGCGAGCACGGTGCGGATGAGCGAGTCGTCCACGACGGGGAGCTCCTCGCGGTCGACCTTGACGCAGACGAAGCTCGCGTCGAGCTTCGCGGCGACCTCCTCGTCCTGGAACGACTCGCGGTGCATGACGTGGCACCAGTGGCAGGTCGAGTAGCCCGACGAGACGAAGAGAGGCACGTCGCGCCTCTTCGCCTCCTCGAAGGCTTCCTTGCCCCAGGGCCGCCAGGAGACCGGGTCGAAGGCGTGCTCGCGGAGGTAGGGGCTCCGCTCCCCGGATCAGGCGGTTCGGGCGGCGCCCCGCGCCCGGGCGTGCGGCGGCGAGGTCGCCGAGGGCTATGTCGGCGAGGAGCGGTCCGCGCTCCTTCGGCCTCGCGGGATCGCCGGCGCGCCCGGAGGAGGCGCACGCGACGACGAGGATCGCGAGCCCCCCTACCTTCCTCATGCTGGCTTGTGCGCCTCGACGGCGGCCACGATCGCCGACTTGAAGGCGTCGCGGACATCCCGGGTATGGAAGCGGAGCTCGAGCTCGTCCACCTGGATGCCGGGGCGCGAGAGGAGACCCGAGGGGAGGTCCTCGACCCTGGCGAGCGTCGCGAAGCGGAGGCCCTTCTTCGGGGCGTTGCTCGCGAAGATCCGCTCGTTCGTGAGGATCACGCCCTTGTCGCCCGTCCCGGAGAACGTGTCGTCGTAGAAGGCGACCACGCGCTCGTCGGTCCCGAGAGGCTCGACGAAGCTCCCGAGCGCCAGGTGGAGCGGGTGCTCCGGGATCCTGGGGGCGACGTGGACGCCGTAAGCGCGCGCGAGCGCGGCGCCGATCGCGATCTCGGCCGCCGCGGCGGCCACGGCCTCGTCCTTCTTGGGATGCGGGCCGCTCGCGACGGCGGCCGAGGCCCGCTTCTGGAACTCGCCCTTGAGGATCCGGTCGTACTCCCCCGACTTCACCCACTTCTCGATCTCGCGGGCGCGGACGACGGGCCAGGGGTGCGTGCGCTCGACCTCCAGGATCGCCCGGTAGATGTTCGTCCAGGTGTCGTCGTCCATGGTGGCCGAGCGGGCCTGCTCCATGAACGCGTCGATGTCGAGCTCCTTGGCGAAACGCCCGAGGCCGCTCGAGCCGCCGGCGAGCTTCATCTCCGTCGAGAGCACGACGTCGAGGTCCTGCACCGCGAGCAGACCGGCGCGGTCGGCGGTGAGCTCGGCGCAGCGGTACCAGTACATGAGCGTCGGGACGATCCCGAGGCTGAGGAGCTTGCCGACTCCGAGCGTCACCTCGCCCACGACGACGAGGAAGGCGCGGATGTGCTCCGCGACCATGCGGTAGAGGACGTGGCCCGCCATCCAGTGACCGATCTCGTGGCCGAGGACGGCCTGGATCTCCTTGTCCGTCATGGCGTCGAGGAGCGCCGACGTGACGACGATGATCGGCTTCTCGACGCCGGCCGAGAACGCGTTCATCGCGGCCGCCTGCTGGATGTAGAAGGGCGGGGGCTCGACGTCGAGCGTGTCGCAGACCTCGAGGAAGAGCTTGTGGAGGGAGGGGACCTGCTTGGGCCCGACCTGCACGTTGTTGCTCTTGCCGATCACCTCGAAGACCTTGTCGTGGGTGATGCTGCCGAGGGCGCGGATGAGCCGGTCGAACCCGACCGTCTTCCGCAGGGCTTCGATCGCCTTGCGGTCGGCCTCGTGCTCGAAGGCCTGGCTCGAGATCTTGGAGAGCTTCACCTTGCCCACGCGCGGTCGCTTCCTCTCGTGAGAGAAAGACTAAGCGGGACCCGTCGGTCGGGGAAGGGATCCCCCGGCGGGGACGTTAGAATCGCGCGGCAACTCACGGAGGAGCGAATGATCAAGAAGGTCGGCGTGATCGGGTCGGGCGAGGTGGGCGAGACGCTGGCGGACGGGTTCTTGAAGCACGGCTACGAGGTCATGCGCGGCTCGCGCGAGCCCCAGAAGCTCGGCGACTGGAAGAAGAAGGCCGGCGCCAAGGCCCAGACGGGCGACTTCGGGCAGACGGCGAAGTTCGGCGAGGTCGTCGTCATAGCCGTCAAGGGGACGGCCGCCGAGTCGGCCGTGAAGCTCTGCGGCAACGCGCTCGACGGGAAGATCGTGATCGACGCGAACAACCCGATCGCCGACGCTCCGCCCGTGAACGGGGTCCTCACCTTCTTCACCGGGCCCAACGACTCGCTCATGGAGCGGCTCCAGAAGCTCGCCCCGAAGGCGAAGTTCGTGAAGGCCTTCTCCTGCGTCGGGGCCGGGCTCATGATCAATCCCAAGCTCCCCTCCAAGCCCTCCATGTTCATCTGCGGCGACGACTCCGCCGCCAAGGAGGAGGTGAAGGCGATCCTCACGAAGTTCGGCTGGGAGACCGAGGACATGGGCGGCGTCCTGTCGGCGCGCGCGATCGAGCCCCTGTGCGTCCTCTGGTGCCTGCCCGGCTTCCTCAGCAACGACTGGGCTCACGCCTTCAAGGTGCTGAGGTAGGCGTCAGCTCTCGGCGGGAGGCGCGGCCTCGAGCGGGGCGCCCTCGCGGAGGTAAGAGGGGATCTGGTCGGTCGCGGCCTTGAAGAGCTGGAGGAGCTCCTCCTGCTTCGGGCCCGTGTAGAGGACGAGCCGCTCCTTGGTCTTCTGGACCCGGGCCGCGATCCGCCGCCTGATCCCCTCGACCGTCGCGTCGTCGGGGCGCTTCCTCCCGCCGAAGCTCCCGACGTAGGTCCTGAGCTCCGCGAGCTCGGCGCGGCAGGCCGCCGTCTCCGGATCCTCCGGGGCCTCGGTATGCTGGCCGATCGGAGTCCGCGTCCGCGCGTCGGGCTCGACGGGCATGCCGCGGAGGTTGCCCTCGATCCTGAGAGCCGCCGTCTCGCCGTTCGGGAAGGTGAGCGCGATGTCGGAGGGGAGGTTGTCGAGGCCGTCGATCCTGAGGAAGACCTTGCCGTCGCGGACGAGGATCTTCGAGTGGGCCGACGAGAGCTTGGCCGTCCCGAGGTCGACGGGCCGCGGGAGCTTGAGCGGCTCGAACGCCTTCCACTTCCCCTCGAGGCCGGTCGCGAACCCGAGCTCGATCTCCATGGCGACGGCGCTCATGCGGATCTTCTTCTTGGGGGCGAGGACGCGAACCGCATGGGGTCGCAGCGTCGCCGACACGGAGTAGTGCGGCGCGAGGAAGACGTCCTCGGGATCGACGATCTCGACGACCTGGATCGTTCCGACACCCGGGTCGCTCGAGTGGACCACCTTGCCCCAGACGATCGGCTTGAACTCGAAGTCGAGGTGGTCGAGCGTCATCTGCTGCTTCTCGCCCCGGTGGTTCCGCTGGACCACCTGGAAGCGGTAGCTGTGACCGACCTCCACGTCGTCCACGGGGTCGAGGAACTCGATCTCGAGCGGCAGAGCTTCGTCGGCCATGGGAGTCTCCGTTGCGAAGGCGAGATTCTACATTTACCGGATCGCGTGGACGAGGCGGCGGGCCTCCCCGAGCGCAACGGCCGCGTCGAGGATCGGGCGCGTGCGACTCCGCCCCCCGGAGAGGTGAGAGGGTGCCTGGACTTGGGTTAAACGCAGAGGGCGCAGAGCACTAGCCGCAGAGGAACGCGGAGGAACTCGCTCTCGCCCGTCGTCTCCGCGTTCCTCTGCGGCAAGGACTCTGCGTGCTCTGCGTTGAACCATCTCGCTGTCAACCTCGACCGCGCTCGGAGGTCTTCTCCCCTCCGGCGGCGGTCGTCTCACCTCCGACGGCGGTCGTCTCACCTCCGGCGGCGGTCGTCTCACCTCCGTCGGCGGTCGTCTCACCTCCGGCGGCGGTCGTCTCACCTCCAACGGAGGTCCCCTCACCTCCGACGGAGGTCCCCTCACCTCCGACGGAGGTCCCCTCACCTCCGACGGAGGTCCCCTCACCTCCAACGGAGGTCCTCCCACCTCCGACGGAGGTCCGCTCACCTCCGTCCGCGGCAGCGATACCTCCGTCCGCGACCCTCATCTCTCCGATCGAGGCGACGGGCTTCCCCCCGACTAGCAACGACTTACAAACAATCCGGAAGAGAGGGTGTACAGAAGGGCCTCAGCTCGGCAATGGGGGTAGAGGAGACCGATTCGCGGGCGCGTGCTCGAGACGGGGCTCCTCGCAACGCGGGACCAAGGAGGTTCAACCGTGTCTCGCATCAACAAGGGGAGCAATCCGGGGTACGTCGAAGCCCGGATCAACGCTCTCATCAAGGGGTTGCAGGGCGTTCCTGCGACCGAGAACTTCGACGTCGAAGGGACCGGCACGGGGCCGGTCTCTCTCACGAGCGAGCTCGTGGGGCGCGCGG
>Ga0070738_10004674_pt1 | contig 16060 bp, 12 predicted proteins | sample Coa_R2_2_FD_66446 | JGI IMG/M metagenome (GOLD analysis project Ga0070738, IMG submission 66446) | Surface soil microbial communities from Centralia Pennsylvania, which are recovering from an underground coalmine fire - Coalmine... | ecosystem: Environmental > Terrestrial > Soil > Unclassified ...
GATGTTGCGCCAGAACGGGGCGAATTCGGGCATCTGTTCGTCCATCATGGGCCGCTCCATCATTGTCCCAGCAGCAGCACGCCGAAGTCGGGCATCGACAATCCGGTCACGAGGCCGATTTCGGCGTCGGGAACCTGGGCCCTGCCGGCCTCATGCCGGAGCTGTCGTACCGCCTCGGTTACGTGCTCGATTCCAAGGCGATAGCTGTATGCAAGAAACCCGCCATGCGTGTTGACCGGCAGGGGACCGCCTGGCGCGATGCCGCCATCTTGGATGAAGGATCCGGCCTCGCCCTTTCCGCAGAGACCGGTATCTTCAAGTTGCAGCAGACAGGAGATGGAGAAACAGTCGTAGATCTCGGCGAAATCGACGTCCTTCGGGCCAAGGCGCGCGGATGCGAAAGCGTGCCGCGCCGCTTCTGCTGCGCCAGGCATGGCGGTAAGGCAGGAAGCCTGTGTGAACACCGAGTCGCCGGTAACGGGCGCCGAGGCAAACCCCGTCCCGAGAACTCTGACCGGCCGTTTCGAACAATCGAGTGCGCGATCCATGGCTGTCATCACGAACGCGCCAGCGCCGTCGGTAATCAAGCAGCAGTCCGCCGCCCGAAGTGGCTCCGCGATCATGCGTGAGCCGAGGTATTGCTCGGCCGTCAGGGGGTCGCGAAGCTGGCCGCGGCCGTTGAGCAGGGCGTGTTGCCGGTGCGACACGGCCAAGGCGCCGAGCTGGCGCTCGGTTAGACCGTACTCGTGCATGTAGCGCCGCGCCCAGAGGGCAAAATAGATCGGCTGCGCATTGAAGCCGTAAGGCTTCTCGAACGCCTGCTTTGCAGGGTAAAGGTCGTGAAATGCGTAAGGGCCTCCGGCGCGGGTTCCCCAGTCGACTCCGAAGTAGCCAACGACGACTTTTGCAAGGCCCGACGCGATCGCATGCTGCGCGAGCATGGGCGTACAGACGATTCCGGCGCCGCCCAAGGAAGCGGACGCTGCGAAGCAGTTTGAGGCGCCGAGCTGACCGGCGAGGTAGTCGAAGGGGACCTGAGCCGGCATGATGACCGCGTCGGTGACCAACCCGTCGACCTCCTTCGGAGAGATGCCTGCGTCGGCGAGGGCAGCCATCACGGCATCGACCACCATCGCACGCAGGGTTCGGCCGGAGTGACGCACCGGCGGCGTTTCGCCAATCCCGACGATCGCGATTTCGCAGGTCATGCGTGCTCCTGCGCCAGCCAGCGCTCGACCTCGTGGCGCTGAATCTTGCCCGTCGTGCTGCGCGGCAGGGCATCGAAGGCGACGAAGCGGATGTCCTTCGGGCGCTTGTAGCCGGCGAGATTCCGGCGGCAGAGCTCGACGAGGTCGTCGGCGGTGAGGCCTTCATCCCGCCGCGCGACGAAAGCCACAGGCACCTCGCCCCAGTTCTCGTCGCGACTGCGGACCACGACAGCGTCGGCGACACGATGGTCGGCGAGCAGGATGCGCTCGATCTCGGCCGGGTAGATGTTCTCGCCGCCCGACTTGATCAAGTACTTGGCACGGTCGACGAAATCGAGCCTACCGTCCGGTCGCCGGACGAACATATCGCCCATGTGGAACCATCCACCCCGAAAGTCCTTCGCGTTCACTTCCGGGGCGTTCCAGTAGCCGCTGAAAAGCGTTGGACCATGAAATGCCAGCTCTCCAGGCATTCCATCTGGCACGTCCCGGTCTTCCGCATCGACGAGTCGGAAGTCGCACAGCGAGTTTTGGCTTTTCGACAGGTCGGTCGGCACCTCACCGATGGGGATGCGACCACCCGACATCGGCGGGATCCCGGTTTCGGTCGAACCAAAAGTATTGGCGTAGGGTGCCCGCAGCAGCTGCGTGATCTCGGCGATCTGCGCCCGCGGAACGAGATCGGCCATGGCGCCAATCAATTTGATTCCTTTGGGCCTGATGGTTCGCGCACGAAGCTCACTAATAACTTGGTCGATCATGCCGGGCATCAGGACAAGCCACCATTGCCGCTCCGTCTCGACGCTCTTCAAGATCCGGGCAACGTCGAACCCATCGACGACGACCACCTTCCCGCCGATGCTGAGCAGGCTGATCGATTGGTCCAATGACACCATGTGAAACATTGGGGGCCATGCCACGAAGGCATCAGTGCGATCGAGGTCGAAGTCGAGGCAGTTCACGTGCAGCCTCGCGATCTCGGCCCGGTGGCTGATCAGGGCGCCCTTGGGCAGTCCGGTTGTTCCGCTGGTGTAGATGATGACCAGACCATCCTCTGGCTGTGCCGCGATGTCGGGTTCGTCAACGGGCTGTGCCGCCATCCGTTTCTCGTAATCGGCCCCCAGTTCGATGATGATGTTACAGCCATGTTCGAGGGCGCTCAGCGCACCCGCGAACCGCTCCGAGACCAGCGCCGCCTTGGGTGTCGTCAAGCGAATGCAGTGGAGCAGCTCTTCTTCGGTAAGCCGCCAATTCAGAGCACAGAGAATCAGCCCGAGCTTTGCGCCGGCGAAAGCCAACTCGAGGTATTCGCAACGGTTCTCGGAAAGGATTGCGACGCGATCGCCTCGCTGCAGCCCGAGGGCGGTCAGAACGTGCGCCAAGCGATTTACGCGCGCATTGAATTCGCCATAGCTCCACATGCGGCCTCGATCGACAACGGCTGGTGATTTCGGCCGCATGCGCGCTTGCGCCCGCAAGAGCTCGCCAACAGTGATGCGGGCGGCGAGGGCGGCATCTTGACCGAATGGAGCATGCGACATGTTCAGTCCGCCATGACATAGGAGATGACGAGCTGCTTCATGCTGCGCGTCACGAGTTCGTCGTGCCATTCCGGTTGAGGCGTCTCGAGCCGGATTTCCGGCAGCCTCGAAAGCAGCCGGTCAAACGCAATGCGAGCTTCGAGGCGTGCGAGCGGTGCCCCCAGGCAGACGTGGATGCCCAAACCGAAAGCAACGTGGCGGTTGACGCGACGGTCAACCTTGAAAAGGTCGGGGTCGGCGAAGACGGTCGAATCTCGAGCGGCGGAATTGAGGGCCACGAAAACACGCTGCCCTCGTCGGATATCCGCATCACCCAACCGCAGATCTTCGGTAGCAATCCGCGTCACCGTCTGGGCAGGCCCCTCGTACCGCAGCATTTCCTCAACAGCGCCTGCGATGAGGGAACGCTTGCGCCGCAGCGTCTCCATCGAAGCCGGGTTTTGCAGGAGCCAATAGAGCCCGTTGGCCAGCAGGCTGGCCGTTGTTTCGTGGCCGGCAAAGAGCAGGAGGACGAGCGTGGAAACCATTTCATCTTCACTCAGCCCCTGGGGCCCGGTCCCCGCTTCGAGAAGCCGCCCGGTCAAGTCGTCACGTGGATTGCGGCGGTGGTCATGGAGCGTCTCGCGAAAGAATGTGACCATCTCACTTGCAGCCGCGCTTGCCCGCTCGTACTTGTCCGGCGTAGCGCGGGCCAAGGCGACGAAGTCCTTGAGGTCTTCGGACCACTTTCTGAGATCCTCGACCCGCTCCCTAGGCACACCGAACAGGTCCGAGATCACGCCCGCCGGCAGCGGAAAGGCGAACGCCTCGATGAAATCCACCCGATCGCGCCCCTTGAAGCTGTCCAGCAGTTCTTCGACGCGTTGCGATATCATCGGCTGGAGACGCGCGATTTCCTGCGGCAGGAAATACTTGGCAAGGGGCTTGCGTAGCTTTTCATGGCGCGGTGGGTCATTGAACACCATCCAATCCGCCAGCACAGCGGTCAGCCGCTCGATCTTGCTTCGCGTGTCTGGTCCGATATGGCCCAGAAAGGGCCCCAGCTTTGCCGCCGAGAAGCGGGGGTCCTTCAACACCAGACAGACATCGGCGTGGCGCGTGATCACCCATCCCTTAAGGGATGGGTTCCAGTGAAGAGGTTCTTCGGCTCGCAGCCGCCGATACACGCTGTGCGGATCAGAGATGAAGTCTGGATGCGTCAGGTCGGGGGCAGTTTCCATGGGCCCTCACTGCTTATAGCTCCCAAATCTAATGTGCATTTGAAATGTTGGCGGAGTCAAATGGACAGTGGCGGAGAGTTTAATCTTCTGTCAGCCGCCCCCGCCGACTCATTCGGCGATTTGAGCAAAGTTTCGAATGACAATTCGAATTTCCTACCTATAGTGCAAGGTATGTCAACGCAGACCAAGAGTTGGTTTGCGCGTAAGACCAGCGACGACGCGGGTAAAGGAACGAGAGGCGAGGCCGATTAGAGCGAACGACCCGAGTGCCAGCATGAGCCGCTTTGCGGTAGCGATACCGGAGCGAATGCTGTCGATGAAGGCGATCGCCTAGTTCGCGTCAGGGAAGGACCTTCATGATGCCGACGAGGGAAACGTTGGTCACACTGCCCCGACACCGCCTACTGACACCGCTCTGCAAGCGACTTGGCTTGGAACACCCGGTATTCCAGGCGGGCATGGGCTGGGTCGCGCGCGCAGAACTCGCCGCGGCGGTATCAGCCGCCGGTGGTCTCGGTGTAATTGGTGCCGGATCGAACATGACGGCAGACGAGCTACGGAGTGAGATCCGTGCTGTGCGAGCGCGCACGGACAGGCCATTCGGCGTCGACATCTTGTTCGCAACCGTGCGGGCCTCCGGGGCAGAGGTCGAACAATATACGGCCTCTGTCGTTGCGATGGTGGAGGTGGTCCTTGATGAACGAATCCCCGTGCTCATATCAGGGCTCGGCAGCCCCGCCGCCGTAGTGCCGGAGGCGCACGCGCGCGGCATTTTCGTGATGTCGGTGGTCGGCGCCGTGCAGCATGCGGAGCGTGCCGTTGCAGATGGCGTTGATGCAGTTATTGCCTCGGGTTGTGACGGCGGCGGCCATGTTGGCCAGATCGGAACTGCAGTGCTGGTGCCAGCAGTCGTAGACGCTGTGAAGGTGCCAGTCCTGGCTGGTGGCGGCCTTGCAGACGGCCGCGGGCTCGCTGCAGCATTGGCGTTCGGCGCACAAGGGATCTGGATGGGCACGCGCTTCATCGCCACCAATGAGGCGCGGGCGCACGAAAACTACAAGAAGAAGATCGTGGCAACCAGCACCGTGGGGACCGTCGTGACCCGAGCCCACAGCGGCAAGCCTTGCCGTCTGATTCGCAACCGTTTCACCGACTCCTGGGTTGGGCGCGAGCACGAGATCGAACCCTATCCCTTGCAGGCCATGCATGTGGGGCAGCCGGCTTCGGAGCGCGGCCGGCTGGAGGGTGATGCGGAGAACGGCGTCTTGCCCGCAGGCCAAAGCTGCGGTCTGGTCGGATCGGTTGTGCCGGCTGCTGAGGTCGTCCAGGGAATCGTCCGAGAGGCGGAAGCCACGCTCGACCGACTGTGCCGGCGGGTCGCAACCTGAATGCCGACGAGCGGACCATGTGAGGGGATGGGCGCGATGCAGGTGTTTACGATGCTGCCGGTGAACGACTGGAACCAGACCGGATCGGCAGCGCGAGCGGCGGAGACGGCTGGATTCGACGCGCTCATGACGGTGGAGGCGAAGCATGACCCATTCTTGCCGCTCGCCGTCGCGGCGCTTGAGACCAAACGGATCGCGCTTACCACGTCTGTCGCAGTCGCCTTTCCGCGCAGCCCGGCAGTGACAGCAATGCAGGCTTGGGACCTGCACGCCAATTCAACAGGCCGCTTCGTGCTCGGGCTGGGGAGCCAGGTGAAAGGCCACAATGAACGCCGCTTCGGCGTTCCTTGGAGCCCGCCGGCACCGCGTCTGCGCGACTATGTTCGAGCCCTGCGCGCGATCTGGCGCTGTTGGCAGACTGGCGAAGAGCTGCGTTACGAGGGCGAGCACTATCGGCTCACGCTCATGACCCCGGACTTTTCGCCCGAGCCGACCGGCCTGCCGATGGTGCCGGTGACTATTGCAGCGGTTGGGCCGGCAATGTTGCGGGTGGCTGGTGAGGTCGCCGACGGTGTGCGCCTGCACCCGATCTGCTCGCGGCGCTATCTTGAGGAAGTGTGCATGCCGCGCCTGGAGGAGGGCATGCGTCGCAGCGGCCGCAAGCGCGAGCACTTCAACGTGCATGGCGGCGGTTTCATCGCGACCGGGCCGGACGCCGCGTCGGTGGCGAAAGCCATGGACTGGGTGCGCTTCCGCATCGCCTTCTACGGTTCCACGCGTACCTATATGCCCATCCTGGAACTGCATGGGCTCCAGGATCTCGGGATGAAGCTGTACAATCTCTCCGTCCAGGGCCGCTGGAAGGAAATGGCGGCACTTGTCCCGGACGACGTTGTGCGCATCTTTGCGGCCTGCGGCACTTACGACGAGATCGTGCCTGCCATCGAAACTCGTTTCGGTGGAGCGGCTGACGCTATCGAGCTGAACTTTGGACCGGGAACGGAGCCCGGACTGATGCGCGAGCTCGTCGCCGACATCCGCCGGATACCGCATGCCTTCCAGGGCTTTGCCACCACCTGAGTTCCAGTCCTCGGGGAAACGTCCATGCTACTGCCACTCGATGCTCGCCTGCGGATCGGCATCCAGACCATCCACCGTCGCACCGAACCTGCGACTGGCCCATGGCTTCCACGCATCGACGAACTGGTCTCGCTGGTGCAACTCGTGGACCGGAGCGGCTTCGACTCGCTGTGGGTCGGCGATCACATCGCCTTCGCCATCCCCATCCTTGATCCGCTGCTACAGCTTGCTCAGGCCGCCGTTGCCAGCCGGCGGCTGTTGTTCGGGACATCGGTCTATCTACTGCCACTACGGCACGCGGGGCCGGTGGCCAAACAGGTTGCGACCCTTGACCATCTGACCGAGGGGCGCCTCATCTTTGGCGTTGGTGTCGGCGGCGAGTTCCCCAAGGAGTACGCTCTGGCCGGCGTGCCAATCCGCGAGCGCGGCGCGCGGCTCAGCGAAGGGATCGTGGTACTGCGCAAGCTCTGGACGGGCGAGCCGGTCACGCATCACGGAAGGTTCACCACCTTCAGCGAAGTTCAGATGCAGCCACCCCCGCGGCAATCGGGAGGCCCGCCGATCTGGTGCGGCGGACGATCGGAAGGAGCGCTGAAGCGCAGTGCGCGCTTGGCCGATGGCTGGATGTCGTACGTGGTAACACCGGAGATCTACCGACGCAGTCTCGATGTGATTGCGATGGCTGCGACGGCCGCAGGGCGCGAGCTTGTCCGCTTTGGCACCGGCCATCTGCTGTTCACCCGGCTGGACGACACATACGAAAAGGCGCTCGACGCGGCGGCCGAGACGCTAAGCGTCCGCTACGCCATGGACTTCCGCAAGGCGGCGCAACGCTACTGCGCCCTCGGCCCGGCGGCCAACGTTGCCGAGTGCATGCGCGCCTTCTACGCCGCCGGCGTGCGGCATATCGTGCTTGACTTGCTCGGCCCCTATGAGCTGCGCCAGGCGCAGATCGAGCGCGTCGCCGCCGAGGTTCTGCCGCTGCTGACGGATTTGACAGGGACAGACAGGCCGGCAGCTGCTCAGGAAAAGCAAGCAGTCGAATGAGCTATTCCAGCTAACTTGAGACACCGCTCGCGCAATCTTTTGGGAGGAGATCATGCTTGGCCTTATCCAGGACCGACCGCTGTTGATATCGTCACTGCTCGACTTTGCGGCGACCTATCACGGCGAGGTCGAGATTGTCTCGCGCAGCATCGAGGCTCCGATCCATCGCTACACTTACCGCGACGCGCAGCGGCGCTCCAAGCAGCTCGCCCAGGCGTTGCAGCGGCTGGGCGTCAAGCCGGGTGACCGCATTGCCACGCTGGCCTGGAACGGCTACCGCCACTTCGAGTGCTACTACGGCGTCTCCGGCATCGGCGCCGTGCTGCACACCATCAATCCGCGGCTGTTCGCCGAGCAGATCGTCTACATCGCGAACCATGCCGAGGACCGCTACATCTTCACCGATCTCACTTTCGTGCCGCTGCTCGAGCAGATGGCGCCGGAGCTGAAGTCGGTCAAGGGCTACGTGATCCTGACGGACCGAAAGCACATGCCGGAGACCTCGCTGCCCAACGTGATCTGCTACGAGGAGTTGATCGCGCCGGAGAGCGGCGAGATGGAGTGGCCGAAGCTCGACGAGCGCACCGCCTCGTCGCTCTGCTACACCTCGGGCACCACGGGCAATCCCAAGGGCGTGCTCTACGCCCACCGCTCCACTGTGCTGCACAGCTTCGCCACCTGCATGCAGGACGTGCTGGGCATCAGCTCGCGTGACACCATCCTGCCGGTGGTGCCGATGTTCCACGCCAACGCCTGGGGCATCGTCTACGGCGCCCCGATGTGCGGCGCCAAGCTGGTGTTCCCAGGCCGCGAGCTCGACGGCCAGAACGTCTACGAGCTGATGGACCGGGAGAAGGTGACCATGTCGGCCGGTGTGCCGACGGTCTGGCTGATGCTGCTAAACTACATGAAGGAGCACGACCTCAAGCTGCCCTACATGAACCGCACGGTGATCGGCGGGTCGGCGGCACCGGCCTCAATGATCGAAACCTTCGAGAAGCAGTACGGCGTCACTGTGATCCATGCCTGGGGCATGACGGAGATGAGCCCGCTCGGCACCACCGGCGTGATGAAGGCGAAGATGGCGGACTGGCCATTCGAGAAGCAGCTCGAATACAAGGCCAAGCAGGGCCGTGCCGTGTTCGGTGTGGACTTGAAGATCACCGACGACGGCGGCAAAGAGCTGCCGCGCGACGGCAAGGCCTTCGGCCACCTGATGGTGCGCGGGTTCTGGATCACCAGCGGCTACTTCAAAGGCGAGGGCGGCCAGGTGCTGGATGAGGGCGGCTGGTTCGACACCGGCGATGTCGCCACCCTCGATCCCGAGGGCTTTATGCAGATCACCGACCGCGCCAAGGACGTGATCAAGTCCGGCGGCGAGTGGATCAGCTCGATCGAGCTCGAGAACCTGGCGGTCGGCCATCCCGACGTCGCCGAGGCCGCGGTGATCGGCGTCGCCCATCCCAAGTGGGACGAGCGGCCGCTGCTGGTGATCGTGCCGAAGCAGGGCAAGAGCCCCACCAAGGAGGAGATCCTGGGCTATCTCGATGGCAAGATCGCCAAGTGGTGGATGCCCGACGACGTCGTCTTCGCCAAGGAGATCCCGCACACCGCCACGGGTAAGATCCAGAAAGTGGCGCTGCGCCAGCAGTTCAAGGGCTACGCGCTGCCGACGGCGCGGTCGGCCGCCGAATAGCCGGCGCCGACGCTTCCGAAGGAGGCATTCGAAAGGAAAGACAGCACGGGGCGGCCCTTCCGAAACAAATGACTTCAATCGATACTGCAGCGACGGATGTGCCGATAGAGTGTCGTTCGAGCGATGCCTAGCGATCGAGCGGCGCGGCTGAGGTTCCCGCCCTCGCGCCGAATGGCGGCTAGCACCATCTGTCGCTCGGCGCCGCGGATCGTCGAGGCGAGGGGTAAGCCGCACGGCGACTCTTCCTCCAGAATTGCTGGCGGCAGAAGCTCAAGGCCGAGTACAGGGTCCGTCGCCAGCTGAACCATGCGCTCCAAACAATTGCGCAACTCGCGCACGTTACCAGGCCAACGGTAGCGCAGGAAGACATCCATGACCTCCGGTGCGATGCGTGTCGCAGACGCCGCACCAGCGATGTCGCGCAGCAAGTGCCCGACAAGATGCGGAATGTCGTCTGTCCGTTCGCGCAGCGGCGGCAAGCTCAGCCAAGTGACGTTGAGACGATGATAGAGGTCGGCGCGGAAGCGCCCGGCCGCCATGTCCTTGACGAGAGGACGATTGGTGGCGGCAATGACTCGCATCGCGATCCTGCGCGGCGCCGCCTCGCCGAGCCGCCAGACAGCGCCTTCCTCCAGGGCGCGCAGCAGATAGGGCTGCAGGTCGCAGGGCATATCGCCGATCTCGTCGAGGAACAGCACGCCGCCATTGGCCTGCTCGAAACGGCCGCGGGAGCCGCCGCGGCGCGCGCCGGTAAATGCTCCTTCGGCATGGCCAAACAGCTCGCTGGCCAGGATATCACGCGGCAAGGCAGCGCAATTGACAGGCACGAAAGGACCCGACCGGAAAGGACCCGCCGCGTGCACGGCACGCGCCAGCACATCCTTGCCGGTGCCGGTCTCCCCGTCGAGCAGCAACGGTGTGCTCGCTGCGGCGAAACGCTCGGCCTGCCGCAGAAGGCTCTCGAGCGATGGCGATGTCTGAAGCAGCGCTTGGAAAGCTGGCGCCAGCGGCTTCTTTACTTCCGTGCGGTACGGCCTCGTGCGCTGTCCGCGACCGGTCGTAGGCAAATGCAGGATGGCGCCGACGCAATGCCCATTCTCCTTGAGCGGGGACAGCCATTCCGGCCGGATTCCCGGTGCCAGCGATGCCAGCCATTTCGGCGCGACCTCTCCGCGCGATGCCGCGACAAGCTCGCGCATCGCTTGGGTCCGGCTAAGGCCATGCTCGCGCAACGCCGTGGACGCTCGCGCCGTGCGCGCGACCACACGGCCCTCGACGTCGAGCAGAACGGCGGCGGTCTCGCGGCCGCCGACGGCGGCTTCGAACAGCTCGATCAGCCGCCCTCGCTTGGCCAGTGCCTGCTTCTGCAGATGGCCCTGCAGCTGGCCGACCAGCGACATGACGAACGGCCAAGTCTGCCCATTGACCGTATCTGGCGGCCCGGTGATGTCGACCACGCCGACGATGCGCCGGTCGAACGGATCGCGGATTACGGCGGCGGTGCAGCTCCAGGGCTTGGCGACCTCGCAGAAGTGTTCCTCGGCATGGATGTGGAGCGAACGGCCGAGCGCCAGCGCCGTGCCCACCGCATTGGTGCCGCTGCTGCACTCGTGCCACGCGGCGCCCGGAACGATGTGGTCAGCGGCCAGCCGGTCGGTGAGATGCGGATCGCCGTCGACCGACAGCAGGGTGCCGTCGGGATCGCTGGTGATCAGGATGGTGCGCGAACCCATGAGATGGGGAACAATCGGCGGCACGCACGCGCGCACCGCGTCGTAGAACGGCGCGTTGCGCAGCTGGAAGCGGTCGACGTCAGGACCGTTTACCCGCAGTGGCGCCGATTTGGTCGCCGGATTGACGCCGTTCTGCCGGCAGCGGCGCCACGACTCGATGACGACATCGCGCACGGCATCGTCGTCGACCGGACGGTCGGTGACGAACCTTTCCCAGACCCTGCCGACGGTCCGGATGTAGTCCTTGGAGCACAGCTGAGCGAGCGGGACATCTTTCATCACCAAGCTCCTCCCAAGGGCCTGCCGCCGATCGCGGCGCACCGCTTCGGCTCTTCTTGACGAGATGCTCGACGCGGGGATCGACGGTCGAGAAGGCAGTTTGCTTGCTGAGAGGATAGGCGCCTGACTGCGAGCATGTAAATCCAGTGCACTGTAGCGTTTCGCAACAGTCACGGCGCAGGGCATGTAGCGCGGCGCATCAGGCTGGCATGCATGCCATCCAGCAAGTCCTTGCCGTGCCGTGATTTTCCTTCTGGCACGCCAGTTGCGCTCCAGCGTCACGCCGCGTGCGGCATGGAAGGAAACGCAAACAGGAGATCAGGACATGCTGGAAATCGGAGTCTTCCACAACGGCGCTTCGAGCCTGCCGGTGACCATCACCAGCGAGGGCGTGGCGGTGAACGACGGCTCGCTCGACGACGTCCATCGGGCGGCGCAGGAGACGCTGGTGAACCAGGTGCGGCAGGGCATCCTGGCCGAGAGGCTGGGCTACCAGTCGTTCTGGCTGACCGAGCATCACTTCCAGCCGGAAGGCGCGGAGATGAGCCCCAACCCGCTGCTGACGCAGATGGCGATCGCCGCGCAGACCAAGAAGATCCGCCTCGGGCAGTGCGCCAACATCGTGGTCTGGCACCATCCGGTGCGGCTGGCCGAGCAGATAGCCCTGCTCGATGTGATCAGCGGCGGACGGGTCGAATGCGGCATCGGTCGCGGCTACCAGCCGCGCGAGAACGAGACGCTGGGCCGGCCGTACGGCTCGACCATCCAGGACCAGGAGCGCAACCGCAAGTCGTTCGAGGAAGTCGTCACCGTCATGAAGAAGTGTTGGACCGAGAATTCCTTCTCGCACCACGGCGAGAACTTCTCAGTGCCGCCGACCTACACCAAATGGAACCACAAGCAGACCCTGGCCTATTTCGGCATGAAGAAGGCGGGGCGGGCGCTCGAGGACATCGTGGCGATCGGCGAGCCCGACATGTACTCGGCCGGCAACCCCGTGCAGGCGACGACGACGACGCTGAAGGAGTTGCAGGTGTTCCCGCAGCCGGTGCAGAAGCCGCATCCGCAGCTCTGGGAACCGGTGACCAGCTCGCGCTCGATCAAGTGGGCGGCCGAGAAAGGGTTGAACGGCGTGATGATCGTCGAGCCCAACGACCGGCTGCGCAAGAACATCGACATCTACTACGAGGCGGCCGAGAAGGCCGGCTGGCCCGACATGCACGGGCGCGGCCGCTTCAAGTACGGCTGGGACGCCGCCAAGCGCCGCGGCATCATGACCAGCCGCTACATCCACGTCACCACGCCCGGCAAGGAGAAGCAGGCGCTCGACCGGGCGGCGCGCGCCATGGAGCTGCAGTTCGACTATTACGGCCCCTTCGGCTTCGGCGCGGTGGTGGCGCGGCTGAACGAGCCGATGTTCGACCTCAACAAGCGCGTCACGGCCGAGATGCTGCGCGAGCGCGAGATCGCCATCCAGGGCTCCAAGCAGTTCGTGATCGACAAGATCATGAAGATGAAGACCGAGTGCGGCTACGAGGACTTCTCGTTCCTCGCCTGGTTCGAGCTCGGCGGCTTCGAGGGCCGCGAGGTCGAGGACCAGATGCAGCTCTTCGCCGAGGAGGTGATGCCGGTCATCGCCCGCGAGTGCGGCGGCAAGGTGGAGCTGCCGAGCGTCGGCATCGACTATGTCGGCGCGCCGGCGGCGCAACGCGCGGCGGCCGAGTGAGGGAGGGCGAGATGCCGAGCGTACAGTCGGAGGAACTCAAGACGCTCTACAAGGGCTGGGTGGCGGCGCTCGCCGCCAACCCGTCGATGGAGCTCGCTGAGATGCGCCGCATGTTCGAGCACTGGGGCGACGTCACCGCCGAGCCCGGTGGCGTCGACTATCTCGAGGTGACGGCCGGCGGCGTGCCGGCGCTGTGGGCGACCCCGAAGGGCTGCGCGCAGGACCGCGTGCTGCTCTGCACCCACGGCGGCGGCTATGTCACCGGTTCGATGTACACGCATCGCAAGGTGTACGGCCACTTCGCCAAGGCGATCGGCTGCCGCGCGCTGATCATCCACTACCGCCGCGCCCCCGAGCACGTGCATCCGGGGCCGGTCGACGACGTCGTCGCAAGCTACCGCTGGCTGCTCGACCAGGGCGTGAGGCCGCAGCACATCGCGCTCATTGGCGATTCAGCGGGCGGGGGACTCGCGATCACGACCCTGCTGCGGGCGCGCGAGCGGGGCCTGCCGATGCCGGCCGCCACCATGCCGCTGTCGCCGTGGGTCGACATGGAGGCGACCGGCAAGAGCTTCGCTAGCAACGGCGAGAAGGACGTGCTGGTGTCGCGCGACATCATCAAGGTGATGGCCGGCACGTTCCTGGGCGAGCGCGGCAACCCGAAGGACCCGCTGGCCAGCCCCATCCATGCCGACCTGAAGGGCCTGCCGCCGGTCTACATCCAGGTCGGCGGCGACGAGACGCTGCTCGACGACAGCCAGCGGCTCGCCGACCGGGCGCGCAAGGCGGGAGTCGATGTCACGGTCGACGTCTATCCCGACATGCAGCACGTCTTCCACTTCCTGGCGGGCGTCGCGCCGGAGGCGGACGACGCCATCAGAAAGCTGGCCTCCTGGGTGCGTCCCAAGCTGGGACTCGGTTAGTTGCGCTATCCTGATGGCTTCGCGCGTAAGCGCGCTTGCAGTCGCTCGCAGCCACCTATAGAGGCCACGCCGATATCGCGAAGAAGGGCTTTCAGATTTCGCATGAATGACCGAAATTAGCGACGCCGGGCTTGCCCCACTGGCTCGGGAAGAGCGGTATCGGTCAGCTGGCCGATACCGCGCCCGGCTCCGCTAGTAGACGGTCCCCACGACCGAAGAAGCGGCACCCCTTCCCAAAGTCAGTATGCCTAAGTGGGCAATCTGGAATCAACAGGGGGCCTTGCCTGATAAGAAAAAATTCCGAAAACCGTAACTTTCGCACGGCTCGCATCGCCGAGTATCGCCAGCAGCAGGACTGGCCCCAGATGGCAGAGGCATAAATGCTGGGGTACGGCCAATTGATCGGACCGTCGCAACTAAGAGCAGCGTCGGGCGAACGCTTCAGCCGACACGGATGGCACGGAGACTTGACCGAGCGTTTGGTTGATGTGAGGGTTGGAGCGCGGTTTGCGGCTCGTCAAACGGGGTAACCGGGGCGCCCGCCTCTGCTTGTGCCAACATACCTGATCCCGCACTCGGCAACCGCGAACCATCGGAAGGTCGTCGGAAATGGCGTTCGAAAGCATCCTCACGAGCCAGGACGGCGCGTCCTTCGTCATCACGCTGAACCGGCCGGACCGACGCAACGCCTTCAGCGTCAGGATGATGCAGGAGATCGCGACGGCTTGCGCCAGCGCGGAGGAGGATCCGTCGGTGCGCGGCGTGATCGTCACCGGAGGTCCGCGATATTTCTCCGCGGGGGCGGACCTCAACGAAGCCATGGCAATCAAGTCCACAGCGGATGGCGTCGCCTATATGACGCATTGGGAGACGCTGAACAACGCGGTCGAGCGTCTTGCCAAACCGGTGATCGCGGCGATCGAAGGCTTCTGCATGACCGGCGGCTGGGAGTTCGCGATGGCCTGCGATATCCGGATCGCGGCCGAGAACGCGTCCTTCGCGTTGACCTCCTCCCGGATCGGCACGGTCCCGGGCGCGGGCGGAACCCAGCGGCTGCCGCGACTCGTGGGCGTAGGACGTGCGCTCGAGATCCTGTTCTCCGGCGAGCCGATCGACGCCAACGAGGCCTACCGGATGGGCGCCGTGAACCGGGTGGTGCCCGCAGGCGGGACCCTGGATGCTGCCAAGGCGATGGTGAAGGTCTACGAGAAGCGGGCTCCCCTCAGCCTTGCCTATGCCAAGCGGGCCGTGCGCGCCGGCGTGCAGATGGATCTCGCCTCCGGGGTGGAGTTCGAGCGCTTCCTGGTGACCGCGATCTACAACACCGCAGACAAGAACGAAGGCATCGGGGCTTTCCTCGAGAAGCGCGAGGCCAAATTTCTTGGCCGGTAACCATCCGCCGCGCCAAGGGCTTGCGATGACGGCAACGGAGAATATGACGCTCGACTTCGCGCGACAGGTTCTGGCGATCGGCCGCGACGGGCTGGCGAGCGCAGACCGCGAGCAATTGCGCCGGCTCATCCTCGATTGTCTCGGCGTCTCCTGGGTCGGCGCCACGCTTCCTTGGACGCAGGAACTAATCGAGTGGGCGGGCCGCTTCGTGGGCAGCGGCTCGGCGCCTCTGGTCGGTACGACGCTCGCCGTAGCGCCTAGGCTCGCCGCTTTGGTTAACGGCACGGCGTCGCATGGCTACGAGCTCGACGACACCCATGATGTCTCCATGAGCCATCCCGGCGCGGTCGTGATCCCGGCGGCGCTGGCAATCGCGGCCGAACGCGGCTCGTCCGGAGACGAGACGTTGGCGGCCATAGCCGGTGGCTACGAAGCCATGGCGCGCGTGGGCATGGCAGCCGATGCGGCCCGAGTGCTGCATGGCGGCCGTCATCCAACGGCGTTGTTCGGCGGGTTCGGCGCCGCCACGGCCGCCGCACGACTGCTCGGTCTGAGGGAGGAGGGGCTTGTGTGCGCCTGGGGGCACGTGCTGTCCCTTGCCGGCGGCTCGATGCAGTTCTCGAACGAGCCGGATGGAACCACGGTCAAGCGCCTGCACGCCGGCTATGCCGCGCACAATGGCGTGCTCGCGGCCGAGCTTGCCGCACGCAATCTCAGCGCGCCGGGGCGAGCGCTCGACGGCAAGTACGGCTTCCTCGCGCTGTTCTCCACGGCACCTAGGCTGTCGGAGCTGAGCATCCCGTCCGATGGGCCTCTGCAGATCCACA
>Ga0070738_10004675_pt1 | contig 16058 bp, 13 predicted proteins | sample Coa_R2_2_FD_66446 | JGI IMG/M metagenome (GOLD analysis project Ga0070738, IMG submission 66446) | Surface soil microbial communities from Centralia Pennsylvania, which are recovering from an underground coalmine fire - Coalmine... | ecosystem: Environmental > Terrestrial > Soil > Unclassified ...
AATTCCGCGATGACGGGGTGAGGCGGGCCGGCCCGGCATCCCACCGCCAGCAGAACCAGCAGCGAACCCGATAGGCGGCCCATGCGTCCTCTCCGAGGCAAACTGCGAAGGAGGGGCCAAGGCGGCAAGTCCGTCTTCGCTCCTTGGCGGGCCGCTTCTTGTAGCCGCCTCTCGAGTTTTCCGCAAGGCCGACCTTCCGCACAAAGGGTAGATGCCCGACCGGTGAAGAGCCTACTTGGCAGTAAGACCTCACCGGCCGATCGCTTCACTCTTCGGCAGTCAGAATCCATCCATCACGGAGTTATTTAGGGTGCGATCCATGCTCGGCAATCAGGTCCGGGAAGATGGCAAATTCAAAATCTTGCAAGCTCACTAGTTCCTCTGGAAATACCGCGTTTTTCCCATGCCCACCAAGCGGCTCGTGAATCCTCGGGCGTGGGACTTTCTTGCCGGACAACACATCCACGACCGCTCGGTTCGTGAGCGAGCTGTTCTGCGTGTCGGTGACGGTGATGTTTTGGTTTCCCAGCGTGTACAGGACCAAGCCGGTGAAAGTATGCACACCTTTGTCCGACGCCGTGAAGGTGTAGTTTTGAGGTAGCTTGGCCCGTTTGTCCGTGCTGCTGAAGTGGACCGTGCCGGTATAACCAACGGCTACGTTACCGTAGGCATCCTCCACCGTTACGGTGAGGCTGAAGGACTTGCCGGCGGTGACGCTGGACGGAGCCTGGAGGATAAACCGGCTTGCCGCTGCTGGTTGGACGGTAAAGCTGCCGGAACTGGCGGACGTGAGACTAGCGTCGGTGGCCTTGAGCGTGTAGCTGCCCGCCTTATCGATCTTGAGGGTGCCAAAGGTCGCCACGCCGCCCGAGGCTGCTGCGAAGGTCGTGGCCGAACCGCCCTCAAAGGTGCCGCTGCTGAGCGTCAACGTTACCGTGGAGCTGTCGTTACTGACCAAGTTGCCGTACTGGTCCTCCACGTCCACCGTCACCGCCGGGCTGATGGACTGGCCGGCAGTTGTGGTACTCGGCTGTTGTCCGAAGACGAGGCGGCTGGCCGCCGCCGGAGTGACGGTGATGCCTGTATCGCTGCCGGTGATACTGCCGGTCGAGGTATCGGTGGCCGTGATTGACTGTGTGCCGGCCTTCGTCAATACGGCTGTGAAGGTGTGCGTGCCGTTATCGCCGGGCTGGAAGGTGTAGTTGTTGCCGGTGAGCTGCGTTCCCGTGGACGCATCGGCGAAAGTCGCGGTCGTGTCGGTGCTGGAGAGGACAATGGTACCGGTGTAAGTGGTGTCGGTGGTGCCATTGGCGTTAAGGGCCGTGACCGTGAAGTTGCCGGGGCTACCCGCCGTGATGACGGACGGGAAGCCGGTTACGGCCAAGCTGCTCGCTTGCGTGGAGCTACTCTGGACCTCGAAGGCGCCGATGTCGATGGTGCCGTTGACAATGCGTGCGAAGCCGGGGCCGCGCTGATCGTAGGCGGGGGCGTTGGTGTTGTCGCCGGCATCGATGGCGGGACTGCCGGCGAGCAGGGCCATCGTTTGGGTCGGGCCGCCGTTGTTTTGCAGCGGGCCGAGCTGCGGATTGACGTTGACGAGATCGCTGGTCGCGAAGCCGCTGCCTCCGCTCGTGTTGCCGATGAGGTTATGGCCTTGCGAGGTGACGCTGCCATCGAGATCAGGACCTGCCGAATCGGCACTATTGTCGGCCAGGACGGTATCGTACATCTGCAACGCATCAGGGCCGGCGGCGTTATAGATGCCGCCGCCGTACCCAGACCCAGAGGCAAAGGGCCACAAGCCGAAGCCGCCTCGGGCTTGGTTATCGGCAAATGTGCTGTTGTTGATCGATACCGCGCCGCCCGCAATGTACAAGCCGCCGCCGTAGCCGTTGCCGCCGTAGGCACCATCAAATCGACCGATGGCGGTGCCGGTAACGTTGCCGCCCTCGACCTCATTGTTCGCAACCGTGCTGGAGTTTATGGTCAGCGTGCCGGCGTCCATATAGATACCGCCGCCTGCGATGTCGCCGCCGGAATAAGCCACTCCTTCGTAGGTGTTGGAGAAGCCTGGATAGCCTTGGATATTGTTGCCGGAGATGGTGCTGTTATTGATGGTCAGCGCTCCGTCGTTGAGGACACCAGAGTCGCCGGAGCTGCCGCTAATCGTGCAGTAGTTGATGATCGCCTTGCCGCTGCTGGCATTATCGAAACCGACGAAATTCCCGGAGAGTGTACACTCGCTGACGTTCGCTGATCCGTTGTTTACGATGCCAGCGATTACGATGCCAACGGCACCGGAGGGAGAACCGATGATGGTTAGGCCGCTTAGCTGAACGTTGGCCGCACTGCCCACCGTAAAGGCATCGAAAGAGGGAACAGCGGGATCGCATTTCACGGTCACCAGACTGGCCCCGGGACCCTGAATGTTCACGTTGGAGTTCAGGTTCGGCAGAGCGCTTTCCAGCTGAATCGTGCCAGTGAGTCCCGAGGCGAAGGTGATGGTATCGCCTCCCGAGGTGGCATTGGTGATGCAGTAGCGGAGATCGCCCGTCAAGCCCGAACCCGTGCCCGTATCGGTGAGGGTATCCACCGTGTAGGTGGACAACAGGGTGCGATCTTCCAGGATTTCCAGGAGCGGACGCGCGCGCGGTACACGATGAATCCGTGAGACCGGGGCGCGTGGGGAGCGAGCCAACCAAGCGTCGAACAGAGAACGGAACCACATGGTATCTCTCCTTTGAGGCATTGGTCTGCCCTATAATGGGAGCGGCGACCTATCCCGGCGCGCAGACCGAGCGCCGGGGCAGTGCCGGGCCGGTGAGGGACTTGCTTGGCGGTAAGAGCCTCACCGGCCGCTTTGTTTTGATCCAGGATGCGCCGCATGCCCTGCGGCGATCACTTTTTCTTCGGTTCGATCTTCAATAACTCCGCCGCTTCCGCACGGAAACGGCGCAGCTCTTCATTCTTCGGTAGGTTCTGGTCCATCCATTTCCCCGCCTTGTCGAACCAATCGCGAGCTTTTTCCTTTTCTCCCAGCTGCCAGTGAGCCATGGCGAGAAAGAGCCAGTCAAAACTGTCGCCACCTTTACGCAGCTCCATCGACTTCTCCAGGGCCGCAACGGTCCCTTTCCAGTTACCAGCCCGGTGATGGGCGGCCCCCAGGGTGTTCCAGTACATCCCTTCCTTTGGTGCCAGCTCCACGGCTTTCTGAGCCAGCTTCACGGCCTCGGCAGGATTACGGAGCTTGACGGGCGCACACGTCGCGAGAAACCAAGCGAGCGTATTGCAGTAGTCAGGATTTTCTGGATCGAGTCGGATGGCTGTCCGACAGCAAGAGATCGCCTCGTCCAGCTTCTTCTGGTCGTACAGAGCGGTGCCGAGGTTGTGGTGGGCCGGAGCGAATTTTGGATCGGAAGCGATGGCCTGGCGGAACTCCGCCACGGCGCTGTCCATGTCGCGCTTGGCTCGTAAGGTGATTCCCCGATAGTTATGGGCGCGTGCAGCATCCGCCCTTTTCATGAGGGCATCCAACTCGCGGCGGAGGACTTCACAAGCCAGCCGATCGTGCTGATGAATCAGGCTGGTGCGCAAGCCTTCCTGGGGCAAAGCGGCAAACGCCTTCGCCAGCCATTGGTCGGCCTGGGCCGCGTGTCCCAGACGCTGGTGCGCCAGGCTCAAAAGGAGCCAATCATCGACCCGGCCGAGCCAATCAGGATCTACCTCCATCGACTCCTGGAGGCGCTCGACCGCTCGCTGGAACTGGCCGGCGCGGTAGTGGCCCAGGGCCAGGGTGTGCAGATACCAGGCGTAACGGGGTTCGGCCGCCAGTGCTTGTTCGGCAAGGCGCACGCCATCGGCGGGAGAGATCCCGCCCGGCGCCAGCAGACAGCTCCGAGCTACCAGGTAGGTGATCCGGTGGTTTGCCGGGTCGGCGTTGGATGCGAGGTGGTCCCGCAGCCGCTTACAGAAAGCCTGGTAGTCTGCCGTTTCGCCGGCCATGACGAGGGAGCCGGCGTAGAGGAGCGAAGATTCTCGGTTGTCCGGCTCTAATTCGATCACACGGGCATATTGCGTTGCAGCCTCGCCCCACTGACCCTTCTCCGCCAGGGCTTTGCCGAGCACGATATGGGCTGCTGTATTGTCCGGCTGCTCCTCTATGGCCTCGCGGTAAGCGCTGATGGCTTCGTCCAGATCGCCTGTCGAATAAATCGCATTGCCCAGATTGAGACAAGCCATCGGGTTGTGCGGCCGCAGAGCCAGGGCGGCTGTGTAGTAGCGAATGGCCTCCCCCAGCTGGCCCTGCGTATAGTGCAAATAGCCAGCCAGACTGTGATTGGCCCAGAAGTTGTCGGGGTAAGCCTGGCGGAACCGCCGCAGAAGTTTCAGGTGTACGGGAGAGTCCCAAGGACTTTCCGCGATCAGGTAGTCCAACATCGGAGGGGGTTGCTTGGCTGTCACCGCTCCTTCGAAGGCCTGTTCGAACGCCTGCCAATCGCCGGCCTGGGCGGCTTGCCGTGCTCGCCTCCGCCAAGCTCCGCTATCTGCCGCGTCCAGCACGGCAACCAGCCAGGGGCGCACCTGCTCATCGTCTTTGGGCGCATGTTGCCGGGAGATGTCCAGAGCACCCAACAAAATGCCCTGTACCGGCTTGGGGCGCTGCTTGACGAGAGCCGCGGCTTGCTCGACCGGCGTCGCCCCAAACGCGATGCCGTAATGGCGCCCAAAGGCCTCCTTTTGGAGGGTGAAGGCAAGTGCCAGGTTCTTGGAAGGGTCTGCGATGTGTTCGTATCCTCGGAACAAGATTTTCTCGAAATCGCTGGCGAAAAGGCGGTCTGTCTCGTCCGCTTCCAGAAGGCCTTGCAGTGCGTGCAGCCGTTCCTCCGTGGCTGGCTGGACGGCCGATTCGTCCTGGGCTGCCAGCCGTTCGGCCCGTTTGAGGTCGGACGCAGCCTCGGCCAGCGCGGCCTCCCACCGAGAGGGGTTGTCGGTCAACGTCAGGGCCTGGTCGCGCGCCCTGGCGGCGTCATCCAACGCGTGTTCAATTTCGAGGTTGAGTTTTGCCTGACGCACGGAACGATCGCGCGCCACCCACCCGAAGCTCCCGGCAATGACGCCCACCACCACCAGCACTGCCACAGCGAGCACGGACGCCGTCGCGAGTGCCCCCTTGTTCCGTCGGACGAACTTCTGCAGGCGGTAACCTGCCGACGGCGGGCACGCCTGGACCGCCTCGTCATGCAGGTAGCGCTGCACGTCCGCCGCCAAGGCACTCGCAGACTCATAACGGCGGTTGCGGTCCTTTTCCAGCGCTTTCATCACGATCCAGTCCAGCTCGCCTCGGCAGATGTGACCGAGCCGCCTGGGTTCGCACCGGCGCTGGCTTGAGACAGTCATCGCTGCCTGTCCCAGGGTGCTGATGCGCGTGCTTGGCCTGGGTGGCTCCTCCTCGCGGATACGCCGCAGCACTTCCAGAATCGACATCTCCTTTAAGCGCTGGCGTTCCAGCGGCGTCGTACCCGTCAAGAGTTCATAGAGCAGCACTCCCAAAGCATACACGTCGGCCCGCGTATCAATGTCCAGGGAGCTTAGCTCGGCCTGCTCCGGACTCATGTACTCCAGCGTGCCCACCACCTGACCGACCTCCGTGCATAACGACTGCTCTGTCAACTGCTGATGCAACGCCTTGGCCACGCCAAAATCGATCACCTTGACTGCCGGCTTGCCGTCCTGGATCGCCACCAACACGTTGGACGGCTTAATGTCGCGGTGGATGATGCCCTTCTGGTGGGCGTGCTGGATGGCCTGACAGACCGTCAGAAACAGCTCCAGCCGCTCGCGCAGCGGAAGTTGCAGCTCGTCGCAGTATTTGGTGATGGGAACGCCCTTGACCAACTCCATGACGAAGTAGGGGCGGCCGTTTTCGGTAGCGCCGGCGTCGAGCACCTTGGCGATGTGGGGGTGGTCCATGATCGCCAACGCTTGTCGCTCCTGTTCAAAGCGACGGATGACGTGCCGCGAATCCATACCGGACTTGATGAGTTTCAAGGCAACGCTACGTTTGACGCCCTGGTTTTGTTCGGCGACCCAAACGGCGCCCATGCCGCCTTCGCCCAGCTTTTGCACCAGCTTGTACGGGCCAATGAAGCTGCCTGTCTGCTCGGTGGCCGGCGCGGACGAAGACCAAGCGTCGCCGCTGTCGCTGTCATCACCCGAAGGGGCCGCCGTATCGACTCTCGGGCCGAGCGCGAGGGCCGGTTTGTCGAGGAAGCTGCCCGCCTGATCGCTGGCCGCGATCAACGCTTCCACTCGCGCACGCAGCTCGCTGTTGCCGCCGCAGGCGCGATCGAGAAACGCCCGGCGTTCCTCGGCGGAAGCTGCTTCCAGAGCGTCCAGGAAAAGGTTGTTCACTTCGGGGTCCCAAGCGTTCATGACTTCTCCTCGGCGGAGCGTGTTCCGCTCTCTACACGCGAACGGCCACCTCCGAGCAACTGACCGCATAGCCCAGAGCACGCTTGATCGTCGGAAACGTCCGGCAAGATGCGATGGCGAGCGCCACTTCGATCAGCCCCTCATCGCCATACCTCAGCCGAATACGTTCGCGCAGCGCGTCTGCTTCGCCGTTGACCGTCACCACCGCCTCGGCAAAACGGTAAGCCTCCCTCAGCTCCTCCGGCAGGTCATCCTGTTTACCATCCAGCACGACACGCAATACCTCGGCCGACACGCCAGCTTTCCTGGCCTGGTTAACTGCAATCTGGACGCAAGTTCCACAATCCGCGTCGCGGACAGCTACGATTCGGGCAACATAGTAGGGGCCAGGCGGCAGCACCCGGCGGTACTCGTCCACAGCAAGAAACTTCGCAAACTTGAAAGTAGCCCGAAGCGAAACGCGAACGATGAACTGGCAATACTCCAGCGACACGCCCCACTGTTTCTCGACCGAGGCGATTCGGGACAGAATGAACCTTCTCAGCATGACCATGTTCCTTTCTGAATGCCATCCTTGCCTAATACGACAACTTCTTCTCGGCGGAACGTGCTTCCCTCTCTTACAGTGCGAGAAACAGGCGCAAGTTGCACCGAAGGTGTGGAAAAAATCCGGTCTATCGTTCCTGGAGCCGTTGATAGAGCCAGGCACGGGCTAGCGCCCACAGGCGATCGGCGGCTCGCCTGCCGATGCCCAGTATTTCGGCAGCTTGCTGGTGCGTCAGGCCGGCAAAGAAGCGAAGCTTCACCAATTGGGCCGCTTGGGCATCGTGACGTTCCAATTCGCCCAGTGCCTCATCCAGGTCGAGCAACTCTTCCGGTTGATCGACACAGGACGCTTCGATGTGGTCGAGCGAGACACGCTGGGCGCCGCCTCCGCGTTTGCGCGTCGTTCTGTGACGGGCCTTGTCGATGAGAATGCGGCGCATGGCCTCGGCCGCAGCGGCGAAGAAGTGGCCGCGACTGTTCCATTGCTGCGCCTGACCCACGTCCACCAATCGCAGATACGCTTCATGGACCAAGGCTGTCGCCTGGAATGTCTGCCCCGGCTTCTCCTGGGCCAGCTTCTGCTCCGCCAGTTCGCGAAGCTCCTCGTAGACGAGCGGCAAAAGGTGCTCGGCAGCGAGTGCGTCGCCTTGCTCGATGGCGGACAAGATGCGGGTGACTTCACTCATGGGTGTGACTGGTAGGCTCGATAAATCCCGGCGGAACGTCCCCGCACATCTTCGCGAGCGGGTTCGGGAATCCTTGACCTTCGTGCGCGTCTAAGCGGATAAGATGTCAGGTCTTTTCTTCCCACTGGGAATGCCCATGAGCATAGCACCGCCCGGCCGCAATGCCTAGCTTTCTTCTGTGGCAAACGGAAGATCGGGTTGCAGCAATCGTTCGTGGATGCCGCGGCGCGCCAGAACGACCTCGGCGGCGAGATAGCCGCTGCGCACCGCGCTTTCCATCGTCGCCGGCCAGCCCGTCGCCGTCCAATCGCCGGCTACGAGCAAATTGGGGATCGGCGAGGCTTGGCCCGGCCGCCATTTATCCACGCCGGGCACGGCGCTGAACGTCGCCGCATGTTCGGTAACAACTCGCGCCCGTACCACCGTCGCCGTCCGCGCGGCGGGAAACAGGCACGCCAATTCCTCAAGGATTTGCCGTTGTACTTCCTCGTGTCCCATGCCGCGGAACTGACGCGAGGCACTGACGACTACTTGCAGGTAATGTTCTCCAGGCGCCACTTCGCCGCGATTGAAAATCCATTGCCCCAGGCAATCGATCAGCACGATATGAGGCAAATGAAGGACAGAGCGATCATACCAAACATGCACACTTGTTATCGGCGAGGTTTCCAGATGTCGCAGATCGGCGAAGTAGGGTTCGGCGGAGATCTGCTCCTCTGGCAGGAGCTCCAGCAAGCGATCGAAGGGCACGGCCGAGATGTACCAATCGGCTTGCATCTGCTCGCCGTTTCGCAGCTCCACGCTGTCGATGCGGCCATCCCGCATGTGAAATCGACGAACGCCGCAGCCCATGCGAATGCGGACGCCGTGGTGCGCGAACCAGCTTAGCAATTCTTCGCCGTAGAACCGGCCCAACGGCACGCTCGGCAGCTCGACCTCGAACGCGCGACGATGACCGAGGAAACCCTCGACAAAAACTTTTCGCGCATAACGAAGACCGATGCGCTCGGGAGACTCGTTCAGGGCGCTGGTGAGGACGATTCCCCAAAAGCGTGCCGCCGTGCGTTCTGTCTGCCGATGCCGCAGCAGCCAATCGAGAAACGGTTCGTCTCTGTCCGGCTCGGTGCGGCGCAGCCAATGCAATCCCCAAGCAATGCGCAGCTTGTCCGTCAGCGAGAGATGATGCAGGCGGAGAAAACTCCCGGCCAAGTGCAGCGGGGCGGGCAGCGGGCTAGCGCGGAGACGGCTTATCCGCCGATCGGGTGTGATGAACCAGAGGATGGGTTGCCGCTGGAGCAAATGAGCAATGCCGACGGTGCGGCAGAAGTGAGCAAAATTGGTGCAGCAACCCATGCTGACATGTTGACACGCATCGATCGTCTGTCCGCTGGCGGCATCGGTGAAGGAGCCGGCCCTTCCGCCCAGCCGCTGCCGCGATTCGAGCAACGTCACGGCGAAGCCGCGTTGCCCCAGAGCTGCCGCCGCCGCCAAGCCCGCCAAGCCCCCTCCAACAATCCCCACGCTCTCCGCCATGATCGCCGCAACCCTCCCGTTCGCGCCGGTTGGACGAAGCCATTTCACGAAAAAAGGCTTGCTATTCCAGAGGAGTTGTTCTAAAAAAATTCAGGCGCGCGTGCTGACGGGTCTTCCCTGCCAACACGCTCGCCTAATTTTCCCCGATAGCTCAATGGTAGAGCAACCGGCTGTTAACCGGTTTGTTGTAGGTTCGAGTCCTACTCGGGGAGCTGATCTAAAGCCAAAGCCGAACGCACGTTAAGCGTACCCATCGACGGTCGATGGCGCGGCCCGAAACCCTTGGAAGCGCGGAAGTCTTCCGCAGAAGGGATCGGACCCGATGCCACGCCGTAACACCATTCCTACCTATCGACGCCATAAGCAATCCGGACAAGCCATCGTCACCTTGGCCGATGGTCTGGGCGGACGCCGCGACGTACTCTTGGGCGAGTATGGTACTCCGCAAAGCCGCCAAGAGTACGCGCGTGTCATCGCCGAATGGGAGGCCAACGGCCGGCGCTTGCCGGCCAAAAGCGCGGAAGATTCCGCGCATAGCCTCAGTGTCAACGAGCTGATCTTGGCCTACTGGCCCACGGTCGAGACCTACTACCGCCATCCCGACGGTACTCCCACCAGCGAGGTCAACAACATCCGCCTGGCCTTGCGCCGTCTCAAGAAGTTGTACGGCCACACGCCGGCGGCATCCTTCGATACGCTCGCCCTGGAAGCGCTTCGGCGACAGATGATCGCCGAGGGGCTGTGCCGCAATCGCATCAACAAGGACATCGCTCGCATTAAGCGACTGTTCAAGTGGGCTGGTGCTCGCCAGCTTGTCGCCGCCGAGGTGTACCTGCGCTTGCAGACCATCGAAGGGCTACGGGCAGGCCGATCGGAGGCAAGGGAGACGGCACCCGTCAAGCCAGTGCCGGAGGAATGGGTGCGCGCCACGCTGCCCTTTCTCCGGCCGCAGGTAGCGGCAATGGTCGAATTGCAATGGCTGACAGGCATGCGCCCCGGCGAAGTGACGATCATGCGGACGATCGACCTGGAGATGACGGGCAAGGTGTGGTTGTACCGGCCCGGCAGCGACCAGGGGCGGCAAGGCAAACACAAGACGGCTTACAAGGGGTTCACCCGCGTTATCCCGATTGGACCCAAGGCGCAGGAAATCCTTCGCCCTTGGCTGCGCCTCAACTTAACAGAGTATCTGTTTCAGCCGCGTGAGGCGCGCGAGCAATTCGATGCCGAGAGGCGCGCCAACCGCAAGAGCAAGATTCCCCCCTCGCAAGCTGCCCGGAAGCGCAAGGCACGGCCGAAACGGACACCGGGGGACCGCTACCGGGTATCGAGTTACGATCACGCCGTCATGGCCGCTTGCGATCTTGCCTTCCCGCTGCCGCCCCACTTGGTCCAGCGGAAGAAGGAGACGAAGAAGGAATGGCGGGAGCGGATCGGTGCGGCAGGATGGGAGGAAGTGATGCACTGGCGACACGAGCACCGCTGGCATCCCCACCAACTCCGGCACGCCAAGGCCACGGAGATCCGGCGCGAGGCCGGACTGGACGCGGCGCGGGCCGTGTTGGGCCATCGTGGGCCGGCGATAACGGAGCATTACGCCGAGATCGACACGGCCAAAGCCGCGAGCGTGATGGAGAAGTTGGGTTGAAAAGTCTACTAATGTTGCGAAGGGCTGAGGGATAAAGATAAGCTCAACTGCGAGCGGGGATAGGGAACAGCTGCCCAATGCCCCGCGACCTCACGGGGTTCCCCGCTCGCTTTCTTCTTTGAGGTTGCCGAAAGAGGTATCGGCCATGTCTGCTGTTCTCGACCGGACAAAAGGGCTTGATGCTCAAGCTGCGGCGGATCGCTGCGGCGTTCCCTACCACATCTTTTTGACGCGACAGCACAGTAAGTACGGCTGGCCCGAGCTGGGAGGCAAGCGACTTTTCTGGAGACGTATCCCAACCGGGCACGGCGGCCTGACTCAGTACGAGCTAAAAGAGGAAGACGTTAATCACCTTGCCTCGCTTCTGAGACAGAGCAAGGGCCTTAATGCAGGCTGGATAGATGAGTTTACTTAGGTCGCGCCCGATGGCTGGATAGGACTGACGGTTCGCGGCGCTTGCCGTCAATTCAAGCTGCCACGAAGAACACTTTTTCGTTGGGCTGACGGCTGCCGTTTTCTAGAGGACGGGCGAGCCATCGATCATCGAGATGTGACGCCTGCTAAGCCGCGAAACTGCTCGGAAGTTCGCGTCTATTCACTTTCCGACTTGGAAGCCATAGCGCTGCGGTACAAAGGCGGCGTTTCTCTGTGGGGGCCTTACCGTGATGCCGAGGAGCGTGTTTGGCTTCGATCCGCCGAAATCGTTGAACGCTACGAGGTTCACCCTACATGGGCGTGGGATCGACGCAGTAAAAATGGATCGCTCACGCAGTGCGAAAATGCCTTGCGCTGGAAACGGATTCCTAATCCCGACAAGGGATCGGCTTCAAAGGTGTATGCCTTTCTTCAGGAGGATGTTGAGCGTCTCTTGCAGCAAGAGAAAACCAAAAACGCCGCCCCTGAGAAGCCGGCCCTCCCTCCCGAAACGTTTGAAGATCGAGAACGCCGTGCTCTCAAGTTCCTTCGAGAGTTTCTGGCGGATGGTCCTCGGTGTTCGCCAGAAGTGCGACAGGCTGCGCGGCGTGAGCGAATCGGCAGAAATCGGCTTCATCGTGTAGCAAACAAGCTGCGCGTCTCACTCAAAGGGCGGCGTTTTCGTCATTTACCGCTTTGGTGGTGCTTGCCAGGCCAGCAGCCGCCCTCGCATCCTGGCGGCGATGCAAGATCGGAGACCGCTGAGCCGTCGGCATCTCTTGATGATTCGAGGCAACCCTCCGGGCTGGAGACTGCTTTCAATCCTTCACCCTTGCAAAAAGCGATCTTGAAAGTCCTTGACGGAAGGGCAAAGACGGCCGATGACCTGCAATTCAGTCTTCGCGTGGACCGCCGCCGGCTTTATTACGGGGGAACCCCAGACGGCAAGGGCGGTCTTAGTGAACTATGCGACCGCGGATCGGTGCAATCAGGGAAAGGCAAAGGAATCCGCGGTTACTACCGCCCGGATCGACCCCCGCCGAGTAGGTTCTGAGTCAATTTGGTTTATCTCCTTTCAGGGCAAGGAGATAAACTAAATGAAACTAGTTGTACAACTGTCATTTTCGCGTCGGCCGCGCATTCTGGAGAAGGACGTGCGGCCGATTTCGTTTTGACCGCACGACCATCGCCCTTGATGGAATGCGAGCCATGAACAACACAGGTACGAAAGCACCGCTGCCAGTCGGCTCTGAACATGATCTGACGCAAGAGACTCTGCTCTCTCTGGCGCAGGCCGCACGTATGTTCCCTCCAACACGCCTTGGTCGGCCGGTAAACATCAGCACCATCTGGCGCTGGTGCCGCAAGGGAGTGCTCGTGAGGGGGGTCGGCGTCGTCAAGCTCGAATGCATCCGCGTGAGCGGAAGATGGTTGACTAGCCGCGAGGCGATCGGACGGTTTGCGGCGCGACAAACTCCTGCAAGCGAGCACATGACAGAGGGGCTGCGCACGCCGGGCCAACGCCGCCGGGCAAGCGAGCGGGCTGCGCGCGAACTGGACCGGATCGGGATCTGAAACAGGCCGGCCGTTCCCGTCGCCTACACAGGAACGGCCGGCAGCTAACCGACTATTGCCCTCGCTCAACCCGGAGATGAGTTGCGCATGGAGGACCATCTCAGTATGACGGAGAAGCTCTACTGTCGCAAGCCGCACTGTTGGCCGGGCCTGCGGACGCCGATCCCCAGGGCAGCACGGCCAATCATCACTGCTGCTCATCGCCGCTACCGTGCCGCTTGCCAGCGCGGCGAGCGTCCGGCCATCGATGATCCGCGCTGCCATCCCCTGAATTTCGGCGAGCGCTGCCGCCTGACCGAGCTGGGCTATTATCCCATCCCCGCCGAGGTGATCCGCCTCGGCATGACGCCGGACGAACATCGGCAACGGCGGCTTCTGGCAGCCTTGCTCGCCGAGTTGCCGGCCGTTCAATCTCGACTTCTTCATCAGGAACCCATCAATGGCCATCATCAAAATGGACAAGCTCCTCCGCCGCTTTCTTAAAGGCACCATGCCGGGGCGATTGCAGGAGCGTTTCGACACGGGCCGGCGCCTCTTGCGGGAGACGATCGCACGAATACAGGCTACAGCGCCTGCGTCGGTAGAGCCAGTGCCCGAGCCGGAAGCCCTGGAGAGCATGGCCGAGGCCGACATACCGCCGATCCCGGTTTGCACGTTCGTCCCCTTCTTTGTTGCTCCAGAGTCAGCCGTGGATTCTCTCACGCCGGAGCAGGTCGCCGCGGCAGAACAAGCGGACCTGGCTTCCTGGCGCATCGAGGAAAAGTTGAAAGCGCTTTATCAACACCCCGCACCCCGCGCTCTCAACTGCGGCCAGCGTTCCACCCTGCATCTGCGCAAGGAGGGGGACAACTACGTCGAGGAGATGCTCTTTCGCCCCCCGTGCGGGTGCTCGAGCTGTCCTCACTGCTGGCGCCGCCGTCTGACATCGACCTATCGCCGTGCCGCGAAGTGCCTACTGGATGCACCGCCCGAACCCGACGAACCGGGCAGGCCCGGACGGCGCCATCTCCCTCGCCTCGGCACGCTCTACGTCGGCGAGACGGATTGGTTGAAATGGGAGGCATTCGATCGCGGCATCCGGCGCCAGCACGGCGGCGATTGCGGCCGGCTGCGCGTCCGCCGCACGGACAACCGCGTCTTTGTCGTCTGCGCTCAACCCTTCCCCGGCGCGCGGCCCGTCTCGCCGGCGGAAGCGTGGGAGCTAGCGTCCGCGGCCATCGATGAGCTACACACAGCCCGGCATTCCTTCCGCTTGCTCGGCGATTGGAATGACCGCGAACCGCCGCGCTGGCGCCTGGTCGGCAAATACGAGCATCTGGACTTCGGCGCCGTCCAGGATTGGCTCGTCGTTTTCGGCATCAAGGCCCGCCGGCTGCAATCAAGGACGCTGAAGGCCCTACTGTGGAGGACCGCCAACGATGAAGAGGCCACGGAGTTACGCGAAAGACTGTTAGCTAAGGTCTGTCCGAGTTTGGCCAAAGAAGAAGAGAAGGCAGGGATAAAGTCGGACAATCACCCTCCAGGGGCCGAAGTCGAGGACGTGGCCACCATCTTTGACACCGATGCGGGAGAATCCCCGTGGCGCTGACGACGGACGAGCAATGGGTTCTGACTTTGGAAGCACTGTCGCGGCCAACGCCCGTAGCGGTTCGCGTTCGGCGACTGCTCAAGTATGCACTCCGCCAGCTGGGATTCAAGTGCGTCCGCCTCGACGAACCGGGAGAGATGAAACGTCTGAGGCAGCGGGTCGAAGCGCTGACAGAACGCTGCGCGCGACAGAGCGAGCTGTTATCACGTCAAGCAGAGCAGAAGCACACGGGATGACCCGGCACGTCTGGGCCTTTTGACGTAAACTCCTGCCGGCGAAATGCCGCGGCGACCGTCAGGTCGGCTCGGTCTTTTTCTTGTCTTTTGACTTTCTGACGAACTCTTCGATGAGATGCACGATTTGCTGGTTGACGCTCCGCCTCGGCCGGAGCGATTCCACCAGTTCATTGAACTCGTTCCAGGATTCCTCTGGGACGCGCAATAGATAGTCATGATAGCCAGGTCGTTTACTCATACCCAACATCCTACGATAGCCAACCGCTAGACAGCAAGACCAGCTTGCCACACCGCGTTTGTGGATAAAAAAGACACTTTTACTCTTGTAAAAGTGATAGCCATGTGCTAGAATCGATCCGTCAATGAAACCTTCCTTCTCATTCGGAGAAATGACCATGACGCGGACGATTGCGGCTCGGTATGCCGGCCACTGCCCGAGCTGTGGCAAAGACTATGCCGCCGGCGATTCCATCACTTGCATCGGCTATCGCAAGTGGGTGCATACCGGCTGCTACACACAGAGCGATGGTGAAACGGCAGTTCCGGAAGCGGCGCCTGCTGCCGTCCAGCCAACGGCCTCGCCCATGCCGATCGAAGACATCACCGCCATCGTGCGCCGGCTCCTGGATGGGGCCGAGCTATCCGTCGATGAGAGCGAAGTCCGTAGACTCGTGCAAGCAGAACTGGCCCAAACGGGCGCCGTCCAGCGCTTCGAGGTCAAGCTTCCCGACAACACCATCCGGCCCATCCAGGGCAAACCGCACACCAAGTACGCTCGCGCCTTCCGCCTTGCTGTCGCTCGCCGCAACATTCTCCTGGTCGGCCCTGCCGGCTGCGGCAAGACCCATCTGGCCCAGCAAGTAGCCGAAGCCCTGGGCCTGCCCTTCGCCTGCATCTCCTGCACCGCCGGCATGAGCGAAGGACAGCTGCTCGGACGGCTGGTTCCCACTGGCGAAGCCGGTAAATTCGAGTACCTCCGCTCCGACTTCGTCAAGTGCTACGAGGAAGGTGGCGTCTTCTTGTTCGATGAAATCGACGCTGCGGACAGTAACACGCTGTTGGTCATCAACGCGGCGCTGGCCAATGGCCACATGGCCGTGCCCAACCGCCCTGATAAGGCTACGGCCTTCAAACATCCCGATTTCGTGTGCATCGCCGCTGCCAACACCTTCGGCACCGGCGCCGATCGCCAGTACGTCGGACGTAACCAGCTCGATGAGTCCACCCTCGACCGCTTCCGCATCGGACAAATCGAGCTGGATTACGACCCGGACATCGAAGCTGCCCTTTGCCCCGATGAGACGCTGCGCTCCCGGCTCTTGAATCTCCGTGCCAAGGTGCGTGAGAGCAGAGTCCGCCGCGTAGTGTCCATGCGCTTCCTCCGCGATGCCTACGTCATG
>Ga0070738_10004677_pt1 | contig 16054 bp, 18 predicted proteins | sample Coa_R2_2_FD_66446 | JGI IMG/M metagenome (GOLD analysis project Ga0070738, IMG submission 66446) | Surface soil microbial communities from Centralia Pennsylvania, which are recovering from an underground coalmine fire - Coalmine... | ecosystem: Environmental > Terrestrial > Soil > Unclassified ...
TGGTCACCCGTTCCGCTAACACCCGTGCAACCGAGTCATCAACCGGATGCGCGATTGCGCGGTTATGCATGAGAAAAACATCCGCCACAGAGCCTAAGCGCTGGAGGGCGGTATCGGCAGTGGTGCAAATAGGTTCATCGGCAAGGTTGCCGCTCGTTGCAACGACAGGAAACCCCAGATCCGCCAGCAGAATGTGGTGGAGAGGCGTATAGGGCAGCATGATGCCCAGATAGGGCGTATTGGGTGCAACGGCGGGTGCAGGATAGGACGGACAGGCGGTGGAATCGGCAGGGAGCCTGCGTTTGAGCAGCACAATCGGAGCGGCAGGCGATCGCAACACCTGGGCTTCTAATTCCGACACATCACACTGAGCTGTGATCGCTGCTAGCGAAGGGTACAGCAAGGCAAATGGTTTTGCCTGCCGCTGTTTTGCCTGCCGCAGTCGCCGGACTGCCAGTTCATTGCGAGCATCAACCAGCAGATGGAACCCACCCAGCCCCTTGATTGCCACAATCTTTCCCTGACGAATCGCCGCTGCCGCCGCTTGCAGCGCACTGTCTGTGGATGCAAGCACCGTACCCGCTGGACTCCACAGTTCCACATGGGGGCCGCACTCAGGGCAGGCATTGGGCTGGGCATGAAATCGTCGATCGCCAGGATTGACGTATTCTGTCTGGCAGCGCGGGCACATCGTGAAGTGCCGCATGGTGGTGTTGGCGCGATCGTAGGGAATGGCCTCCGTCAGACTAAAGCGCGGGCCACAGTTCGTGCAGTTGGTAAAGGGATAGCGGTAGCGTCGATTGGTTGGGTTAACAATTTCGGCCAGACAATCCGAACACGTTGCGATATCAGGCAAGACCATAGCTGTCTTGGTTCCTGTCGTACTCGGACGAATCTCAAAAACAGCATCACCCACAGGAGCAAGCCAGGTGGGTTCGATCCGCTCAATCTGGGATAGCGGTGGTCGTTCTGACTGGAGCTGATGGCAGAAATGATCAAGCTGCGATCGCGTCCCTTCAACCTCAACCACAACGCCTTGAGCCGAATTATGGATCCAGCCCACCAGCCCCAAACCAGTTGCCAAACGGTAGACAAATGGGCGAAAGCCCACGCCTTGTACCGCTCCATAAACGGCAACTCGCAGTCGTTCAGGACACATCGAGAAACGCCAGCTCAAACTCTTGCCCCTGGCGTACTTCGCAGTTTGCCTGATGGCACTCCGGACACTCATAGAGTAAATCAGTCGGTTGAAACTCAAGAGTGCAGTTGGCACAGTAACAGATCACGGGAACCAACTCTGTGTCGAGTCGTGCATCAGCCGCGATCGTGCCTCGCTTAACCACGTCAAAGGCCAACTCCAACGTGTCTGGAACCACACCAGCAGCCACACCAACTCGCATATGGACTTCATCAATATGGTGAGCGCCTTCTTGCTTGGCACGCTCCACCGCCGTATTCAGAATACTTTGCATCATCCCAACTTCGTGCATGGTTCTGTCCTCGCTGTTTTAATCAACTGCTCGATCGCTTCAAGCGCGGCTTCGATCCCCTGTTGTGCCACCGGCGAAAGGGACTCTCCCAACTCAAAATTCACGCCGGGCACCATAACCCACCACGATCGCGGGTGGTAGCCATAAAGCGCCTGCGTGATTGCCAGCAGCACGTGTGGCTCACACCAGTGGCCAGAGGTCATGCCAGCCTCAGCCAGCGTTAGTGGCCGAATCTGAATGTCCGGCGTCTCGGCCACCGCACAAGCATCGATAAAAATCACGCCATCCGCCCTGGCTATCGCTTCAACCAGATCGGGCGTGAGCTGATGCACCGCGATCGTGGTCACATTTGGTATCTCCCATGCCGCCACTGCTCTGGCAATCTGTGGGCCAACCCCATCATCACAGCGCAGCGAATTGCCGTAACCAATCACCAGCATGGGCTGACGCAGGCTTTTGAGGGTGGCGGCTAATCGGCAATCCATAGTGACCTCATGTGGACAACCGAAAACTGGTTGCATCTTGAGACTAGAGCAACAATTTGAGGAACTTGTGAGGAAAACACGGCACTGTCAGCACGCTCCTGTCAGCCACCGATCAACCCGCTAGACCGCTGGATTTAGAGCACAAAAATCAACGTCCCGATCGTGATCAGCAGGGTGCCAAGGAACGATCGCAAGGTGAATGGCTCATTCAAAAACACCGCTGAAAACAGCATGACCAGAACGAGACTCAATTTGTCGATTGGTGCAACAAAGGATGCCTTACCAACCTGTAACGCTTTGAAGTAAAAGATCCAGGACAGCCCCGTTGCCACTCCCGACAGCACCAAAAACAGCAGTGTCTTCATCGAAATGTTAGACAGATGGTTGAACTGTCCCTGAGCCAGAACAATGCTCCACGCTACCAGCAAGATGACAACCGTGCGAATGGCCGTCGCCAAATTGGAATTGATCGACTCAACGCCAATTTTGGCAAAAATAGTAGTGAGGGCCGCAAAGACAGCCGACAGCAGTGCATATACCCACCACGACAATGAACTATTCATAGCGGTAACGGCTGGATTGCAGGACTGCTGATAGCCTAGCAAACACGATCGCTGGGTCTGTTCAGGCAGCGTTGCTTCAGTCGGCACAATGCAGCAGCGTCATTTGATCGTGGGTGCAGCAGTGCAGACAGGTTACGAATTTTAGATCGCAGGTGAGCCAGCAACGATCGCACCCCATCATTTCAGCCGCATCTGCCATCGGGCAATCGCTGTTTTGTCAGCACATTCGATCGTTTGGCCGATCTGGGCACTGGTCTCTAAAAGGCGGATAGCAGTCTGAAGCCCTTATTCATTAAGAATTTCAGGCAATTAAGGCTTAGATCCCTGAAATGCTCACCCACCAGTGCCTTACAGGTTTTACCATCCATTAGCAGTCCAGTGCCGAAAAATATCTGGGTTTGCCACCTCAAAAAGCTGCGTCCAGTGGATGCGCTGCTTGGCTTTGCCGCCAGCCCGGAGATTGTAGGTTGCAATTTTCATGGTTAGGTTGCATGGTGCTTTAGAGCGGCTCAGTAATGCCATCAGGGAGACTCAATCAAGACTGGACCTTCTGGAAGAAACCGAGCCTGATAATTCGTCTTCTTATCTTTCCCGCGCAAGCTCCCGATCGGAATGGGCACTTTCAGCGGCTCCAACCCTTGAACCTCCCAAAACACAGCCCAGGTTGGACTATCGGTAGCCGTCGATTTGGGTCGATAAAGCGCTTTGCCGGGGTAGCGGCCGCGACGAGACCCTATCGATCCCACATACAGTCCACGCCAGGTCGCCTGTGGGTTTAAGGGTTGATCCCCCTTAGCGTGAGAGGCATAGATCAAGACCTCGATCGCCTGACCACCCCTCAGCGCGTCGGCTGTCCCAAACACTTCAAAGTCCATGCTGCCAAAGGCAACTTTGGGCACATGATCCGGCGGCAGGTCGTCGGCATCAAGTTGAGCCGCGATCGCGTCCAGTCCTGAAAGCAAATGCACCTCTGGCACGGGAGCAAGAATCGCGAAGGCGTGAGTTTTTTGCATCAAGTGATCACCATTGAATAAAAAGCGAGCTGTTCTAGCCTACTAGGGGCGAATAAGTTTCTGCGGTACCAAAAACATGACTGCAAGGGGAAACAGTCGTGTCGTTGGGTTTGCAAACCACTGCCGGATCAAACTTGTTTCCTGTTCAATCTCCTGTAGAATTTGCGCTGCCCTGGCTTTGAGGCTGTTCATATTCCGCTCAAACTGCTCTCGTTCTGGCGTACCAAAGAGTTCCAGGGAATTTCGTAGTGGATCAGGCGGGAACAGAAGTTTTGTAAGTCCAGACCTTCGGCAGCGGCATCAGTCGCCAGCAGAATCCACACGAGAGAGACATCGGGATGGGTTTGAAACGCTGCTTTCACCGTTTCGCGATCGTCCACCGTTCGGTACACCGTTTCAGTGACGCATGCGCCTGACGTTTTGCCTGCGGATATCCGCCGCGATCGACGCCAGCTTCCGTTCGGGAAACATCGGGGAATCATCCCCGATGTTTCATCTCCTGCTGCAAGCGCCGCACCATCACCACTTGCAGCTGGTTGCGATCCGGTTCGGCCCCTCTCACAAACCGCTGAGCATCCAGCAGTTCTAGCTTTATTCATCGTACTTTTGTCTCATGCGGATGAAAGGACTTGAACCTTCACTTCTTGCGAAACTAGAACCTAAATCTAGCGCGTCTACCAATTCCGCCACATCCGCTTGTCTGGCTTAATCATCATAGCAAAGCCGTGTAGCGAAGAGCGATCGACAGTCAGCAAGAAGGTAGACGAGTTTGATGAATTGCTTGACATCACTTAAAGTTAGAATGTCCTTTGTCGAAGGTGCAGTGTGACAAATAACTGCATGATCGCGCTTACCTTCGCCGTTACCGGGGATGTTGAGCATTAAACGCGTTTATTCTGGCTTATCTGTTTCGAGGAATTTATCTATGACCGCAACTCCCGTTCGTCCAAAAGAGCAAAAATACGAAGTCAAAGATTTGTCCCTCGCGCCTCTGGGACGGCAGCGGATTGAATGGGCGGGGCGTGAAATGCCTGTTCTGCGGCAGATCCAGGAGCGGTTTGCCAAAGAAACTCCCCTGGCGGGTATTCGTCTGGTCGCCTGCTGCCACATCACTACTGAAACAGCCCACCTGGCGATCGCGCTTAAAAATGCCGGGGCCGATGCATTACTGATTGCCAGCAACCCGCTCTCAACTCAGGATGACGTGGCGGCGAGTCTGGTGGCTGACTACGGCATTCCGGTATTTGCTCAACGTGGTGAAGACAGCGAAACCTATCAGCGGCATGTTCAGGTGGCACTCGACCATCGCCCCAATATCATTGTGGATGACGGCTGTGATGTGGTTGCAACGATGGTGCAGCAGCGTCAGCACCAGTTGCCTGAGCTAATTGGCACCACGGAAGAAACCACGACTGGAATTGTGCGGCTGCGCGCAATGTTCAAAGCGGGTGTGCTGACCTTTCCCGCCGTCAACGTCAATGATGCTGACACCAAACACTTCTTTGACAACCGCTACGGCACCGGCCAATCCACCCTGGATGGCATTATCCGAGCAACGAATATCTTGCTGGCAGGCAAAACGATCGTGGTTGCCGGGTATGGCTGGTGCGGTAAGGGCACGGCTCTCCGCGCACGCGGCATGGGCGGCAATGTGATCGTGACAGAGGTGGATCCAGTGCGGGCGATCGAAGCCGTCATGGATGGCTTCCGCGTGTTGCCAATGGCTGAAGCAGCGGCCCACGGGGACATCTTCATCACAGTGACGGGCAACAAGCACGTCATCCGGGCGGAGCACTTTGCTGTGATGAAAGATGGCGCGATCGTCTGCAACTCCGGTCACTTCGATATTGAAATTGACCTGAAAGCCCTTGGCGCAGAGGCGACAGAAGTGAAAGATGTTCGCAACTTCACGCAGCAATATCGCCTTAAGAGCGGTAAATCGGTCATCGTGTTGGGTGAAGGTCGGTTGATCAATCTGGCCGCTGCCGAAGGCCATCCCAGCGCCGTGATGGATATGAGCTTTGCCAACCAGGCGCTGGCTTGTGAGTATCTCGTCACCAACAAAGGCAAGCTGGAACCGGGCATTATTTCGATTCCCGTAGAAGTCGATCAGGAAATCGCGCGTCTGAAGCTGCAAGCAATGGGCATCGCGATCGATTCACTCACACCCGAACAGATTGAATACAGCAACTCCTGGACATCGGGAACGTAGGTACGTCTAGAAAATAGCCATCCGGCGGTTTCCAATTGACGACAGGGCGTACGATCGTGCGCCCTGTCGTTCGTTTGTTGGGTAATCGCAATGGCGATTATCGTGTGGGAGGATGGGCCAAAATCTGTCCCAACCAGTGCTTGACCGATTAGCCCCCGGCGACGGACTGACGAAAGCGACGATATATCGTCTCGCCCAATGGCTACTTTCGGCTTTTGAACAACACTTCTGGATCCTCCAGCGCTGCGTAGTCTATAAAGGACGTAGAGCGGGTTTCGGCAGTATTGAAACGAGCCAGCACTTCTGGATGAATGGCGTCAAGGGCACGCGAACGATGGCTCACGTAAAAGGTGAAATTGATGCTACCAACACGGATGCGATCGCCGTCTTTGAGGATCTGCCGTTGCTGGATGCGTTTGCCGTTGACGAATGAGCCATTCATACTGTTCAAGTCAACCAGTTGAAAGCCGACATTGCGGATGTAGAGCAGCACCGCGTGACGACGAGACATCGCTCGATCCTTGAGGGGGATGGCGGCCTCACGGTTGCGCCCGATCGTCCACACCATTTGAGGCTGTGCCAGGGTTTGGGATTCGTCCGGCAGATTGGTAATGATAAACGCTTGCTGCCCCTGCACAACGCCCTGGATATATTTGGGGGGTTCGGCTGGAGTCTCAGTACTGGTTGACTCCGCCTGGTCAAACGGCAGATCCATCATCAAGGTTGCCGCTTTGGCAAATGATGCATCATCGGTATCGGCATTTGCGCGATCAAGACCGCCCGCTGGCGTCACAGTCGTAGTAGAAGGTGGTTGAACAGCCGACGATCGTGGACTATTGGGTGAGCTAAGTTCCGAATTCATGCGCAGATTCTAGTGCTAAACGGGCTAAACAGTAGGTGTGTGACGACCTTCTTGGTTTGAACTATGGTGCCCTGGAAGTCGTTTGAGTTCAACGATGATCGGCCCCACAGTGGACAGAAGTTGAACTGTCACGAGCCGCTGGACGTGCGATTTCGGGAGCCTGGAAGACAGCGGTTTGACTGGTGGCAGCCTTGGGTGGCTAACCCCTCACCCCTTATGGTTTTCCCTGCAATGTGGTCTGAAACAGATCTTTAACATGAATCCAGGCATCAGCGGCAGCGGCAGCGTTATAGCTGGAACGTTGATCGCAGAAAAAGGCGTGTCCGGCAGGGTAGCGAAAAACACGGTGCCGAATCTGATGGTGCTGCAGGGCGGCTTCGATCTGATCGACCTGTTCATTGGGAATGAGGTCATCCTGAGTGCCATAGAAGCCGTAGAGGACACCTTGAATCCTGGCCGTTTGGCGAATGGGTGGCTCACTCCCATCCGGCATCCCAGTAGCGGTGCCCGCGCCATAAAACGAGGCAGTGGCCTTCACGTCGGGCAATGTGGCGGCTAGATACGCCACCAACCCGCCAAAGCAGAAACCAATACACCCGATCGCGGCCCCATTAACACTGGATAAGCCTTTGAGATAGTCGATCGTCGCCTCGATATCGCCAACCAGTTCCGTGGTCTTAGTCTGCTCTTTGTACTTTCGGCCCAGCACAAATTCGTCCTGGGTATACCCTGCATCAAAGCCGGGGGCGGTGCGCTGGTAAAGGGCCGGGGCGATCGCGACATAGCCTTCCCGAGCGATCCGTTCCGTGACCTCACGAATATGGCGATTGACGCCAAAAATCTCTTGAAACACGATTACAGCCGGGAACGGTCCGTCCCCCACGGGTGCAGCTAAATAACCGTCAATGGGCAACGCCTGATTGGGGATCTGAACGGCGGTTGTGCAAATATCAATGCCAGTCATAGGCGGTCGAGTGTTAGGATAGCGCCCTCATGATGATACAGCGATTCTCAAATCCAGGGGTGTGCTCGAAACCCAGTGGTCTTTTGGAAATCCGGGGGGTTTTGGAAATCTGGGGGTGTGCTCGCGGCTGAAGACCGACCAATTCCCTCATGGACGCACGATCGCAGATGCACGATCGCAGATGCACGATCGCAGATGCACGATCGCAGATGCACGATCGCGGTTCATCCAACTTCCAGGGTTGTCACACCAAACCAGCGATGGAATGGTAACGCTGGAATCGCACGCGTATACATTCGGGCGGCTTCAAACACAGGCGTCATGCTGTGGCGCTCCGCCAGACGCATGGCCGCCGGATTTGCTTCTGGAACATCCAGATAAATGGGGGCATCAGCCTGGGTCTGTGATTTGAGCGCCAGAAACAACGTCTCGGCCAGCCGTTCACTGTCTGCAAAAAGCGGCCCAATGCGGTATCCGGTCTGGCTCACTCTCACCATTCCATAGCCGACCAACTGGTCCGCCTCCAAAATGCCCAGAGCGGTACTTTGGGGCTGTCGGATCCAGTGTTGGATAAAGTGAGCGCGATCGCCTGGAAAAAAGGCGGCATCGTAAGCGGCAACCTGCTTGAATGGGATGTTGGCTAATGGCACAAGACCCGGATGTTGAGGCACTTCGCCACCACCCACGCCCGCATAGCGAATGTTGCGATGCGCAATGCGAAATCCAGACTGCTGATAATTTTCCTGCTGTGCAATGACGCCATCTAACGCCACATTGCGATCGCTCACGGTGGCCAAAACCGTGTGCCAGAGCTGCAGCCCAAACCCCTGGCCCCGGTAGTCTGGTTTGACAATGTAAAACCCGACAAATGCGAAGTCTTTGCCATATTTGACGGCTGATAGACTCGCAATGGGTTCATCATGCCACAGACCGAGCCAGAACCCATTTGGGGCAGCGGCATAAAAACAATCGGCATCAAACAAACCCGGATTCCAACCTTCTGAGGCGGCCCAACTGACCATCTGATCAACTTCGGCGCGAGTGGCCGGGCGAATACTGTAGGGCTGTTTTGACATAGAGTGCGATCGAAGACCGTGGGTGAATAGTGGGCTAGTGGGCGATGGAGTGAGCCTCAACCGCGCTTTCAGCATCCTGCCCGAACGGGGATGAGAACCCGTCGGATCGGGATCATTTAAGCAGCAGGTAATAGAGGCATCCGGGGGCGTTGATCAATCCGGCGCGATCGCCCGCTCGCTTCCCGGTTCCCATAAACAGGTCAACCCGCCCGGTTCCTTTGATCGCTCCCCCCGTATCCTGGTCAAGCACGTAGCGATTGACGAATCGCTGTTCGAGCTGTCCACTGGCGTTGAACTCAGGAATCCGCGTTTGGATCAGGGCGAGTGCACCCGGTGGAAACTGCGTTTTGTCCGTGGCGATCGAGCGTTCTGCTGTGACTGGAACACCTAAACTGCCCATGGCGGGTGCTCCACCCGTTGCTCGAAAAAACACAAATCGGGTGTTGCGCGGCAGATAGACATCCATCTCAGCCGGATGCTCGGCCAGGTACTTGATGAGCAACGGCAGCGTCAGGTCTTCCAGCTTAAATTTGCCTGCTTTGACCAGTTCCCGACCGATCCCCGTGTAGGGGTAATCGGTATTGTCAGCGTGACTGACCGTCATGGTGCTGCCATCGGTGAGCTGCAGGCGGGCCGAACCCTGCACTTGAATCAAAAAGGCTTCCAGGCGATCGCGCAACCAGACCAGTTCCAAACCCCGCAATGGCCCGTTGTGAAACTGCAAGCCGTCTGCCCCTTCGAGCTGGAGGCGCGTTGGGTGCGGCTTGACCCAGCGGGACAGGTTTGGCGGCGTCCGAAAGATGGGATAGCGAAATGTAGCGGTGGGGATCCGACTGGCTACATAAACCGGCTCAAAGTAGCCTGTGAAGGCAACCGTTCCCTGCCCGTCCTTGCCGATGGCTTGATAGAAGACAAACTCACGCGCGATCGCCGCCTGGAGTTGCGTGCTTGAAGAAACCGTCAGCAGCAGTTGTCGAAACCGCTGCAGGCTGCGACGCACTCGCTCAAGCGTGATCTCAGGCATCGGCGAATGGCGGTAATCAGCGATCGCCCGCGTCGTTTGCAAGTAGCGCAGGCTGTGGTCGATCGCGACCAGTAGCGCTTTGCGATCGGCAGCCGTCCTGAAATCGTCCTCAATCTGCCCCCCCAGACTTGACCGATCTGCCAGTGGATTAAAGGGCGGACGGTGCAGGACTAAGGGTGCCGGGCGGGCAAGGCGAGGCGCGATCGAGTCGGTGGGTAGCCCCTGCGCGAGTACCGTCAGGCTGGTCGTTGCCAGCACGCTACCAACCAGACAGGGGGCAATCCAGTCGCCTATAGTCGCGATCAGCGATGGACGTTTCATACCGCGATCGGTTAGAACCGTTCCACACTGGAACTAAATACGGGTTCCACCCGGATGCCAATGACGCGAGAGGGTCGCAGCACCATGTACTCACCCTGCACATTCTTAATGGGTACGGTAATGAAGTCATTTGAACTGGCCTTAGGCACCAGTTCACTGCTGTACCACTTTTGAAAATCTTGGATCGTGGGAAAACGGACTTCCTCACGATGGCCGCCCTCAATCAAAATGTGAACGGCATACTCCGTAGGGGTGCGCGCATACTTACTGCGACGCTGATCACCGGGAGCGGCCCCCTGGTTTGGTGTCCCCGTAGCGCCAGCTACGGCATCGCCTGGTCTTGGTTGATTGAATGTCATAGTTGTTCCCTAAAGTGCGTGAGAACCTTCCCAATTATCAATGCAGTTGGACGGAATACATTAATATTCCCTAGAAATTCGTGTGGGCTATCAAGAATCGGCAGCGAGGCCGAGAGTGTGCAGGGAGACAACGGGGCGATCGCTCCCCGTTTGCCGCTCGTTCTCCTCTGGCTCAGTTACGCAAACAAATTGAACCGCTGCAATTGCGTTTGTACCAGCGTTGGTAGCGTTTTGTGGAGTTGGGTTTTGTCCTTAAAGACAAAGCGATTTTGGCTGGGAAGATCAAACGGAAACTGTCCAGGCAGGTCAGCGCGTTCCATCTGGGTCAGCAAGATCTGTTCCGCGCGCTTGCTCTGCAATGCGTAACCGACCTCCACACACACTTTGGGGCTGGGAATGAGCTGGGGCGGTGTGCCGTCAATTTTGGCGATCGACGTACCATCAGCCACAAACAATAGGCACTGACGAATTGATCGCATCAAGCTACTTGTTAACCGTGTGGGACCATCGGTCAATCGATGGGATTCGAGCAGCGTGAGTGGAATCCGCGATCGCGAATTGAGCTTCTCAATGAGCGTTCGCAACTCGTCTCGTAAAAGGTCGCTCGATTCGGCATATTCGGTTTGGTAGCAGAGGAAAATTGTGGGTTCCAGGTGTGTCAATGCATCCTGTTTGGAAAAGTAGATTTCGTGGCTTTGCAGATCAATATTGGCGATCGCGTAACTACCGCTACCTTCGATATAGAACTCAACGGTTTCACCCTCCAAATAGCGCTGAAACCAGATAGCTTGTTTAACCTCAGCACTGTCTTCCAAAAAATCAGCGCGCAGTCCTGATTTCAACAGGCTATTTTTACTGAGGCGCAGATCATGGGGACGTTTTTCTAATTCTTTAATCGGCTCATATTCCTGGAGATACCAGGCTTTCAAGGCAATAATAGCCATTCTGCGCTCTACCTCGTCGGGTTTAAAATAACAACAGCACCCAAGCCTCTACTCCCTGAGTGACCTCCCCTTGTTGGCATATTGTATACAGAGATGAACTGATTGCACACCCTAATCGCGCAACAAAATCAATCAGTTACATTGCTCCCTATTGTTAAGCCGGGGACGTATCAAGTTTCCGTTTGGATGCTATCGTTCGACGAGACAGATGTTAAGTGAAACAGCGCTTTTACCTCTTAAACATATGTGAACTTGGCTGTTTATCTGCCAGGGAAGCTCGGTTGCTTCAACTATCAGAATAAGCAAACGCTCAAGCGGGATCAAGCATCCGACACCAAAGTTCGCTTTTGCTTACAAACGGTAGTAATTGTCGGTGCAAATTGTTAACGCTGGTCTTGAAGCAGGGCGTATAGCGATTCAATCTGAATAGTGAAAAGGGATTGCAGCGGAATCCCCTTTCACAAAGCGTTCCATTCCACGACTGATCTAGGACGGCTACATCGATCGCCAGCAGAGTAGGGAGGATATCTGAATCGTCCTACGGCGTACGCTCCAACCAACGGTCAGCGGTAGTGCTACGGTCTGAAACTGGTACAAGACCTTGCCTATGGCTCTCTGGGGCGATCGCCTACGCCCGCCGGAAGTTTGGTTTGGGCAGGTCGCGCGCCATTGCTCGAAACGGGTCCAGACTCGCATCATCCCGTCGCCGCGTTTTTGGGTCACCGAGCAGGGGCGAACTATCAACCCTGGGTGCGGTCCAACCGCTGATCGGTGACGGAGTGACAGACGGTGTTGGCGGAGTGACTTTCGCTGACTGCTGCTGTAGAGCCGCAAGCTGCTCTCGCTGCTGCTGTGCACGCTGGAGGGAAGAGACTTCCAAGACCATGCGTTGTTCCTCACCGGACAACGTCTTAGGAAAGGAACGGCGAATTTGCCGTGCTGTCTGCATGTAATCAAGATCCCCAAGCGTTTTAGCATCGCTGGCATCGAGATAGAATGCCTGGGCACGTTGCTTGGATGGCTTTGGTGCTGGTTCAGGCTTCTGAACTGGCTCTGCATTTGCCTTTGGCTTGCCGCCCAAGACTCCCTTAATGAATCCAACCATGATGGCGTGTCCTAACATTATGAAGTTATGTGAACGATTATAAGTATTTATAATCAATTCCGGCAATGCCTTTGGCCAGGGATTTTGAGCGGTTACGCGCGATCGCGCTACGGTCGAATCAAGCGATGCAGGTCTAGCGAGGGAGGGGTTATCGCCGTTTGAGTGAGCAGGTCATGAAGTTGTCCGCGATGGTGGGTCTGGTGGTTGAAGAAATGCGCCACCAGTAAATCAGTCGGATCGTCCAGGGTGCGTCCTTGATGATTGACATACCGGATGGATTGCTTCAGGCTGTTGTCGGTCAAGCGATTGGCAAAGGCTTCGATGCGCCGATCTTCGTCCACGCGCGCTGCTCGCAGGTCGTCAAAGTCAGCGTAGAGGATGGTGTCTAGCCCTGTGGATGGAATAGTGCCCCCCTCAAACCGGGTCAGCCAAATGCGATCGCTCAGCAAAATGTGGTTGAGCGTCCCATGAATGCTCTTGAAGAACGCCGGACGTGGGCGCGTCCGCTCTGCGTCTGAGAGTTTGGCACAGGCGTCGTAGAGCTTTCGGTTTGCTAGCGTGTTGTAGTGTGCCAGCAGTTGAAAGTGTTGCACAAGCATACGGTTATCTCAGCAAAAAATACACCCAGAGTAGTCCGCATCTCTTCTTTGGCGTACTCCGCGCCCCGCTTTCCCTACTCTCAACCTTCGCCACGTCACGTCATCTCCAAGACATACTAGAGATAGATGTCTTGTACAAATCTTACGCACGCTAACGGATGACATCAACTGACCGTCGTTTTGTCAATCCGTTTGTCTTGTAAACTTCTTTATGCATGCAGTACGTATCAATCCAAACTACAGTCGCTAGAGGGTGAGAGTACCCTTAGCAGTTGATGCCCGATCGCACTCATAAACATCCTTGCTCATTGTTCTGTAGAGACTCTGAACTATGCTTGAATCCTACCGCCAACATGTTGCCGATCGCGCCGCTCAGAATGTACCACCCCTGCCGTTGAGCGCTCAGCAGATGTCTGAGTTGGGTGAGTTGTTGCAGCATCCACCCGCTGGCGAAGAAGCGTTTTTGCTGTCACTGCTGCGCGATCGCGTGCCGCCCGGTGTGGATCAGGCCGCGTATGTGAAGGCAGGCTTTCTGACGGCGATCGCCAAAGGTGAAATCACCAGTCCCCTTGTCTCACCCAAAGAAGCCGTCGAACTGTTAGGCACCATGATGGGCGGCTACAATGTCCATTCGCTGATTGATCTGCTGCAAGTTTCGGATGCCGACATTGCCGCTACTGCCACCAAAGCGTTGAGCAAGATTCTCCTCGTTTACGATGCCTACCATGACGTGGAGGAGCTGGCGACGAACGGCAACCCCTACGCCAAGCAAGTCCTAGACTCCTGGGCCAACGCTGATTGGTTCACCAGCCGCCCCGAACTGCCGGAAGCGATCACGGTCACCGTCTTCAAAGTGCCGGGAGAAACCAACACGGACGATCTTTCACCGGCACCCCACGCCACCACGCGCCCTGATATTCCCCTCCACGCCCAGGTCATGCTGGAAACCCGGCAACCTGGAAGCCTGGAGACGATCGCTACTCTTAAGCAAAAGGGACATCCTGTGGCTTACGTCGGCGATGTTGTGGGAACAGGGTCTTCTCGGAAATCTGCCATCAACTCGGTTTTGTGGCATATCGGCGATGACATTCCCTTCGTGCCCAACAAGCGCACAGGTGGCTACATTCTGGGCGGCAAGATTGCGCCGATCTTTTTCAATACGGCAGAAGATTCGGGAGCACTGCCGATCGAGTGCGATGTCACCAAACTCGAAACTGGGGATGTGATTACGATCCATCCCTACAAAGGTGAAATTACGAATGAGGCAGGCGAAGTCGTTTCCACCTTCACCCTCAAACCCGACACGATACTGGATGAAGTCCGGGCGGGTGGTCGCATTCCCCTCCTCATTGGTCGCACGCTGACCGATAAAATCCGCGCCGATATGGGTCTGGATCACAGCCCCTTGTTCCGCCGTCCCCATCAACCCGCCGATACGGGCAAAGGTTTCACGCTGGCACAAAAAATGGTGGGCAAAGCCTGTGGCCTTCCCGGTGTGCGTCCCGGTACTTCCTGCGAACCGCTCATGACCACTGTGGGTTCCCAAGATACGACGGGACCCATGACCCGCGACGAGCTGAAAGAGCTTGCCTGTCTGGGCTTCAGCGCCGATCTCGTGATGCAGAGCTTCTGCCATACGGCGGCTTATCCCAAACCTGTTGATATCAAAACGCACAAAGAACTGCCCGACTTCATGCACGAGCGCGGTGGTGTAGCGTTGCGTCCCGGCGATGGGATCATCCACTCCTGGCTGAACCGCATGCTGCTGCCTGACACCGTTGGTACGGGTGGCGATTCCCATACCCGTTTTCCACTCGGCATTTCCTTCCCGGCGGGTTCTGGTCTGGTGGCCTTTGCAGCGGCCCTCGGCGCGATGCCGCTGGATATGCCCGAATCGGTGCTGGTGCGCTTCAAAGGCACGCTGCAACCGGGTGTCACCCTGCGCGATATTGTGAACGCCATTCCCTATGCCGCGATGCAACGGGGACTGCTGACGGTTTCCAAGGAGAACAAGCAAAACGTCTTCTCCGGTCGCATTATGGAAATGGAAGGATTGCCCGATTTGAAGCTGGAGCAAGCCTTTGAACTGACGGATGCCACAGCAGAACGCTCCTGCGCTGGTTCTACCATCAAGCTGAGTACAGATACGGTGGCAGAGTACCTGCGATCGAACGTTGCCCTGATGAAAAACATGGTGGCACGGGGCTATGGCGATGCTCGTACGATTTTGCGCCGCGTTGCCAAGATGGAGCAGTGGTTGGCAAATCCCAGCTTGATGGCCGCTGATGCTGATGCAGAGTATGCCGAAATCATTGAAGTGGATCTGGATCAGATTAAGGAACCGATCGTCGCGGCTCCCAACGATCCTGACAACGTCAAGCTGATGTCTGAATGTGCAGGCGATCCGGTGCATGAGGTCTTCATCGGCTCCTGCATGACCAACATTGGGCATTACCGTGCCGCTGCCAAAATTCTGGAGGGCGCAGGTCCCGTCAAAGTACGCCTCTGGATCTGCCCGCCTACCCGCATGGATGAAAAGCAACTGCGGGAAGAGGGGATGTACGGCATCTTCGCCGCTGCGGGAGCCAGAACCGAAATGCCGGGATGCTCGCTCTGCATGGGCAATCAAGCACGGGTTGCAGACGGTACCACGGTGTTCTCAACCTCCACACGGAACTTCAATAACCGTATGGGCAAAGGCGCTCAGGTCTATCTCGGTTCAGCAGAGCTAGCTGCCGTATGTGCGCTGCTGGGCAAAATTCCCACCGTGGAAGAGTACATGGCGATCGTCACCAAAAAGATCGATCCGTTCGCGGCTGACCTCTACCGCTACCTCAACTTCGACCAGATTCCCGACTTTGAAGACGAAGGCCGCGTGATTCCACTCGATGAAATGCCCCGGATTGAAGACATTCTGGGAATGCCAACCGCTGCGGCACGTTAGGCAGAAACGCCAAAACGACTGCCATGCAGGAAATTTGCTTCACCAAACGGGCTTCAGAACAGTGCTTTGAACGCGGTACAGATGAGGCAGAGG